>Ga0316626_10000249_pt1 | contig 19720 bp, 25 predicted proteins | sample OWC_Aug_T1_C1_D5_FD_207656 | JGI IMG/M metagenome (GOLD analysis project Ga0316626, IMG submission 207656) | Wetland soil microbial communities from Old Woman Creek delta, Ohio, United States - OWC_Aug_T1_C1_D5_A | ecosystem: Environmental > Terrestrial > Soil > Wetlands | place: USA: Ohio...
TAACATTAATCGGGTCACCACATGGGCCATTACGATTTTTGGCTATCAAAAACCTCCCCTTCCTTATCGGGTCGCCATTGTCAGGCTTGTTGTACCAGATGAATATGATATTATCAGCGTCCTGCTCGATGTTCCCGCTCTCTCTAAGGTCGCTCATAACTGGCTTGCAATCATCCTTGCCATCCTTGTCCTTCCCTTTCCTATCCTCTACCTCGCGGCTAATTTGAGCTAGTGCCACTATAGGAATATTGAACTCTTTTGCCATACGCTTTAACTCTGCCGTCAACTCTCCTACCGCCTCATATCGTTGTTTATTGCCTGCGGTTTTCATGAGCTGAACATAATCAACTACCACCATGCCTAGATTTTCAACGTGTCTATAGTTAAATTCCTTTATCTGATTACGGATATGGGCGATAGATAAGTGCGGGGTATCGTCAATAAACACATTAGATTCAACAAGGTGTCCTTGTATTGGCCCTAGTTTTGCGAAATCCTCGTCAGTCAAATTCCCAAGTCTTAAACGGTTAGACGCTATTCCCGACCTTTGATTAATTCTACGTATCCCTATTTCTTCCAAAGTCATTTCGCAACTAAAGAACGCCACAGGGAGGTTGGTGAGGGTGGTAGCCCCTTCGACTATATCTAATCCCATAACTGACTTTCCTTGCCCCGGTCTTGCCCCTATAATCGTCAAAGTGCCCTTCGCCAAAAAACCCAACACTTCATCTGTTTTGTGGTAGCCAGTAGGCATCCCATTGTAGTAGTCGCCGTCTAACCTTCTATTAAAAGCCTCCTCTATGCTATTAAAGGTTTTATGAGTAGCCTTTCCGGAGCTAACCAACCCGCCCGGCTTCTCCTCTAATTTAATTACCCCCTCTAGTTTCTCTATATACTCACTAGAGATTTCATCTGGCGTATTAGTGAGAGTCCCGGCGCTATTAATTACCTCGACCGATAGCCTCATCAGGTTCCTGCGCTTTGCATAGTCGCGGAGTATATCGGCATACTTTGAGGCGTTAGAGGATAGAGGAACGACATCAGGAAGATTAGCTACATATTCTAATTGCACATCTTTATGGTTTAGAAATTCAAGCCTGTGCATTATTGTGATAGTATCTAGCTCCTCCTTCTTCTCAAATATCTGGTGTATCGCTTCCCATATATACTGATGAGTAGTATTATAAAAGCAATCCCTGTCAATAGCCCCGATATTTAGTATCTGGTCGGCATCTACCATCAGTGAGCCTAGTAATGCCCTTTCAGCTTCGAGATTATGTGGTTGTTCAATGTCGGCAAGTTTCAGCATAGTCCCCTCTAAAAATTAAGCCCCTCTATTATATCATAAGTTATATCTTTTGTGGTATAATATTTTGTAGTTAAATTTATCACATAGAGACATGGTTAAAAAAAGTATTTCGATAGAAAGTTATCAAGAAGAAGCCCTAAAGAAAATAATAAGCGAGACAGCAATTAAGTCGGAGAGCGAGATAATTCGTGCAGCTCTCGATGAGAAATACCCCGAACTAATGAAAGAGATGAGGCGCAAGCATACAGAAGTCAGGGGATAGCTCATGGCTCAATCATTTATAAAGCTGATACGCTCGCCAGCGGTAGATAATCTTCTCAAATACCCCAACTGCTTTACATTATTGACAGTTATAGCGCTCCGCACTCAACGAGAAGGTGAACATCAGGGCGAGGCAATGATAGGGGATATTGAGAATTATGGGATGACACAAAGTGAGTATCGGGCAGCAAAAAAGAGATTAGAAAATTTAGGGGTCATAACAAGCAGAACGACAAACAGAGGCACTATTGCAAAGATAGTGGATAATACCATCTTCGACTTAAATATTTCAATGAACGACAAGCAGAACGACAAGCAGAAAACATCTAATTATGAAGAAGAATTTGAGCAGTTTTGGAATGCTTATCCGGCCCGTAATGGGAAGAAGGTCGGGAAGAAAATGGCTCACAAAGAATTTATTAAGGTTATGCCAGCGGTGCGTTTTGAGGTTTTGATGGAGGCGGTCAGGGGTTATGCTGTGAGTTGCAATGGCTTCCCGAAGGACGCTGAGAGGTTCCTAAAGCATGAGATATGGAAAGACTGTTTGGAAGGGGATAGGCCAGTGGATAAAGAAGTAGCTGACCCGTGGTAACAAAAAAAGCCCCTCAATAAAGAGGAGCCTTGTTTATCATAGGGTCTATGAATCGGCGATACCGGTTTCGGTCAGTGTTACACTTTGCCGTGATGTGAGTATATTATAGCATATTATCTCAAAGACTTTATTTCTACTACCTTGCAACTACCTATCATATAAGATTCACCCTTCATAACCGCCCCTTCTAGCGGGTTAGATACCCATCTTTTGAGAGTAGATTTAGGCTTGTGGGCATTTTGCGAAAGTGCGCCCAATATTCTTGTCATTTCCTGTTGTGACATTACCTGTAGTTGCGCCGCTTGTTGCCTTCCTATGCTTTGTTGAGCAGATAAATGATACTCGTCCGCGAAATGAGAATATTGAGACCCATATAAACCTGCTCCTAATTGGCAAAGAATACACATCTTATTTACCCTCCCTTCTTCTTTTCTTTATTTGCGTTTCGTTGTTCTTTTGGCGTTTGGTCATTATGCGATAGATACGCTGGATTAAATCCCTGTCTCCCCGAACTGATTTGCCATCAACGATTAATGTTGAGTTATCAGTGGACGTATATAGATTATTACCCACATATCCATCGTCAAATAGAATTATATCAATTTTCTCCTTCTTCCTTCCGGCCCCGCGTGGGTTGTGTATCTTATTTACCATTTTCAATCTCTCCTTTCTTAATCTTAATTTCAACTTTCTGCAATGCCTTGAGCTTGATTACTGCCTGTATCTTGTCAAGTCCTATCATGTACGGCCTTTCTTTTATAATCTTAGTTCGCAGCTCTTCCCGTTCGTTCTTTGTTAAATTAGAATATTCTAATATTCTTGCATTCATTGAGGTGATGTCCTGAGTTACCAGTTTCGATTTATCCATGATTCGTTTCTCCTGTAGTATTTATAAATTTGATTTTAGACGCATCAAACAGCCTTTGCCGTGTGTCGGGATAGGTCATAATAAAAAGCCTCCTATTTTTGACACGTGGGTCATTTATTTTGCAAGGTTCGTGATTTGTACTGTTCAAAATATTGTCTTGCTCCTTTGCGCGTTGTAAAGCATTTGCCCGTGAAATTATCAATATAAGAGGGAGCCTTTATCCATCTATCGTATCTCATTATCTGACATTGCCCCGTTGCGTTATTGTACGCTATAACCCATTCATGATTCATAATATCACCCCTATAAAATTATTTTAGCTCATCAGTACCGGCTTAACCGGTAGACGGGAATTATCCCGTTTCGCTATTCTTGGCAATAACTACAATCACATTTAACAAAAGGCGGGTTATTGCGACCACCCCAGCCATACTGAATAGTATTTATGATACGGCTTAGAGTAGTACGGCCCTCAATAAATTCATTGCTATTTTTGCGATTGTTCAGTATTTGCGCTCTTACCTGTTCGAGTTCTATTTTTTCATCATTATTACAGGTTGGTAGGGTTTTGTCCAGCTCACTGATTAAGAGTTGTTTATATTCTTTTGTGTTCATTGCTTATGCTCTCCTCAAATTTTAATTATTGCCGGATACCCTCCGGCGGGGGGTAGATGCTACAGCTCCCATTCTCTCCATGTGAGCGTGAGGGTATCAATAATTTTTTTATCCTCGCCATCAAAGTCATCTTCAAGGCAGGTAATAGATACATACCCAGCATCTTTGCCAGCATTTTTAGCAAGGTCTTTTGCTATCTCTTCGTAATGTAGGGCATCGGCTTCCGGCTCGTTCATGAGTACGCTCTCAGCTAATTCCTGTTTTCTCCTCCAATCCTGTACTGTTATTACAACTTTCATTTCTTTGCGCCTCCAGCGCTTTTATTATTTATTTCTCAATCTCGATATTGTCAAAGAGGGTTAGTCCTCTATTAAATTAGTAAGCCCGTTATATACAGTGGAGAATATTTCATCTTTTGCTTCGATTGTTATTACTGCGTTTGTCATTGTGTTATTCCTTTTGTGTTATGTTGTTATTATTTGCATTCACAGGCTTCCGAGTGATACAGCGGGCGCATCATGGAGCCTATATTCCTATCTTGCCAGTTCCCATTATCTATAGTGATAATCAACTCATTACCGCTTCTTATTTTAGCCTGTGGCGCTATTTCAAAAATAGTGTCGAACAGGTCACCGTGTACATGCCAGCAAGCATTTATCATCCTGCGTCCTGTCTGTCCACGTCTAGCCCCTGATTTTTTACTGTCCTTAACACGGATAGTAAAACGATAGGCAGTGCCTTTATTGTTTATTGCTTCCGGTGACTGGTTCCATATGATGTTGTTATCATATTTTTTGTTTATTGTCTCAAGCGCTTTATTTAGCTGCTCGATTGTGATGTTGTAGATTTTCATAGTTAAACCCCTTTTATGTTATTAATTACCAGCGTACAAGCTCATTACATTTGCAGATACATAACAGTTATAAAGCTTTGCTTTGCTAAATACTGTTAATTCAGGATATTCTGCGTTTATTTTAAGTGCCTGTGTCACTTCTTCCATTGTAACTTTTTTAGCTATGCACTTTGTGCTACTCCATATACTGATAGTATTATCATTATTTACTTTTATTTTTAAATGAGCCTGTCTCATTAGTACTCACCTCCTGCGTTCACGATATCCATATCGGTGATAGGTTCACTGCCTATTTGAATATCAGGTGTATGGAATACAATACCATTGCCAAAATCTACGATAATAGATGGATGTGTGATAATAAGTGCAGCTGTTATAACTGCTACTACTGCGATTGTGATAATGATAGATTTGTTCATGATAGACCCCTTGAAAGTTAATTAATTATTTGCTAACGATAATAGTATATCATTAAATTAATTATTTGTCAACTATTTATTTATAATATTGATATATATAGCTTTGATGATATTTTAGAGAGTAAAAATATACAGTAACAAGCAAACTAACGACCAAAACGAACCCAATCGAACATAGATACAGTGCTATTATACAGCATGTCAAAAAATCATCATTAACAAGCAGAATAACAAGCAGAGAAAAATTTATATATATATGTACCCGTACGCGTACGCATAAACATACAGATTCTAAAAAAAGAATATATAAAGCTATTTTTTTTTTTTTTTTTTTTTACAATATTATTATATTAATATATTAGTATTTGCTTATGGGAATTATAGAAGTAGTAGGAAGGGAGAAGGGAGAAGAGAAACAGTACAATATGTACATGAATGTAGAAAGGTGATAGGGGGAAATGTATATAAATGTAGCTCTCATCGTTTATATAAGTAAGCAATTATAACAGTCTGATAGCATCTATCTACCAACTAACCAGTAAACAAGCTAATATAAGTATATGCTAATATACCATAGTAACTTAAACACTAAAACAATAACATCGTGTAAACACAATCACTGTAATAATATACAGGATTATACATTACATAATATCTATTATCAGACCAACAAAGTTATATATTAGTATCGTACACATGCGAGGTCTTTTGAATTATACGATACCTAGGAAGGCAAATTAGGCAATGTAATCCATCTTGATGTATATAGAGTTGCTTTTGAGATTAAAAGGGCTAAAAAAGGCTTATACCCCCCTCACCCCTTTCAGTAGATGTCAGACTTGATTTATCCAGTACCTTCTCTCCAACTCGATAAAAAATTAACTAATTGCCTAATAGTCAAAGTTGTAGTATAATAGTGGCATGAATAAACAAACAATAAACGACTTAGTAAAGAAAACTCTCGAAACCTTTAACCCTCAAAAAAAGGAGGGGGATAGTACTTCTCTTTATAGATGGACAAGCGTAAAAAACCATATCCCTACACGAGAAGAACGAATATCGTGGGATAAACGAGGGGCTATTTTGGTTGCTAGTTATAACCACTATGCTAATGAACGTATTATTTATATCTCCGAGGACTTAACCCTATACGAAGAGGATGAGGATGTCACCCACTGGATGCGACTACCTAAATTACCGGAGATAGATAATGGCTGAATTAAAAAGATATAAACTAGACGGATAGGTGGATGTTAAAGACTACCCTATTCCGTTAGATTTAGATGTAGTTGCAGTAGATAATAGTGAATATACCGCCATAGGTAATATGACGAAAGATGGATTTATATTACATAAGCCACTAGCTACCTTTAATGAACATAAAATAGTTGCGTGGATGTTTAGTATAGGAGTACCAAAAACACATGGCTAAAGTAGGACGTAAAATAAAGGACGTTAAAGCGGAGATAAAAGAGCGTGACGAACTCCGTACTCAAATAGCTGAACAAATAAAGCATATGAGGGATAATGGTGTTCCTGAAAGCATTATAAAGAAAAAACAAGAGGAACTAGAAGCTACTATCAACCCTCGTATCAAAGTAAAAGAAGATACAATTGCCGTCAAGAGGAATGTTAAACGTGTGTCTTTCTCTCTCCCTGAACTTGTATTAGCGGTACAGACAGGATATTCCATGGGTTATCTACGTGATTTCGGGTTAGGATATGCCTTTCTCCACGAAGATAACGGGAAAGTATTGACAGATGATTTCGTTAAACGCCATGAATTAGAGCCTCTTATGAATAAATTGTCTGCCTCCGTATCAGGTATAGCGGTACTCTCACCAGAAGATGTGTTGCGTTTAATTAGTGAGAAAGCCAATAATGGTGATATGGCAGCTCTGAAGATATTGAATGATAACAATAATAAGTCGGGTGAGCAGGTGAAGGTTAAGGAGATATGGGACTTAGCGGAGAAGGAAAGGGAGAAGATATTTATCCGGCAGGTGGAGTATATCTTGGAGCACCCCGATGAGATGAGGGAGAGAATTGAGAAGATTAGGGATGAGGAGGTATAGATGTTCTCCTACCGCCCCGGCTCGCATCCTAAACACCCTATCTATGTCAACGACATAACCGAACTGCCTAAATATGACGGCGGGGTGTACACATTCTATCTGCTCGAATACCTCCGCCGTACCCATAAACTAGGGTATATCTACGAAAGCGTGGATGAGATAGCGAAAGGGATGTATGTGTCACCGAGACAGATATACAGGGGACTGGATTTGCTTAAGGTCTTAGGCTATATCAAACCTAAATCTAAGAAAACGTGGTGGCTGACAGAGAAATGTTGGTATTAAATGTGGTATAATATAGACAAATTCTATGGAGATACTAGACATGGGTAAGAAAGGGGGTTGTAAATAATATGCCAAAAGTAAAGAAAGGGGAAATTCGTAATGATTACGTGTCCCGTGCTGTCCCGCAGATGATAAAAGAAGGCTTAACGCAGAAACAGGCTGTAGGCAAAGCCGAAGGGGTGTACACTAGCGCTAAGAAGGGGAAGAAATAATGAAAAACGCGCTGAAAGGGTTCTTGAGAATAAATCATAATGGGGTCGAGATATATGTCAACCCGCTATGTATCGAGACGTATCAGGCTCGCCAGACCCACGATAACTCCTCGGTAGATGAGATGTTGATCGTTATGGGTAGCGGTCAGGTCTTTGTCGTTAGCGAGAAGGACTTCGACCCGGAAGGATGGGAGAAGAAGGAAGAGGCGAAGCTGGTAGCCCAGCGCGAGGCGGAGAAAGCTGCTGAGAAAGCTCGTAGAGAACAGGAAGCCAAAGACCTCGCTGAGATAGAGAGGGTAGCGAAAGAAAAGAACGCCGCTGAACACGGTGGTGACGAGGCGACCCAGCCTAAACGGGGCGGCAAGGCTAGAGTAAAGTGAAAATCACCTGTACCCCACTCTACCCTGACGAGATAGACCCCGGCGAGATACCTCCTTTTCTGTCGGAAGAAGAGCGGAGAATCTTCTCTGCGCAGGTTCGTAAGTGCGCCAAGGGTATAGTACAGGCCAAAATAGATAGGATGACAAGAATATTGCAAATCCCTAGGATTAAAGTAGATGACTAGCATCCCCTTCACAGATGAAGAACTCGTAGTCACGGAGGCTATGCTCGGCATACATAATCTGTATTATCTGGTGAAGAACCATATAAACATGTATGCCGACAATCCTAAAAAGGATAAAATAGCTGAACATCCGCATAAAGAAATGTGCGACTTCTTGCAAGCCTGTAAGGAAGAGCCTAATGACGGGGAACTCCAAGAGTATCTATTTATTACTCCCCGCAATACCCAGAAAACTACCTGCATGGAAGGCTCAGTTATCCAGTCTATCCTACGCGACCATGACGCTGAGATAATCATAGATAGCGAGGTCTACGGGAGGGCGCTGGATAGGATAAGCAATATCCGCAACATGTTTGAGAGTACCCGATTTAAGAAAATCTATGGGGATTTCAGTAGTGATCGGGGATGGACAGGAGAGGAGTTATTTGTCAGTAAGAGGACTATTGTTTCCCGTAACCCTACCTTATCCGGGGCTGGGGTAGAAAAGACTATCGTGGGTGTCCACTGTAAAGAGAAGAACAATGATGACGTTGTGGGCGCTGATAACTCGAAAGACGAGGCTGGCCGGGCGAAGGTTAAAAGACACCTTGACCTGGACGGCCCAGTTGTCGGTACGGGCGGCAAGATATTAAATACTGGTACTATTTGGCATGATGATGATGCTAATAGCCAATCGCTAAAGCGGTTTCCTCCACACCGTATCTACCGCCGCTCCTGCTATAATGAGGATAACGCCGTATTTTATCCCGATAGAGTATGGCCGGAGGGCTTGTGGGCTCCGAACCTCTTGACCGAGAAATTTCTAACTAGCGAAAGAGATAGGCTGGGGATATATCTCTTCGGCTGCAACTATCGTAACCTCCCTGTCACCGAAGAAAACCAAACCATTAAACCGGAGTATTTCCAATATGCTGTACCACCTGCTGAACAGACTACTTACCGATTTGCCGTTTGTGACCCTGCGTTCTCTGACAAAGCAAATTCTGACTATACCGCCATAGCGTTACTCTCGGTAACGGCGGACAGGCATATATATATCGAAAACGTGTTTAGAATCAAGACTAAGCGACAGGGCGATATACTGGATAGGTTTATTAAGCTGAAAGAGGATTATCCTAATCTCCGAAAGATAGGCATAGAGGCTGTGGCCCAATCCCGTAATATTGCAGAAGATATGAATAATGCCCTTAGACTACTAGAAAAAGACTGGCGCATTATTCCTATCAAGACAGTATCGGGGGACGGAAGCAAGGTAGATAGGATAAAAGATGCTTTACAGGTACGCTATCAGACAGGTATGATATTCCATCATCCCTCAATGAAAGGTGGTAGTTATGAAGAAAATTTGCTACGGTTAGGTGCTACGCAGCATGATGATGAAGCTGACAGTGTGGCATTGGCATTTAAGGAGAAGGACTTTTTGTATTATCCTGCTCGAACAGCGGCGGCTAAGGACGGGAAGGAAGAAAAGACCATGCAGGACTTTATAGCAGAGAGTATGATTATCGGGAATCGTATAAAAATAGGTGGTATAATGAATAGAGGTTCAGACAAGTTTAATCTGGGAGCGTATAATAGAATCCATGAACAAAGAAGATAAGGCAAAAAAGACCAAGCAGGATAGTTGGGCGCGTAGAATAAAGCAGGCCAAAGAGAAGGAAAGCGTCAGGCATGAGGAAGGTACACGGTTCGTCAATTACTACCGCTCAAGGTTTTATTCGGCTACTTCAAAAGAGAACGAGGGTACGAATGGTAACAAGTTATTCGCCCAAGAACCACTAGTCTCGGTAAACGAGGTATTCCCTCATGCTGTAAATAAGCGTGATAACTTGTTCTTTAAGAACCCTGAATGTCTCCTTACCTCCAGAAAGAGCGGACCAAATGGTCGATACACAAAATTGGCTGAAATGATAACGGACTCGCTCCCTTTTATCTTTCAGAAAACAGATATACAGGCTGCTATGAAGGCTTGTCTATTAGATGAAGCATTGACTGGCGCGGGATTCCTAGAAGTTGGCTACTTCCACCCGATGCGTGTCGTCAATAAATCAGAACTATCTAACGAGGATGTGGCTAGACTACACGACCTCAATATGGGTAATATGGGGAACTCCTCATTAAATAACTTAATTGCTAAAACATCAGGGTATTATGATATTTCCTCGGTCGATGGCATGGAAGGGAAAGCGCTTATCCCAAATGTCACGTATAATAGAAAGATAAAGCCAAATATGCCATACGTCCTGCATGTGAAATGGGATAAGGTCTTTGACGACCCCGAAGCTGAGAGTGAGGATAGTATCTACTGGCGTATTAAGGAATTTCAGATGCCAATAGATGAGATAAAGAGTAATTATGGGATAGATGTGACCGCCGAGCCTACTAGCGATAACATGTTGGGAACCCTGTACGAAGTGCATATGATGTACCCTGAGAAGAAGATATTTATTATCAGCAAGGAAGGGGAGGTCGCTATTAGCACGATTAAGGATTATCCTTATAACGTAGAGGAGTTGAGTATTCACAAGTTCTCACTGAACAAAATCGGTAACAACGAGTGCTTTAGTGATGTCCGTATTTTTGAAGACCAACAGTTAGAGGAGAACAAGCTCCGTTCACGTCAGGCGAGGTTACTTGATATATTCAGAAACTATTTCTTCTTTGATAAGGAGATAGACCCTAATACAATGATGGATATTCGATATGCTGATGATGGCACGGGTATTCCGATAGACACGAGGGACAAGAAACTGAGTGACGTTATATACTTCCCCGGTTCACCACCTGCTCCGCGTGACCTAATGAATGAACTGGATATGCAAATTAGCAGGGATATATCCCGTATGACGGGTCAGACTGACGCACAAAAAGGTCAGGCTACAGGGGCATCGGCTACGGAGAACGGTATCATGCAGCGAGCCGGAGAGATAAGGATGAGTAGCCAGCGTGATGAAAGTATGAAGTACTTTGAAAGGGTCGTGGAGGATGTAATTCGTATATGCTTGCAGTTTTGGACACCGGAACAATGGGCGAAGGCAAGTGGAGGGGATGAAGCAGAAATAGGTGGGCTACTCCAATATGAGTACGAAAACTTCAAGTCTAATGTGGATGAGTTCGACTTTGACTTTCAGGTGAATATAGATAGCTCTCGACCTATCAACACAGATAGCGTGAGAGAGAACCTGACACTATTTATGCAAGCGGTCAGTAACCCCGAAGTTATGAACAACCCGATGATAAAGGCGGTTCTCCCGATTTATCTAAAAACTTTCCGACAAATAGTTAAGAAGGATGAGGTAGACGAGATAATGAAGATAGTCAACCAGCCTCCTGCGCCGCCTCCGCCTCCACCACCAGAGCCGAAGATGAAGAGTAGTATGTCTATTTCTATTGATTTCAAGGATTTAGAACCTCCGGTACAGTCCGCAATAATGGGTATGTGGGAGAAGGATATGAACGGTGATGAGCAACAGGTTGGGATGTCCCCCGATAATATGACACCAGAAGGAATGGGGATGTCCCCGCCACAGGGAGCTATGCCACCGGAGCAACTACCTATGGATCCGGCTCAGATAGGACAGATGGCTAATCAGGAATTTAACCCAAACTTAGGAGGGTAGAGTAGTATGATATGCACGTATTGTGGGGTAGAGCACGAAGCGAAACAGATATACCATATAATCAACGGCGTAGAAGTATGCCTATGTGAAGAATGCACTCAGAAACAAAGGAATTTAGGATGGGGCTTTGGGTTGATAACAGACAAGGAACGGGAAGAACAGTACAATAATTCCCCTCCGGCAGAGCAAGGGGTTTTCATTACTTATAAACCTTTCATAGACAGCTATGCCCTCGGCTCCCTCAGGGAACCAAAAACTTTTAGTAGCCACACCGCATGGGAGAATCACGCAAATAAGATGAACCCCGGAGCTTATGTCAACCACAAAGAATAATACGACTTTCACTATAGAGGAAGTCGAGAAAATCAAAAAGCAGATAAAGACTGCTTTCCCATATGTCGCAGTAAGGGAAGAGCAGGAGAATTTTGCGGAAGTTATGACGGTAATTGAGATAAGATTGAAGCACAAATAAAAAAGTTATGGTATAATATAAGCTATAGTTGACGGAACAACCGCAATTACCTAGAGAAATCTAAGTAGTTGCGGTTTTTTGTTGCTTAAAAAATAAGTTTGAGCAACGATAATGGCTATAAGAGCAACGGTTATCCGCCTCAGTATAGTAGGAATCGTCTCAAGGAGAGAAAGATGTCAGATGCACTATTAAACGCAACTATGGATAAGCTATTCGATGAGAAAGCTGGTACTCAGGCGACCCCTGCCCCAGAAGTCGTAGTAAGTCCAGAAGGCAAAGAAGGTGCTACGGAAGTAGTGGCTGTTGTAGAGGGTACGGAATCGGCACAAGAGGAAGATATTGAGATAGAGGTCGGTGAACGTAAGCTTAAAAAGAGCGAGTTAGAGCAGATACTCCGTGACAATGCGAATGATAATAACTGGAAACAGTCTAATGCCCGTAAATCGCAGGAAATAGCCGAAGAAAAAAGGCAGTGGGAAGCGAAACGGACTGCCGAACTAGCTGAGATAGAGGCTAATAAACAGGCGAAAATTGAACTAGACAGGATAAAGGCTACTGAGGAATACCAATTTATCCAAGAAAGGCTAAAGGAGAACCCTCAGAACACCGAAGTAGATGTTGCCCAGATGGTTGAGAGGTTGATAGCAGAAAGGGAGTCGAAGAAAGAGAACGACCAGAAGGCACAGGAGACCGCAAGGACTCAGGAGCAGTTTTGGAAGGGAGTAGATGAGAAGGGCGATGCGTTTTTTACTAGTAAGCTAGAGGAGATACGAGTACTCGACCCAACTTTTGACGTGGAGAGAGCGAGGTTAGATGGGACGTACTATACTGAAAATCCTATCCTGAAAGCAATGAGCGAAAATATGGGGTACGCCCTGCAAAAAGGGATTACCGATCCAGATAAAGCATTGCAATTTGCGTTTAACTCTGCTGTTGCTGCTCAGGATGGCGGGATAGATAAGATAGCTGAGTTCCATGCCTCTAAAAAGGTTGCAGGGATGGTAAAGAATATTGCTGGTGCTTCGACAAAAACTACCGCAATGTCTAGCAGGGCAGCAGTCCCTAATCCTGAACCGTACAACAAGAAGGATTTTGATTCGACCTACGATGCTATGTTTGACAAAATAAAAAAATAAGGATTAAAGGAGAGCATAAATGACTCTTGCAGCACAAACTAATGATTTTATCCTCATGACTCTATCAAGTTATGATGGATTCGCGAATCAGACAGCGGCACATGCCCCTACACTGAATGTGATAATAAAGGGCCCGTATAGCGAGACCAACCCTGATGGGCTAAAAGACCTCCCAGCTAAACTCGCTGGGGTAGGCGTAAAAACCAAGTCTATATCAGGCAAGGACATCAAAAGACAGGTCGAAATAGACACTACACCTAAAGGCGGTTGGCTGGCACTGACAGACCAGTTCCCTACAGGCCAAAACCAGTTTATGGCAGAGTTGACATATAACTACAAGATGATAATGGAACCGGCAGAATGGAATACCGCGATAGCTGAACAAAACGTAGGCTCTGGTGGTGGTCTAAATAAAGGCAATATCCAACTCAGGGATTATATCGCAACAATCAAGGATAACGCAGTAAAAAGACTTGGTAAAAGTCTGAATACTGCTATATGGAACGCTACCCCAACAGCACTCGCGTTGAACTCCATCCCGACAATCATAAAGGACGACCCTACCACAGCGCCTTCACAGGGGTTAATCGGTGGTATCGCCGCAGCTACGGCATACTGGCAGAACTATGCAAATACCACTGCTGTAACATTCTCTACCACAACTGGCGCACAGGGTCTTTGCCTCGGCACGGACAGGATGCTGGCAGATATGGATGAATGTAACCTGAACAGGGCTGGTTCTATCGAGCTGATAGTTATGCCTGTAGCTGGCTTCACACTACTCAGGAACACCCTCATTAAAACAAGGACGATGGTAGGTGGCGACCTTAAAATGGGTGGCGACATCATAATCCCATACGTTATGTTCAATGATACTCCTGTAGTGCCAGACCCTTCTTGCACAGCTTCCCATATCTACTACATGGACTTGGATAAGTTCTATCTGTGGTATCAGCATGGCCGTGAGCTTGGGTTTAAGGAGAAAGTACCGGGTATCAATACTCTCAATCAGGCAATGATGATAGGTATGATAGGTGAGCTCGGTGTTGAAAACCGTAGGACACAGGGCGTAAGCACAGCAGTAGCATTTACCTAATATAAAGGAGGAGAAGAAGACAATGGGAATGATTAAGCATAATACCGCACAGGACAGGGCACTCACAAGCACAACTGCGCTGGATAAGCTGGGCGACCTCACGATGGATGAGAATGGTGGGATGTATAGATATGTACAGGCGGGTGCTGCTATAGCGCAGTATGATGCGTGTATTCAGGGCACGGGGAGCTACGTGGTTATCCCTAGCTCTGCTGCTAATCAGGTATATCTGGGTTCGGCTCAGATAGCTTGTGCGTCCGGCTCGTATTTCTGGCTACAGATAAGTGGCAAACGTACCAATAAGGTAGCAGTAGGTACTGCCGCTGGCTCACCACTTGGCACAAATGCTACTGCTGGTACACTGGCTCTTATAGACGCTACGGCGTTTGGTGGAGTCGCTGGTGTAGCAGTAGTGACTGGTGTAGCGGCTGGCTCTGAAATTCTTTAATTAACGGGAGGTAAGGTATGGGATATAGCACAACTGACGAAATACAAACGCAGATACTGGAAGCACTCAACCTTACCTCCGCGCAGGACGGCTCGTTAGTTTTTAAGAAAATGGACGATGCCAATACTGAGATATATAATGACAGGGGCTGGTGGTGGTGGACGGCTAAGACGAAGTTCGACACCGTAGATGGGGTAGAGAAATACTATATCCCCCCTACTACCAGCACTCCTGTCACTATGGTCGCCAATGCCGCTACTATAGCAGCGATAGCGAATACTATATATGTATGTTCAGGGGCTATGACCGCAGCAGGAACATTAACCGTTCCGACTACAGCAGAAGTTTTCAAGATGACGAACTCTACCACAGGTGGCTTTGCTATAACAGTTAAGACCGCTGCTGGCACGGGTATATCAGTACCTAACGGTTCAACAGTGATAATGGCGTGTGATGGTACTAACGTAATCGCGGCATCTACTAATGGGAATACCCTGCCTTCGGATTTTCATAGAGCAATTGCCCTGTGGTACGAAGTAAGCGGCAACCCATACCCAATAAGGGTAGAAACAGAAATTTCAGCAAGCAGGGGAACTTATGGCATACAAACAGGTCACGGAACCCCTCAAATTATTAAATTATTAAAAGACCAAGAGATGGGGATATACCCTATCCCAACTGCCGGATATTCTATAGGGTTCTATTATTCAAAACTCCCTACGGCTATCGCTACGGGGCAGACACCAGAAATCCCGTGGAATCACAGGGAACTCCTATACTGGCTGACCTATAAGAAGGTCGCCGAAGCTCGTGGGCTAGAGTATGCTTACCCTATAGGGAATATGAATTATAAGATAGCGTTACAAGCGGCTCGCTGGGATTCTAACCAAAGAGTTATTGACAATGATTTATCCTCTATTAAACGGGGTAATTTAGCCTCCGCAATGCAGAATAGACAAGTTTTATTATATACTCCATAATGAGAAAAGCAAAAATACGGAATTTCAAGGGGCTGCATACTACTCAGGATAAGAAGCAGTTGCAACCTAATTTTGACAATATCGAGACCAAACTCCCTACTTGCAACAACTTCATGCCGGGCTATGACGGCTCTCTTTCTAAAGTCACTGGCGGAGCTAGGGTGGGGAGTAATTATACTACCCCTATTAAACCAATACAAGAATACCGTCTATCTACAGGCGAAATATTCGCACTTTTTTGGGCTAATAATTTGTTGTATAATGAGAATATCTCTACGGGGACCATAACACAAATTACTATTCCTGCTGGCATAACTATAACTGGTGGCGGTTATTTCTCTGAGACCTTTGCTGATAAATTATACTATTCTGATGGCACAAATGAACTCGTAGAAATATTCTATACTCCTAGTACTGGCTTATGGACGGTGCAATTAGCGAGTATGCAACCTCCGGCATCCCCATTGAGCGCAGCGGCATTATCATCGAATTATATACAAAGCTACTCTTCTTTGCCAGTTGATTTAACGAGTTGGACACCCCCAGCAACCATTCCCTCTCCCGCTCCCGGCGTTATGCTTGATATTGCCTATGGTACACTAGGGGTGAATAGCTACACTATCGCAGTAGGGGCGCATAATGGCGTATATAATATTATACACTCTCTTAATAACGGTACTACATGGGCGCAAGGGGTATCTAGTGGCGCCGATAATAAAACAGGGGTCGCTTTCGGGAACAATAAATTTGTTTGTGTAGGCATTAATGGAGCTAATTATAGTATTTATTATACCTCCTCCGGCACAACGTGGTCACTCGCCACGACAGGGACTGGTGCTTTATATAGCGTGACATATGCCAATGGTTTATTTGTCGCAGTAGGCGGGGCTGGTCTAGTTATGACCTCTATTGATGGTATCACGTGGACACCCCAGACATCAGGAACGGCATTAAACTTATATCGCATAACATACGGAGGCGGTTTATTTGTTGCTGTAGGTGCTAATGGGGGGACACTAGAAACAGTCTTGACTTCTATAGACGGTGTGACATGGGTAGATAGGAGTTTTTCAGAGACCTCTCCTTTCCCTTTGCAAGCTATAACGTATGGTAATGGCTTATTTGTTGCATCGGGAAATACTGCATATATCTATACTTCCCCCGATACTATAACATGGACAAAAAGAGTGCCGGGTGGGGCATCAATAATGTTTATAGGAAGCGTCTATGCCGCAGGTCAATTCGTCCTTGCAGGTTCAGGGGGATATATGTACTCCTCTATTGATGGTATTACGTGGACGAGCCATGCGACAGGAGGCGGGGCGTTAGAGCAGTTATATGGCGTAGTATATGCGTCAAGTCGATATGTCACAGTAGGGGGCACTTCTAGTGTTGGGACGATTTATTCAAGTTCGTCTTTATCTATTACAAATATAGTCGAAAGTGGTGATTGGATATACTGCCTTTATACATCAGGCACAAATATTTACTTAGCTCAATTTGATACCTCACTCAATCTTAATCAAACACCAAAATTGCTTGGCACGACCACCGTAGTAGGTAACCTGCTTGCAATAGATGGAGGGGGGAATGCTTGGGTTAATATAAATAATGGTGGGTGGAGAATACAGCAATACAAGGTGGGCGATTTGTCTACTAATCTCTATAAAACTATTAATCCTACGGTCATGCGTAATGCTCCTGACGGTACGATATATGCGGGATGGAGTAGTGGTGGAGTAGTGTCATTAGCAAGAATACAATCTACCGATTTAGTGGCAGGACAACCTGCCTTATATACCTCTGCGTCTATAACTGCTACTGGATTGTCAGGATTTGATATTGACATACAACAGTCTACTGGGAATTTACTCGTTGCTATTGGAGGTGTAGGGATTAATAAGGTCTACAAGTATGATGCCACTTTTATCACTGCTACTGCCTTGGTATTCGCTACGAGCGCCGCCACAGTAACTTATTCTGCCATTCGCAGTAGTTCATTATATACTTATATATATAGCTCTGATTTAACGGTTAAGATATATAATGATAGCAACGCCTTATTAACAACTATTGCATTAACTGGTACGGGCAATGAGTTTTCTACTATCGAGGATGACCTAGTTGGGCGCTTAACTAATCTAACTATCTATTCAGGGAATGGGAATATCGTTACCCCTACAACTATTTCGACTGCGATAACCAGGCTTGGCTATAGTGTAGGGGGTAAGCGTATATTGTACAGTGTTAGTGGTAATGACATCAACACTTATGAGTACCCAATAAAGCAGAAATCATTTATTCAAGGGGTAACTTCGGTATCTTATGCCCTCCCTGTCGCCAATAACAACAATATCTATGTGCAGAATGGTGGGAATATCACAGAAATAGATATTACGACAAACAAAATAGGCAGACAATGGGTAGGGGATAATCTAATTGTAGATGCTAGTTCGGATAAGATATATTCTACTAAAATGGCTCCGGCGGGTTATGCAAATACTCCATTTATGTATTGGACAGATGTAGTTTCTAACATAGTGATAACATCAAGTGATTATACTCCTAGCACTGGATATGCCGTCCTGACTACATATGCGAATATCGCAACCTCTAATTATTTTATAACAGCAGGGAGATATGCGGCTAACCCTTCCCCATATACGTCCACCTATATAAAATTCTATAGTAAAAATGGAGTATTGGCTAAGTCCACAACGACTTCACCAGATGGTTCAGCGAACGCTGTCACGTATTGCGTTGCGGCAAATGACTCCTACGCCACATATCTTTATAGAGACCCTGCTTTATTGAGATTTATCGGGTTACAATCCCTTACAACTATCGCTAGTGTTCCGGCAACGCTTGATATTACTGCCGTGTCTACAAATCTCAATGGAATAGCGATAGATAACTCAAATAATGTCTATACTTTATCTGGCGGTGTCCTCAAAAAATACAATTCATCATTAGTATTACAGGCGACTTATAGTGGAACAATCATAGCACCTACAGCAGCAAATACTCGTTGTCTGGCTTTCGGGACAATTGCCTTGAATGGAGTAAATACAGATGTATTAATCATTAGTTCACAGAATAAAACATATATTCTAGATACTTCTTTTAACCTCATAAAAGTGCATACATGGGAAACAGGAGAGATACTAAATTCTACGATAAAGAATAACGCTATTTATTGCTGTATTAATTACGGAGGCACTGACGCTATAGGGGTACTAGCAATGTATAGTAGCGGGGTTGGCTCTGGTATTTATACATATGAATATACTTACTACAATACAACTTCGCTAAAAGAAACTACGGGTTCTCCTGTGAGCATCCCGCTGAATTTGGTTAATCAAACGCCAGTATTATCATTACCAACTAGCTCAACCAGTAAACGAATTTACCGTAATATTAACGGTACGTATTACCTTATCGGGGAGATAGCGGCAGGGGCTACTAGATTTGTCGATAGGGTGAGTGATGAGACCGTATTACTCCAAAATATCACGATACCGTTATATAACTACCCAGCTCCGAAGGGGTTGAAGTATCTTACGGCTCATAAGAATTATCTCTTTGGGACTACGATAAGTAATCAGGTGATATTCTCGGATTTAGAGAATCCTACGATATTCCCGCCTCAGAACTTGTTACAGGCTCCTAATAATCAAGGGGTAATCAAGGCAATCAAGAGCAGTATCCTCGACCATCTACTCATATTCCAAGACGATGCTATCACCCATATAGCGGGGGCAGGTTATGGATATGCTTCTGAATATATAAACGATTTAGGGTTTTACCAATATACTTCTACAAAAACAGTGGGAACGATTAACCACAACACTATTAGGATAACTGATACGCCAGAAGGGGCTAAATGCTACTTCCTGTCCGATAAAGGTATCTAT
>Ga0316626_10000251_pt1 | contig 19700 bp, 17 predicted proteins | sample OWC_Aug_T1_C1_D5_FD_207656 | JGI IMG/M metagenome (GOLD analysis project Ga0316626, IMG submission 207656) | Wetland soil microbial communities from Old Woman Creek delta, Ohio, United States - OWC_Aug_T1_C1_D5_A | ecosystem: Environmental > Terrestrial > Soil > Wetlands | place: USA: Ohio...
GGGATCTTTTCAGAATCCCCGCCCACTGCAAACCGCCCGCTGCACTAACTGCCCATAGCCCTTGAATCACAAGGGCTACGACCTCTGCCTACGGCTTACTTCGACTCGCCGAGATCAGGAGGTCTGAACCTCGGCGGCGGCACATCGGTGTACCGCACCTCGCCGTTGCAGCGCCTGTTCCGCGACGTCCACGTCGCCACGCAACACATGGTGGTGGCCACCAGCACCCTCGAGCTCACCGGCCGCTTGCTGCTCGGCCTGGAGACCGATGTGCGATACCCAAGTCATGCCAGGAGACACCGGCGTTGAACGCGATGAATCGCCCCCGTCATCCCCGTGAAGGCGGGGGATCCAGCGATTGAGGCTGGCATCGGGGCTAAACACCCGGTGCGCTTGGTTGCCGCCCAACGGTGTGGCAGCATCAGCCGATGCCGTTCACCGGACTCGCGTCCAAGGTCGCGTTGGTCACCGGGGCCGCGCGCCGCCGCAGCATCGGGCGCGCGACCGCCCTACGTCTGGCCCGCGAGGGGTGTGATGTCGCCTGCCTCGACATCGCGCGTCCGTATGCGGATTTTCCAGAGTACGGGCTCGGCAGCGCCGACGAGTTGGACGAGCTGGTCCACGAGATCCGCGCGCTGGGCCGGCGAGCAGTGGCGCTGCAGGCGGAAGTGTCGTCCTGGGACGAGGTCCACGGGGCCGTTGCCGAGGCGCACGGCGCGCTCGGCTGCATCGATGTCTGCTGCAATGTCGCCGGCGGCAGTGGCTTTGGCATGGGCAGCGGGCCACTCCTGCAACTCACCGAGCGCGAGTGGGACCGTGTCGTCGACGTCAATCTGAAGGGCGCCTGGATCGTCGCGCGCGCCTGCGCCGAGCGCATGATCGATACCGGCCGCGGTGGCCGGATCGTCAACGTCTCCTCGCAGGCAGGGAAGCGCGGTTTTCCCACCATGGGCGCCTACTGCGCGGCGAAAGCCGGCGTGATCCTGCTCACCCAGGTGTTGGCCATCGAGCTTGCGCCCTATGGCATTACCGTGAACGCCGTCTGCCCCGGCACTGTCGATACGGATCTCTTGCAGAAGAACCTCGCCTTCGAGCACATCGCTGCCGGCATGGGTGCGGAGTTCCAGCAGTGGATAGCGCGCGAGATCCCGCTCGGCCGACTGGAAACCGCCGCCGACGTTGCGTCCGCGATCGCCTTTCTCGCCAGCGACGACGCCGCCTACATCACTGGCGAAGCGCTCAACGTCAGCGGTGGGCAGACCATGGTCTGATCCGCCGCTGACGTTGCGCCGGCACGGTGTCGATGCGACCGGCCTGAAGACGGCGGCGCGCTGTTCGCCGGTTGATTCCATGCCCCGCGGTGTCCGCCGACGGGCTGGTTCTCGTGCCAAGCGCGCCGCGGCGGCTCAACCACGGCGATCTCACTCCTCCAGTTGAGGCTCGTATTCCGCGAGCGGCGATCCTCCCGGTTCGCCAAACCCGGCCAGCAGCGCCGCGCCACCGATCGCCAGAACGAAGGCCAGCGGACGGAACACGGCCGACGGCCCATGATCCGGCAGTCGCTCGCCGTAGACGACGAGACCGCCGATGATCGGCACCAGGTTCGACACGGCGGAGAAGATCGGCATGACCACGACACCGCGTCCCGACTGCAGCGCGGCCTGCATCAGGGCGAAGCCGATCATGTTCGCCGCCAAGGTGAGCCCCAGGTCAATGCTGCCGAGGGCGGCGGCAAACGACTCCGCATTCGCCAGCTCCTTGGCGTACACCGACCCCAGGCCGAGAATGAGGCCGCTGGCGACGCTCAGGCCGATGGCCCGACGCGGTCTCGTATCCAGCACGAGCGCCAGCGCGCTGGCGCCCGTCAACACCAGAGAAAACGGCACGACCCCGTGGGCAACGGCGCTCCCGGCCGTTTCACTCGACAGCGAGGCGCTGAGCGCAACAAGCCCCGCGACAACGGTGGAAACCCCGAACCACTCCAGCGGCCCCACACGCTCGCCCAGCCCGAGGACGGCCAGGAGCACGAAGAAGGCGATCCCCCCATTCAACGCCGTGTGCACGACGGACAACGGAGCACCCCGCAACGCCAGCAGGTACAGCCCGTAGCCGGCGATCTGCAGGACCATGCCAAACAGCCACCAGGGATCGCGCACAAACACCCACCATGCCGACAACCGCCAGCCGCCCTGCAGTGATGGCAGGCGTTCGGCCTGTCGCTTCAGGAAGTACAAGCCGATGGTGAGCGACGTGCTCGCCAAAATGGCCAACAGCGTGGCGGAGTACATGACGCGAACGCAACCCCCCTCCTCGATTACTCCGTGGTGCGATTTCATGCAACTCCGCGCCGGCATGGTGGCAGAGCGGCAAAGGGATGAAGCGCCGGGGGGCCATGGCGGCATGAGCCGACCGCAGCAATGGCTGCGCCGGGATCGATGCTCGGACCGATCCGCACGACCGCCGACCGTGGCGAGCCGCTTGTGATGGACAGGTTGCGGGGCGCAGGTCGCGTTGCGATCGGCACCATTGCTACCATCCAACCTGTACGACGGCAAGCAGGGTGAGACGGTAGAGAGCGCCTGAAGATGCCCGGGTTGCCGCGGGCCGTAACTTACAGCTTGGTCACCTCGACACGCGTGTCGCGGTCGGTGTGGCTCGGTTGCAGGCAGATCGCCATCGGGCGCAGGTGAAACTGTCCGCCCGCGAGCTCCACCGGGTTGAGCGGCGTCGGGATGAGATTTTGGAAGCCCTTCTGGCCGCGGAACTGGTAGTTCTCCCACGCGTGGTAGATGGCGAACTGACCGGGCCGCATGCTCGGTGTAACCTTCACCATGATCTCGAAGGCGTCGAGGTCGTTGTGCACGCGCACGTGGTCGCCGTCGCTGATGCCCCGCGCGGCCGCGTCCGCCGGGCTCATGTAGGCCATCGGCTCGCCGCGCTGTTGGCGGAGCATCACCGGGTCATCGCGCCACGCCGCGTGGATGCTCCAGCGCGTGTGCCCGCCGGTGAGCTGGAGCGGGTACTTTCCGCCGGCGGTCGGCGGATCCTTGTGGGTGGGCAGCGTTTCGCCCATTTCCACGTAGAGTTCCTGATCGAGGTAGAACTGGATGCGCCGCGACAGCGTCGGGTAGGGCTTCTTGTCGAAGACGTGGTCGGTGAAGGGCGTGATGGTGTCGTCGGGCTTGATCTTCGTTGCGCCGCCGATCGAGGCGATGCTGTTGCCGAGGCCGGTGAAGCGGGCCCAGCCCTTCTTCTTCAGATCCTCCCACTGCACGCCTTGCAGGTTGGTCGCGTTCTCGAGCAGCACGCGGGCCACCTTGTCGTCGTCGGTGGGACCGTACTCGCCGTTGGAGGAGAACTGGTCGTAGAGCCCGGCGAAGGAGCGTGCGCGGCCGGTGCGATCTTTGAACTCGGTGATGCCGCGCGCCGCGGCGCGGGCGTCGATCGCCTTGGCCATCAGGGCGAAGATTTCCCAGTCGGACTTGGCCTCGTGGAAGGAGGTCGCCTTCTCGCCGGCGTGGATGAAGGGCATGAGCGGCGTCACCCACTTGTGTTCGGTGCGCTCGTACCAGCCGGCCGCCGGGAGCACGAAGTCCGACTGCAGCGCGGTCGAGGTCATGCGCCAATCGATGGTCACGATCGTGCGCAGCTTCGGCCACAGGTGCTTCAGCAGGAGCGGATAGGCGCGGATGCGCCGCAGCGGATTGCTCACCAAGGAGAACATGACGCGCGGTGGGTTGCCGGGCTTGGGCCAGACATGCTGCCAGCCCTTGGACAGCGATTCGTCGAGCACCTCGCGCACCGGCCGCTTCAGATACGGGTCCCACCCCTGGAGCGCGTCGCTCGCCTCGAGCAGCCCACCGTGCACGTACCAGAAGAGCGCACCGGAGCACTCCATGCCCATCTCGAAACCGAGGCGGCTGCGCTCGTAAACCATCATCTCGTCGGTGAAGCCGGCCAGCTGCAGGCGGGTCTCCTGGAACAGCCCGTAGGCGCCGATCAGCCCGCGCAACCCCAGGCCGAAGGCTCCGAGCACGAACTTCTCGAGCCCGTCGTGCATGAGGAAGGGGAAGCCGACGAAACCGCTGCCCTTCTTGCCGAAGTTTCCGGTCAGCGCGAAGACGAGGGCCTGGGTCCGCTCGATCAGGTTGCCGTGATAGTACTTGGCGAAGTTGCTGGTGGTCACCATCGACGCGGCCTTCGCCCGCGCCAGGCGACGCGCGAGATCCTGGATCTGGCCCGCCGGCGTCCCGCTCAGGGTCGCGGCCTTCTCGGGTGTGTAGGCCGCCAGGTGCTCGCGCAAGATCTCGAAGACCGGGCGCACACCGACCTTCTTGCCGTTGGCGAGCGTCACCTCGAAGCGGCCCTCGAGCGAGGGCACGAGGCCGTCGAGCGCCAGGCTGCGCCCCGGCGCGGGCACGACACCGCGCGTCGGGTCGTGCAGATAGAGCTGGTCTCCGTCACCGCCGTCTTTGAGGTCGGCGCCGCGCAGGAAGCGGTGCGTGTCGTCACGCACGAGCATCGGCAGGTCGGTTTGTTCCTGCACGAAGGCCCGGTCGAAGAGCTTCTCGGCGATGAGCACGTGCGCGACGCCGAGTCCGAGCGCCGCGTCACCGCCGGGCTTCACCGGGATCCAGCGGTCGGCGTGGATCGCCGACGCGCTGTAGTCGGGCGCGATGCAGACGAGCTCCGCACCCTTGTAGCGCGCCTCCAGCAGGAAGTGTGCGTTCGGGATCTGGGTGTACAAAGGGTTCGCGCCCCAGCACAGGATCAGGTCGGAGAAGAAGTAGTCGTCGGCCGAGCGCTCGAAAACGATCTTGCCGAAGGTCTCCGCCGCCCCGCGGTGCCCGTCGCCGATCTCGGTGTTCATGTCGAGGGACGTGGAGTCGAGGAGGACCCGCAGGCGGCCTTGCCCCGCCGTCTGCGCGCCGAGCGAAATGCCCGGCCCGAGGTCCCAGATCACCCGATCGCTGCCTTCCTGGACGATCGTGTCGATCACCGAGTCGGCGATCTCGTCGAGCGCCTGCTGCCAGGAGACCCGTTGCCACTTCCCCGAACCGCGCTCGCCGACACGCTTCATCGGGAATTTGACCCGCGTCGGGTCGTACATGCGCGCGCTGAAGCAAGCGCCCTTCTGACAACCGCGCGGGTTGAAGTCGGAGACGTCGGGGCGGACCTGCGGATAGTCGGCGGCCTGCTCCTCGCGCCAGACCATGCCGTCCTTCACGTACACGTCCCAGGCGCAATGGGCCTGGTACCAGCAGTTCACCCAGTGGCTGCTGCGCACGACTTTGTCCCACACCCACTTCTTCCGAAACACATCCTCCCACGAGCGATAGTCCGGAATTGGCGGCAGACCGCTTGCTGCCGTGCCAGCTCCGGTCACGCCAGTGGCACCGACTTGACCGAAGGTGAGTCGATCGAGGGACAACAACAGCCCTGCGGCTCCTGCCGAGCGGAGAAAATTCCGACGTGTGAGATCCATCCCGTCCTCCGATGGCACTAGTAATCTCTTCGATGAGATCGGTTCATACTGCGCACCGGCGCGCGCGACAAGGTGGCTAAGCGGGACGTGGAGGCATCCTCGACCTCGACTCCCCGGCGCTCGGTCTCGCAGCCGGTTGGCAGGAGCCGACAGACTGCCTTTGACGGCGCCCCGCCCTCGGCCTAAAGAAGGATCGATGCCTACGGCGTTCGATCGCCTCGTCGAGGTCCTTCGCGCCCTCCACGCTGAATCCGTCGACTACGTCCTGTTCGGCGGCCAGGCGGTGAACCTGCACGGCATCCCGCGATTCACGGAAGACATCGATCTGTTCGTCAACCCGAGCCCGGAGAATGTCGAGCGGCTGCGCCACGCGCTGCAGCGCATCTGGACCGATCCCGCGATCCAGGAGATTCGCGCCGACGACTTGAGCGGCGAGTATGCCGTGGTGCGGTACGGCACGCCGGACGGCTTCGTCATCGACCTCGTCGCGCGCGTTGGCGAGGCCTTTTCGTTCAACGAGATCGAGAGTGAAACGTTGGATCTCGCGGGGGTGCCGGCGCGCGTCGCCACCCCACAGATGCTCTACCGCATGAAGAAGGGCACCGTGAGGCCGGTAGACCACGCCGACGCCGCCGACCTGCGGGCGAAGTTCGGCATCGAGGACGAGGACTGAGATGGGCGTGCAGAAGTTCCGGACCTTCGAAGAGGCGCGCCGTGCCCTGTGGCTGGAAGCCGGTGATCCAAAGATCCTCGATCGGATGAAGCGGCTCGGCGAGCTATCTCGCGCTGCGAAGCGGCCGCACGGAGTCTTCCGCTATCGGACGATCGAGGAGGCAAAGGGCCGGCGGTAGAATGTTCTCTCGCCGATTCGCCAATCCCTCAATGGGTGACAACAGGGGTCAGGCGGCTTCCTTGTCCGCGCCCTCGTCGGGTCCGATGAGTAGCGTGGCGACGCCGTGGGTCTCGCGGCGCACGGTGCACACCAGCGTCCCGGGTCGCTGACCGCGGCGCACGTCGGACACGTCGAACCCGGCCTTGGCGACGCGATCGTGAGCCGCCGCGAGATCGACGACGCGATAGGAGATCCCCCATAGGCGATCAGGAACATCGGGAGCCGGCGCGGCTTCCAGATGTGCGGCGCACTCCACGGTGATACCGCCGACGCGAAAGAACAGCAGACGGAGGCCACGGCTCTCGAAGGTCCGATCCAACGCCAGCCGCAGACCGAGCTTGTCGCGGTACAGTGCGCAGGTCGCCGAGGGATCGGCGGTCATGATGACGACATGATCGACGGTGCTGACGGTGCTCCCGCTGCTCGCGATCGGTTCGGCCAGCGGCAAGGCGTCGCGAGGCGACTGGTGCTCGATGACGAAGAGCGGGACTCCGCGGGTCTCGCTCTCCGGCAGGTACACGTTGCGCCAGCGCCGCACCGCGCCGCTGGTCGATTCCTGTCCCTGCCCGTCGACCGGAGCGGCAGCGGCCACGCCGCGTTGGCGCAGCGAGACTGCGCAGTCATTCGCATCGTCGGTGGCAAAGGCGAGCGCCAGCAATCCTTCGCCGTTGTGCGCGATCCGCCGTCGCAGTTCGATGGCGAACGCCCCCTCGCCTTCGGGGCTCAGCAGTTCGACGTACGTATTCTCGAGCCGAAAGAGGGTGTTCGCGGTGCCGATCTGGGGATGACGACCTCGCCACGACGGCTCACGGCCGAGCAGTCGCGTGTACGTGTCGCTGGCCGTCTCGAGGTTACGTACGGCAATGACGGCATGGTCGAGAGCGTTCAGCACAGCGGACCGCGTTCCGCTCATGGCTATTCCTTGAGCTGCCGTTTCCAATCCAGCATGCGCCCCCTCGCGGCCCACTCTTCCGCTTTCGGCACGTCGCCGGCGCGCTGGTAGATGCGCGAGAGGTTCGTATACGGCAGTTGGTCGTCGGGGGTCAGTTCGACCACGCGCCGCGCCGCGGCGATGGCTTCCTCCCAGCGTTCGAGATCGGCGAGGGCCATGGACAACCCTTCCAGCGCGTCGGCATAGTTCGGGTCGAGGTCGAGGGCTTCGCGATACGTCGCCACCGCGGCTTCCAGGTTCCCCTCCGCGACGTGGTCTACCGCCTGATCGAAGAGTTGTTCCTTCCTGGGCATGGAGCGAGCCTAACCAATCGGGTATGTGGCGACAAGGCAGCCGAGGCAGGTCAGTCCCGTGACGAGTTTCGATTTTGACATGGCTTTTCCTGCGACGGAGCTCGCCGAGGGGTTGCGTGCGCTCTTTGCGCGGCAGCCCTACGAATGGGTCGAGCGGATTGATGGTGACCGCTATGAATATGCGGTCACGTTTCCTTCGGGGCACTGCGCGCTGCTGTCGCTCGGTCCGCTTCCCGAAGAGCGCCGCACGCCGACGCCGTTTTCCGACCGGACCCTGCTGACCGCGCGCAGCGTCGGTGCCAGTGCGGACGAGCTGGAGGCGCTGCGGCGTGAGATCGTGCAGGCGTTCATGCGAGTGATGGGATGAGGCGCGACGGAGCGCGCCCGCCGATTCAGTGATTGGGTGATTGCGTGATTCAGGAACAATCACCCATCGCCAAATCACTCAACCACCCGATTCCGTCAGCGCGCCCAGCGAGCGGCCGACGCGGGTTTGCGCCCGCTGTAGCAGCCGCTCCAGATGGCGGCGCTGATCGCCGGGTAGTGACGCGGTGTCGAGCGCGCGCAGCTTGCGTCCCAGGCGGCGAACGAGGCGGGCGAGCTCGGTGATTTCCCGGTACGCGCCGGGCTCTCCAGCCTGTTCCGATCGGAAGCGCTGCACCGAGAGCCGCCGCAGCTTCGTCAGTCGCCAGAGCATCTCCTGCCGCTCCGGCAACTCCTCACGCGCCACGGAGATCAGAATCTCCCGGGAGACGTCAGGCTGCTCGTAATACTCGTGCTTGATGTGGTCCGGCAGGCGTCGCAACGCCAGCGTGTTGCTGACGTAGGGGCGGCTCTTGCCGATCAGCGCGGCCAGCGCTTCGTGCGTGTAGCCGAACTGGTCGATCAGCGCGCCCAGCCCTTCCGCCTCCTCCAGCGGCGACAGATCCTCGCGCTGGAGATTTTCGATCATGGCGATCTCGAGCGGGTCGTCGTCGCGAATGAGTGCCGGGAGCGCGTCCCACCCGGCGAGCTGCGCGGCGCGGAAGCGCCGCTCACCGGCCATGACGATGAACCCGTCGCCCTCGCGCTTGACGATGATCGGATGGAGCAACCCTCGCGTGCTGATCGACGCCGCGAGATCCGCGAGCGCGTCCGTATCGAAATGCCGCCGGGGCTGCTCCGGGTTGGCTCGGATCGCCGTGATCGGGATCGAGGCGAGCACCGTGCGGGCTTTGCCGTGTACGGTGCCTGCGAGAATTGACTGCGTCTCTGTTCGTACCGCTTCCGCCATGCGCCACCCCACCGCGCACATGATACCGCGGCCGGGCTTGGCATGACAAGCGATTGTTCAAGTTACCTTTTCGTCGAGGACGTTGCGGACGCGTCCCTCGATACGCCCCAAAGGCGGATTACTCGGGAGGCGCGGAGAAGCACGGGTAGGCGGTCAGGAAAAGAAAGGCAGGGACGAGAGGCGTCCCTGCCTTTTGCTGTCGATTCCAGCTCCGGGGCAGCTAGATCTTGCCCTGGAGCAGGTAGGTGATGACCAGCGCGTAGATCGCCAGCGCTTCCATGAAGGCGATACCGATGATCATCGGGGTCTGGATGCGATCGGCCGCGTTGGGGTTGCGTCCGATCGATTCCATCGCCGCCGCGACGGCGCGGCCCTGACCCAGGCCGGCTCCGACCGCCGCGATTCCGATGCCGAGCCCCGCGGCGAGGGCGATCAACCCCTTGGTCGAATCGCCTGCTCCCTCCGCCGCCAACGCGGTGCCCTGGCCCAGAAACCAGACCAACGCGCCGAGCGCCAGAGTCATGATGCCTTTACGCATGCCTCCGTCCTCCTTTCTTTGGAATTGAGGGTTGCGGATCGGCCACGCCTCTCTGTCCTCCTCGCCACTCCACGGCCTCGCTTCCCTCTGAATGACGATACGGTCTGACTAGTGTTCGCCGTGTTCCTCGTGGCCGGCGACGGCCAGCGACACATAGACCAGGCTCAACAGCGTGAAGACGAACGTTTGTACCAGGCACACGAAGGCGCCGAGCATGTAGAAGACGGTGGGAATCACCAGCTTGGTGAGATCGGTGAAGATGCCGAGCACGAGATGGTCCGCGGTCATGTTGGCCGCGAGACGAAGCGCCAGGGTGAGCGGGCGGACGAAGTTGTCGATGAGCTCGAGAGGCACCATGAGGAAGCCGAGCCACCAGATCGGCCCGACGAAGTGCTTCAGGTAGCCGAGGCCGTGCTCGCGCACGCCAAAGTAGTTGTACATGACGAACGAGGTCAGACCGAGCGCCAAGGTGACGTTGAAGTTGCTTGTCGGCGGCGAGAACCCGGGGACGAGGCCGATCAAGTTCGAGACCAAGATGAAGATGCAGAATGTCCCGTACAGGTGAATGTATCTGCGGCCACGGTGGCCGAGCACACTCTCCGTCAGGCCGGCGAACCACTCGACGAAGATCTCGAGCGTGTTGCGGGCCGTGAGCGTGCCGTCGGGAATAACCGCGTCCGAAGCGGCCGCGAACTGCCGCCGCGCCACGAAGCCCCAGGTGATGAGCAGCAGCGTGACCAGGGTTGCGGTCAGCGTGTGATCGGGGAGACCGCCCGGAAGCAACGATAACCAAGTGAAGTGTTCCACGATCGTTTCCTAACGCCCCCACGCTCGCCCTCCCCCGCTTGCGGGGGAGGGATCAAGGGAGGGGGGCTGCTGACGAAGCGCGGCGGCAACGCAGGCGACCAGGAGGACCGTCGCCCCGACTCCGAACGCCAGGGCATCGAGTTGCACGCGCCAGAAGAGCACGGCCAAGAGGCCCACGAAGAGCGAGAACTTGACCAGCGCGAGCCCGAGCACGATGCCCGGTCGGTTCTGGTTCTCTGGGCGCATGAGGCGGGCGAAGAGCTGCCGCATGAGCCAGAAGTTCACCCCCATGACCGCGCCGCCGAGAAGGACGCTCCACGGCGAGAGCCACCGGCTCAGGTATGCCGCACCGACGGCGAGTGCGAGCAGGACGACGTGCGTCCGCTCTATCTGCTCGAGGCTGATCGCCATGGGGTTATCTAAAGTCAGCTATGTTTTTTGAGCGACCAAAGCAAGCGACGAACGGCTCCGTACAAGCCGCCGAGGGTCAGGAGGAGCATCAGCCACGGTTCGGTTCCGAGGTAGCGGTCGGCGTGGTAGCCGAGCACGACGCCCAGGATGACGATCGTGGCGAACTCGAGTCCGAACGCCGCATAGCGGGCGCCGGCGATCACGGAATCCTTGGCGGGCATCTGCGTCGAAGAATAGGGGTCAAGGGATCGAGGGGTCAAGGGATCGAGGGATCAAGGGATCGAGGGATCAAGGGGTCGAGGGAGATGACCTGGGCTCCCTCAGGCGGCAGTGTCACAAGCTGGCAAGTGCGGCGTCTGCGGCCTGCACGGTGAGATCGATGTCGCCGTCGCTGTGGGCCAGTGAGATGAAGAAGGCCTCGAACGCCGAGGGCGGCAGGTAGATGCCCTGCTCGAGCATTGCGGCGAAGAAGCGGCCGAAGCGCTGCGTGTCGCAGGCGGCGGCACTTTCCAGATCGCGGACCGCATCCACCCCGAAGAACACGGTCAGCATCGAACCGGCGCGGTTCACACAGGCCCGTGTGCCGCGACGCCGCAGGGCGTCGAGCAGCCCCTTCTCGAGACGCTGGCCGAGCTCCTCCAGTCGTTCGTACACGCCTGGTTTCTCGAGTTGCGAGAGGGTTTCGAGCCCCGCCGCGACGGCCAGCGGATTCCCAGACAACGTGCCCGCTTGGTAGACGGGTCCGATCGGCGCCAACTGGTCCATGATCGCCGCGCGACCGCCGACCGCGGCGAGCGGCAGCCCACCGCCGACGATCTTGCCCAGACATGTCAGGTCGGGCTTGATGCCGTAGCGGGTCTGAATGCCGCCGTACGTGAGGCGAAATCCGGTGATCACCTCGTCAAAGATGAGCAGGGCGCCGTGCTTGGCGGTAACCTCGCGCAATCCCTCCAGGAAACCTGCTTCCGGGAGCACGACCCCCATGTTGCCCACGATCGGCTCCACAATCACGGCGGCGATCGCGTCGCCTTGGGCGTCGAACCACGTGCGGACCTGCTCCAGGTTGTTGTAGGCGGCCGTCAGCGTCTGGCTCGCAAGGGCCTCGGGGACTCCGGGGCTGTCCGGCACGCCGAACGTGAGGGCCCCCGATCCGGCGCGGACCAGCAGCGCGTCGCTGTGGCCATGGTAGCAGCCGGCGAACTTGAGGATCTTCGACCGGCCGGTGAAAGCGCGGGCGAGACGCAGCGCCGTCATCGTCGCTTCGGTTCCGGAGCTGACCAGGCGCACCTTCTCCACCGACGGGATCGCCGCCGTCAGCCGCTGCGCCATTTCCACCTCGCGCGCCGTCGGCGCGCCGAAGCTGGTGCCGTCGCGCAGCGTGTCTTGAATCGCCTGGAGCACCTTCGGGTGCGCGTGGCCGAGGATCATCGGTCCCCACGAGCCGACATAATCGACGTAGGTGCGGCCGTCGGCGTCGGTGACCGTGCTGCCCTTGGCGCGCTGGATGAAACGAGGCGCCCCCCCCACCGCCTTCCAGGCGCGTACCGGACTGTTGACGCCACCGGGGATGACGCGTTGGGCCTCCGCAAACAGCTTCCGCGAGATGTCGTTGCTCATGATCTTTGGGCTGCAATCAAGCACGATGTGGCCGCCAGGTCGAGCCACCGAAGGACAGGGGGAGAGGAACGACGATTAACCGCATGCGAATTCCGCGTGACTTTTGCGCCGCAGATGGGTTATGCCACAAAGTATCCGAGTCTGCCGAAGGCGGAAACCGATAACAGTCTAGGGGGTCTCATGAAAATTCGGGAGCTAGGTTTGTCTGGGCTGGCCCTGCTGATGGCGGGGTTTCTTCTCCCCACGAGCGCGTGGGCCGCGGCGACCACCGTGCGCGAGCCGGCATTTGGATTGCCGCACATCTACGGCGACACCGATCTCGAGCTGGCGCGGGAGAACGGGCGCGAAATCGCCAAGGATCGCCTCGGCCAGTTGGTGCTGCTGGCACGCGTCGGCCGCGGCAATCTGTACCAGGCCTTCGGGATCCTCGATTCGAGCACGCTGAGCGACGACATCGAGGCGCGCCGCACGGCCTACACGTCGTCGGAGTTGAACAACATGTTCAACAAGATGCCGCAGCGCGAGCGCGACATGATTTTCGCGTACTGCATGGGCGTCAACGACGTCATTGATCAGGTCTACGCCGGCAGCCTTCCCGAGCCGATCGAGGTCAATATCCTGCGCAACTTCCTCGGGCTCGGGACCGATCTCTTCGGCAACAAGACCAACATCTCGGACCAGGTCGACCCCTACTACGCTCCCGCGGGGGGAGAGTGGCCGAATTCCGGGTTCCAGTTCACCCCCGAGATGGCAACCGCGGTCGCCATCCTCGAAATCCGCAACTTCGGCATCAACGACTTCGGCGAGGCATCGCGGGTCGCCGAACTGCAGGCCCTGATTGCGGCGCACGGGACGACGGACGGCACGGGGATCTGGAAGGACCTGAACTTCCTGAAGGATCCGCTGGCGCCGGTCACCGTCCCCGATCCGACGACGCCCGGTTACGGCGGGCCGTTGTCGCTGGCGCCCACGCCGCTGCTGTTAGCGTCGGGGGTCGACCAGTTTCCGCGCTACGATTATGTTTCGGCCGACCGCGAGCACGAAGAGGCGGCAGCGCACCGGGCCGAGTTTGCCTCGCGTCTGGGCGCCTGGCCAATGCTCGGCAGCTACGCCTGGGTGATCGCGGGCTCGAAATCGGCGTCCGGCTACCCCTGGCTGGGCGGATTCCCGCAGACCGGCATCCAGACGCCCTCGATCATGCACTTTGCCGAGAACCGGAGCGCCGAAGGCGCGGATCACCGCATCAACGGCATCGGCATGGAGTTCGCGGGCGGGCCCTTCGTGCTGATCGGCCAGACGGACAAAGTGGCCTACACCTCCACCACGGCGCAGCTCCGCGTCGTGGACACCTTCTTCGAGAAGATCATCAACGAGAACGCCAACACCCTCCGCTACAACGACATGGGGACCCCCGCGCCCCTGAAGCAGCGGACCGAAACCTTCCTCGGCGGACTTGCGCCGACGGCGAAGCGCGTCTTCTGGCGCAGCCACGAACGCAACGGCAACGGCGGTTCGCGCGCGGTCAACAGCTTCGTCGGCGACCGTCAGGGGACGGCCGACAGCGGCAGCGCCACGAGCCTGGTCGATGCGGGCGCGTTTAACGCCGGCTTCATCGGCGGCCACGTGGCGATCATCGAGCGCACCGGCACCGACAAGACCGGGGTGGGACAGATCCGGACGATCACGGCGGTCCCGGACGCAAACACCATCGTCGTCGGCACGGCTTGGACCTACGTGCCGGACAGCACGTTCCAGTACGTCGCCGCAAAATCCGGCAAGGACATCATCGCGGCCGCCTACGACAGCCCCACCTGGCTCGAAGAGACGACCGGCGCTTTGGGATTCTTCCTCATGCAGCGGGCCGAGAGCGTCATGGACATCCGCGCGGCCGCGCGGGTGATCACGAGCACGCACAACTACCCGGCGGTGGACAACCAGCCATTCAACGGCGTCGGCACGGCGTCGGGCAACGGCAACATCGCCTACTACTCGTCGGGCTTCTCTCGCAAGCGACAGGGCGGCCTCGATCCGCTTCTGCCGCTCGACGGCAGTGCGGTGACGAATCCGCTGGTGGTGGCCAGCGGGGTGGTCGACAATGCGACGGCAACGACGTTGACGGCGACGACGACCGCTTTCGGCAGCTCCGATTTCTCTCCCGAGCCGATCAATTTCCGCTACAGCAACCCCACCCAGCTGGGCAGCGAGTACATCGTCAGCATCATGAGCGGCGCGGGGTCCAAGCAGACCCGGCGCATCGCCAGCAACACGGCGAACACACTGACTATCGAGTATCCGTGGGGGGTGAACCCCACCCCGGGCGACACCTTCGAGGTGTCCGAGATCGCGGGCATGCCGGAGGCGATCAACCCGTCCGAAGGCTACATGGCGAACTGGAACAACAAGGCGGCCACGGCGGACGAGGGTGAGAACTTCGGCCGCCAGTTCCGCCACATCTTCATCCTCGAGCGCCTGTCCGCCGAGAACGCCTGGGATCGGGACAAGAGCCGGCAGCTGAACAAGGACGTGGCCGGGCTGGACGGGCGGGGCGATTTCGGCCGCTACCTGATTCCACGGCTACGCGAGGCGGTGGACTCGGTCGGCAATGGCGGAAACCCCGACGTCGATACCGTGCTTATGGCGTTGGAGACTCATCAAGCGGCGCCGTACCACGGCCGCAACTTCATCGATCCGGTCACCGCGACCACTATGAAGGGCGAGGTTACGTTCCTAAACCAACTCGTCAACCAGCTCGCCCTGGATATCTATGGTGACGAGTTCGCCGCCGCCGGTCTCCCAGTGCCGACGGGTTCGCGGGCCCTCAATATGGTCCAGCACGCGATCGACTCGCAGGCGGGGGACGTGACCGGCAGTTACAGCCAGGTCTACGAGGGAGACTACTTCAACGGGACCGACTGGGAGATCGTCGTCCGTGACAGCCTCTCCTCGCTGGCCACGACCCCGGGCATCCCGGCCGACAGCCCGCGGCCGAACAGCACCTATAACCATCCACTCTCGGGTCTGTTCCCGTCCCTGAGCTTCGCGCCGACGCCGTCTGGCAACCGGGGAACGTACGAGCAGATCGTCGAGGCCGGCCCCGGCTTCGTCAAAGGCGAGTTCATGTTCCCGCTCGGCCAGAGCGGCCTGATCCAAGGATCGCTGGCCGGCGTGACCTCGATCGATCCAAACGTGGACAGCCTGCAGCCGATCTGGCGCGACTGGCGCTTCGTGCCGCTGCTGCACGTGGCGCAGGGCCTCGGCCCCAACCCGGATCACTTCATGTGCTACAAGGCCAAGACGACGCCCGGCACGACGAAGTTTGCGGAACAGGCGGTGACACTGACCGATCAGTTCGACTCCGCGGTACCGTTCACCGCCAAAAAGCCCATGGGGCTCTGCGCCCCGGCGGACAAGAACGGCGAAGGCGTTCGCGATCCGGACACGCATCTCGAGGCGTATCAGATCAAGAGCGCGACGGCTCACGCGCCGCAGACTGGCATCACCGTCGAGGACCAGTTCGCGGCCGGTGTTGAGGGTGGGTTCCTGACCGTCGATACGGTGAAGCCCACGCAGTTGCTCGTGCCGAGCGCCAAAGGTCTCGACGCGCCGACCTCGAAGCAGCCGGCCAGCAACGCGGATCACTTCAAGTGCTACAAGATCAAAGTGACCAAAGGAACGGCCAAGTTCCCCAAAGGAGTCCAGGCCACGGTTGTCGACCAGTTCGAGAACCGCGTCTACGATATCAAGAAGCCGTTCGAGCTGTGCACACCGGTGGACAAGAACGGCGAGGGCATCCTCAACCCCGCCGGCCATCTCATGTGCTACAAGGCCAAGCGGGCCAAAGACCAAGCCAAACACACCAAGGTCGAGGGTCGGATTCACATCAACAACCAGTTCGGTCTCGACCAGCAGTTGGATACCGTCAAGGAGCTGAAGCTCTGTGTTCCGGCCGTCAAGAACGGGCTGACCGCCAGCGCGGACCTCGACGGCGACGGCGTGTTCGACGGCTACGAGCGCTGGTACTACGGCAACCTGGACCAGTCTGCCACGTCTGATACGGACAGCGATGGGCTGACGCTCCTCCAGGAGTTCACCAAGGGCACGGATCCGACCATCTCTGACACTGACGGCGACGGCATCCCGGACGGTTCGGACACCAAGCCGCAAGATCGACTGTTGTCCTGAGCAAGTCTCGATCCGCATCCGCCCAAGAACCCCTCTCCCGCATGACCTGCGGGAGAGGGTGAGGGTGAGGGTTCCACGCTGTTACGCCGGGGCCTACGGTAACTGAGGAACCATGAGCCCTCATCCCAACCTTCTCCCGCAAGTAGTGCGGGAGAAGGGACCGAGGGCCGCGTTCGCGGCCGCCGCGGTGGCGGTGCTCGCGTATCTCCCCACGCTAACGAACGGGTTCGTCTGGGACGACCTGCTCCACATCGCCGGCAACCCGCGCATCGAGAGCTTTCGGCACGCGGCCGTGTATCTGCAACGCCTCGAAGGCGTGTACTACCGGCCGGCGGTGTTCTTCAGCTACGCGCTGGACTACGCGCTGTGGGGACGCGCGCCGGCCGGCTTCCATCTCACCAACCTCCTGCTGCACGGGCTCAACGCTGTGCTGCTGGTGCTGGTGACGACACGAATGGGCTTAAGACCTCGCTTTGCCTTCCTCGCCGGAGCGATCTTCGCTCTGCACCCGGTGCAGGCGGACGCAGTGGCCTACATCTCGGGCCGCACCGATCTCCTCATGACGGCGGGAGCGTTGCTCGCCTGGCGGCTGCTGCTGGGAGGCGGCAGCGCCGTGGGGCACGGAGTTCTCACGGCGCTTGCCGGCGGTGGCGCGGTGTTGAGCAAGGAGAGCGGCTATGCGCTCGGGGCCTTCGTGCCGTGGTTCACGTGGCGTCGAACACGCAACTGGAAGGAGCGGGCTGCACTGGCCACTCCCACGGTCGTGATCTTGGTGATCCTCCTGCTGCTGCGGCCCGGGGCTTTCCCATCGCCCGTCGGGGCGCTCGCAGGAGTGAGCCTGACCGGGGCCGGCCGCACCCTCGCGGAGTATCTGCTTCTCCTACTCTGGCCGGCGACGCTGCGGATCGACCGCCTGACGCCGGTTGCCACATCCACCATCGAGAACGCGCTGGCGATGGTGTTGGTATTCGCCGCACTCGCAGCGGGCGCGTGGGGCCTGACGCGGCGCGGCCCGGTCGCTGACTGGACAGCGTGGACGGTCGCGTTCTACCTGCCGGTGGCCAACCTCATGCCTCTGTATCCAGCGATTGCTGGCCAGGCGCTCTTCACTCCGGAGCACAATCTCTACGCGCCGATGGCCGGGGTGGGCGCCCTGATTGCCCTGGCGGCGACGCGCCTTCAGGCGCGGGTGTCAACCAGACAGCAGCAGTTGCTTGCCGTCGTGGTGCTGGCCGTCATGGCCGTCTGGGGCGTGCGCACCGCCGTGCGCGTCCGCGACTGGCACGACGAGGAGCGACTGTACCGCAGCGCGGTCGCCGCAGGGGCAACGTCGCCGCGCGTCTGGTACAACCTCGGCAACGTCCTGTTGCAGCGGCGCGCGTCGACGGAGGCCGCCGCGGCGTTTCGTCAGGCGCTGCAACAGGCGCCGCATGACGCGGAGGTCTGGATGAACCTCGGGGTGGCGCTGCAGAGCCAGGGACTGCTGGATGGTGCGCTGGCGGCGTACCAGCAGGCGCAGGCGCTCGGACCGCCGAGCGGTCTCCTGCTCGAGAATCTGGGGACCTTGCATCTGGCTCGCCGCGATCTCCTCGCCGCGCGCCAGGTCTTCGAGCAGGCGCTGGCTCTCGACCCAGGCCTCGCCAAGTCACGCGCGGCACTCGAGGCGATCGAGCGGCTCCAGTCCGAATGAGCCCAGGCCTGTCGCGGGCTCAGCCGGGGAAGTGGTACCCCAGGTCGAGATCGCCGTTGTCGTCCAAGGCCCCGTCGGTGGACGTGCTGCGCTTCTCGAGCGCGTCCTTCAGGCCGGCGTCGGTCGCCGGGTCGCCCGCGTCGACGGCGGGGCTGTTGCCCTGCTGCAGGTGATAGTCCACGCCCGCCTCGTCGACGAACTGGGCATCTTCGTTGATGTCGTTTTCGCCATGGGGCACCAGCGGACCGTAGGCATCCGGGAAGACCAGATTGAAGTCGGCGTTGTATCCGTCCACCGAACTCGGGGTGCCGCTGATGATATCGATCTGCCGGTTCTTGTTGTTCTGGACGATGTTATTTCGCAAGAAGGTGTCTTTGGACGCGACGTTTTCGTCACCGATCACGATCCCGGCGTTCCTGTTGTTGGCAACTGTGTTGTTGACCAGGTGCGTCCGCTGTGAGCCGGGGCCGCTGCTCGTGGCGGCGATGCGAACGCCGCGATTCGTGTTGTCGGCGATCAGGTTGTTGAAGATCAGCACGTCGCTCGCGTCCTGAACGCGGATGCCATCGCGATTGCTCGTGATCTGGCAGTTGCGCACGATCGCGTTGTTCGAGTTGCTGCGGATGACGATGCCGGCGCCGTTGGCGTCCCGTGCACCGCTGATGGCGAATCCATCGATGGTGATGAACTGCGAAGTGGTCAGCCGAAACGCAGCGACCTCGCCCTGGGCGGGCTGCGCGATCACCTCGCCCTCGGGATCCCCGGTCATGGCGCCGCTGGAATCCGCGACCAGAACGATCCGGTTGTCCTCCGCAGTGCCACTGCGCTTGGTGAGGTCGACCATGCCGACGTACGTGCCCGGGCCGACGATGACCATGTCGCCGTCGGTCGTCAGCGAGGCGGCCTTCGTGATCGTGCGCAGCGCCTGGTCGGGGGATAATCCGCTGTTGGCATCGTCGCCAGAGACGCGGACGTAAAACGTGTCGGGCCGACTCGTCGGTGGCTCGTTACCGCCTCCGCCGCCGCCGCCGCACGCCGCGAAGGCGGCGACGAACAGGGCGGTGAGCGCAGTCAGGGTCGTACGTTGACGTTGCATAACTGAGGATCCTCGACGGAAAGAAATCATATTGTCCTTAGCCGTAGCACCTCGGATACCGTTTCGCCAGGTATGATTTGCTGCGACCAGCGGAGTGGGCAGATCACTCGAAACTCACCTTCGGGACTTGCTGCGCCTCTTTCGCCGCCTCGAAGTAAGGTTCGGGTTCGAACCCGAATGAACGCGCGATCAGCATTTGCGGGAGGCGTTTGATGTACGTGTTGTACTGTTGCACCGTTTCGTTATAGCGCCGCCGTTCGGTGGCAATCCGGTTTTCGGTGCCGGCGAGCTCGTCCGACAACCGGGCGAATTGCGTATCCGCCTTCAGCTGCGGGTAGTTTTCCGCGATGGCGAGCAAGCGCGAGAGCGCCGAGCCGAGGTTTTCGGCGGCCTCGATCTTTGCCGCGCGTGTGCCGGCACCGATGAGCTGCGACCGCGCCTCGGCGACTCGGGTAAAGATTTCG
>Ga0316626_10000252_pt1 | contig 19679 bp, 25 predicted proteins | sample OWC_Aug_T1_C1_D5_FD_207656 | JGI IMG/M metagenome (GOLD analysis project Ga0316626, IMG submission 207656) | Wetland soil microbial communities from Old Woman Creek delta, Ohio, United States - OWC_Aug_T1_C1_D5_A | ecosystem: Environmental > Terrestrial > Soil > Wetlands | place: USA: Ohio...
TGCTCCTTGAGCATCCGCGTCACCAGTTGGTTCGACCAGCCGCCCTTCTTGGCCGCGGCGACCAGCGCCTCAAGCTGCTTCTTGGTCGCCGGCGGGATGACCTTCTCCTCGACCGGCTCGGGTTCCTCGACGGCGTCGAGGACTTGCTTGGCCTGCTCCACGATGTCGATGACCTCGCCGTTCTCATCGACCTCGACGGTCGCCTCCGCGACGACGTAGGAGTCATCGACATAGGGCGGGTTCTCGTCGTAGTCGATGTCGTCCTCTGCTTCGACTTCTTCGACCTCGTCCTCTACGGGCCGTTCTGCGGCCTTCGGAGGGGCTTCTGGGGTGGTTGCCTTGCCCAGCACCCTACGCGCCTTCTCGGCGTTGCTGGAGGGCATATCGACGGCCTCTCGCGGGGCGCCCTCGACGGCGATGCGCTGGCCCTCGTCCTCGTCGTAGATGCCCGAGAAGCCGAAGGCCACGCGGTAGCCCTGGATCATCGTCTTGTGGCGCAGCATGCGCTTGGTGTGGCTCTGCCAGGGGCTGGTCTTGCGGTAGACCTCATCGAGGTACTCGCGGATCACCGTGGGGTGGCTGGTGTCCTTGCGGTAGACGACGATCTCGCACCACTCGGGGCAGGGCTTGCCGCCATCGGGGACGATCTTCTTCTCGGCCCAGCGCATCTCCTCGCCGTCGTAGGCGGGATGCTTGTGGGCGAGGCTGATCCAGCCGTCGATGGAGACGACCGGGACGATGCCGCCGCCCTTCTCAGGGAAGGCGTAGATCTCTTTGGTCGTGACGTCCAACTTGTAGCGGTCGGCCACCATGAGCAGGGTCATCAGTTGCGCCTTGTTGGCGCCCTTGAAGACCGTCTGCGTGACCGTCTCGTAGAAGTCGGCCGCCTCGACGCTATGCTCCGCGGCCATCTTCGCGATCAGGCTGGTCTTGCCAGCCCTGGCGAGTTCCTTTGCCATCACACGTCCCCTTTCCTCTGCGTCACCCGCAGCGGGCGACTGCTGGTCACCTTGCTGTACTTCTCCACGACCTCGGGCATCTCGGCGCGCAGGCGATCGACGTCGAGGCTGCTGCGGATCTGTTCCTTGGCGGTCACCTTGTACTCCCCGATGACGGCGCTCTCGGCGCTCGAGACGATGGCGAGCAGTTGGTTCTTCGTCTCCTCGCGCTCCGTCTTGAGGGCGTCGATGGCCCTGCCCTGCGCGCCGTACTTGGCGCAGAGGCGCTCGGCCTCGACGTCCTCGATGATGACGGAAAACCCCGGCTCGGCGTGGGCGTACTGGCGCTTGATCGCCTCGCTCGTCGCGGTGTGGCCGTCGATGGGCGGCGGCACGCGCGGCTTGAGGTGCTCGACGTAGAACTCGCGCTCGGCGTCGGTGATCAGGGTGATGATCTCGTCGTCGCGCTCGACGCGCAGCCAGACGAGCTTCTTGCCGACCAGGGCGACGGCGTAGGCGGCGAGCCAGCCGGTGCAGGCGAGTTGGTGCTGCATCTGGAACCAGTACATCAGCGGCGGCTCACCCTCCCAGTCGTCGCCGGCGAAGGACGAGGCGTGCTTGGCCTCGACTACGGCGTTGCCCGAGCTATCGACGGTGATGCCGTCGAGCAGGCAGCCCATCGGGAAGCCGTACTCGTGCGTCTCGAACCAGAAGTCGGGATCGAAGGCGCGCTTCGGACGGCGCACGCGGAGCTTCGTCTCGCGGGTGAAGGCGCGGATGATGATGCCTTCCATCTGGCCGCCGAGCCACATGGCGAAGTTCTGCTCGAGCGGCGGTGCCTCGCCGGTGAGGCGCTGGTAGAGCGCGTAGGGTGAGTCCCACGGGTTCACCCCGCAGACGGTCGCCGCCATCGAGGCGGTGATGCCGCCGAACTCGCGGTGGGCTTTCTCGACGGCGTTCTCACGGCTCATGGCTTCTCTCCCAGCAGACGCTTGGCCTCTCCGATGAACACGCCCAGCGTCTCATGGAGTTCGGACAGACGCTCGAGCGAGGTGTAGACCTCAGCGTCGCCGCGGTGCAGGAGGATCTCGTCGTGCTCGTCCAGCGTGAGGTCGAAGAAGACCGCGGTGCCGACCGAACTCCTGCCGGCGTGGGCACTGACCTTGTTGTTCAGGTGACTCACCCGCAGCCAGTTCTCGCCGCGGGCTATGGCGACGCCGCTCATGCCCGTAGTTCGGACAGGTAGAGCACCACCATCGCCAGGGCGAAGAGCAGCACGGCGACGAGGAAGGAGGCGTTGCTGGCGACGAAGGCCGCGAGGTAGAAGAAGCCCATGATGATCGCCATGAGCAGGACGGCGGCGAGCCAGAAGGGGACTCTCTTGCGCTGCATGATCACGCTCCCTCAAGTGTGACTGGACGTCTTGTGGTTCGCTGGGAGAGAGCGTATTCCTTCACTCGGACGGAAGGCAAGAGAAACTTTAAAGGGGCGCTGGCCTGACGCGAAAGGGGACAACCAAACTCGTCAGGCCAGCAAGGGGTGAAGGGGGTTACCATCACCACAGGTGTCAGTATACCCCGCTGTCAACACCCAGAGTCACTCAGACGATCCCCCCGGCCAGTTGCCGAGGTTCTGCGCCCATTCTGCGTCTCTGAAGTAGAAGCGATACCACGTCGCGGCGCTGGTGAAGATCAGCGTGGCGAAGGCGATGATGTGCTCGACGTCGAGCGTCCCCGAGGCGTAGGTGTCGAGGAAGGTCGTGACGTCGCCACTGAGCCAGAGCGTGGCGATCGCGACGACGATGGCGATGACGGCGCTGATGAGCAGCTTGACCCAACTCGCCCATTTGGCCTGCTTGATGAACTGGACGATGAAAGCGGAGAACCAACCGGCGACCAGCACGGTGGCGAGCAGCGTGATGACTTCGGTGAGCTTCATGTTTCTCACCTCCTCCCATCAGTGCGTGACCACCCACGGCGAGAACGATCCCGCGGGGCGGTACTTCCTGTAGTAGGCGTACCAGACATTGTAATCAGGATTGGCCCACCCCTCTGGCGCGGGGTACAACTGGAAGAGGCCGGCGGCACCGGACGGGTTCCTCGCCGTGGGGTTGCCGCCGCTCTCGAGCTTCATCACCCAGAGGGCGCGCTCGACCAGAGGCGGCGGCCAGTGCCAGCGCACCAGCGGACGCCAGCGTTCGACGCCGCCGCCGCCGGGGTGGATCATCTGCCGGCGCAGGGCGGCGAAGCGCGCATCGTAGGCCCGCGCCTGTGCGCGCCAGCGCACGCCGGCCTGCTTCCAGATCGCCTGCCACGCACGCCGCGGCGGCTGCCTCCAGCCGGCGGCGAGGCGCGGCAGGCCGAAGCAGGCACGGGCGCGGTTGAGGCTGACGAGGTCACGCTTGGCGTGGCCCTCCCAGGCCAACGCCCACGCGACCAGCGAGGCCGGGGCTGGGGTGCGCTCGAAGTGCTTGCGCTTGAGGGGAGGTGGGTCTGCGGCGGGGACGGCTGCCTCTTCCGCAGCGATGTTCGGTGTCGTCAGCAGGGCGGTCAGGACGACCGTGAGGGTGACGACGATGAGTGCGACTTTCCTTCCACTGGTCACGCGGCTCCTCTCTTCCGCTTACAGAAACGGCCACGGGGTCGTCATGCAGCGTGTCGGCCCCGTGGCCTACGCAGTGAGGGTCTGCGTGTCCCCTATTCTAGACCGCAGAGAGGATTCCTTGGGCGCTCAGGTGCGCTTGCTACTCCAGCGCCGCTTCTTCTTCGGCCGCACGGCACCGCCGTAGGTCTTGTCCCACCGCTTCGCGATCGCCGGCAGGTTGATGTGCATGTAGGCACGCTGCTTGGCAGAGCGGTAGGGCATCTCTACTTCAGGCCGGCGTAGTAGCGCGCCTTGGAGACGAGCCAGTCCATCGGGAAGTTGCTGCCGGGATCGGTGTGCGTGCCGCCGAAAACGCGGGCGACCTGACGGTGCGTGGTGATGCCCTTCTTGCCCGCCTTGAGTTCGGCGTCGGTGAGTTTCCGCAGGGGCACGCCGACGCCCTTGCCACGCAGGTACGTCCAGTTCTTGGCGAGCAGCCACGCCGCGCGGTCGAGGGTGCCCTTGTGCTTCATCCACTGGTCGTGCGTCCAGGCGGCCTTGCCCATGAGTTCGTAGTGGATGCCGTTGAGGTTGGCGTGCGGGGCGCCCCACGGGATGATCGCCAGCGAGGCGAGGTACATCTGGATGGAGTTGTCATCGATGCCGTAGTGCGTGCTCGCCTGGGCGCCACCGGACTCGAAGAACCGCCCCACCGCCTCGGCGGCTTGGTCGTACAGCGCGACCTCCATGTCATGCACGACGAACAACTCGATCGCGCTCAGGGGTCGCGGCCCCGAGTCGTGGGCAGCGCGGTAGTCGTGCTTCACGCTGTACTTGGTGGGGGCGATCATGTCTCCTCCTCTTCCCTCGTCTCGACCAGATGGATGAGCGGGTTGCCGCCGAGCGGCTGGGCGATGTTGCAGATGTAGATCGCCGCCGCATCACCGACGTCCTGCGGGTTGCCGCGGAAGGCGACGAGCGGGTAGCCCTCGGCGTCGAAGAACGTCGCCGTCACCTGTGTCCTGCGTGCCACGCTGACTCCTTACGGTTCGCCCATGAGCAGGTAGTGGATGCCGAGGTTGAGGATGGTGATGATGACCGCCATCAGGATGTAGGTCATCTTGGAGCCGATCATCCACATCAGCCAGACCTGTTTCGACTCTTCGCGGTCGTGCCGGTAGTCCTTGTCGTCGGGATCGCTCTTGCGCCGTGGCTTGACCAGGGAAGCTACGTAGGCACTGTGACGCAACTCGTGCTCGGCCTGGATGGCGGCCTTGACGCGCGCGGGACACTCGGCCTCGCTCCTGGCGATCTTCTCCTCGATGGCCTCGAGACGTTCGTCGCGGTGAGCGGCCTCGCGGAGGTGCTGCTCCATCATCACGCGGTTGCCCTTGATGGCGGCCAAGCTCTCCTCGTGCTGTTCGTCGTCGTCCTCGGCCTTGGCGACCAGCGCCTCGAGGACGTCGGCGATGCCGGGGCCGCCGTTCTTGGTCGAGCGCACGGCGATGTCCTGCATCTTCTTCTCGAACCTGTCAGCCATCAGCGGACTCCGACCTTGCCGACTTGCTCGCTGGGCTTGGGCGTGCGGCGGCGGGCGAGCTTGTGCTTGAAGACGCCACCGGCGGCCTCAAGCTGTTCGATGATGTCGTCGGCACCGATGCCGACGTCGAGGGTCACCGTCTCACTGTCGAGATCGACGTGGCTGCGGCGCACGTAGAGCGGCCCGCAGTTGCTCTGCTCGCACTCCACCCAGTCGCCGCCCTTGATGTAGGCCGCCGGCCGCCACGTCGTACCGCTGCTCCAGCGGTGGACGTCGATGCCCTTCAGCGTACAGGTGCCGGTGGAGAGGCCCGCGCCGACGTAGCGCGCCAGCTTGCGGGCCACGTCCTTGGCGTACTTGTCGGTGTAGTTGTGAGCGGAGAAGTCCACCGTCAGCACCGGGGCCAGGGCACCGCGGAAGGGCTGCCCGCTGGTGAAGTTCGGCGCCTTCGGGGCGACCGCCGTCGCCGGGAAGCCCGCCGGCCACCACGTCTCCGAACCCTTGCGCCCGTAGATGACGCGCACGGTGCGCGGCATCTCCCCGTCCTCCTGGCGCTGGCGCACGTCCCAGGTCGTTCCCGGCTGCGTGGCGTCGATGGCGTAGCAGTTGGTCGAGTTGCGGATCGTCGTCGGGTTGGTCAGCATCGGCTTGGCGCGGAACTGGAAGTAGGAGCCGCTCGAGTAGTAGCTGAACCAGCCCCAGTGGACGAGCACGTCGGCCTGACTGGCGAAGGTGTTGAGGGCACTGATGGGATCGGTCGGCGGGCGCGCGGCGAGGCTCTCGACCACGCTGCCGATGGTGTCGGTGTCGGTCGAACTGGGGCCGCCGTGGAGGCCGACGTAGTTGGCGATCGCCAGCATCCCGAGGTCGATGCTCTTCTCCGAGGTGTCGGTGTAGACCTCGACGCTCATCCTGAAGAAGCGGTCGCCGTCCACCTTGTGGCCGGCGGTGTCGGTCGTGTACATCATCAGGACGAGGTAGCCCGCCTTGGTGCCGCCGGTGGCGAACGTCTCGTCCAGCGTCTCGTCGGTCGCCTTGTCGTTCGAGCCCGACGTGCCCCAGGTCTTGATGGTCGTGTAGTCACTGGGATCACGACTCGCTGTATAGCCCTCTCTCCACGCCAGACGCACGCGCAGCTTGAAATTCTTGTCGAGCAGGTTGTAGGTCACCTTGCCCTTGATGCGGCGGATGCCGTTGAGCTTGTTCAGCATGTGACCGAAGCCGGGGTAGAGCATGTAGCCGACGACCGCCGCCTTGGGGCCGTCTGAGCCGTAGGTGATCTTCGTCTCGTCATCGACGCTGATGGAGATGCGGTCGCCGAGGCTGACCGTGGCCCATTTGGGATTGTATTTGTTCTCGAACCACTGGTCGGGATCGGAGTCGGTGTAGACGAAGCCCAGGTCGGTGCGCCAGCGTGCCACCTCGGCGACGCCGCCCATCTCGATGGTGAGGCGCTTGTTCTCGCCGGCGTAGGCGACGCGAGGGTCGGAGATGACCCAGCCCTTGTAGAGTTGCTTGGTCGTGCCGTCGATCGGGTTGGTGTGGGTCACGTCGATGGTCGAGCCGTGGTGGAGTTCGGGCCAGTTGTTGCTCGCGTAGAAGGGGTTCGCCGGCTCCATCCAGAAGGAGCCGCCACCGTCGCCGATGTCGGCCGTCTCCCACTCCATGCCGTGGACGGCATCGCGGCGCTCGACGCCGTCGATCTTGATCGAGAGGTTGCCGTCGTTGATGCTGCCGCTGACGGTCTGTTCGCTCTTGCTGGCGTCCTCGGCACCCGTCCATCGACTGAGGGGCCAGGAGCCGTCGAAGTAGGGGCGGAGGGTGTCCGTCTTCTCGACCAGGAGGTTGCTCCACTGGAACGTGGCGCCCTCGCCGGTGGTCATGGCGACGATGACGGCCCCGGAGTCAACGTAGGCCGTGGTCGCCGGCAAGGTGACCGTCTTCGAGACTCTCGTCCAGTCACAGGTCGTCGTCAGCGGGCACTCGGTAGTCTCGCTGATGTAGCCAGAGGCGGCGTCGAGATAGGTCATCCGCAGGCCGATGGCGACGTCGCCGCTCACCTCGGTGACCTTGAAGTAGGCCGACACGGTGATCGTCTCGCCGGCCGAGAGTTCTCCCAACTGCGTCCACTGCGTCACGTCGGAGTAGTGAGCCGAGACGTACGAACAGATCATCTGGTGGGCGTTGGAGCCGGGGAAGTAGCCGCCGCCGACGATGATCGAGTCTACGCTCTGCGTGCCCTGCTCTTCCGAGAAGTCATCGGGGATGCCGTTGTCGTTGCTGTCAACGAGACGCGGGTTGGTGCAGTAGTTCGTCCTGGTGGTGGTCACTTCTTCTCCTGCGCCTTGTCGGCCTCAGTCACGGCGAGCTTGGTCTGCGCCTCCTCGAGGTCTACCGAGAGGGCGGCGTTCTGGACGGTCAGGTCAGCGATCGTCTTCTTCAAGATGTCGATGACCTTCATCGCGTCAGCCATGCGTTCTCCTCCTCAGGCCGGGGCGAAGTAATGGGTGGTCGAACCGTTGCGTAGGATGAGCCGGGGCGTGGCACTGTTGAAGTAGACCTTCCAGCGCAGGCTGGTCGAATCGCTGTCTTGGATCCAGACACCGTCGCTCGATGTCCCACCGCCCCAGTCATCGTTCGGTATCAACGCGCCGCCGAAGTAGATGGCGGTATCGCTGTAGTCGCCACGAATGAAGGGGTTGGTGGCATAAGCCCCAATCTTCCAGTCATTGGTCGTCCCGCTCAAGTCGATGATGGGGCTGTAGTTGTAGCCGCCCGTGATGGCATAGAAGCTTGCCGCATCGAAGTAGAGTTGGTCAGCGTCAAACTCGATATAGTTACTCGAAGTACCACCCCGCAAATAGATCTCCGGTGCAACTACACCACTGTTTATCCTCGGCCCAGCAAGATACAGGTAGGCGTAGTTGGTGTCCGCATCTGAGTAGACCTTTCCTTGTCCACTCGTGATTTCAGATGTGTGTCCGCTGAAGAAGTCGATGCGATTGACCGCATCACCTGAGATGACGATTCTTTGGCCGGTGTCGTCCGTCTGCAACGTCCCGCCCGTGATGACGGGCGCGTCGAGCGCCACCTCGGCCACGATGTGCGTGCCCGTGATCGTGCCGTCCACGATGAGGTTGCCTTCGAGTGCCTTCCGCAGGTACATCTGATCGACGTAGAGGTAGTTCGTGGCCCCGATGCTCGACGTCTCCATGACCACCTCGAGCGTCACGGCGGTGGCCGGCACCGTGCAGTACTTGGGCGTCGAGTCGAGGTAGACGATGTGGTTCACGGCGTCGCCGTTGGCGTCGTAGGCGTCGTGGGTGATGGAGGTCGTGCTGAAGGTCGTCCCGAGGGCAGAGCCGGCTGAGTCGCGGAAGCGGATCTTGAGCAGCGCGGAACCTGTCTCCGTCGCCAGACGGGCGCGGCACTGGAAGTAGTACTTCTCCCCCGGCTGGCAGGCGATCGGCTTGGTGATGATCATCTCCGTCGTCGTGCTGGCCGCGCCGAGGAGGCGGCGCGACTTGCTGCCGACGTCGGGGTTCACCGTCGAGACGCCGCGGAACTCGTAGTCGGGACTCGCCTCGCCGATGTCGCGCCCCGTGTAGTCGGCCTCGTTGTTGGCGTTCGCGATGAGGTTGTCGTAGTTGCCCACGAGGAGGTTCTTCACGAGGATCGCCTCAGAGGCGATCTCCGAGGCGCCGATGGCCCCGGCGGCGATGGAGCCGGCGGTGATGCTGTTGCCGATGATCTGCCCGCCGCTGATCAGCGAGGTGCCCTCGCTGGCGTCGATCATCGGCACCCAGGCGTCGCTGTCCTTGGCGCGCTTGGCGCTGTAGTGGGCCTCGAGGCCCGTGTCCTCGAAGCCGGAACCGAAGGGGCCGACCTTGAAGTTGTTCGACACCATCGTGGCGTCGAGGACTTCGCTGTAGAGGCGCACGCAGGCGATGTCGCCGTTGAAGGGCGAGGCGCCGTAGCTGCGCCCGATGACGACCGTGTCGGGCGACAGCGTCCCGGCCGAGAGGCCGGTGGTCGTCGCCAGCAGGAGGCCGTCGAGGTAGACCTTGAGGGTCGTGGAGTCGAGCGTGACGACGCCCTGGTGCCAGCCCCCGTCGTTGAGGTACTGGTTGCCCGTCCCGGTCGAGGCGGTGAAGATGGTGCCCACCGAGTCCTTGTAGCCGGCGAGGAGACGGTTGCCCGAGGTCTGGGACATCGACCAGAGGTGCGTCCCCGAGGAGTAGCTGAAGTAGATCAGGTACTGCGTGCTCGCCGCGGCCGTGGTGCGGAACCAGCACTCCATCGAGGCGCTCTTGTCGCTCGGCAGGGAGTTGAGGCCAGAGGGCAGATCGACGTGGTCTGTGGAGCCGTCCAAGACCAGCCGGTAGGGGTTCGCCCCGCTGCCGTCGCCGGCCCAGCCCGACGTCGCGTCCCAGGCGAAGCCCGCGTCGAGGGTGCCGTCGTAGTCGTTGCCCGAGAGGTCGAACCACGTCGCCTTATCGGTGTCGCTGTTCGAGTGCGGCCCGCCGCCGAGGTTGCGGTAGAGCCGGTTGTCCACCGTCCAGAAGAGGATCGCCCCATCGGGCCACTGCGGCGGGTCGGCGGTGTCGGGCAGCGCAGGCAGGGCGACGCCGCTGTAGACCTGGGGCGCCATGATGTCGGCGGCGAAGGCGGCGTAGGTGAGGATGCCATCGGTGATGTCGGTCGCGATGACCTCGGACGAGGTGATGGCGACGATGTTGCTGATGGCGCTCTTGTTGCCGAAGATGTCCACCACGTAGACGGCGTAGTACCAGTCGCCATCGGCGTTGTCCTGCGCGAAGGTCACCGTGGTCTGGCTGGTCGTCGTGATGAGCGCGGTGGGCGGCGTGACGCCGTCCTCGCCGTAGACCTCGTACATGACGGGGCTGCTCGAGACGACCGGACTCCAGGTCAGGGTCACCGTCCCCGGCCCCGCGGTGGCCGCGAGGTCGGTGATGTGGTCGAGGTAGGTGAAGGCGCCCGTGCTGGTCGCCGTGCCACCCTCGGTGACCACCTTGACGTCGATGGCGGTGCCGGCCGCCGGCCCCTCGGGCGCGTAGCAGCGGATGCTGGTGCCGAGGTCGTTCATTATCTGGTAGGCGGCCGTGTAGACGTCGAAGAAGACGGCGCTCGTGGTCTGGAAGTTCGTCCCCGTGATCATCACCACGGTGTTCACCGTGCCCGCCGCGGGCACCACCGTGGTGATCGTCGGCGCGTCGGGGATGGGATACTCGAACTGGTTGGCGGCGACCTCCTCGGTGGAGGTGCCGTAGGGGTTCTGCACGTAGACGTAGACGGTGCCCGAGTTGGGCGGCGCGGTGGCGGTGATCTGCGTGTCGGAGTCGATGGTGAAGCTCGCCGCGACGGTGCCGAACCAGACGTAGATCGCTGTCGTGTAGGCCGTCCCGGTGATGACCACCGTGTCGCCGCCGCTGTTGTCGGTGTTGGCGCTGATGTTGGGCGTCACGTCGGAGATCGTCGGGGCCACGCCGCCGCCGCCGCCGGGGCCGCCCTCGTCGGCGTCGTAGCTCCAGAGCGCGGCGCCGGTGCCGAGGCCATCGGGGTTGGCGACCTTGACGTCGAGGCTCGTGCCGGTGCCCTCGGGCACGTAGGCGACCAGCGTCGTCTCATCGATAGGGGTGAAGTTCGAGCCGGCGTCGTAGGTGCCGAACCAGACGTTGGTGATGTCGTCATCGAGGTTCGTCCCGGTGATGACGACCATCGTGCCCGGAGGGCCGCTGGCGATGTCGATGCCGAGGACGGTCGGCGCGGCCATTACGGCTTCCTCATCAAGACCAGTGTGAAGCGCGCGTCATGGCCCAACACATAGAAGGGGTCGCGCTCGATGGTGTCGGGCCGCGTCGAGCAGACGATCTCGTAGGACTCGTCGGCGAGGGTCAGCGTGTTGGTGGTCTTGTCCACCTCGGCCCAGAGCGCGGCGAGCTTCGTGTCGAGGTCGCTCGCGGTGCTGCCGTGGACGCGCAGCGGGATGGTCACCGGGATCAGGTTGCCGCGCCTCACGTTGACCTGGGCGTTGGCCTCTGCGGAGTAGCTCACGACCTCCTCCCAGACCGTCTGCCGGTTGCCGAGGTTGACGCCCTGGTTGTCCACGAAGCAGTTGACGCCGTCGTTGAGGTCGAGATCGCCGAGGACGATCGAGTTGGCGCCGGGAGTACCGGAGCCGCCGCCCTCGCCGCGCCAGGAGATGCCAGTTTCGGTGGCGAAGAGATACCACTCGTCCATCGTCATCGGGGTGATGCCCTCGCCGTCGATGTAGGTCAGCAGCGACTCGTAGTCGCTGGTCAGCCAGTCGTAACTGCCGGGGCTCGAATCGACCAGTTGCTGGACGCCGATGATGAGGCAGGCACCGCGCGCCACGCAGGCATCGACCTGGGCCTCGGCGGTCGCCAGCGTGACGGCCGAGCCGAGTTCGTAGCGCACCAACTGGTAGCGGTCATCGATGGGCTGCGCGTTCAGGTAGCGGCTCGTCGGCGCCTCGCGCATCATCGTCCGCACACCCTGGTTGGAGAGCATCTTGTAGAAGTCGCCGACCTCGATGTAGTTGAGGAAGGTGCCGTAGGAGTGCATCGGCGTCGGCCAGCCGCGGGCGTCGAACTCGGCGACGTTGTACTCGTGGATCGCGGCCAGCATCTCGACGCTGAGATAGCCCTGCGCCGTGTGCGACCACGAGGGGTCGAGGACTTCGCTCTGGTTGATGCCGTCGTTGACGCTCCAGCCGGCGGCGAGCGCCTCCTCGAACTGCTCCACGGTGAGGCGCCCGTACTGGCCCTCGTTGGCGAAGTCGAAGCAGATGTCGCCCTTCCAGCCCATCGCGCCGATGGCGGCGAGGTGGTTGGTGATCGGGTAGTTGTCCCAGACCGAGAGGATGATCGAGGGCGTCGTCTCGACGCCGCCGAGCAGTTCGTCGGGGTAGATTACCGACATCGCCCCCGTCCACGTCGGCTTGAGGCCGATGCGGACTCTGAGCATGGTGTTCGACCAGGACTCGGAGCCGGTGTTCGTCCAGTCCGACTCGGCGACCCGCAGGTAGTTCCAGCCGGGGTGGACGGCGGCGGCGGTGATGAAGGAGAAGGACTTCGAGAAGTCGGTCGTGGAGGAGAACTCGACGGCGACCTTGCAGGAGGCGTTGTTGTTGGCGATGCCGGCGTCGATGGGCGCCGCGTAGAAGCGCAGTTCGATGCCCGCCTTGTAGCTGTTCAGGCTCATGCTGATGGTCTTCGTCCAGTAGTAGGTCGTGGTGCTGGCGCCCGCCGCCTTGAGGCCGAACTTGCAGCCCAGCTTGCCGATGGTCTGGCTGATGCGCGTCTCGACGGCGGCGTACTGGTAGGTGCTGCTGTCGATCGACCAGTCGGTGTAGTCGGTGAAGTCCTCGAGGACGGTGCCTGCGGACACGACGCACGGGTAGCTCATCGGCTCGCCATCCCTCTCTCCCTGCGCCGCTGGGCGGTCAGGGTGCCGCGCTCAACGAAGGGCTGCAACTGGCGCCCGAAGCGTTCCACGTCGCTGACGATGATGCCCTGCGGCAGCGTGGTGTGACTGTGATAGTGGACTTCCGCGGGGCCGGCGTAGCGCGGCTCCTGCCTGGGTTCCTTGATGCCCGAGACGGTCGGCCGCTGCTCGACGTACTTGGAGAGGCCCGAGGCGGCCAGTAGCTGCGCGGCCCTCCCCGGCTTGGTGAGCGGGATGATCGCCTCTGGGCCTTCCTCGCCGACGAGGGTGACCTTGGGCTTGGTGAAGATGCCGCCCCAGGCCGACTTGTCGATCGGCGTCGTGCTGGTCGTGATCTGGACGTTGACCACGGAGGGGATCGAGTTGATGCTGGCGATGACGCCTCGTACGCCTTCGTCAAAGCTCGTCGTGTCGAGTCCGACGACCGGCTTGACGGTGCGGTTCTCGAGTTTTGTGAGTTGTGCGTTGGCGTTCTTGAGTGCCGCGTCGAGCTTGTCCTTCTTTGCCTTGAGTTCGGCAGTCCAGCCGGTCTTCTTCGCCTGCATACGCACGCGGTCAATCTCGCCCTCGATCTCCGCGATGCCCTTCTTGACGCGCTCCTTCCTGACCTCGATGGTCAGTTCGCGCGTCCTCACGACCTTGTTGATCCACCTCTCCATCCGGCTCAGGTCGCCCTGGAAGTCCTTGTGGGCAAAGTCGATCTTCGGCGGCCTGACCTTCGGAAGATCTTTCTTGATGAGCCCCCAGTTGAAGAGGATCTGCTGCTTGGGCGTCATCTTGGCGATGAAAGCGGCCTGCTGGCTACGGGTCATGTCCTTCCACGTAATGGGGACTTCGGGCGGCGGCATGACCTTCTCGAAGATATCGGTCACCTCCATCGCCTTCAGCGTGAGTTGCCTCTGCGAGACTTCGGGCATGATATGCGCGGCGATGGGCAGCCCGATGCCGCCGGCGGTGCTGCGGGTGATCTCGTCCGCGACAGACTGCCAGTAGTCGGGGCCGTGAGCCGGCGCGATATTGATCTTCCAGCGGTCGTCGTCCTTGACGTAGTCGCTCAGGGAGTAGAGTTCCACCCACGCATCGACGGCATCGACCGTGAGGTAGATCTTGCCATCCTGCGTCAGGCGGTTGAGGCGCTTACGCACCGCAGGAAGGTCAGTGTCCTTGGCGACGATCCTGATGGGGATATCGACCTTGCTCTCCTTGGCCGTCTTCTGGATGCGCTCGATCATCTTCTCGAAGGAAGGTGGGCCTTCATCCATTAGTTTCTTCACCTGACGAAGACCGAGTGCGCCGACGAGTCCCACGCCGGCGGCAGCGGTGAGGGCACCTACCAAACCGAGGATGCCGACGCTGGCCGCCGTGCTGGCGCCACTGAGGCCGTAAAGTGCTCCCGTTTCTGGAATCACTCCTGCGGCGGCTGCGGCAGCGGAAGCACTTATCGCCTTGCTGGCGGCGACCGATGCGGCTGCTCGCGCACCCGTGGCGCCCGCGACAGTCGTCTCTGAGGCAGCCACGCTGGCGTTGGAGGCCGTCAGGGCAGCATTCGAGGCCGTCTCGGCGGCGGCGGCGGCGGCCGATACCGCACGTTTGATGCCGACAAGTTCGATGGCGCGCATCACCGAGCCAGCGACCGAAATGATCGGCCACATCGCCGCGGTGATGGCGAGGAAGTAGACGCTCGTCTTCTGGAGCCACGGCGGCAGTTCCTTGAACACGCCGATGAGGTCACCGAACGCCTCGACCAGCATGGTCACCATCGGCAGCACCACGGCGCCGACCTCGATGAAGGTGCTCTTCAGGCCGTTGAGGGCGCGGTTGAACTTGGCGACGTCGCTCTGGGCGGCCGTCTTGTACGTCTCGTTGAGCTTGCCCTGCGAGTCGTTGACGCGGTCGATGATCTCCAGGTTCTTCTCGTAGTTCGCCCCGAGGAGGCTCATCACGCCGGTGGTCGCACGCACGTTGGGGATGATCTTCCGCAGCGAGAGCATGTTGTGGTCGGTCGCCTCCCAGAGCATCTTCAGGGTCGGCAGGAGCCCCTTCTCCGCGATCGACTTGGTGACCTCTTTGTAGGTCAGGCCCATCGTCTTGAGTTCATCGATGCTCATCTTCGCCGGCGAGACGAGGGCGACCATCGTGCCGCGCAGGGCGGTCACCGCCTCGGCGCTGGAGAGGCCGCCGAGGGTCAGGGCGGCGACGTTGCCGCCGAGTTCCTCGAGGCTGACCTTGAGTTGGTTGGCGATCGGCATGATTCGGCCCAGCGAAGAAGCCAGCGCGGTAGGCTCGGCCTTGCCGACCTCGATCGTCCGCATGAGGATGTCCATCGCCTGCGTGGCGTTGTAGGCACCGTGGCCGTAGGAGTTCATGGCGCTTGTCACGACGTCCGCGAGAACGGTGATGTCGCCCATGCCGGCGACGCTGGCCTTCATCGAGACGCGCAGGGCGTCCATCGCCTCCTTGGCGTCGAGGCCCGAGGAGGCGAGGAAGTAGAAGGCTTCGGCCGCCGCCTGCGGCCCGCCTTCGTTGCCGATCTCGGCCGAAGCCTGCCGGATCTCGTCGCTGAAGCGAGCCGCCTGCGTGGCTGAGAGGCCGGTCAGGTTCTGCACCTGGATCATGGCCTTCTGGTACTTGTAGGCGGCGTAGGTCGCGTAGCCGAGGCCGAGGGTCACGGGCAGCGTGTAGTACTGCGTCATCGTGCGGCCGACGTTCTGCATGGCGAGGCCGGTCTTGCCGAGGCTGCGCTCGGCACTCTTGCCCATCGAGGCGACCTTCGCGTTCGTCTCCGCGACGCCCTTGGACACCCCGGTGGTGTCCATCGTCGTGCGGATGACGAGTTCGCCGTAGAAGCTCGCGCCCATCAGTCGATCTCACCCTTCATACGCGCCCTCTGCACCTCGATGACCTTCTCCAGCGCCCAGCCCGTGGTGAGGTTCTTCTGCTCGACCTTGGAGACGTTGACCTCGACCCAGGAGTCGCGGTAGCGGCGCAGTTGCATGATGCGCTTGCAGAGCGCGATGTCCTGGCGCTCCGCGACGTCGGGCGCGAGGTTGAACTCCTCGCAGATGGCACTCGTCATCCACTCAGGCGGCTCCTCCCCGCGGCCTCCGCTCAGGAGTCGGTCGAAGTTGGCCCAGTAGGCAAAGGGCTCTCTTGCTCTCCCAGTCCGATGGCGGCGGTGATCTTGAACATCAGCGTGTAGGGCAGTTCGGCGATGTTCTCGGGGGTCACAGGGGCGTCGTCGCTCCAGCCGACGATGCACGACTCGAGCGCGAGCCTGGAAAGCTCGAACCCCTGCGCCTCATCCTTCTCCTCCCCAGGCGGCACCTCGACACGGGCTGCCGCTTGGCGCATCGCACGAAGAGCGCCGATGGAGAGCGGGCGAACCTCCACCCACTCACCGCCGTCGAGTTCGACTCTCTTGGTTTGGTTGAGAAGACCCATCTTCTATCACGCCTCCGTCACGGTTCCGGTGAACCTCATCGACGCCTCGTAGCCGTGGTAGTTGCCGACTTCCAGCGTCCTGGTGTACTTCTCGATCCAGACCGTGCCGGCGATGGTCTTGCCGCTCTTCAGGGTGAGCGTGCAGGAACGCGGCGCGGTGTGGGTGATGCGGCCGATGTTGAGCACGGCGTCGGGGCCGGTGCTCGCGGTGTCGTCGTAGAAGCCGCTGATCACCAGCGGGTCGCGCTTCTTCATCACCCCGATGATCCACGTCTCGTCCACCACGCCGAAGGGCGTCGCATCGACGGCCTCGCGGTTGACGACGACGTCGTTGATCTTCGTGATGTAGTTGCTTGCGAAGCCGGTCGAGACAGCGCCGCCATCGGCGACCTGGATCTGGAAATCGACCTCGTTACTTCCAGCCTTAGCCATCTAGGACTCCTCTCTGTTATGGCGCCTGATACACGGCGACCATGAACGTGCATGACGGACTGGACGGGGTGTTGAACGTCCAGTGGACGGCCCAGAACTGGTTCATGGTGCTCGTCAGCGCCACGTACTGGCCCGCGTTGGCGCCTCCCGGCACGTCGGCCGGGGCGACGTTGGTGAACGCCTGCTTCAAGGTGTAGGTGCCGCCATCGGTCGAGTGGTAGGCGCCGATCGTCACGGTGGCGCAGCCGCTCAGGGCGGTGACGTGCAGCACCATCGCGCCGCCGTTGGACGTGTTGCCGGCGAAGGGGTGGATGTCGAGCGACTCGTTGTCGCCCGTGCTGGTCGTCTCCGCGCCGAGGGCGTGGATGATGTGCGACCGCTTCTTGCCGTACCAGATCCCGTACTCGCCGTTGGCCTTGATGATGTCTCCGACCGCGAACTGCTTCGTGTAGCCGACGCGCTGCACGCTCTGGTAGACGTCGATGGCGGCGGCGTTGGTGTTGCCGTGCGGGGCGATGCTCATCGGCAGGGCGAGGACGGGCAGATCCTTGAGCGCCTCGTGGACGCCGTTGGTGGCGTCATCGAAGTAGCCCTCCTGGGTCACGGTCGTCTTCTTGGCGCCGCTCGTCCAGTACGCCTCGTCGGAGTCGCCGAGGACGTATGCCTCACCGAGCTTCAGTTCGACAACGTCCTCGATCTTGCTGTCGGAGCCGAGCATGGAGTAGCCACCGAGGAGGTGGAACCCGCAGTCCTTACTTGAGTACTTCGCCATTCGTCACCTCCTCTGCTACCCCGTTGGCGAGCCAGGACTTGGCGATCTCGTCGCTGGGCGCCTCGAAGGGCTTGTCCTTGGGGCCGTGCGTGACCCGCTTGACCTGTCCCTGCAAGGCGAGCTTCTCGGCGGGATCGTCCGTCTCTCTGGACGCCTTCAGTTTCTTCAGCGAGGCAGCGTCAGCGACGTAGCTGAACTCCACCTTCGCGCGATAGAGTTTCGTCATCTGCTACCTCCGGTATTGGTAGCCACAGTCCTCGCACTCCCACGCCTCGGCCACGCCGAAGGTGCGGAGGTGCTTCTTGTTCTCGTGCGAGCAGGGGGTCGCCTCCGAGGAGGGGGCCACCTGGGGCTCGGGGGACGTTGCCCCCTGCTCCTGTTGGCCGAGTTCGAGGAGCAATGCCTCGAGCGCGGCATGGGCGGTCAGGGCGGCGGCGATCACCTTGGCGCGGTTCTCAGACATGAGGCACCCTCGCATCTACGTCGCGGCGGTAGAGGCCGGTGGTGACGTCGTGGTAGGCGCGCTCGTCCTCGAAGGTGACCGGACTCTCAAAGCTCGTGAGAGCGCCCCGCAGGGCGTCGGCCACCTCGACGCAGTCGTCGTAGTGCTCGCCGTAGATCGAGTACTGGATGCGCGGCTTGTGGACGGCCACGGCGTTGCCGAAGCCCTGCTCGCGCGGGTTGGCGAACTCGTAGTACACCACGAAGGGCAGCACCGCATCCTGCTCGGCGTAGCTCGGGTAGAGCCGCGTGCCGATCTTGGAGGCCAGCGTGCCGTCCGTCGTCAGGTGCGTGAAGAGGTCGGTGATGGCGCTCATCGCATCGGGATCCCGAAGGCGGCGGCGATCATGTCGCAGCAGTAGTGGTACACCTGGGGCACCGAGCGCATGAAGCCGCTGTAGACGAAGCGATAGGGCCGGTTGCCGGGATGATCGACGTACCTCGCGAAGACCTCGTCGCCGTACTTGTTGGTGAAGTGCAGCACTGAGGAACCGCCGGGGACGTAGAGGCCGTAGTGGCCGACGCTCCCCCCACTGATGCCCATCGTGTCGCCACCGGCATAGATGCGGTGCGGGATCGCGCCGAACTCGAGGGCTTGGACGTAGTCCGTCCCCTTGCCGGTGCCCACGCTGATGCCGTTCTTGGTCTGGTAGAAGACGCGCACCGACTTCCACAACTTGCCGCTGCGATACTTGAGCTTCAGCCAGATGCTGTCTTGGATGCCAACCTGCTGGGCGACGCCGATCTTGCGGAGTGTCGCTGGCTTACTCGCCTCCATCGCCTTCAGCGAGGCGGCGAACTTGGCGGCGAGCGCCTCCTGCCCGATGATTTCGACATGGATCATCAGATGGCTCCCGGCTCGACGTTCTCGACGGCGAGTTCCGTCCACGTCTTGGTGGCGTCGTGGACGACGCTGATGACCGCCCAGTCGCGGGAGTCGAAGCGCACGCGGTGCTGCTGGTCGATGCCGGGGTAGTAGCCCTGCAAGAGGATGCGCCGGCGCTCGACCTCGTAGAGTGCCTGCGAGGTGCGGAACTCCTGTGCCTTGAGGCGCAGGGCGGTGGCGTCGAAGGGGCCGATCATGCAGGGGAGGTCGCAGTGGCCGGCGAGTGCCGCCCAGGTGCTGACCATCTCCCCGTAGGAGTCCTGCGTGCTGGTCGGCTCGAGCACGGTGACGGCGTCGTTGAAGAAGCCCACGAGGGCTTCCGTCATGGACACGCCGCCGACCGTCGCCAGCCGAACCACCATCAGACGCTCTCCTCCTCGACCGTCTTGGCGTACTTCTCACGGCGCTGGAGGAAGTCGTCGGCCATCTCGATGGAGACGAAGCCGGGAGAGGCGGCCGTGACGGTCTGCGCGTCTTCGGCGCGCAGCGTCTCGGCCAGGGCACGGTACTGCTTGGCGGCAGAGGCGGCGTCAGTGACCACCGCCCCCATCAGATTCACGACCTTGAGGCAGAGAAGCTCGTTCAGCGCGATCGTCTCACAGGCCATCGCGGCGGCGAGCGCCACCGAGTCGGAGGCCATCGAGAGGAACGCCTCGATGTCCTCGTCATCGAAGATCGGTCGGGTCATCTGCGTATCACTGATCCGAAGCCTGACCTTGCCGACGTCTGTCGTCGGGTCGTAAGTCCAGGTCATGTCGCCTTCTTCTTACGGGTCGTGGTCTTCTTCTTGGCCGGTGCCCTGCGCGGAGCCGGGGCCGGTTCGGGAACCGCCTCGACCACGGGTTCCGCAGGTGCCGGCGGCTCGGAAGCCGCCGGCACCAGAGCATCGCGGATCTCCACGAGCACGTCGAAGATGGCGAGAAGGATCTCGTCCTTGTCGTCACGCGGGACGATGTCGTGAGGATGCCTCATGATCACGCACCGGAGCCGTTGCTCATCACGGTCGCGTACGGGGCCACCTGGGTGAGCCCGAAGACGTGACGGATGCGGTACTCCTGGGTGTCCGTCTCGAAGGACTCGGCCACCGTGCCGCCGCCG
>Ga0316626_10000253_pt1 | contig 19627 bp, 14 predicted proteins | sample OWC_Aug_T1_C1_D5_FD_207656 | JGI IMG/M metagenome (GOLD analysis project Ga0316626, IMG submission 207656) | Wetland soil microbial communities from Old Woman Creek delta, Ohio, United States - OWC_Aug_T1_C1_D5_A | ecosystem: Environmental > Terrestrial > Soil > Wetlands | place: USA: Ohio...
GATGACGCCAGCCATCGGCGGCGCGCCGGCCTCGCCGCAGCGCGTGCCGTTCCTCGACTTCGGGCGCATGCATGCTCAATTCGGGAGCGAGATCGATGCAGCCATGGCGCGTGTCGCGGCGAGCGGCCGCTACATCCTGGGTCCGGAGGTGGACGCGTTCGAGCGCGAATGGGCGGCCTTCTCGGGATCGCGGGGGGCGGTCGGCGTCGCCAACGGAACCGACGCGCTCGCGCTCGCGCTCCTCGCCTCGGGGGCGGTTGCGCCGGGGCGCGGGGACGAGGTGGTGACGAGCCCGATCACCGCCGGTTACACGGCGCTCGCGATTCTCGCCACCGGTGCCGTGCCCGTGTTCGCCGATGTCGATCCGGAGACCGTGCTCGTGACCGCCGAGTCTGTGGAGCGGGTGCTCACGCCGCGCACGCGCGCGCTCCTCCCCGTGCATCTCTACGGACAGACCACCGAGATGTCCGATCTCCTCGCGCTCGCCGCGGCGCGCGGCCTTACCGTGATCGAGGATGCTTGTCAGGCGCATGGGGCCGAGTACGGCGTACGTACCGAGGAGGCGCACCCGGCGGCCGCGCGCAAGCGCGCTGGCGCGCTCGGGCGGGCCGGAGCGCACAGCTTCTACCCGACCAAGAACCTGGGTGGCCTTGGTGACGGCGGGGCGATCGTCTCCGACGACGAGGAGCTCCTCGCCCGGGCCCGTGTCCTCCGCTTCGGCGGCCAGGTGAGCACCTATTTGCACGAGGTCGTGGGCGTCAACTCGCGCCTCGACGAACTGCAGGCGGCGGTGCTCCGGGTCAAGCTCGCGCGGCTCGCGGCGGCGACCGCCGAGCGGCAGCAGATCGCCGCGCGCTACGTGGCGGGACTCGCCGGCGCGCCGCTCGGACTTCCGACCCCGCTCGGGCCAGGACGCCACGTCTACCACCTGTTCGTCGTGCGCGCGGCGGCGCGGGACGCGCTCCGCGCTCATCTCGAGCGCGCGGGTGTGCAGACGCTCGTCCATTACCCGCATCCGCTTCACCGCCAGCCGGCCTTCGCGCCCTACGCGCGCGGTCCCCTGCCGGCGGCAGAGTCGGCCGTCCAGTCGATCCTGTCGCTCCCTCTCTATCCGGGCCTCCCTGTCGAGCAGGTCGACCGGGTGATCGCCGCCCTCCGCAGCTTTTCCCACTGAGGCGCGGGAACCGACGGCGATGCGTGACGAGGAGTTCCGTTACCTCTACGAGCTCGAGGAGCGATTCTGGTGGTTCCGCGGCATGCGCGCCATCGCCGCGGCGCTCCTTGCCCCGCTCCGGCCGGCGCTCCGCGGAGCGCGGGTGGCCGACATCGGCTGCGGCACGGGGTACATGCTGGGCTGGCTCGCCGAATGGACGGGGAGGCCGGTGGTCGGCCTCGACTTCGCCGGCGAGGGGCTCGCCTTCGCCCGTGACCGCGGCGCCACGCTCCTCGTGCGCGGCTCGGCAGCGGAGCTGCCCTTTCCCGATGCGAGCTTCGACCTCGTCACGAGCTTCGAGGTGCTCGACGAGCTCCCCGACGACAGCCCGGGCTTCGCCGAGATCGCGCGCGTCCTCGCTCCCGGCGGCCACGTGCTCCTCCGCCTCCCCGCTCTCGAGCTTCTCCGGAGCCGCCACGATCGCGCCATGCACACGGCGCGGCGGACGACGGTCCCCGCCTTGGCCGCGAAGCTCGCGGCGCACGGTCTCGTGGTCGAACGCTCCACCTACGCCAACACGGTCCTCTTTCCGCCCATCGCCGCGGTGCGGCTCGCCCGCCGCATGCTTCCGGGCGAGGGGGCGAAGGGCTCCGACGTGCGCCCGCTGCCGCCGGCGCTCGGGTGGCTCGAAGAGCTCCTCTATGGCTGCCTGGCCGCCGAGGCTCGCTTCCTCGCGCGGCCCGGCGCGGCGCTGCCGATCGGGGTCTCTGCGCTCTCTCTGGCGCGAAAGCCCGCGCGGCCCGGCGCGGCGGCCACCGGCCGCTAGGCCAGGCCCGCCAGGCGGCCAGGCTCGAGGCAGGCCGCAGTCCCCACTAGGCGAGCAACGCCCGCAGCTCCCCCGCGACGTAGTCGACGTCGGCGCGCGTCATGGCCGGATAGAGCGGCAAGGAGAGACTCCGCGCGTACACATCGGCGGCCACCGGCAGGTCTTCCGGCCGGTAACCGTACGTCTCCGCGTAGTACGGCATGAGGTGCAGCGGGCGGAAGTGGATCGAGGTCCCGATCTGCCGCGCCTTGAGAGCAAGGGCCAGCTCATCGCGGCGCGGCGCGAGTTCGCGGTCGAGGAGCAGGATGAACAGGTGGTAGGCCGCGCGCCCGCCCTCGACGTCCAGCGGCTGCCAGGTGACGGGGAGCCCGCGGAGTTGCTCGGCGTAAGCGTGCGCCAGCTGCTCCCGTTCGACGTAGAAGGACGCGAGGCGCTCGAGCTGGACGAGGCCGATTGCGGCGGCGAGATCGGTCAGGTTGTACTTGAACCCGGGCGCGACCACCTCGTAGTGCGCGCTGCCTTCCTTGGTGTAGCGCTTCCAGGCGTCCTGCGACAGTCCATGCAAGGCGAGGATGCGGCCGCGGGCGGCGAGATCGGCCCGCCCGGTGACCAGCATCCCGCCTTCGCCGGTCGTGATGCTCTTGGTCGGGTAGAAGCTGAACGCGCCGAAGGTGCCGTGGGCGCCGGCATGTTTCCCTGCCATCTCGGTCTCGATGGCGTGCGCTGCGTCCTCGATCACGTGGAGGCCGTGCGCGGCGGCAAGGGCGAGGAGCTCGGGCATGGCGCAGGGGTAGCCGCCGAGATGGACCGGCATGATGGCGCGCGTGCGGGCGGTGATCCGTGCCTGCGCATCGACGGGATCGATGGTCAGGGTGACCGGGTCCACGTCGCAGAGCACGGGCCGCGCGCCGAGGTGGACCACCACGTTGGCGGTGGCGGCGAAGGTTGTCGTCGGCACCAGCACCTCGTCGCCGGGGCCGATCTCGAGAAGGCGGAGCGCCAGATGGAGCGCGGCGGTGCACGAGCTCACGGCGATCGCGTGCTCGACTCCGACCAGCTGGGAGAAGGCGGCCTCGAACGCCTTGGTCCGCGAGCCGGTGGTCAACCAGCCCGAGCGGAGCACCTCGAGCACGGCGGCCTCCTCGGCCGGTCCCAGGGTCGGCCGGTGAAAGGGCAGGAATTCGCGAGTCGGCGTCGTTTCCGGCGGCGATGGCGGGTGCGAGTTCACGGTGATTCAGTCCTCTCCGCGGGATGGGGCTTTGGGCGCGCGAGCGGGTCCCCCCGCTGCTGGAAGGACCGGGGGGGACGTACCTCCGGCGCCTCGCCGGCAGCCAGCGCGCGCAGGTAGTCGGTCAGTAGCCCGGCGAACTTGGCGTTCATGGCCCGGCCGACAGGTGTCGCCGGATCACGCCGCCCGGCCATCCGTACGAGATAGAGGGGCAGCATCAGCGTCACGAGCTCGGGGTCGAGCCCGATGGCAGTGGTGTAGTGCTCGAGCTCGCCGCGAATGAGCCGCGCGAACCAGGTGTCGGCGTAGAACGTGGCGGCAAAGGAGGCCGCGGGCTCGGGGCCTGGCGCGCCGCCCGCCACGACGAAGCTCGAGAGCAGCGTGTAGATGTCGTGGTACGAGGCATCGCGTTCCCGGTAGCCATCCCAGTCGATCACGTGGAGACGATCGCCGTCGACGAAGACATTGCCCGGCCAGAGGTCCCCGTGCAGCGCGAGCGCCGGCACCGGCCGCCCGCGAAAGGCCTCGAGGTGCGTGCCCAGCTCGGCGACCAGGGCCGCCTCGGTGCGGCCGAGCTCGTGGTAGCGAGCGAGGCGGGCCAGCGGCTCGGCGACCGCGTGCGCATAGATGTCGCCGTCGAACTCGACCGCAGCATGTCCGGTGCGCCCGAAGAGGATGAGCCAGTCGACGACCGGCCGCAAGTAACGGCGGATGCGCGCTTCCTCGCCGTGCCGGTCGAGGGCGACGGCCGGGACAAAGCGCCGGCCGTGCGCCATCTCTTCGAGTCCGACCCAGTGCGCGCCGAAGGGAAGCTCGGCCACCGGGGCCGGGATGGTGGCGGCGATCTCCTCCCCCACCCGGCGGCGGAGCCGGCGCACGATGTCGAAGTCGTGCATGAGGCGCTCGCGGGCGGTGCGCTCGGCGGTGATCTTGGCCACCAGCGCCGGTTCGCGCTCTTGATCGAGGAAGAGGTAGAAGTAGGCGTAGGGCCGCGCCATGTCACCGAAGCGGCCGACCTTGAGCCAGTGGATCACGCGCGGCTTCAGCCAGCGGCCGCCGGCCACCGTATCCCAGTGCGCGAGCAGGTGCTCGGTCAGGGCGTGGATCATGCGGCCTCCGCGAGCTCGCGCTCGCCGCCGCGGGTGGCGACGAGACAGAAGCTCGGCGCCATCGTCGGGAGAAGTCCGCTGCTCGCTGCGGCCTCGAGGAGCCGGCGCAGGATCTGCCGCGGGCGCGACTCCGGGAAAAACGGCGGCTGGAAGTGAAAAGCCAGGGCGGGGCGGCTGTCGAGAGGCAGGAGGACTTCCGGATCGGCGAGGCCCGGCAGGCAGATGTAGCCGCTGACCACGGGAAAGCCCGCTGCGAGGACGAGGCGGCGGGCGCCACCGTAGGTGAGCCCGCCGCGGGCGTCGGGGGCGAGGGGGACCGCTTCGTGCGCGAGAAGTGGCGCCGAGAGCGCGGCCAGTCGGTTCGGGAACTCGGCGGCGAACACGCCGCCGGGAGCGAGGGCGCGCGCGGCCGCCGCGATGAGCGCGCGCCGGGTGGCGGGCAGAGCCGCCGCGGCGCGGCCCAGGACCGCGACGTCGATCGTCGCCCGCGGCACGCCGCGGCCATCGGCGCTCCGCGTCAAGTCGCTCCCTACCGGATGGGCGAGCGCCGCTTCAAGCCCGAGATCGGCGCTGCCGAGGAGGAGGATGCGGGTCGCCGGGGTCAGGCCGAGGAGGGTGCCGAGGGCGCTCATGCGCTCCCTCCGGCCGCCGGTGCGCGGCCGGCAGGCGGACCAGCATGGCCGGGTCCGGCGTCCGCGTCGTCGTCCGCTCCGGTGACCTGCTGTTTCGCAGCGCGCAGGGTCAGGTAGAGGCGGCGGCCGAGGAGGGTCGTCACGAGGAGCCGGGCGACGTCGGCGCGCGGCCGGAGGAGGAAGGCGCGCGCCAGGGCGCGGGCGGCCGCTCCCATCTCGAGGCGGTCGAAGTAGCCCATGCCGAGGACGACGTAGTACGCATTGAAGTAGGCATCCCGCCGGAGCCGCTGCGCCTCCGGCGAGGGATCGGTCGCGTCGTGGGTCTTCTCGAGAATGCGAAAGATGTTGCGCCGGCGGAGCTCCACGTCGGCGCTCCGATTCCCGGCATGCACGCGGTATAGGGTGAGCGGTTCGTCGACGCAGTCCACTTCCCAGCGCCGGGCGATGCGGATCCACAGGTCCCAGTTCTCGATCGACGTGAGCTCCTCGTCGAACCAGCCCGCTTCGGCAATGGCCGCGCGCCGGGCCATGACCGAGGAGCCGACCATCATGTTGCGCACCGCAAGGAGCGGGTAGACCTGGCCGCGCCCGCCGGGCGGACAGGGATTCACACGCAGGACGCGCCCGCTCGCATCGATGACGGCGGCCGCGGTGTAGACGAGGCCGAGACGCGAGTTGGCCGCGAAGAGGGCGACCTGGCGCGCGAGCTTCTCCGGCTGCCAGCGATCGTCGGCGTCGAGGAAGGCCACCAGCTCGCCGCGGGCCGCCTTGGCGCCGAGGTTGCGCGTGGTCGAGGGGCGACCCTCGTTGACCTTCCGGAGCACGCGGATCCGGTCGCCGTAGGCGGCGAGGAGCGCCGGCGTCTCGTCGGTCGACCCATCGTCGACGACGATCACCTCGAGGTCGGCGAAGGTCTGCGCGAAGACCGAGGCGAGGGTCTCGGGCAAGGTGGCCGCGGCATTGTAGGCGGGAATGACGACGCTCACGCGCGGGGCGGACGGGGGCGTGGTCATCTGGTGTCCCTCGCCTTGCGGTCCACACCGTGCGCCGTCGCTCCGAGCCCGAGGAGGAGACCGAGGGTGGCGAAGGCCGGCGGCGTCAAGCGCGCGCCGAGGGTCGATTCCCCGATGCCGGTCACGAGGAGCGCGATGGTCGCACCGAGGAGACCCACGGCCCCCAGGGACTCCCGATCGCGGCGCCCGGCGACGCGGAGCCCCTGGCTGATGCTCGCGATCGCGAGCGCGCCGAAGCAGAGGAGAGCCGGAAGGCCGCTCGTCGCCGCCACACCGAGCGCCAGATTGTAGGGATTGGGCGCGGCCGGATCGCCGCACCACGGATGGGCGCGGACTGCGGCGAGCCCGCGGGCCCACTCCGCGCGGCGATCGGCGAACAGGTCGAGACGCATGAGCGAGCCGAGGCGATCGCCGTAGGCCGTCGCCAGCGGGCTCGTGCCGCCGCCGAGGACGAGGCCCGCGAGCGCTCCCCCGGCGGCGAGGACCAAGGCCAGCCCGATCAGGCGGCGCGCGGCGTGACGATCCACCTTGATCGCGATCACGCCCATCCCTAGGATGGCGGCCCACGCGCCGACCCATCCCGAGCGCGAGAACGAGAGCACGAGCCCGCTCGCGGCGAGCACGCCGAGGAGTGCGAGGAGTCTCCGGCGCGCGCCGGAGAGCGCGCTCGACCGGGCGGCGACGAGAGCGAGAGCGGGCGGGGAGAGCAAGGTCACGTGGAGCGCGAGGAGTTCGGAGCCGCCGACCGGGCGTCCGATGGGCGGCACTCCACCGCTCCAGTCGAGAGCAGCTTCTCCGAGCGCGAGCGCGCCGAGGAGACCGGATGCAAGGGCGGCGGCCCAGGACCAGCGGGCCGCACTGCCCGCCGTGCGCGCCGCCAGGTTCGAGCCGAGGGCGGCGAGCGTGGCGGCGAGGAACCCGTTCTGGAGGAGGCGAGCGCCAGCGCCCCAGGGCCCGGCGCCGCGGTCAGTCCAGATGGCGGCGAGCGCGGCGACGCCCACGCACAGGCCGTAGGCCAGAGCGATGCGGGCGCCACCGCGGAAGCGGAACGCTCTCGGCTGGCGCCGCGCCACCACCGCCACCGCGGCAAGCAGGATCGCCACCGACGGGTAGGCGGCGCCCGGATCGATCCAGGCGTCGAGGTTCGCGAGCGCGGCGAAGGGCACGAGGACGAGGAGGGCTGAGGCCGGCGCCGGGAGCCGCGAGAACACGAGCGCGCTGGCGCCGGCGGCAAGGGCCGCCGGCCAGGCGGGCTGGGCGGTGGCGAGCGGCAGTCCGAGCAGGAGGAGGGCGCTCGCGATCGTGACCACGGTCGCGACGCGCGCGCGCCGACCAGGACTGCCCGAGGAGTCATGATCGAGACGCTCATCCAGGTCGCGCGCACCATGCGCATGATGCTCTATCGGTTGTCGAGCACCCGCGTGCTGGGCATCGATGTCGACGTCGTGCTTCATTTCGGCGTGGCTTTTTTCGTCTTCCGATGGAGCGAGAAGCGGTTCGGCGCCCGGCGCGCCGCCTGGCTGGTCGCCGTTCTCATCGTGGCCAAGGAGATCGCAGATCTCTTCTTCAAGTCCCAGCTCCGCTACATCCGACGGCCGACGCCGGCCATGCTGCAGGACATCCTGACCGATGTCTTGACCGGCGTGGCCGGCGGCTTTCTCGCCTGGTTCCTCCGCCGCCGGGCGCGCCCGCGCTCCGCGACGGCGTGACGCCCGCTTTCGCGTAGACCCTTTCGCGAGTTGGTTCTCCCGGAGACCGCTGTCCCTTCGCCTAGCCCGCGGGCGCGGGCACCCGCGGCTCCCGCGCGAGGTGTGCGGCGGCCAGTTCATCGTAGAGGTCGAGCATCCCCGCGGCGACGCCCGGCCACGCAAACTCGGCGACCGCGCGCGCGCGGCCGGCGAGCCCGAGGGCGCGCCGGCGCTCCGGATCGGCAAGGAGCGCGCTCACGCGGGCCGCGAACTCCGCCGGGTCATCGGCGACCTCGAGGTCCCGCCCGGGCACGGCGGCGAGCCCCTCGCAGCCGAGCGTGGTCGAGACCACCGCCTTCCCCATGGCCCAGGCGTCGAGGATCTTGAGCCGGGTGCCGCCGCCCAGGCGGAGCGGGCAGACGTAGACCGCGGCGTTCTGCACGTACGGACGGATGTCCGGGACGAGCCCCGGGGCCTCGACACCTTGTCCGGCGGCGACCGCCCGGAGAACTTCGGGAGCCGGGTGTGAACCGACGATCGTGAGGCGCGCCGAGGGACGTACCCGGCGGATGCGCGGCCAGATCTCGGCGAGGAACCAGCTCATCGCCTCCCGATTCGGATACCACGACATGCCGCCGACGAAGACGAGCCGATCGCCGCCCCCCGCGGCATCGCTGCCCGGGTGGAAGTAGTCGATGTCGACCCCATTCACGACCACCTCGAAGCGGGCGTCGGGCATGCGCGCGCTGAAAGTGGCCTGGTCCGCAGTGGAGACGACCACGTTGGCGGCCGCCTGGCGACACATGCGGTCCTCGTAGCGAGCGAGCTTCGCCCCTTGCCCCGCGATGTAGTGCCGGATGAGCGGGTTCCGCGCGGTAGCAGCCCGCTTCTTGAGCAGATCCGACTCGACGTTCTGGTGGACGAGGATCGCCGGTAGATCGGGGGCCAGGGCTCCGTACTGGGCCATGGCGATCGTCTCGTACTGGAGGAGGCGAATCGGGTGCCGGGCGAGGGTCTCGACCGCCGCCCGCTCGAGCGCCGGCGAGTAGAAGCGGGGCACCGAGTACGGGAGCGGAGAGGCCAGGTTCGCGAAGAGCAGCGCGCCGTAGGCTGCGCGCGAGCCGCTGGCCGGCAGCGGAAAGACCCCGACCGAAGCGCAGAACTCCTCGAGATGGCGGCGCGAGGCCGCTACCGCCTCCGGCGCGAGGAGGATGTCCTGGTTCAGGGCCAGGAGGTGGACGCGATGGTGGCAGGCCACTTCGCGCAGCAGGTTGTAGCAGCGGAGGAGCAATCCACTCGTGGTCGGCCACGGCACGACGTGCGAGAAGAGGAGGATGTCGAGTGGACGGCGGCTCACGATGCGACCCCGCTCGCCGCCGGGAGCGGCGCATAGGCGCCGCCGGCGAGGTAGTCCTGGTGCCAGAGCATGAAGGTCAGGAGTCCCCAGATCTGGATGTCGTTGTTGGCGCGCAGCGCGAAGTGGTCGGCGAGGATTTGGCGCACCGCCGGGTAGTGGAAGACTCCGGCCGTGCGCACGGCCCGCTCGCAGAGCACCTCCTCGACGAACGGGCGGAGCTCGGCCCGGAACCACACGGTGAGCGGCACCGAGAACCCCATCTTCCGGCGGTTCAAGGTTTCCGCCGGCAGGAGGTCGGCGACCGCGCGCTTGAGGATGTACTTCTTCTCCATGCCGTGGAGCTTGAGCTCCGGCGGGATGGTCGCCGCGTACTCGAGGAGCAGATGATCGACGAAGGGCACCCTGACCTCGAGGGCATGCGCCATCGACATCCGGTCGGCGAAGGTCAGGAGATCGCACGGAAGGAATAGCTTGAGATCAGCAAATAATGCACGATGCAAAGGATCGGCCGTGGCGGCCGGGGCGGTGACCGCCCGGAAGAGCGCCGCGGGCTCGTCGAGCGCGATCTGCTCGCGTATCGCCGGGGTCAGGAGCGCCGCCCGCGCCGGCGGCTGGAAGGCGGAGAGAAGGGCAAGATAGCGCTCATCGAAGTCGAGATCGATGGTGCGGACGAAGCGCTTGAGCCGGTTCGCGAAGTGGGTACCCCGCTTCGACTCGGGGAGCCGCTCGACGAGCGGGCGGAGAAGACCGTTCCGGAGGAACCCGGGCAGGCGCCGCGCCCGCTCGGCGAGGAGGACGCCACGGTGGCGCTCGTACCCGGCTGCCACCTCATCTCCGCCGATGCCGGAAAGCGCGACGGTCACGTGGCGGCGGGTGAGCTCGGAGACGTACCAGGTGGGGATCGCCGCCGAGTCCGCGAACGGCTGATCGAACGCGCGCACGAGGCGCGGCACGAGCGCGGTCAGGTCGGGCTCAACGACGAACTCGTGGTGGTGCGTCCCGTACCGTTCGGCGATCACCTTGGCATAGGCCCGCTCGTCGAAATGCTCGCCGCCGTTTTCGTAGCCGATCGAGAAAGTTTCGACGGGGGCCGAGGCATGGCGGGCCATGAGGGCGACGATGGCCCCCGAGTCGATGCCGCCCGAGAGGAACGCGCCGAGGGGCACGTCGGCCACCATGCGGATGCGGACCGCTTCATCGAGGCGTTCGCGGAAGCCGGCGATCGCGTCGGCCTCGCTCCGCCGGCGGTCGACCGCGTAGTGGAGCTCCCAGTAGCGCTCGAGGCGGATGGCGCCGTTCTCCGCGATGAGGATGTGCGCGGGCTCGAGCTCGTGGATGCCGTCGAAGATGGTGAGCGGCGCCGGCACATAGAGGAACGTGAGAAAGTGGTTCACCGCGGACGGCGACAGCCGCCGCTCGACCGCCGGATGGCGGAGCAGGCACTTGAGCTCCGAGCCCCACAGGAGCTGGCCGCCGGCGACCGTGTAGAAGAGCTGCTTCACGCCGACCCGGTCGCGGGCGAGGACGAGCCGCCGCCGGGCCGCGTCCCAGATCGCGATCGCGAACATGCCGCGCAGCTTCTCGACGCAACGCGGCCCGTACTCCTCGTAGGCGTGAATGATGACCTCGGTGTCGGAGCGGGTGCGGAAGACGTGACCGCGCGCCGTGAGCTCCTGCCGGAGCTCCTGGAAGTTGTAGATCTCGCCGTTGAAGGTGACCCAGGCGCTCAGATCCTCGTTCGCGATCGGCTGGGTCCCGGTCTCCAAGTCGATGACCTTGAGCCGGCGCATGGCGAGGCCGACTTGCCCCGGGTCGACGTGGAAGCCATCCTCGTCCGGCCCGCGATGGGTGATGACCTCGTTCATGGCCCCGAGGAGGGCCATGTCGATCGGCCGCCCCGCCTCGCGGTTCCACATGCCGGTGATGCCGCACATACCGCGCTCGCTCCTCGTCGCGGCTAGCGCCGCGATGGCTCCCAGGTCACCTGGCGCGCCCCGCTCAAGAAGCGGACCCAGGCGACGAGGATCGACAGGTTGACGTTGGTGAAGAAGAGCGGGATGCGGAACAAGGACTTCGCCTCGAGCCGGCGGTCGAGGTAGGCGGCGAGCGCGAAGGCGTAGAGGGCCGCCTGCGCGACGAGGGCGAGGGCGTAGATCACATGGCGGCCGGCCAGCGCGGCCGCGGCGACAAAGAGGCCGACGAGGAAGAAGGGGACCGTCCAGCGCAGGACCTTGTGGCTCCACAACTGCCAGGCCACGCGCGGATGGCGGAGCGGATTCAGGAGCTCGCGCATGTGAAAGAGGACGGCCATGCCGCGCATCACGGTCCGTACCTTGCGCTTGAACTCGGCCTCCGCAGCGGCGAGGGCGCGATAGGCCCCGATCGCCCGCGGCTCGTGCACGGTGCGGGATCCGGCCGCCGCCACCTTGAGCGGGGTCAGGAAGTCCCGCTCGAACCCGGCTTCCCAGATGCCGGCGAGCCGCCTGCGGACCGCGTAGAACGAGCCCGAGGCCCCGACCAGCGAGCCGAGCTTCGCTTCGAGATCGCGGAGCGCCATCTCGTAGCGAACGTAGAGCCCCTCCCCTGCCGTCGCGTCGGGAGCGCCGTGCTCATCCACGATCAGATCCTGGCAGGAGACGCAGCCGACCGTCGGATCGGCGAAGTTCTCCATCATGGCGAGGAGCGAATCCCGGGACAGCATGATGCGGGCGTCAGAGAAGACCAGGATCTCGCCGCGGGCGCGGGCGATGGCCGCGTTCTGGCAGGCCACCTTGCCGCCGCGCTCATCGAGGCGGAGGTGGGCGACACCCTGCGCGGCGAACTCGGCGATGATGGCGTCGGTCGCGTCGGTCGAGGCGTCCGATGCCGCGATGATCTCGAGCCGCTCGCGCGGATAGTCGAGGGCGAGCGTGTTGACGAGCTTCTGCCGGATGTTGGCCTCCTCGTTGTAGGCGCTCACCACCAGGGTCAAGTCGGGCGTGTACGGCGCTCGGGCTACGGGCCGCCCGATGAGCGGATGGAGGAGCCGGAGGAGCAGCGGATAGCCCAGGTATGGATAGAGGATCCCGGCGAGCGAGATCCAGAAGAGAAGTTCCATCTATGCCCGTATCATCCGTTTCCGTGCGTTCAAGTCCCTGCCGTCCCCGGTCGTTCCCCGCGCCGGCCGTTGCCGAGCGAGGCAGCCCGTCTCGCTCCGGGACAGCTCCGCCGCGGGCGGGGGGCACGCCTCCAGATCCTTGATCGGCCTCGAGGAACGCACACTCAAGGCGCTGGCCGCGCGGCGCCGCGCTCCTCGAGGGCGGCCACGATGGCCGCTTCGACCTGCCGGGCCCGCGCCTCCCAGGTGTGCTCGGCCGCCCGCGCCAGCCGTCGCGCGGCCATCGTTTCCGGTTCCTCCTCCGCCACGGCCCTCTCGACCGCCGCGATGAACTCCTCGCGTCCCGCCGCCACGTGGACCACGTCCTCGAAGCCCGCCGTCCCCGCCACGCGGGTGGCGACGATCGGCCGCCCCGTGGTCAGGTAGTCGTAGAGCTTGAGAGGGTTGTTGCCCGCCGTGTGGGGGTTGTCGAAGTGGGGGATCAAGCACACGTCGAACAGCGCCAGGTAGTCGGCGAGCTTCGCATACGGCACGAGGGGATGGAAGACCACGTTCGGGACGTCGCTGAAGCCCCGGTCGAAGTCGAGCTGGACGAGCCCGAGGAAGAGGATCGTCCAGTCCGGGTGCCGCCGGGCCAGTTCGTGCACGAGCTCGCGGTCGACGCGGTGCTCGTTGATGAAACCGGAGTACCCGAGGATAGGGCGCGCGAGGCCGGCCGCCAGCTGCGAGGCTTCCATCCCCCCCGGCCCGCGCTCCCCTTGCGGGGAGAGACCGGTGGCGTTGATCACGAGTTCCACCCGCGCGCCGCGGGCCCTGGCGCGCTCGGCCAGGTTCTCGTTCACCGCGAAGACCAGATCGGCAGTGTCCAGGCAGTGCCGTGTCAGCTCCTCGATATGGGCCTTGGCCGCCGGATCGCGGGGGAACTGGGCAAAATCATCCGACCAGTCGAAGATCCTGAAAGCGGCATAATCAACGATCAGATCCGATGTATTGATAGTCTCTTCTCGAACTCCGTTGAGAAAAAGGATGAATGGACGACCGGCGGTGGCTGCGAGCAGGCGGGAGCGGATGATCTGGCGATCGAGCTCGGCCAGACGCGGGGATCGGCCCCGCAGCGGAAGCCAGTGCACTGGGGTCATGACTTCCACCTTGGGCCGGGGATGGGAAGGTATGACTCCCCGCCAGGAGTGACGCCGGAGCGTGCGCAAGTCGTGGACAAGGTGTCCGGGTGCCGCCGCGGAGACCTCGGGGTTCAGGAATACGATGCGCTCGATCGAGGGCCGGTTGGCGAGGGCGGCCATCATGCTCTGGTTCCGCTTCCAGACCGAGCTCCAGGGGTGGTAGCCAAAGCAGAGGAGAGTGAACGGCGGCACGAGGGAGCCGTTCATTCCATGGGCTCCGGTGCGGCCGGCACGGCGGCGAGCGGAAGCGGCTCCACCCCTTCGCGCCCGGCGCGGAGCTGGCGCCGGAGGAGGGCCAGGGTGGCCACCGCGGCGAGCTTTCCGTGGGCATCCACCTTGGCTTCGAGATGCGCCTTGAAGAGGTCCGCGAGCACGTTCATGTCGATCAGGTCGGCGAGCAGGTCGCGGTCGGCGAAGAGGTCGGCGAAGAAGCCGCGCGCGGCGCCGCGGATCCACTCGTCGTAGTGGGCGTACGCCCGATAGTCGTGCGGCTGGAAATGGCCGCGCGTCAGGTCGCGGAGCCCGCGCCAGCGGGCCCATTCGATCGCGCGCCGGGCGGCAAGCAGCGGGCGGGGCCCGGCCAGCGGCAGTCCCGACGTGGTGTGGGGTACGCGGGCGAGGTCCGGGAACATGCGGACGATGTAGTGACGATACGCCCGCTGGCCGTGGCGCGCCCGGAGCGGGATCGCAAATCCCGCGGCGAGCACCTCATGGTCGGCGAAGGGGGCGCGCACGAGCGCCGTGGCCCCGAGCACGGTGAGCTGGTACGCGGTGAAGCGGCGCAGGCGGATCTCGAGATGCGCGCGCTCAGCCGCGGCGTAGGCCCCGTCGCCGTGCGTGTAAGCGCTCATGTACGCCTCGAAGGCGGCGCCTTCCGCTTCGCGGAGAAGAGGGCGGTGCAAGAGGCGCGCGAGCTCTTGGTCGTCGAATCCGGTCAGGTATCGGCGCTCGAAGAGGGCGCGGGCGCGGGTGGCGAGCGGGGCGGTGACCTCCGCCGGGTGCACGCGCGCGAGATGAGCGCCCGAGTAGATCTCGCCGAGGAGACCGGAGAGGACGAGGCTTGGCTCGAGCGCCAGCCGCGCGCTCATGCACATGAGATGAAAGGCTGTCACCGGCGCCTCGCCGTCGGTCAAGTACACGCCGCGCGGAGCGTAGCGGGCGAGATACTCCGGCCCGAGCGTGATCGCGTGGTGGCGAGCGGCGCCCGCGATGCGCGCCAGCTGGGTGCCGTAGCGGCGGTCGCGCGAATGCCCGTGCCCGTAGGAGAAGGCCGCGAGCGAGCCGTGAGCGCGGAGGATGCCGAGGAGGGCACGCGAATCGAGGCCTCCCGAGAGCGGGAGCGCGGTCCTCAGCCGGGGCTCGAGGGCGCGCGGCACGGCCGCGGCGAGAGCTGCATGCATCATGTCCGCGGCCTCGTCGAGGCGCGCCGGGCCGGGCGCCGGTGGCGGCGGCTCCCAGGTCCGCCGGATGAGGAGCTCACCGGCCTGCCAGGTGGCGAAGCTCGCCGGCGGGAGGAGCCGGACACCTGGGAAAAGCGTCCGATCGCCGAGCGGAAAGCCCGCCTGCAAGAGCTGGCCAATCGCGGGGCCGTCGAGCTCGGTGCCGGCGGCAAGGAGGCGGGCGCGGCTGGCGATCAGGAGCCGGCGTCCTGCGAGTCGATAGTAGAGGCGCGCGAGACCGAGCCGATCGTTGACGAGGACGGCCGACTGCCGCTCCTCGTCGATCAGACAGGCGGCGACGATCCCGTTCAGATCGATGAGTCCCTCCACCCCCTGCTCCGCGACCCGGTCGAGGAGGCGCTCGACGAGCGGTCGCGCGGGATCGCCGAGCCCGGGCACATGGCCAGCGACCGCGAGGAGGAAGCGGCCGCGGCGAGCCACGCCGCCATCCTCGCCGGGCAGGCCGAGCGACGCATGGCCGAGCCAGGCGTCACCCGAACCGATGAGTCGGGGGATCTCGGTGGGCGCGAGCGCGAGATCGCCGACGAGGCGCCTGGCGTCTGCGCGCGTCGCGCCGTGGCCGATCACTCCGGCGATCCCCGGCATCAGATCTCATCCCGGGGCAGGCCCGTGGCCCCGGCCATGACGGCGGGTTCCGCGGGCCCGTCGGTCCCGGCGCCGGGAGCGCCGCCGTGGCCGCTCCCCTGCCGGCGGAAGAACGTGCGCTTCAGATCGGCACGGAGCGAGTCGACACGCTGGATGCGCACGATGAGGAAGAAAAGCACGTAGACGGCGGCGCCGAGCAGGGTCGCACTAGCGAGCATGGCCGGGGAGAGCGGGTCGAGGAAGCGGCGGGCCGCGAGCTGGAAGGCGATGACGACCGCGCTCATCACCGCGGCTCCGGCCATGGCCGGAGCAAGCGCGGCGAAGTAGTCCCGCCAGGTCATTCCGGTGAGCTTGTTGAGGAGCGTCTGCATCATGACCAGCATGACCAGCGAGGCGACGACGACGGCCACCGCGACACCCGCCGTGCCGTAGAAGCTGCCGATGAAGGTGCCGGCGACGAGCAGCGTCAGGTAGATGAGCTGTCGCCGGACCTCTGAGCCGACCTGGCCCTTGGCGTCGGTGATTGCCCCGATGAAGGTCGAGACCGATTTCATCATGCCGGCCACGCACATGATCTGGAGCGGGAGCACGGCTGGCATCCACGTGGCGCCGTAGACGACGTGGACGAAGGGCGCGGCAACGAGAAAGAGGCCGACCAGGAAGGGAAAGCTCGCGAGCGAGGTGGCCGTCACCACCTTCGAGTAGCCGGCGACGAGCCGCGGGTTGTCGTCCTGGAGGCGGGCGAAGGCCGGGAAGAGCACTTGCATCATGACGCGGGAGAGCTGCGTGAGCGGCAGCGTCATCAGGTTGTAGGCGCGCGTGTAGTAGCCGAGATCCGCCGCGCCCAGGCGCCGCCCGATCACGAAGTAGTCGACATTGGCGGCCGCGTAGTTGATGAGCCGCTTCAGGGTGAGCCCGGCGCCGAAGCCGACCAGGTCGCCGAGCGCCGCCCGGTCCCAGCCGAGCCCCGGACGCCAGCCCCCCAGCGCGAGGAGGAGGAGAGCGCGGGTCAAGGACTGGGCGATGCCGGCCCAGGCGATGGCCCACACGCCGTGGCCGCGAAGCGCGAGCACGATGGCGACCACGCCGTTCACGATCGCCGCCACCGCCTCGACCTGGGCGATGAGGCGGAAGCGAAGCGCGCGGCTCGCCAGGGAGAACGAGACCGAGCTCGCGGAGTTGATGAGGAAGTTCCAGGCGACCACCATGAGGACCGGGGTCGCCAGCGGGTTCTTGAAATAGCGGCCCACCCACGGTGCGAGCAGGGTGAGGATGAGCACGATCGCCCCCGAGGAGGCGAGGTTCGCGGCCAGCATCGATCTGCAGTGGGCCGGCGTCACTTCCTTCCGGCGAACGAGGGCCGAGCCGAGCCCGATGTTCGAGACCGTGGCAGCGAGCCCGCTGAAGATGCCGGTGATCGCGAACACGCCGAAGTCGGCGGGTGGGATCAGGCGAGCGAGGACGACGCCGACTGCGAAGCTGAGCGCCTGGATGGCGAGATTCGAGGACAAGGTCCAGGCGATCCCCCGCTTGGCCGAACCGGAGACGCTCATGGCGACTCCAACGTGGGCCCGTCGCCGATGTTCGCCCTGCCAGCCGCACCGCCGGTGCTCATCCTGCTGCCGGTGGCGTCGCCGCCGATCTGGGTCCCGCCGGCCACGGTCACCCCGTCTCGGCCGAGCGCATGAGGTGGCGTGGTGAGCGCGGCCAGCCGTTCCTTCATGGCGGCGGAGAAGTAGCGGCTCTCCGCGCCGAGGAGATGCGTGTCCGAGAGGAGCCAGACGCGGCGCGGGCCGGCGGCGGCGAGCTCCCGGTCGAGCTCGTCCGCGCTCGTGATCGAACGGGCGCCGGTCACGTGATGCAGCGTCACTCCGTTCCGGCCGGCGCGCTGCGCTTTCTCCGAGATCACGTAGTCGATGCGCCCGAGGTAATGCCAGTAGATCGACGCCCAGTACGGCGGGCCGGCGACGAGCACCAGGTCGCTCGGACCGCGGGCCGCCCGGATGGCGGCCGCCGGACCGGCGTGATCCTGGTGAAAGGTGGCGTAGGGGAGCCAGTTCAAGGGCGCGCGGATCGGATCGCGCGGTGTGGCGTAGTCGCCGGCGACGGTGGCCTGGATGCCGTGCGGGGCGATGTCGGGCGTGACGAGGAAGGCGAGAAGAACCGCGAGCCCCACCTCTACGAGCACCCGCCCCCGGAACGAGCGGCCGGCGATGGCGAGCCCCGTGTCGAGCGCGCCCGCGACGAGCCGCGTGGCGGTGGCCAGGGCGGCGGCGAGGAGCGTGAGGATGAACGGATACAGGTGGAAGTGATAGCGCGACTCGTTGTGAATCTCGCGCGTCGCGGCCGCCGCGAGAAGCGGCAGGAGGAGGATCATGGCGGCGAAGAGGTCGCGGGCGCGCCGGCGATCGGAGGCGAAGCGGATGAGGAGCACGAGAACGGTCGCCCCGACCACGAGGCTCGCGAGCGGCCAGCCCGCGATGAACCAGGTGAGCGCACGCTCGACGACCGGCGGGTATCCGAAGAGCACCTCGCCGAGCGAGCGCGTGCCCCACGGCGTCGCGAGGAGCGACGGGTGGCGAACGGCGACCGCGCCCCAGTAGATGCCGAGCAGCGCGGCGCCGAGCAACGCGGGCCGGAGCGGAGCGCGGCCGAGATCGCGCCTGCTTGCGGGCAGGAGCACAAGGTAGGCGGCGAGGAGCGCTAGGGCGAGCGCGATCAGGTTCGCGAAAGCGACGGCCACGATCGCGAGCGCCCACAGGGTGCGCAGTCTCCGGCGCGGGCGGAACCCGCCGGCGACCGCAGCGACCAGGGCGGCGGCGGCGACGAGCACGGCGAGGAGGACGGCCGTCCGATCGCGCCCGGCCAGCTCGAGTGCGAGGGTCACCGGCGGCACGAGGAGGTATTTCTTGAGGAGGTCCGTCGCCGCGGAGTCATCCTCGCTTCCGGGCTCGACCGCGCCCGCCGCCTCGCGGAACGGCGGGGTGGCCCGGTCGAGCAGCCGGCCCTCGAGCTCGTGGAAAGCGAACCACACGCAGGCGAGGCCGAGCGCCGGCCAGAGAAGCCTCCCCCACCCGAACCGCCGGCGCTCACCGCCGGCGGGCGGCGCCACGAAGATCGGCAGGGCGTAGAAGAGGAGGACGAAGATCCCGAGCTGATGCGTGACGGCGGCGACCGCGCCGGCGGCCCACGCGAACGCACGATCCCGCGAGGAGCCGCCCGCCATGTAGCCGCGATAGAAGAAGAAGGCGGTAGTGAGGAAGCTGAGCTCGAGGAGCGTGTACATGCGCGCGTAGCGCGCGAGCGAGATCTCCCAGATCGAGAAGGCGCTCAGAAAGGCGGCCAGGAGCCCCGTGCGCAGATCGAAGAGCGTCCGGGCGAAGAAGAAGACGAGGAGGATGACGCCGGCGCTGAAGATCGCTGCCGGGACGCGGAGCGTGAACTCGTTCACGCCGCCGGCGGCCGCGGTCAGCGCCTCGGCATAGATGAATGGCGCCCCGCGCAGGTAGATGTTGCCGGCCGGGACGATGGGCACGCCCTGCGCGAGCACTCCGCGCACGGCGAGCGCTTGATGACCCTCGTCGGCGATCAAGCCGAGCCGCCCGAGGTCGTGGAGGCGGAGCCAGAGCCCGAGCGCGACCAGCGCGGCGACCGCGATCCAGGCGCCGCGCGGCGTGCCCCGCGGCGTGGCGCGCGGCATGGTATGTGGGGCGGCATGCAGCCCACGGGCAGGGGCGGTCGAGAAGGCGGGGTTCCCAGTCGCCACCGGCTCCCCTAGGCGGTGCGCCCGCTCGTCTTGATCTCGGCGCGGGCCTCCGGCTCGACGCCGAAACCGAGCGTGTCGCGCACGACGTAGATCGGCTTGTCCTGCGATTCGTGGTACGTGCGTGCCATCATCTCGGCGAGGAGTCCCATCGAGACGAACTGGATGCCGGTCGAGATGAGGAGCACGCCGAGGAGGAGCAGCGGGCGGCGGGACAGCTCCTGGTGGAAGAACAGGCGCATCACCGCCAGGTATCCGGAAATGACGCAGCCGCTCACGAGGCAGAGCGCACCCCAGAAGCCGAAGATGTGCAGCGGTTGTGTGGAGAACGAGAGCAGGAACTTGACCGTGATCAGATCGAGGATCACATGGAAGGTGCGGCCGATCCCGTACTTGGTCTTGCCGAAGCGGCGCGGGTGATGGGTCACCGCGAGCTCGGCGATCCGCGCCCCGTACCAGCTCGCGAGCGCCGGAATGAAGCGGTGCATCTCGCCGTAGAGCGGCACGTTCTTGACGACCTCGGACCGGTAGGCCT
>Ga0316626_10000254_pt1 | contig 19585 bp, 10 predicted proteins | sample OWC_Aug_T1_C1_D5_FD_207656 | JGI IMG/M metagenome (GOLD analysis project Ga0316626, IMG submission 207656) | Wetland soil microbial communities from Old Woman Creek delta, Ohio, United States - OWC_Aug_T1_C1_D5_A | ecosystem: Environmental > Terrestrial > Soil > Wetlands | place: USA: Ohio...
ACGCCTGCGCCGCGCAGTTCGCTACGGCTTACGCCGGGGTCGCGGCCTTCCTCGGCCTCCTCGGCGGCTTCATCAGCGGGAGCGAGGCAAGTTCGATCGCCATGTTGACGAAGCTCCACTTCGAGACGATCCGTCTCGTCTTCGCCGGGGCGAGCGCCGAGCGCATCCTCGCGATCAGCCTCCTCGTCGCGGCCGTGAGCGGGATCGGCGGTGGGCTCGCCTCGGTTGTGAGCCCCGCCAAGCTGCAGAATGCGGCGGCGGTGATCGATCGGATCGGGCTCGAAGGCAAGGTGATCAAGAGCATGGCGGTGATCGCCGTGCTCATGGTGCTCGCCACCGTCGGGCTCACCTTCCTCTTCCTGGCCCGGCTCTAGGCCAGCGCGCGGAGCGCGGAGCCGGACGCAGGGCGGGCTCCGCGACTGCCCTCGCCGGCTCAAACGCGATCACCAGGCCCGCTTGAGCGTGTAGATCACCTCGACGCGGAAGAAGTGGGCGGCATCGTCGCTCGCGTAGTAGTCGCCGGGCGCCATCCACTCATAGAGGATGTGCCCCTTCCAGCTCCGGCCGGCACGCAGGTCGGCGCGGAACTCGACCAGGTCGCCGCGATGCCGGCCGTCGGCGAAAACGGCCGGATCGCCTGGATAGGCATGGAAGGCGCCCATCCGGTAGTAGGTCGCGCGCAGGCTGAGCGGCTTCCAGGGCGCCGCCTGGAACTCGACCTGCAGCATCTTCTCGTTGGTCCAGTAGGCGGTCCCTTTCTCCTTGCTCAAGCTGTAGATGTAGAGCTCGCTCCACGAGGGCCAGCGCGAGAAGAGCGGATCCCAGTTCTCGTCGGCACCGGTCGCCTGGTCGTCGCCGGAGAGCCCGATCACGGCCACCGAGAACGAGGGCGTGATCGCGTGCGCGAAGGTCCTCTTCAGGCGCGCGTAGCCGCCCCAGGCGCGGATCGCGCGATCGGGATCTATCGAGCCCCACTGGCCCGCGAACTCGGCTGTCAGCGCGAACCCGCGCCCGAGCTTCCGGTCGGCGCGCCCGCCGAGCGTCTGCACCGAACGATCGGGCTGATAGGCCGGGTTGTCGGGCGGGCGCGTGTCCTCGCGCTCGGTCTTCAGGAAGTAGTAAGCATCGAGAACGGTCGCCGGGATGTCGCGCGCCGTCACGTAGAACCCGGCGGCCGCCTCGTCCCACTCGACGAGCGAGCGTCCGCGATCCTCGATCACCGGTAGGTACTGGTCGCGATGCGGATCAGAGAGGGCGATGATCTCGATCTGCGATGAGTCGGCGAACGATTGGATCACGTCGAGCGCATTGCAGTAGATGGTGCGCGATCCGTCGCCTGGTGTGCCCTCGATGAGGATGAAGCCCTCGCCTCGGCTCAGATTCTGGCGGCCGAGCCGCATGCGCATGCCCTCGCCGAAGCGCCAGTCGAGATAGAGATTTTCGAAGATGATCTCGTCGAACTTGAAGTCCGTTTCGGGCGTGAAGATCTTCCGGCTCTCGTTGTTGAGGAGGACCATGAACTCGGACTGGTCGGGCACGCTGAGCTTACCCCAGAGCTTGGTGCGGAAGCGCAGCTGCTCGGTCTGGTCATCCGCGCCGGAGTTCCAGTCCTTCGCGTTGGCGAAGTCCTCGAACCGGACGCGCTCCTCGACTCCGAACTCGCGGTTGAGCAAGGTCTCGGCCGTAGCCGCGGGCGGAGCGAGGAGGAAAGGAAGAGGGAGCAGAAGGGAAGCGAGGAGAGCCAGCAGTAAGGGCGGCGCCGGCAACGCCGGCACCGCCGCGGAGCGCGCGCCGCGCAATTCAACGGACACTGGAGAGCCTTTCTGGGCGCCAGTGGCCGGGAGGGGGTCGGCGGCTCGCGATCCTACGCTTCCCGATCGCGATTGCCAAGCACGTCGCGTGGGCGGCGCGGGCGGCGATCGCTCTGCCGCCCGCGCGCACATGGCGATCAGGATTTCGTGGCCTTGTCGTCGAGCTTGAACTTGACCGGGATCTTGACCTCGCATGCAACCGGCTGGCCGTTCTTCTCCGCCGGCTTGAACCGCCAATGGCCGATCGCCGTCATCGCGGACTTGGTGAAGGCCGGATGGTCCTTCACCTCCTCGGCCGCCTTCATCGCGGCGACCTCGCCTTGCGCCGTGATCGTGACGCCGAGGATCACCATGCCCTCGACGCCCGCCTTCTTCTCCGCTTCCGGATAGACCGGCTGCGTCATCGATGAGGGAATGGGCTCCGGCGCTTTGTCGAAGGCCGCGGGCGCGCTCTCCTTCTCGCCGGCCGCGATCCAGCCGGGACCGAGTGTGCCGCCGGCGACGAGGACGAGACTCACGAGCAGAACGAACCAGTGCTTCTTCATGGGCGCATACCTCTCGGGGTGGGTGAGGCGATCGAAACGGATGCGGAGCGGGATGGCTCCGCCGAGGGTGGCGGCGAGCGGTTGCCGGCCGGGGGAGAGGCAGAGGCGGACCGTCTCGGCGATGGCGCGCGCGAGCGCGTCCGGGGCAGCCCCGGCCCGCACTGCCCCTTCATCGCACAGGAGCTCGGTGGCGGCGGCGAGGCGGCGGAGGACATGGCGGACGAGCGGGTAGAAGAAGAACACGGCCGCAGCGCACCGGGTGAGCGCGACGCGCAGAGGGTCGCGGCGCCTCCGGTGCAACTCCTCGTGGAGGAGGATGCCGCGGAGCTCCTCGATCGCGAGGGTCTCGATCAGCCGGAGCGGAAGGACGATGCGGGGGACGACGAGGCCGGCGACATGCGGCGGCGATGCGCTCGTGCTCACCGCGATCGTCTCCGGGCGAATGCGGGTGCCGGCGAGCGCGGCGCGGACCCGGGCCGCGCTCGGCTGCGGACAGTCGGCGAGCGATAGATCCTCGGTGGTGTGGACCGCGCGGTGCGCGCGGATGAGCGCCCTGAGCGCGGCGATGACGCCGGCCGCCCACGCTCCGGTCAGCGCGAGCACGAGGGCGAGCACGCGCCAGTCGCCGGCCGCGGTGCGCGCGTCGAGCGCCTGCTCCGGGTGGAGGAGGGCGCTCACCGCGGCGAGCGTTGCCGCGGCGGCGGATCCCGGCGCGGCAGGAAGGAGCGGCGCCAGAAGCGGCGCCAGGAGCGGGCGCAGGAGCGCGGAGGCCACGGCGAGGGGGATCAAGATCTTCGCGAGCGCGATCACCCACACGCCGTAGGCGAGGCGCGCCGGAGCCGAGCGGAGCCACGGGGCGAGGCAGCAGATGGGGACGAGGACGAGCGTCGTTTGCCACAGGTGGACCGCGACTGCGATCCAGAAGGCTACGAGATGCGCCGCGGCCGCGTTCATGATTCTCTCCGCCGGCCCGGTTTCCTCTTCGCGTTCGCCCTGAGGTGGAGCTCCACCTCCCGGAGATCGGCCAGGGAGATGGCGTCCATCTCGACCAGATGGGAGATGAGCGGAGCCCCGCGCCCGTCGAAGAGCCCGCCGAGGAGTCTCCGTATTTCCTTACGGATGACGGCGGACGGCTTCACGGCCGACCGGTAGACCCAGGCCCGGCCGTCGCGGCGCACGCGTTCGACGGCGCCCTTCTCCTCGAGGCGCTCGAAGATCTTGCGCACGGTCGAGTAGGTCGGTGGGTCGGGGAGGTCGGCGTGGATGTCGCGGACCGCGGCCTTGCCGCGGGCCCACAGCCGCCGCAGGCATTCGAGCTCGAATCGAGAGAGTTCCGGCGCCGGCATGGTTGCTGCTCCCTGGCTCGGGTGGGCTCCGCCTCGATATGCGACATCCGTCGCACTCAATATGCGACAGATGTCGCAGTTGGTCAAGGGGAAAAGCGGGGTGTCCGGCGCCCGGCGTGCCGCCCGCTCAGCGGATCGGGATCCGGTAGACGGCGTAGGGCGGCTGCCGGAGGTCCCGCCCGCCATGGAACCGGGGCTGCCGGTGGAGCTGGTTGGCCGTGACGAAGAGATGCCCGTCCGCGGTGAGAGCAATCGAGTCCGGCCACTGGAGCCGCGGGTCGGCGGCGAGCGTATCCCACCGTCCGTCCACCGTGCGGCGGAGAATCGCGTCGAGCTCGTACGCGGTCGCGTAGAGGTTCCCGGCCGCGTCCATCTCGAGGCCGTCGGAGGCGGCCTTCGCGCCCAGGTCGCGCACGGTGCGCGCGACCTCGACGTCCGGGAGCGCCGAGCTGGCGAGCGCGTCGGCGCTCACCGCATAGAGGCGGCGCGCGGTGAGCGCGCAGTAGTAGAGCGTCTTCCCGTCCGGGGCGAGGGCGATGCCGTCGGCGCCGACGCGGAAGGGAAGGCGGGTCGAGTCGGGGAGGACGATCGCGAGCGGCTGTCCTTCGAGGACCGGGACGCAGCTCGTGTCGGGCCGGGTCGAGCGATGGCCGTCGAGGCGGCGCCAGGAAAGGCCGCTCGCCAGATCGACGACGATGATCGCGTTCGGGCCCACCGGCGACGAGTCGGTGATGTAGGCGACGCCGGCGCCGCCCCGCTTCAGGTCGAAGCGCACGTCGTTCAGGTACGTCGTCGGGAGGAGCACATCGCCGGGGAAGGTGATGGTGCGAATGACGCGATCGGAGGCGAGATCCACGCAGGCGAGCTTGGCGCCGCCGGGCACGACGGCGCCGGCGTCGATCCCGGTGTCGAGGATCCAGAGGCGGTCGCGGGCGTCGACGACCACGCTCTGCACGGATACCCAGCGGTCATCCGGAGCGCCGAACGACGCGTTGAAGGCGGCGCTCGGATAGGGGACCGGCGCCCCGTCCCGGATCTCGGCCACCGTGAACGCCACCGGATCGCCCCAGCGCGGGAAGCAGAGGAAGAGCCGGCCGGCGGCCGAGACCGCCACTCCGGTCGGCATCGGAGCATCGATCGCGGCGGCGAGCTCGAGCGGTGCCGGCGCGCGCGGCGGCAACTCGCGTGCGTAGAGCCGCAAGGCCGCCGGCCCCGCCGCCATGGCGAGGCCGGCGACCAGGAGCCAGAGCCGAGCGCGCGATCTGCCTCGCCCGTGCATCGTGCTAGCGAACCAGCGTGGCCCTTGCGGGCGCGCTCTCGCCGGTGGGCGTGACCAGGCGGTAGAAGTAGGTCCCGCTCGGGAGCGGCGCGCCCCGATCGTCCCTGCCGTCCCACGCGATGCGGGCGCCGTCGCTCGCCCACCCCGGCACCTCGATCGTGCGCACGATGCGGCCGGCCGCATCGGCGATCACGAACGCCGCGTTCGCGCCGAGCGCCGTCCCCGCGGCGATCCCGAGCTCGGTCAAGCCGCGGAACGGATTCGGCTGGTTGGGGAGGAGGAGGATCGCCACCGGCGCCACCGGCTCCGCGCCGCCGATGGCGGTCTGGCTCGGCCCGAGCGTGCCGTCGGGGTTCACATTCTGGCCGTAGACGTCCGGATTCCCGTTGCGGTCGTCCTCCCACACGATCTTGGTCACGCCGGCCGCGTCGATCGTGAGCGGGATCCGCGCCTTGCTGCTGAGATACGAGGAGACGACGAGCGGTGTGGTCGGCCACACGAGGGCCCCGTTCGTGTCGATGCGGATCGCGAGCAGGCGGTCCCGGTTGAACTGGCCGGTGGGCTCCTCGTAGTAGAAGACGGCGGCGCCGTCCCCGATCTGCACGCAGCGCGGATACGACTTGTAGATCGTGTTGACGGGCTGGAGCTCGAGGCCGGCGTTCCCCCAGGCGCGGGCGCCGGCCGCGGTGATCTTCTGCGCGTAGATGCCCCACTGCGACTGGTTGGAGTTCCGCTCGTTCCAGAAGATGAAGCACTCCCCGGTGGCCCGCCGGTAGGCGAGCGCAGGGTCGATGTGATACATGGCGGTGGTGGCGACCTCGACCCCGTTGTGGGGGAAGAGCTCGGCGCCGCTCGCGCTCAGGTGCTGCAGGAGCGAGTTGTAGAGGTTCGACTGGCTCCGGTGCCAGAGGACGAGCGCGCCGCCCGTGCCATCGGGCTCGAGCTTCGGCGTGTAGGCGATCGGCACCGAGACGGCGTCGAAGACGTTCACGTGCGCCGGCCACAGGGGGCTTCCGTCGGGCGCAAACTTGCGGGCCCGAACGTGTCGTGAGCTCATGAAGGTCGTGACGTCACGCACCCACGACACGATGACCGAGCCGGCATCGGCGGCCACGATGGCCGCGAAGGCGGGCTGCTCGTTGGGATCGCCGGCGATCGGGAGCGGGGCCGGATAGCGGAGCGTGCCGTCAGGGGCGAGCCGCTGCATCATGATCTTGCCGCCCCCGCCGTCCGGCCACCGCGGCCAGACGAAGACGAGATCGCCGTCGCTCGCCTCGGTGACGCGCGGCGCCGGTTCGTAGTCGGTGCTGACCGAGAGCGTGATGCCGTTCGCTCCCCATAGAAACGTGCCGTCGGGTGCGATCTTGTAGGCCTGCACGTCGAGATCGCCGGCGCCCCGGATATCGGCGAAGACGAGGACGCAGTTGCCGGCCGAGTCGGCGATCAGATCCCAGTCGACGAGCGAGGTGTTCTGTGGATGGTCGCTCACGAGGATGCCGTTGTGCGGCCACTGCTCGACGCCGGCGGCGTTCAGGCGCTGCAGGTAGACGTCGTAGCTGCCAGCGGCGAGGTCGAACCATCCGACGTAAGTGCCGTTGTCGGGCGCGCTCGCGATCTTCGGGATCACCTGTTCACTGGTGCGGTCAGCGATGGCGAGGTTGGCGCCGGGGTCGGACGGCCACTGGGCGGCAGCGGGGGCGGTGAGGAGAAGGAGAAGGGCGAGCGCGGCGGCCAGGGCGAGACGGGGCGAGCGGGTCATGGTGCCTCCTGGAAAGAGCCGCACACGATTGTAGGCCCGCAGGGCGCGCGGAGCAAGGCGATGCGCGGGCGATGCTCGGCTCACTTCGTCGCGAGCGTCGCGAGCGTCGCGAGCGCGCGGCGGAGGCGCGCGTGCGCGTCGAACAGCGCGACGAACTCCGCCTCCCGGCGGCTCCCCTTGGCGCGGATGACCGCGGCGAGAGCCCGGCGGTCGGCCGCCGGCCAGCGCGCGACGCCGGGGAGGGCGCATACGAGCGGCGCCCAGCGCCGCCACCACAGGCGCTCGCCCGTCGTGAAACCAGCGAAGGAGCGCAGGCCGAGGAGGCGCGCCGCGGTGCGCGCGCATTCCTCCTCCGCGTGCTCCCGCTCCCCGCCGAAGCGTGCGGCGAGGAAGCGCGTGACGGCGATGCCCACGTCGGCGAGGGGGAAGATGCCGAGGACATCGTCGCGCCGGCGCCCGAGATGGAAGAAGACGCTCGCTGTCGCGAGGCGTTCGAGGGTCGGGCGGGTCGAACGATGCTCGGGGTCCGCGGCCATCCGCCGGAGCTCCCGCCGCATGAGCGCGCGGGCGGCGCGATCGCGCGGGCGGAACCCGAGCTTCTGGTAGAACCACCAGGCTCCTGAGGCGATCGCCTCCTCGTTGTCGGCGCCGATCTGGTACGGATCGAGACTGAAGCTGTCGGTCCCGAAGAGCTGCCGCGTGGCGGCGAGGAGGCGCGAGAAGACGAACGACGCTTCGCCGCCGCGGAAGGTGTCGGCGATGTTGAAGGCCACCTCGGCCGAGGCGAAGAGGCAGGCCACCGTACCGTAGCCCATGAACACGCCGTTCTTGAAGATGACGTATCCGTAGAGCGTCTCGAGGAGAAGGCGCCGGTCGGGCGTGAAGCCGATGAACGCGAAGACGAGCCCTTCACCGCAATCGGCGAGGAGGACGTCATCTGTGCTCGCGTAGGAGAAGATGTCGAGCTCGCGATTGGTCGCGACGAGCATGCCGTGCGCGAGGTCGATCAACTCGCGGGCGGCGGCGCGGGTCGCCGGGGCGATCGCGCGCGGCGGGCGGACGATCTCGGCGGCGAGATCGGGGCGACCGCGGCGGAGCGGCGCGGTCTGGACGTGGACCGGCGCCCGCCTCGTGAGGGCGCGCGTGCGCGCGGGCGTCCCGGGGCCGGGGGCGAGGACGAAGGGCAGGCCGACCTTGTTGTGGAGGACCTCGCGGACCCGCTCGCTCATGGGGAGCGCCATCAGACGGCTGATGAGGAAGGCCGCATCGGTCTCCCGCCGTCCCTTCATCGTCGCGATCCACTCGCGGAGCGAGAGCGGCGCCAGGTCGAGCCCGGGCGTCTCGGCGTAGAGCGCCATGAGCGGGAGGAGCTCCTCGAGGAGCTCCGTCTCGGACTCCTCGTCGATCGCATCCCAGTCGATCGTGAGGTGGGCGCCGTGGTGTCGGGCGAGCCAGGCGGCGGTCGGCGCGAAGAAAGGATACGGAGTGGCGGTGCCGGCGATGCCGGAGCCGGCGAGCGCACCGGCGTGGCGCTGCAGGTCCGCCCGCCGCTCGAAGCGCGCGAGCACGCGCTCGGCGCGCCGGCGTACGGCCGCGGTGTCCGGATAGGCGCAGAGGACGAGGAGGATCTCGTGGAGCGCGTGCACGTCGGCGGGGCGGGGGAGCGTGGTGCGCTCGAGACGGACGAGGAGCGCGAGCTTCCGGCGGGCGGCGCGCGGGTCGTGGATCGACTTCAGGGCTTCGAGCTCGCGGAGCGGGGAAGGGGGACGCCTTTTCACGAGCGGTCTCCTGGCCGGGACGGGATCGATCAGCGTCATATGCGCATCGCGCAGGCCTGATCCTAACATGCGCTTGCCGTCCGGCCGGCGATCGCCCGGAGATACCTGCTTTCAGTGCCTCCCTCCCGCGGCGTCCCGGTAAGCCGGGACCTCCACTGCCAGGACGCCGCGGGATGCTCGGGGTTTCAGTCCATGGTCCGCATCACGGGGTCCAGCCCAGAGCCCGCATCATGCGGCATCGATCACTTGCGATACGGTCGTGCGCAGGTCGTCGACATCGAATGGCTTGTCGAACATCGCCGCCGCGCCGAGCCGCTCAGCCTGCGCATGGGTAGCCACGTCTCCGAACGCCGTGATGAGCACGACCGGGACCGGGCACTCGGCGGTGCGCAGGGACGCGAGCATGTCGAGCCCGGAGAACCCAGGCAGTCGGATATCGGAGATGATGAGATCGAAACGATCAAGGCTACCGTGTTCGTCGAGCTCTGCGGCCACCCAGTCGAGGAGCTCGACGCCGCTGCGCGCCTCGGTCACGTGATGCCCGTCTCGCCGGAGCACCGTGGCCAGGAGATGCCGGAGCTCCGGATCATCCTCGGCGAGGAGTAGCCGCGCGCAACGGCCCGCGACCTGGGGCGGGTGGCGCGCGCGGCGCGAGGGCAGGGTGCGGCTGCCCCCCTCGGTGGAAACAGGGATGGGGTCGGAGATCGGACCGGGTTCGATCAGCCTGAGTCGGACCCCGGTATCGCGTCGGGTCGTGTGCGCCAACGGATCCTTGTTCACCACCGCGGTGCCGGCCGCCGGGCCGGCGGCCACCGACTGCCGGGTGCTGAACATGATGGTTCTGGTCATGGCCTGTGCCCTCCTGTTGTCATGCTTCCCAAAGCATGGCGCGTGCCATGGGTTGAGGAGCAGTACGGGCACGGAGAACTCAGGACTTGCGGCGGCGGCCCATGTGGCGTTGTGCCACATGGGGCGAATGGGGTCGCCCCACGCGCGCCCCGGTCCTCGACTAGGGGCGCTCGTCCTCTGGCCTCGCGACGGGGGGCAAGCCGTAGCGCTCGAGCTTCCGGTAGAGGGTCTTCCGGTCGAACCCCAGGATCCGCGCCGCCTCGCGCTTGTTGCCGCTCACGGCGTCGAGCACGCGCAGCACGTAGCGGCGCTCGACCTCCTCCATCGGCGCGAGCTCGGAGGGATCATCGGCCGCCAGGAGCACATGCGACGACCGGTAGTCGCGGATCTTCTCCGGCAGATCCTCGACCTGCACCTGATCGTAACGGGCGAGGGCCACGACGCGCTCCATGCAGTTCTCGAGCTCGCGCACGTTGCCTGGCCACGAGTAAGCGAGGAGTCTCTCAGCAGCGGCGCTCGAGAGCGCGGTCACCTGCTTCCCGGACCGGGCCGTGACGCGGGTGAGGAAGTGCTGGGCGAGGAGGAGCACATCTGAGCCACGCGCCCGGAGGGCCGGCAACGCGAGGTGGATGACGTTGATGCGGTAGTAGAGATCCGCCCGGAAGCGGCGCTCCTCGACCGCGGTCTCCAGGTCCCGGTTGGTGGCGACGATGACGCGCGCATCGAACGGCACCTCGGTGTCGCCGCCGACCGGCCGCACCGAGCGTTCCTGCAGGGCGCGGAGGAGCTTCGGCTGCAGGCCAAGCGGCATGTCCCCGATCTCGTCGAGGAAGAGCGTTCCCCCGTCGGCCTGGCTGAGGAGACCGCCGCGCGCGAACCTGGCGTCGGTGAACGCCCCGCGCAGGTGGCCGAAGAGCTCGCTCTCGAGGAGGTGCTCGGGTACCGCCGCGCAGTTGAGCGCCACGAACGGTCCCTCGCGCCGCCGGCTCCTCCGGTGGACTGCGCGGGCGACCATCTCCTTGCCCGTTCCCGTTTCACCAGTGACGAGCACCGTGGCGTCGGTCGCCGCCACGCGGGCGATGAGCTCGTACACCTCCTGCATGGCCGCGCTCGTGCCGATCAACTCCTCGTAGTGCCCGGCGGCGGCCACTGCATCGCGCAGCCGCTTCACCTCCGCGCGCAGGGAGCCGTGCTTGACTGCGCGCGCGAGCGCGAGCGCGACGACGTCCAGATCGGCCGGCTTGGTGATGAAGTCGTAGGCCCCGGCCCGGATCGCGGCCACGGCCGTGTCGAGGCTGCCAAAGGCGGTGAGCACGATCACCGGCACGTCGGGGCGGCTGTCGACCAGGCGCCGGCAGAGCTCGAGTCCGTCCATGCCGCGCATGTGCACGTCGGTGAGGATGACCGCGAAGTCCTCGCCGGCGACCGACTCGAGGGCTGCCGCGGCCGCTGTCTTCCAGGTCACCGCATAGCCACGCCGGTCGAGACCGGCCGCGAGCATGCGGCACATGGACTCGTCGTCGTCCACGATCAGGATGCGGCTCGGCGCGGAGCTGACGTCACTCATATCACGTGCACTTGTGCCCCCGCGGACGCGGTGTCGAGCGGGAGATAGATCGAGAAGCGGCTGCCGCGCCCGAGTTCCGAATCGACGGCGATCCATCCCCCGTGCTCGCGCACGATGCCGTAGGCTACCGAGAGTCCGAGCCCGGTGCCCTCGCCCACCCCCTTGGTCGTGTAGAAGGGCTCGAAGACATGGGCCCGCACCTCTTCCGACATCCCCACGCCCTGGTCCTCGACCCACAGGCGCAAGTACTCGCCCGCCGGGCCGCCGTGATCCGCGGGCGGGACGGCCGACCCGCGCTCCACGCCGACGGTCAGCCGCCCCCCCCTGGGCATCGCGTGGATGCCGTTGACCACCAGGTTGGTCAGGGCTTGCTGGATCTGGGCGGTGTCGATGCGCGCGGTGAGCTCAGGCTCCGCTGCGGTCAGCTCGAACTCGATGCCTCGTTTGGCGGCGAGGGGCGCGAGCATGGCGAGCGCCTGCGCGGCGCAGGCCCGCATCTCCACCGGCGATCGCTCGGGACCGCGCCGGCGTGCGAAGTCGAGGAGCTGGCGGATGATGACCGTCATGCGCTCGGCCTGCTGGGCCACGATACGGGCGCTGTCGGCGACCTCGCCGCCCGCGACTTCTCCCGTGGCTATCATCTTGGCGTGACCGGATATGACGTTGAGCGGTGTCCCGAGCTCGTGCGCGATGCCCGATGCCAGCTTGCCGACCGTGTTCAGGCGATCGGCGTGCCTGAGCTGCTCGAGGGCCGCGATGCGGGCTTCGGCCGCCTCGCCGGCTCGCTGGTTCGCGGCGATGATCTGTTCACACATCGCGTTCATCTCGCTCGCAAGTTCTCCGATCTCGTCGCGGTGGCGGACCGGGACGCGCGCCGACATGTCGCCGGATCCCACGCGCCTGGCCTGGGCGACCAGCTCGCGGAGGGGGCGGCCCACGAGGTGGACTCCGAGCCAGCTCGCGAGAAGGGCGCTCACGGCCGCCATGGCCGCCGTGACTGCCACCGTGCTGCCGATCGAAGTCCTGACGTAGCGGCGCTCCATGCTGAGGCTCTCTCCGAGCTCAAGGGCCCCCGCTCGGTTCCCGGGCACGTCCACGGGGACATAGGTGTAGACATGCCCGCCGTGTCCGTCACGGGGTTCGGTGCGCACGACCTCGCGGCCACGGGCCGCATCGGCGAGTGCGGCGGGCGACAGCCGCGGAGCATCCGGAGATCCGGGCGGGGCGGCGAGCCAGACCCAGCGGATGAGGACGTCCTGCTCCTCGGCATTGGCGCGGGCGATGAGATGGCGGGCGGGCAGCTCGCCCTCCTGTTCCCAGACGCTCGTCACCGCGGCGCCGAGGACCTTGCCGAGCAGATGCTGGTCGTGCCGCATGTCGCTCTCGAACAGCCGGATCTCGCGCTTGACGCGCAGGGTGCCGGACAGGACGAGCACGGCGGACATGCCGAGGAGGAGCCACAGCGTGAGACGGCGGGCGAGTTTCATGTCTTCTCTCTGGACGGCGAAACCGGCCGGGGGAGTTCCAGACTAGCAAACGGCGGTTTCGCGTGCCGGCGACCTGGGGAAAGGCGCTGGCCACCGGTTGCTCTCAGGTGATTATCATTGTAAGATGACATTCATCAGGGTTGTCTTTGGCTTTGTCCGTCCACGCGGCCATGAAAGCCACCGGATGGCTCCTCGGGCCGCGCACGTCGCAGCCGCGCCAGAGAGGCCCCCGCTTTGATCATCTTCGGGTTCCGGGCCGTGAGCCCGGTCCCAGACCGCTCTGCCTTCCCGGCTGGCGGTGCCGAGAGTGGCATCCGCTCGGCCACCGCTTGTACCGCTCTTGCACGTACCATCCTTGCACTGCTCTTGTCCCGCGCTCGCCTCGCGCTTGTCCCGGGCGCCGCCTACTTCGTTTCCCCGAGGAGATTTCCATGAAGAGGGTTACTGCGTTCATGCTGCTTTCGGCCCTCGGCGCACTCGTGAGCGCAACCGCGCTCGGCCAGAGCGTGGGGAACTATGCGCCGGTCACCCGCACGACCGATGTCACCTACACCTCGATCGCCGGGACCGGGTCGAGCTTCGCGAGCTGGCGGAGCGGCACGAGCGTCGATGACAACCGGACCGCCGCCACGCCGATCGGGTTCACCTTCTACTACGACGGCCAGGCCGTGAACCAGTTCTCGATCTCGACGAACGGGTACATGGACTTCTCGTCGTCGACAGCGAACGGCAGCGGCGCGAGCGCCTACGGCTACGAGAACACGCAGTTCACGAGCACGACCGGGACGCTCAACGCGATTGCCGTGCTCTACGACGACCTCGTGGCGCCGGCCGCCGGCAACACGGTCAACGACAACTTCAAGTACTTGACCACCGGGTCTCCCGGGAGCCAGGTTCTGACCGTCTAATGGATCAACCGCGACCGCATCTCGACGACGATCGACGCGAGCCTCAACTTCCAGGTCAAGCTCTACGAGGCGACCGGCGTCATCGAGATCATCTACGGCACGATGAACGCGGGGAGCGGCGCTACCTACAGCTTCACCTGCGGGTTGAACGGGCCGACCATGTCGGCGACCCCGACCGTGGCCGAGCTCCTAACCCAGCAGACCGTCGACACGACCACCTTCTCGAACACGCCGGCGAACACCCTGGCGACCGTGCCGGCGTCGAACGCTATGCTCACCTTCACGCCGCCGAACGTGACGCCCGCGGCGCCGATCAGTTTGACTTTCACGGCGGTGACGGCGAGCAGCATGACGGTCGGCTGGACCGACAACTCTACGGACGAGACGACCTTCAGCGTGCTTCGCTCGACGGACAACGTGAACTTCTCGGTGATGGGGAACATCCCATCGACGACCACGGGGACGACCGGTACGGCCTATTCCCTGGCGCAGACCGGATTGACGCCCGGCGTCACCTACTACTTCCAGGTGAGCGCGAACACGGAGGGAATCGGCTCGAGCCTCCTCACGGGCAGCCAGGCGACGACCTCGCCCGGCACGGTCGCGAGCATCGCGAGCGGCAACTGGGGTGACACGACGACCTGGTCGACGGGGGAGATCCCGACTGCAGGTGACAACGTCACGATCGCCGATGGGACGACGGTCACGATCAACGTGGCGGCGAGCTGCTACAACCTCACGGTCGGCCAGACCGCATCGGGTGTCCTCCAGTACGAGACCACGACCGCGCGCACCCTCACGGTCGTGCAGAGCGCGGCCGTGGCTGCGGGCGGCACCTTCCAGACCGGCGCGACCGGCACCGTGACTACCCATGTGCTGTCGATCGGCGGCAATCTGACCAATGACGGCACCATCGACTTCAGCACGAACACGAACACGGCGGGCGCCGGCATCACGTTCACCGGGGCGGGCAATGCCACCTTCGGCGGCACGGGAGGCACGACCGACCTTCGCGCCCTCACCGTCAACAAGGGCACCTCGTCGGCGAACGTGCTCGAGGTGAGTCCCTCGAACTTGACCGTGCGGGGGGTATCGACCGACGTTGCCGGGTTCGTGACGCTCACGAACGGCACGCTCAAGCTCGCCGGCGCCTACACGCTGACGAACCGCCTGTTCTCCTCTGCTTCCTACTCGGTCCCGGCCACCGCCGGCCTCTGGCTCGCGAATCCGAACTTGATCGTGGCCGGGCAGAACGGCTCGCCATCGGTCACCGGGCTTCTCCGGATCACGAGCGGGACGTTCAACGTGGGAACAGCGACCGGGAACTCGATCACCTTCGCCACCGGGGCCAACGTCATCGTCGAGGGCGGCGCCGTCAACGTGGCCGGCCGCTGGGCCATCAGCACTACCACGAGCGTCATCACCTACAACCAGTCGGGCGGCACGCTCACGCTCAACACGGCGACCGGACATACTTCCACGACCTACGCCAGCTTCGACATGGGTACCGCGAGCGGCACCTCGGTCACGATCAGCGGCGGCACCATCATCCTCCGGAACGCCGGCACCGCGACCTCGGGGCCACGCGACTACCGGAACAACGCCGGTGTCCAGAGCCTCGGCGGCGGCACGCTCCAGCTCGGGGATGCGAGCTCGGGCACGCACAAGATCTACGTGGTCCAGGGCTCGGTGCCGGAGCTCGTGCTCACCAACACCTCGGCGGCGCACACGGCGCGCCTGGCGGCGCAGACCAACGTCTATCTGAACACGACGATCGCCGCCAACGACAGCCTGCAGCTGAATGGGTACATCTTCATCCAGATCGGCGGGACGCTCACCAACAACGGCATCATCGACGGCACCGTCGCCTCGAGCCGGCTCTACTTCCTCGGCGCCGGAGCGGCCAAGACGGACGGCGGGGCGAACCTCCTCGCCGATGGGACCGAGCTCCCGGTCGGGGCGCCAGCCGGCATCCCGCCGCTCGCGGTCGCCCAGACCTACACCGGGGCCGGCTCGGTGGCGACCCCGCTCGACGGGCTCTCGATCGACAATACCTCCGGGGTGACGATCGACAACGCGCTCGCCGCGAACGTCATCACGCTCCGCGTGAACCTCTTCCGCGGCACGCTCACCAACTCGAACATGGTCACGCTCGGGAATGCCGGCACGACGGGGGCCGTCACCCAGATCGGCGCCGCGGGCATCGCCAGCGCCGGCGGCAGCTACGATGTGGCCCCGGTGTTCAACGCCGGGAGCGGCGGCTACCAGGTCCTCTACGCGCAGGAGGGCGTGGCGCGGACGACCGGGAACGAGATCCCGGCCGGCCGCAGCATGTACGCGATGAGCATCGGGAACCCGAACGGCGTGACGCTCGCCGGTGGCAACCTGACGCTCACGAACGGGTTCACGCTCTCGAGCGGGCTTTTCACGACCGACGCGTCGAACCTGCTCGTACTCGCCAACACCCTGGCCACACCGCCCGCCGGCTCGGCTACGAGCTACGTCGCCGGCCCGCTCGCGATCGAGTTCAACGTCGCGAGCGCGACCGACCGCACCTATGCGATCGGGAAGAGCGGCGCCTTCCGGCCCCTGGCCTTGAAGCAGGTGAACACGGGCGGGGTGGCGCAGACCTACCAGGCGGAGGTGATCGCGAGCCCGCCGGGCGGGACGCCGTTGCCGCCGCTCCTCGGCCTCGACCCGGCGCGCTACTGGACCGTGTCCAACACGGCCAACCTGAACGCCACGGCGCGTGTGAACCTCGGCTTCGGCGCCGCCGACGGTGTCGCGTCCCTGAGCACGGCGAACGTGGCCCAGGCCAACACCGCCGGCGGCAGCTACGCGAGCCTCGGCGGAGCGACCACCGGGACCCCATTGAGCGGGACGGTCGAGTCGACTGCGGACCTGACGCCGGGCGACGACTACTTCACGATCGGCTTCGGGGTGGCGCCCATCGTCTGGGACGGCGGGGCTGCGACCTCGAACTGGGGCGACGCGGCCAACTGGGATCCGGACGGCGTGCCGACCGGCTCCGACAACGTGTCGCTCACCCAGGCGAGCGCGACTGCGATCGATGTGGACGGCAACTACGCCGTGCAGAACCTCGAGATCGGGAACTACGTCACGCTCTCGATCCTCGGGACCAACACGCTGACCCTGACCGGCGGTCTCCAGCAGGGCGGGAGCGCGATCAACGTCGGGACCGGCGCTCTCAGCATCACCGGTTCCGCCCTGATCGCCGGAGGGACTCTCAACCTGAACAGCGGGACCATGACCGTGGACGGCAGCTTCGCGCTCACGGGCGCCGCGATGCATCTCGATTCCGGGGTTCTCGATGTGAGGGGAGCATTTGCAAGCACCTCCGGTTTTGTCGCAGAAACCGGGACCACGATCTTCTCCGGCACCGCGGCCCAGGCGATAGGCGGCAGCGTCACGCACTACAACCTCATCTTCCGGAACGGCGGTGTCGGGGCCAGCAAGATCCTCAGCGCTGGCCCGTCGTTCGCGGTGGCGAACGACCTGACGGTCGAAACGACTGCGCAGCTCGCGCTCTCAGCTGCCACCGCGACGAACATCCCAGTTGCCGGGAACCTCTTCTACAGCGGTGCCACCGGCGGCGCCAACATCGCAAGCCTCACCCTCACATTGACCGGTGCCGGCAAGACGATCGCGGGAGCGGCGGCCAAGGCCTCGCCGCCGGTCATCGGGCCGAACGCGGACAAGATCCGCCTGATCGAGGTCGACTACCTCACGGATCCGGCGAAGGCTGATGTCGCCAGTAGGACATTGGACGATGAGAAACCGGCGGTCGTCCTCGAGAACACGTACGCGCTCAGGCAAGCGGAGGTCGCGAAGCTCCTCGCGACCACCGATCCCGAAGCGCGGCTCGTCGTGAACCTCGACGACATGACCATCATCCGCAATCCGGCGAGTTTCACCCAGTTCCTCGTGCAGCCGACGACCTTCGAGATGGCGGTCACGATCGCGTCGGGAGGCGTGTACACGCTCGCCGACAACATCGCGATCGGCGCCGGCAAGCTCGTGACGGTCAGCGGGCGGCTCAACTGCGCAACCTACACGATCTCGGGCGGCGGCGGCGTCTCGGTGCCGACGGGGAGCTTCGGGAACGGCACGCTCGGAATCGGCGCTCCCACCGGTGGTGTTGGCTCGACCGTGCTTACCACCGGTACCAACTCGTACTCGGATGGGTCAAGCGTCGATTATTACGCATCAGGCGATCAGATTATCCACACCGCGAGTCACCCGGCGGCGGCGATGCTCTACACGAGCGGCAGCGGGACCAAGGCGCTCGACGGGGACAAGACGATCACCGGGTCGTCGGGCTCGGCGCTGACCAAGGGGGCGCTCGCGATCGGCGCCGGCACCACCTTCGCCGATGCCGGTTACACGCTGAGCTTCACGACGAGCGGATACGCCAACGTGCTCGCCAACGGCACCTACGCGTCGACGGGATCGGGCGGACTCTCCTACCAGAGCGGTCCGTTCCTCTCGAACATCGTGCCGGTGGATGGGACGACCTTCGGCAACCTGACCCTGAACTTCAGCTCGTCCACGAGCACGGTCGACATGAACGCGACCGGCGCGGTCAACGTGAGCTTCCGGAATCTGATCTGCGGCGGCACCGCCGGTACCGGCACCGGCGGCGGCACGCTCAAGCTGAACGACACCGGAACCACGATCGTGACGGTCACCGACAGCCTGAGCATCCGCCCGGCGACGGTGACCAGCACCGGCGGCGGCTTCGGCGGCGTAACGTCGACAACGGGCACCGTCTACCTCCGCGGACCGCTCGTCTCGACGAGCACCAACTCGACCCAGCCGATCATGAACGCGACCGGGACCAACACCCTGATCCTGGCCGGTCCCGCTGCGCAGGTGATCCACCTCACCGCGGCGGTCAATCCGGTCACCATGTTCACCGGCTCGACGCTCAAGATCGACAATGCGGCCGGCGTCACGCTGGCGAGCACGGCGCGCACGTACGGCATCGGCGGCACGCTCAATCTCACGAGCGGCAACATCACGACCGGAGTCAACACGCTCCTCATCACCTCGACCGGAAGCGTGACCAGGGCGAGTGGGCACGTGGTCGGGAACCTCGCCAAGAACTTCTCCTCGACCGGGCTCGCCCGCACTATGGAGATCGGATCGGCGGGCGCCTACGCGCCCGTCGACGTCGCCTTCGCCAGCATCTCGACCGCCGGCAACCTGACGGCGACCACATTTGACGGCGACCATCCGTCGATCGGCACTTCGGGGCTCAACCCGGCGGCGACGGTGAACCGCTATCACCGGCTCACCAACGGCGGCATCGTGTTCACCACGGCGGACGCCACCTTCAGCTGGGATGCCGGCGACGTCGATCCGGGCGCCGATCCGAACAGCTTCGCGCTCGGCAAGTACGATGCCGGCGTGTGGAGCTACCCCACGATCGGGAGCCGGACTCCGACGTCGATCGGTGTCACCGGCCTCACCTCGCTCAGCGACTACGCGGTCGGGAACATCGGCCTCACGATCGCCGATGTCGCGGTCAACGAGGGGAATGCGGGGACGACGAACGCCGATTTCACGGCGACGCTCGGCATCGCGCCGCAGAGCACGGTCACGGTCGACTACGCGACCGCGGACGGCACGGCGACGGCCCCGGGCGACTACACGGCGATCGCGCCGCCCGTGACCTTGACCTGGAACCCGGGCGACCCGGCGGCGAAGACGGTCACGGTGCTCGTGAACGGCGACGCCACCTACGAGCCCGATGAGACCTTCCTCCTGAACCTGACCAACCCGGCCGGGGCGTCCTTCCTCGACAACCAGGCCCAGGGCACCATCCTGAACGACGACGGGGTGCCGTCCTTCACGATCGACGACGTGGCGGTTACCGAGGGCGACGCTGGCCCGTCGACCGGGAAGCGGCTCGCCGTTGCCACCTTCACGGTGACGCTGTCCAACCCGGCGCAGCAGGTGGTCACGGTGGATTACGAGACCGCCGACGGCACGGCGACCGCGCCGAGCGACTACGTGGCGATCGCCCCGCCGGTGACTCTCACCTTCAATCCGGGTGATCCGCTCACCCAGACGGTGTCGGTCACGGTGAACGGCGACCTCGTCAACGAGCCGGATGAGACATTTTTCGTGAACCTCACGAACGCGGTGAACGCCGCGATCGCCGACGGCCAGGGCCAGGGCACCATCCTGAACGACGACGGGGTGCCGTCCTTCACGATCGACGACGTGGCGG
>Ga0316626_10000255_pt1 | contig 19583 bp, 17 predicted proteins | sample OWC_Aug_T1_C1_D5_FD_207656 | JGI IMG/M metagenome (GOLD analysis project Ga0316626, IMG submission 207656) | Wetland soil microbial communities from Old Woman Creek delta, Ohio, United States - OWC_Aug_T1_C1_D5_A | ecosystem: Environmental > Terrestrial > Soil > Wetlands | place: USA: Ohio...
AGGAGTCCTTGAGCAGTGCGATGAAATCGTTGGCGATGCCCGGAAGCGCCACCCGCAGTGCCTGCGGTAAGACGATCCGGCGCAGTGCCAGCCCGCGCGACATGCCGAGGGCGAGCGCCGCCTCGGCCTGGCCGATGGGGACCGCATCCAGGCCCGCGCGGTACAGCTCGGCTTCGTACGCGGCGTAGTTCATCCCGAGCCCGATGACCGCGGCGGCGAAGGCGGGAAGAGTCAGGATCGGCGCCAGGCCGTAGTAGAGGACGTAGAGCTGGAGCAGCACGGGGGTGCCGCGGAACACCTCGACGTACGCGCTGGCCGAGAGCCGCAGGGGCGCGCCGCCGTAGCGGCGTGCAAGGCTCAGCAGCAGGCCTCCAGCCACGGCCAGCGCCATGGCGAGGGCGGAGATCACGACCGTGAAACCGGCGGCGCGCGCGAAGATCGGGAGATGAGCGAGCGTGAGACCGGCGCCCGTGACTGGCGCGGATGTCGGCTGCTCCGCTTGGGCGAGCGCGGTTTGTCGTTCGTCCCAGAGGTGCCAGCGGGTGAGGATCGCGCGCAGCTCCGCGTCGCGCATCATCGCCGCGAGACTGTCATCGACGGCGCGCATCAGCGCCAGGTCGTCGCGACGTCCGGCGATGGCGTAGACGCCGTCTCCGACCGTCGCGGCGGCGTGCAAGCCCGGGCGCACGAGGCCGTAGCGGTCGGCGATAATGTGGTCGAGGACGACGCCCGCGAGCCGTCCCTGCTCGAGGTCGATGTACGGCTCCTCGACGCCTTCGTACAGCACGACCTCCAGCTCCGGTGCGGCGCTGACGAGATCGAACGCGAGCGAGTTCCCGAGCGTGCCAACGCGCCGTCCCCGGAGGTCGGCCAGGCCGTGAACGGTGTCGGCATCATCGCGCCGCACGACCAGCGTCTCGGTGAAGGCGTAGTAGGGGCGCGTGAAGGCAACGCGCGCGCGGCGCGCCGGGGTCACCTCGAGGCCGTTCAGAATCACGTCGAAGTCGCCGCGTTCGAGGGCGGGGATCAGCATCTGCCAGTCATTCTGCACGAACTCGGCGCGGACTCCGAGCCGCCGCGCCAGGGCGTCGGCGATCTCGACCTCGAAACCGATGAGCCGCGAGGCGTCGTGTGGATCCTGAAAGGCATACGGCTCTCCACCCTGGATGTCCCCACCCCAGCGCAGTGTGCCCCGAGCGTGTACCCGTTCGAGTGCGTCATCTGCTCGGCACGCGCCCGCGGCGGCGAGGACCATGCTGATCAACGCGAAGATGACGGCTCGCCTCCCGATCGGCGAACGGCACCGCGACATCGCGAACGGTTCCCCTGCCTTGCCGCGGAACCCTCGCCTGTTGCCGGTTCCGGCAGCCTTGGGGCGACAAGAAAAGATTTCACCACGGAGACACTGAGGCACGGAGGGCTTCTTGTTCGGCTGCCAAGAAAGGGAACTTGTGAATCTCATTTCCGGTGGACTTCGTTTTGGTTCGCCGGATCCGCTCAGCGACTTGCGTTTCTCCGTGCCTCGGTGTCTCTGTGGTGAAGAATCCCTTTCACCCCACGGTTCACTTCCAGCCTGCCAAGCGGGTGCTTCGGCGCTGGGAGATTAGCGAATTCGTTCCGGTGGTCAACGACGTGCGAGCGAGATGTCATTGAGTGGCGCTCGCTATCTGTGTAAAGTGCATCGGATTGGGCGCCGCGGTTGTGCCCGCACGAGGAGTTGATGGACGTTATCCAACAAGCTTTCGACCTCTTCTTCCACCTCGATACGCATCTCAACGAGTGGGCCGGCATGCTCGGGCCGTGGCTGTACGCGGTGTTGTTCGTCATCGTCTTCTGCGAGACCGGCTTGGTGATCACGCCGGTCCTGCCCGGCGACTCGCTGCTTTTCGCCGTCGGCGCGCTGGCGGCCATCGATGGGTCGCCGTTGCATCTCCCGTTCCTCATGGCGTTGCTGTGCGCGGCGGCGATCGGTGGTGATGCGGTCAATTACGCGGTGGGCTATCGCGTCGGTCCCCGGGTCTTTACCAGCGAGCAGTCGCTCCTGCTCAATAGGCAGCACTTGTTGCGGGCACAGGCGTTCTACGAAAAACACGGCGGCAAGACGATCATCCTCGCCCGGTTCATGCCGATCATCCGCACCTTTGCGCCGTTTGTCGCCGGGATCGGCAAGATGCGCTATCCGCGTTTTGCACTCTTCAACGTGTTCGGCGGCATCGTCTGGGTCTGTTCGTTCACGCTCGGCGGCTTCTTCTTCGGTAACGTTCCGATGGTGAAGCGAAACTTCCACTACGTGATCCTGGCGATCGTCATCCTCTCGTTGATGCCTCCGGTGATCGAGTATCTTCGCGGCCGACGGGAAGGCACGGCGGTCGCCCCGGCGACGGAGTAGGTCTACCGCCCGCTCTGCGAGGGCTGTGATCCACAAGACGTTTCTTCTCGTCGTCTTGGGACCGATGGGGGGGAAGAGGGACGCGGTGACACCAGAGGCGATCCGGCGCGGTTTGTCGAACGGGGCGGCCTGACGGATGACGGCGCCGATTCTCCTGCTGCTCAACCTCGCCTTGCTGGTGGGGTTTGTTGCGCTGCTGCGGCGGCCGAACCTCCTCGGGTTTGCCCGCGGAGGAAAGTGGTACGCGACCTGGCTCGCCATCGCCGTGATCACGCTGATGGACGAGCTGACCTCGGTGTTTTACGCGCCGGCGGAAGCGCACCGGTTCATCGGCACGCAGGCCATTTTCTTCATCGCCTTCACCTCCCTGCTGATGCGCTTCCTGTCCAGCCGCATGGTGGAGATCGCGCAGATCCTCGAGCACAACGATATCCGCGGCGGCGGAGTCTACTCCTTCTCGTACCTCGTGCTCGGTCCGGTCGCCTCGTTCGTCGCGGTGGCGTCGATCCTGGTCGACTACATCCTCACGGCGTGCATCTCGACGGTGAGTGCGGTGATCAACGGGACGACCTTTATTGCACTCAGCCCCGGTACCGAGCGGATGCTCATTCTCGCCATCATCTGGGCGGTGGCGGGGCTCAACATCCTCGGCATTCGCGAGAACGCCCGCGTGACGTTTGGGGTCTTCGTGGCGGCCGCCTTCGTCTTCCTGAATCTCATCGTCCTCGGCGTCCTGCACCTGGATCCCGGCAGCCCGCGGATCATGCTCGGCAGCGCGACGGGCGTGCTCAGCGACATCACGCAACGCGGGTTGCCCCATGTGGTGCAAGTGATCACCATTGGCGTCGCGAGCTGCGTCTTGGCGTACTCGGGCATCGAGTCGGTGATCCAGACCGCCGGGCTGGTGGAAAGCTGGCGCGACGTCTCGCGCGCCTACTGGTTCCTCGCCCTGACGGTCGGGATCGTCACGCCGGTGGTCTCGGCACTCGCGCTGTCGGCTCCGATCGAGTTCGCCGGGCACGAGGGCGATCTGATCCCGCACTTCGCCACCCTGGTGGGCAATGCGCCCTTTGGAGTCCTCGTCGGTCTCTTCGGCAGCATCATCCTGATCATGGCGGTGAACACCGCGTACGTCGCCTCGAGCGAGTTGCTCGAGCGCGTTGGGCATCGGTACCGTTTTCATTGGCTCATGAAGACCAACCGGCGGGCGTCCCTCTATCGCATCCACCTGCTCAACGGGGCCATGTACACCGCGATCATCCTGCTCACCCGCGGATCGCAGCGGATTCTGGCCGAGATGTATGCCATCGGGTTGCTGGCCAGCTTCTGCATCAACGTCGGTTGCTTGCTCATCTATCGCTACTTCCGGGGGACGAAAGACATCCGAGCCTACTACACGTCACGGACGGGCACGGTGCTGCTCGAGTTCATTCTGGTCGCCTGCTTCGTCTACCTCGCCATGCACAAACCCTACGGGCTCATGCTGTGGGCCGGCGTCGTGACGGTGATCTTGGCGGCGGGCATTCCCTTTTCTCGCCGCTACGGACCCGAGGTGCTTGAGGTCCGCAAGAGCGATTATCCGATGGAGATGCTCCTGGCGCTGGCGGAGCACGACGGCGCTCTGCACATCTACTTCCGCCGCCCGGGCGAGCTTGACGTGACCGGTGCCCCGGGTACCGCGTTCATCACGTTTTTCTCGCCGCGACAGGGGCTCCCGGGGAAGGTGCGCCCCAACCACTATCGCTTCCCGGTCCAGCCCGGTGGGGTGTACCGCAGCATCACGGCGATCTTGGCTCTGGTCGAAGAGGAGTTCGGTGGCCGCGAGATTCACATCCACTTGGGTTGGCCGCTGTCGTCGTGGCTCGATCGGACCGCCATGGGCGTGTTCGTGGCCAACCTCATGCGCCTGCCGAAGCAGTTTGCGGGCCTGCGGTTTTCGATCGACTATTTCCCGCCGGCGAGGGAGGGGCGCGGCAGCTCGGCGCAGAGCGGGTGAGGGGAGGGCCGCGCTGTGGCGTCATCCCTTGTCCCCATAAGTTCCTCCCTTTGAAAAAGGGAGGTGAGGAGGGATTTTGGAATTGGTCATGCGAACAAATCCCCCTCAATCCCCCTTTCCCAAAGGGGGACGCTTCCGTGCTGCTGCGGCAAACGGATGTATCGACACTCCCTTCCGCAACCAGGGGCAGAAATCGAGCAGCCGGTGAGCTCATTGCCGCTACGAAAACCGGCAGTCCTGGAAGGTGAGGGGGGAAGCTTGCTCATTGCCGACGAGTCCGATAGAGAACCGCGTTAACCTGTCGCTGGGTTGTCCAAACGCGGTCCCGTGAAGGGGTAAAGTGGCCGGCTCCGAGCGGTCTGCGCCTGCGGTTTGGTCGTCCAGGTCCGGCGGCACTTCGAAGACAAATCACGAACAAGGAGAAACGCGAATCGCCATGATCAACCTTGTCCTGCCGATTGTGTTGCTCATCAGCCTGTTGTCCCTCGTGGTTGCCGGCCTTCTGGCCCGGCACGTGCTCGCCGCCGAGACTGGGAAACCAGAGATGATGGAGATATCGAGCGCCATTCGCGAAGGGGCAGAGGCGTTCCTGTCGCGGCAGTACCGCACGATCGGCATGCTCGCGGTGGTGGCGGCGGCGTTGATCTTCGCGTTCTATTACGCCAACCGCGAGGTGAAGAACATCGCCGAGATGGGTACGGGAACGGCGTGGCGGGTCACGATTTCTTTCGTCACCGGGGCCCTCTGCTCGGCCATTGCCGGCTACATCGGCATGTTCGTCTCCATCCGCGCCAACATTCGGACGGCCGCTGCGGCGATGACGAGCCTCAACCGCGCCCTGCAGATCGCCTTGCGCGGCGGGGCGGTGAGCGGCTTGGCCGTGGTGGCGATGAGCCTGCTCGGCGTCGGCGGGTTGTTCCTGCTGTTTGGCGGCATGCAGGACTACCGCCACGTGCCCCTGCAGATCGTGGGCTTTGGCTTTGGCGCGAGCTTCGTGGCGCTCTTCGCCCAGCTCGGCGGCGGGATTTACACCAAGGCCGCCGATGTCGGTGCGGATCTGGTGGGCAAGGTCGAGGCGGGCATTCCCGAGGATGATCCGCGCAATCCCGCGGTCATTGCGGATCTGGTCGGCGACAACGTCGGCGACTGCGCCGGTCGTGGCGCCGATCTCTTCGAGTCGACGGCGGCGGAGAACGTCGGGGCGATGATTCTCGGTATCGCCTTGTTCCCGGTCTTCGGCATGGGGGGCATCCTGTTCCCGTTGCTGGCTCGTGCCTTCGGTCTCATCGCCACGATCATTGGCGTCATGACGGTGCGCTGCGACGAGGACGAGGACCCGATGAACGGTTTGAATCGGGGATATCTCGTCACCACGATTCTGGCGATGATCGGCTTCGGCGTCGCCGTTTTTCTCCTGCTCAGACCGGTGCCCGGGGCGACAGGAACGGTCAGCCAGTTCTATCTCTTCCTCGCGGGAGTCATCGGTATCTTGACCGCGTATGCCTTCGTGTGGATCACCCAGTATTACACCGAGTACCGCTACCGGCCGGTGCGGTCGATCGCCGAGGCATCGAGAACCGGCCCGGCGACGAACATCATCGCCGGGCTGGCGGTGGGTTTCGAGTGCACCGGCATTCCCGTCCTGGTCATCTCCGTCGCCCTGCTGACGGCGTACTGGTGCGGTGAGCTGGCGCTCGGCGGGATTCCGGGGTCGGGTCTCTACGGGACGGCCATCGCGACCATGGGGATGCTGGCGCCGTGCGCGTACATCCTGGCGATGGATACATTTGGTCCGATCACCGACAACGCCGGTGGCATCATCGAGATGTCGAAGCAGCCCGAAGAGATCCGGAAGAAGACGGACCGCCTCGACGCGGTCGGCAACACCACCAAAGCGTTGACCAAGGGATACGCAATCGGGTCCGCGGCGCTGGCGGCGTTCCTGCTCTTCAGCGCGTATCTCGACGAGGTGCAGAAGATCACGGGTGCGCACATGGGCGTCGACCTGACCAAGGTGCCGGTTTTCATCGGCGGGCTGCTCGGCGCCACGCTGGTCTTCGTCTTCAGTTCCATGGCGATCAAGGCCGTTGGCCAGGCGGCGCAGGTGGTGATCGCCGAGGTGCGTCGGCAGTTCAAGGAGAGGCCGGGCATCATGGCGGGAACGGAGAAGCCGGACTATGCCCGCTGTGTCGACATCGTCACCGCCGGCGCTCTGCGGCAGATGGTGGCCCCGGGACTGCTTGCCGTTCTCACGCCCGTCGCCGTGGGCTTCGTCTTCAAGTATTTCTCCTCGACCGGGCAGATCGGGGCCGAGTCGGTGGCGGCGGTGCTGATGGTCGGGACGATCGCGGGCATTCTCATGGCGACGGTCATGAACAACGGTGGCGGCGCCTGGGACAACGCGAAGAAGTACATCGAGTCGGGTGAGTTCATGGTCGATGGCAAGGTCATGGGGAAGAGATCCGAACCGCACAAGGCGGCGGTCGTCGGCGACACCGTCGGGGATCCCTTCAAGGACACCGCCGGCCCCTCGCTGCACGTGCTGATCAAGCTGCTGTCGACCATCACGCTCGTGCTCGCGCCGCTGTTCATCGTCTGAGCGATCACGTCGTGCCTTCTCCCGCATTGCTGGCGGGAGAAGGTGAGGACGAGGGCCCCGAATCACGAATCCATTCCGCGCTCAATTGAGCCCGGCCCCATTGAGCGTGCGAGCGCCTAGCACTGCCTTGCTCACGCGAGCACGGCGAGGCCGAGCAACGCGAACCCGAGCACGATCCGGTAGTATCCGAAGGCGCGAAAGTCATGCGACTGGACGTACGCGATGAACGATCGGATGACGACGAGGGCGGAAACGAAGGCGGTGGCGAGGCCGACCGCGAGAGGCGCGATGTCGTCCGTCGACAACTGGTCGAGACTCTTGAGCAGGCTGTAGAGGCTGGCGGCGGTGAGGGTGGGGATCGCCAGATAGAAGGAAAACTCGGTCGCGGCCGGCCGATTGAGCCCCACGAGCAGGCCGCCCACGATGGTTGCCCCCGCACGCGAGACGCCGGGGAACAGCGAGGCGACCTGAGCCAGGCCGATCCACGCCGCGTCGCTCCAGCGCGTGTCTTCGAGCGCGTGGACCGCCGGCTGCCGCGTCCGGCGTTCGACCAACAGCAGGATCACACCGCCGACGATCAGTGCGGCGGCGACGTTTGGAATGTTGAAGAGGTGATCTTCGATGAAGTGGTGGAAGAGGAAACCGGCGGCGGCGGCCGGAAGGAAGGCCAGGAGGACTTTGAACACGAGCCCGCGAGCGGCCCCATCGGAAGGGGTCCGCCGGGCGAGATCCGTCAGTCGGACGCGATAGTGCCACACGACCGCCATGATCGCACCGAGCTGAATGAAGATGTCGAACATGGCCCGCCGCGCTTCCGGGTAATCAATGAAGACGCTGGCGATGATGAGGTGACCGGTGGAGGAGATCGGGAGGAACTCGGTGATCCCTTCCACCAGCCCAAGGACGAACGCTTTCAACAACAGGAGCACGCGGAAATCCTTTCGTCGCGCCGAGCCGAGCCGCTTAGTCTGTCACCGCGAGAAAGGCAAGGGCGACTGCCCCAGGGCGACTGCCCCGGGACGCGGGCCGCGGCCAAAGTCACTGACAGGGCCTCTATGGCTGCCGAAGCGATGGCCCCGCCTTCCGATAATCGGCTGTCATTCCGGCGAAAGAGACTGTCGAAAAACGGTGGCGACATGACAAACGGACGAGCGCAAAACGGGTGCCGTCGCGGGCTCGGCGTAGCCGCGGGGCTTGTCCCCGCTCGGGTTCGTCGCGAACAGCGGCCACGGGGGCCGCGGCTACACCGACACGGAGAAAATCGACAGTCTCGAAAGCCGCAATCCACGCCCGCGCAAGCTGTCGCGTTCTTCTGGATGCCGGCTTTCGCCGGCATGACGGATCTTCGACTGAGGTTCTGCCAACGCTGATACCCTCCGTGGACGACTTTGGCCGTGGCCCTGCCCGCCCAGCCTTCCGCAGGCCTCCGGCGTTTGCTATACGCCGGCCTTTCAGGATCGAGGGCACTATGAAGGCAGCGGTTCCCAAAGAGATCGTCCCCGGCGAGCGCCGCATCGCCCTCACGCCGGACGCGGCCGCCGCGCTGGTCAAGGGCGGGCTCGAGGTGCTCATCGAGACCGGCGCCGGCGAGGGCGCATTTCACGCCGACGCCGCCTACGAGCAATCCGGCGCCCGGATCGCCCCAGACGCGGTCAGCCTCTACCGGGAGGCCGACGTCGTGTTGAAGGTGCAGAAGCCTGCCCTCTCCGAGGTGGACGGGCTGCGCGAGGGCGTGGTTCTGGTGTCGTTCCTGCAGGCGCTCTCCAGCCTCGATCTCGTGCAGCGCCTGGCGGAGCGCCGGATCACGAGCTTCGGCATGGAGGGCGTGCCGCGCATCAGCCGCGCGCAGAAGATGGACGCGCTGTCGTCGCAGGCCAACATCGCGGGCTACAAGGCGGTCCTCATCGCGGCCGAGTCGCTGGCGAGATTCTTTCCGATGATGATGACTGCGGCCGGGACGGTGTTCGCGGCGCGGGTGCTGGTGATCGGTGCGGGTGTCGCCGGGTTGCAGGCGATCGCGACGGCGCGCCGGCTCGGCGCGCAGGTCTGGGGATACGACGTGCGGGCTGCGGTGAAGGAACAGGTTGCGAGCCTCGGTGCCAAGTTCCTCGAGTTCGACCTGGGTATCGCCGATGCTGAGGACAAGGGCGGCTACGCAAAGGCGCTGTCCCCCGAAGCGAGCCGCCGGCAGCAGGAGATGCTCGCGGAGAAGACCAAGGACTTCGACGTGGTGATCACCACGGCGCTGGTGCCTGGTCGCCCCGCCCCGCGCCTGGTCACCAAGGAGACCGTTGCGGGGATGCGGGCCGGATCGGTGATCGTGGACCTCGCCGCCGAGGCGGGTGGCAACTGCGAGCTGACCGAGCCCGACAAGCAGATCATCAGGCACGGCGTGACCATTTATGGCCCGACCAACCTGCCCGCCACGATGCCGGTGCATGCGAGCCAGCTGTACGCGCGCAACGTGACCGAGCTGCTCCGTGAGTTCGTCAAGGATGGCGCGCTGGCGCTCGACTTCGGCGACGAGGTCGTGCGCGGGACCTGTGTCACGCACGGGGGCGAGGTCGTGAACGAGGCGGTCAAGACCGCCCTGGCGGCGAGGAAGACGGCATGACGAGCGAGCTAGAAGTCGGCCTGTACATCTTCATGCTGGCCGGGTTCCTCGGCTATCACATCATTACCCGCGTCCCGCCGCTGCTGCACACGCCGCTCATGTCGGCGACCAACGCGATCGCCGCGATCTCGCTGGTCGGGTCGTTGGTGGTGGCGGGCAGCGATTACAGTCAGGTCCCCAATGGCTGGGTGTGCACGCTGCTCGGCCTGGTCGCAGTGACCTGCTCGTCCACGAACGCCATCGGCGGCTTCCTCATCACCGACCGCATGTTGCGAATGTTCAAGACGGCGGAGGAGCGGGCGCAGGGGAAACGACGGCCGGTGGAACTGCAGGCGTTCGGTGCGGTCCTGACCCTCATCGGCCTCGTCGCGGCGGTCCTGTACGTGACGAAGCCGGCGGGCATGGCGATGGGTGAGTACCTCCGCGAACATGTCGCCGCGGAGGCGCTGCGTTACTGCTACATCCTCTCGGCGGCGATGTTTGTGCTCGGGCTGAAGGGCTTGAGCTCCCCCAAGTGGGCGCGCTCGGGGATGTCCCTGGCAGCCTTCGGAATGTTCGTCGCCGTGGTCGGTACGCTCTTTCACCCCCACATCGTGACCTACCGGTGGATCGTGATCGGCTTCCTCGTCGGCGCGGTGGTTGGCGGCACCATGGGGCTCCGTATTGCGATGACCGCGGTGCCCCAGCGCACCGCGCTGTCGCACTCGTTGGGGGCGCTGGCGGCGTGCCTGGTGGGGGTCTCCGAGTACTTCCGCTACCAGGGCGAGCTCAGCCGCGTGACGCTCACCGCCCTCGACTTCGAGGTGATCGTCGGCGGGCTCACGTTCACGGGGAGCCTCATGGCAGCCGCCAAGCTCCAGGAGCTGTTGCCCGGGCGACCCATCACGTACCGCGGCCAGAACATCTTCAATCTGAGCCTGCTCTCGGTGATTCTGGGCTCCGCGGTCTACCTGGTCTTCACCCAGGCGGCCACACCGTTCTTCTACGTGATGGTAGCGCTGTCGCTGGTCTTCGGCCTGCTGCTCGTCATCCCCATCGGCGCGGCCGACATGCCGGTGGTGATCGCACTGCTCAATTCGTACGGTGGCCTTGCGGATGCCGCGATGGGCTTCGTGCTGATGAACAAGATCCAGATCATCACCGGCTCGCTCGACGGGACCTCGGGCTTCCTGCTCTCGCTCCTCATGTGCCGCGCCATGAACCGCTCGGCGGTGAACGTGCTCTTCGGCGCATTCGGCAAGGTGTCCGAAGAGGAGGTGACCGCGGCGGCCGAGGCGAAGGGGACCGTGCGCAGCATTGCGCCGGAGGAAACCGCGGTCCTGCTCGAGACAGCCCAGGCCGTCATCGTCGTGCCCGGCTACGGCATGGCCGTGGCGCAGGCGCAGCACGCGGTGGCTGAGCTGGGCAGTATCCTCAAGGAGCGCGGCGTGGACGTGAAGTATGCGATCCATCCCGTCGCCGGCCGCATGCCGGGGCACATGAACGTCCTCTTGGCCGAGGCCGATGTCCCTTACGAGCAGCTGTGGGAGATGGAGGCAATCAACCCCGCCTTTCCGCAGGCCGACATCGTGCTCGTAGTGGGTGCCAACGACGTCACCAACCCCGCGGCCAAGACCAACAAGAGCAGTCCCCTCTACGGCATGCCGATCCTCGATGTCGAGCGCGCGAAGTCCATCATCGTGCTCAAGCGCAGCATGCGCCCCGGCTTCGCTGGCGTCGACAACGACCTCTACTACAATGAGAGATGTATGATGCTGTTCGGCGATGCCAAGCACAGCATCACCAAGCTCATCAGCGAGATGAAGTCGCTGCTGTGAGCGGGTCGCGGCGTTTGTCGGGGGCGAGACGGCCTCAGCAGCCTCTTAAAAGGCATTCCGCTCGCCCTTCGAGAGTCTCGGGCTGAGCGGAATGTTCTCTGCCACAAGGGATTCCCCGCTCATGCTGAGGCTCTCGAAGCATGTCCTGAGCCCCCACGAAGGGCATGAGCTCAGCGCTCTTCAACCGGCAGTCGCGCGCCCTGCAGCCGCTGCAGCGTTGCCAACGCCTCGTCGATGTGGCGGTCGATGTTCAGCTCGCTCTTGATGACGTGCTGAACCACGCCCGCCTTATCGATCACGAACGTGACCCGTTTCGTGGGCAGCCAACCGCCCAGGCGTGCGACACCGTAGGCGGTTGCGATCTTGGCGCTCGGATCGCTGACCAGCGGGTAGGGCAACTGGTTGGCCTCGACGAACTTCGCGTGCGTCTCTACGGAGTCGAAGCTCACGCCGACAACTTCGGCGTCCAGCCCGGCGACCTCCGCGCGTCGATCGCGGAAGCCGCGAGCCTCCCGCGTTCACCCGGGGGTGAAGTCCTTCGGGAAGAAGTACAGAATCACGTGACGGCGGCCGCGGAAGTCGCGCAGACGCAGCAGCCGCCCATCGGCAAGCGTCCCGGTGAACTCCGGTGCCTTTTCACCTGTCGATATCATGGTCGCCCTCCCGGTCCAGACGTTTCTTACCCGCTTCGTTAACAGAAGCAACCCGGATACCCTGAAGTCTTTGGGATCGGCGATCTCGCGAACGTCAGCCATCGGCGTGGCGTGAGGGAGATCCGCGCGCGTTGTCACTTGCGACCGCCGCGGTCTTCTCGTAGGGAGTGCTCCATATGTGCAGCCGCACTTGCGTGTCGGTTATCCTTGTCGCGTCGATCTCGGGGTGTCTTGCCGCGGGGTCGAAGGACCTCGTGCTCCGCCGCCGGATCGGGGTGGATCAGCCGGGTACCGTAGTCCGAGAGACCGTGTACTACTGGAGTGATACGCGGCGCGTTGCTGACGACCCGCGTTTCCGGACGATCTTCGATCGGTCGGCCAAGACCGTGACGGTCGTCGACAAGAGCAACAGGACCTATTACGTCCGCACGTTCGACGATCTCCTGCGAATGCGCGAGACGTTGCGAAAGCGCTTCGAGAGCCTTTCGCTCGACGACCGGAAGAGCTGGGGTCTGGACGAGCGGGTGACCCTCACGCCCACCGGTCAAAGCGAGAAGATCGCTGGCTACGAGGCCAACGAGTATCAGATCGACGGCGGTCCAATCGGGGGGACCGTCTGGATCGCTGAGGGGATCAAGACGGGAACGGAATGGCCCGACTGGGAGAAGATCGAGGCCACGGTCGGGAGCGCGGGTTATGCCGGCAGGCAACTGGCTGAGGCGATCAACCAGCTCGGCGGGTTTCCAGTGCGCACCTCGATGAAGTTCACCGTGGCGGGGCGACCGGAGTCCGCCGTGGCGGAGGTCGTTGAGGTGAGGAAGATGTCGCTGCCTCCGGAGATGCTTGCGATCCCCGACCGTTTCGAGAAGGTTCCCGCACCACCGCTGCCGCGTTGAGCTACCAGGTCCAAGATCGTCGTGTGACGCGAAGATTCCGCAGCCTGATCGCGAAAGACCACGGATAGCGCGGGTCTCACGGAGGCAAGGGGAATGAATAGAAAAACTCCGACTCCCAGCCAACCCATCCAGCAGGCGCCGGATCTGCCGACGGGGTCTGCCGACGGGGTCTTGAACCCCGGGTCCACTTGGCGCTAACCGGTGTTTACGAGCACCGGGAGCTGATGCGTTCTTGGAATAGCCTGAACCGCGGCATCGTCGCGTGTCGCCATTGCCCGCGCCTCGTCGCGCATCGTGAGCTGATCGCCCAGTTGAAGCGAAGGCAGTTCCAGGACTCGGTCTACTGGGGCCGGCCGGTGACAGGCTTTGGCGACCAGCGCGCCCGACTCTTGGTGGTCGGGCTGGCTCCCGCGGCGCATGGCGCCAACCGTACCGGGCGTATCTTTACGGGTGACCGCAGTGGCGATTGGTTGTACGATGCGCTGCACGCGACCGGGTTCGCCAGTCAACCGACCTCGGTCCACAAAGCCGATGGCCTTGCTCTCCGTGATACGTTCGTGACCGCAATCGTGCGCTGTGTCCCGCCGGGAAATCGGCCGACTCCAGCGGAGATCGGCAACTGCCGGGTGTTTCTGGTGGAGGAATTGCGGCGACTGAGCCGGTTGCGCGTTGTGGTGGTCCTGGGACAGGTCGCCTTGCACGGGTTCTTGCAGGCCTGGGCGGAATACGGAGGGTCGGTCCCCTCGCCGAGGCCTCGCTTCGGACATGGGCTCGTCCACCGCTTGGACGACGAGACGAGTCTGGTGGTTTCGTATCACCCGAGCCAGCAGAATACCTTCACCGGAAAACTGACGCGTCCGATGTTGCGCGCGGTGTTTCGCCACGCCGCACGGCTGCTGGAGCGGAGGACAGATTGAACCGAGGAACCAAGGAGACGCGGCGACACAGAGAAGCGGGATCAAGAGAATGGCCGTCAGCAGCACTGGTCCCAGGACGATGGAAATTTTGAGACCGAGTACGCCAAGAGTGAGGAGGAAGCTGATATGCTACATGCCCGCAATGCGGGACAAGGCCAAGCCGTCTTGCTGTTGCACGCGTTCCCGTTGAACTCGCGCATGTGGGAGCCTCAGGTCGAGGCGTTTCGGCACCGTGCCCGCCTGATCGCCCCCGACTTTCCAGGCTTCGGGCTGTCCGGTGCGCCGAGCAGTACGCCGTCGCTCGAGCGGTACGCGCAGGAGGTCGTGGCACTGCTCGATCACCTACGCGTGACCAACGTGGTCGTGGTTGGGCTCTCCATGGGCGGATACGTCGCATTTCGTCTGCAAGCGGAACTCGGTTCGCGCCTGTACGGGCTGCTTCTGGCCGACACGCGGCCAACGGCCGACGGTGAGGAGGCGGTCGCGGCGCGGCACGAGCTGGCCGTTGAAGTGGAATCCGAGGGTGTTGAAGCGGCCGCACAGGAGTTTCTCCCGAAACTGCTCGGTCCGACGACGATGCGAACCCAGCCAGCTCTGATCGACAAAGTGCGCAGCATCATGCTGGAGAACACGGTCGCCGGCGTCGCCGGAGCCCTTCGGGCCATGGCCGCCCGTGCCGATGTCACGTCGCTCTTGCCCCGAATCCGCTGTCCCGTGATCTGTCTCGCGGGTGAGGAGGACACCGTGACACCGCCCGATGTCGTGCGGGCGATGGCGGCGCGCATCCCCGGCGCCCGCGCTGAGATCGTCCCCAACGCGGGACACCTGACGAACCTCGAAGCGCCGGAGGCGTTCAACGACGCGCTGGCGGCGCTGCTGGCCATCGCGGCGCCTGCCTGACGGGAGTCGACCCAAAAGCGAAGAGGGATTTCACCACCGAGGCACGGAGCGCACCGAGAAGATCACGGAAGAGATACCCGCCGAAAGTCGCGACCGTGAAGTCTCGACTGCGGGCCGACGGGAGCTCTCGGCACCCGTCGGCCCGCGCTAGTCGGGGCGAGCCGATTTGAACGGCCGACCACTCGCACCCCAAGCGAGTGCGCTACCAGGCTGCGCCACGCCCCGCAAAACACTGGGCCGCTTCCGGCCCTCTCCGTAGTTGCCAGGTTGAGCGTGAAAACTCAACCGGTTGGTCTTTCGGCAGGCGCACCGGGGCATATCACGTGTTGCCCAACGATGATCGTTCCGTCCCGGGGGTCACAGGAGACAATACGCGATTATGCGGTCAGCGATCGGCGCCTCGTTGGCGGTTCGTTGAGAGGCTGAAAGCCTCCTCGATCTGTGGTACGCTTCGGCCCCGTGGTGATCCTCGTCTGCAACGATGATGGTATTAACGCGGCGGGGATCCGGGCCCTGGAGGCCGTGCTGTCGCCGCTGGGAGAGGTGTGGGTCGTGGCTCCGGATCGGCAGCAGAGTGCGGCCAGTCATTCGCTGAGTCTGCATCGCCCACTGCGCGTCGAGGAGGACGGACCACGCCGGTATGCGGTCGACGGCACACCGACCGACTGCGTCAACCTGGCGATCAATGGAATCCTGCCTGAACGGCCGGTTCTGGTGGCGTCAGGCATCAACCACGGCGCCAACCTGGGCGACGACATCACGTACTCAGGGACGGTGTCGGCCGCCATCGAGGGAACGTTGCTGGGAGTACCGTCGTTCGCCGTCTCGCTCATGGCGCGTGATGCGCGCGACGGAGCGGATTTCGCTGTTGCGGCGGAATTCGCGGCACGGCTGGCGAAGGCGATCCTCGAAACCGGGTTGCCGCGTGATACCCTGTTGAACGTCAACGTGCCGGCGCTGCCGTCGTCGCATGTGCGGGGCTACGCGGTGACGCGGCAAGGTCGGCGGCGGTACGGAGACGTGATCGTGGAAAAGGTCGATCCCCGTGGCAAGAAGTACTACTGGATTGGCGGTGACGATCTGGGCTTCGTTCCGGAAGAGGGGACCGATTGCACGGCAACGGCGGGCGGCTACATCTCGGTGACTCCGCTGCACCTCGATCTGACCAATTACGCTTCTCTGCCGCGGATCGGTGAGATGAAGGTGGAGTGGCCATGAGGGCGGCGGAGGACCGGGAACGAATGGTCACGAGCCAGCTGGTGGCCCGCGGCATCGATGATACGCGGGTTCTCGAGGCGATGCGCGTGGTGCCCCGCCACGCCTTCGTGGCGGAGGAGTTGCGGGACGCTGCGTACAGCGATCGGCCACTGCCGATCGGCCAGGGCCAGACCATCTCGCAGCCCTACATCGTCGCGCTGATGTCGCAGGCCCTGCGGCTGGAGCCAGGTGAGCGGGTCCTCGAGATCGGCACGGGATCGGGCTATCAAGCCGCCGTGCTGGCGCACATGGGTGCGCAGGTCTTCTCGTTGGAGCGGCTTGCCCCGCTGGCGGATGCGGCGCGCGAGCGCCTGTCGGTGCTCGGGTACTCGAAGGTTTGCGTCCGCGTTGGCGATGGTAACGAAGGGTGGCCGGAAGCTGCACCTTTTGCGGCGGTTCTGGTGACGGCGGCGGCGCGCGAGATCCCTCGCGCACCGGCAAATCAGCTTCTCGTTGGTGGACGGATGATCTTGCCGGTCGGCGATGCGCAGTCCCAAGAGCTCGTGGTGGTCTGGCGGACGGCGCGCGGTTTTCACGAGGAGTACCTCGGTGGCTGCCGCTTTGTGAAGCTGATCGGTCGCCACGGATGGGAACTATAGCCCGCTACGGAGAAGATTTTGAACATCTCGGAAAAGACTTTAGCGGCAGATGCATACGCCAACAGACGGGGTGACGGGGGGATGGGGAGAGGGGGCGCCGACGGTCGAGACCAGTCCCGATTTCGTCGCCCCCTCACCCCGTCTCCCCTTCTCCCCGTCTGCGACATTCTGGTTCCGGCCCTGCCGGGTTAGGGGAAGGAGCCGCCAAGGACGCACGACGCCGCGGTGGAGGTGGTGACGGGGATGCGGCACCGGCGATGGGGAACGCTGCTGTTTCTGGCGCTGACTGCTGGGTGCGGAAGCGGCGCAATCTATCATCAGGTGCGGCCGGGAGAAAACTTGTACCGCATCGGTAAGGCGTACGGCGTGTCGTATCGGGCGATCGCGCAGGCGAATGATCTGCGGGACCCGTCCAGCATTCGGCCGGGCCAACGGCTCCGCATCCCCGGCGCCAGCAGCGCCGTTCCGGTGGATCTGGTCACTCCTCGCGAAGCAAGTGCCCGTGCCCCGCGTGCGGACGAACGGTCGGCAGGCGAGCCCCGGTTTCACTGGCCGTTGCCCGACAGCACCGTGACCTCGGCCTTCGGCGAGCGCAATGGGGGGTTCCACGACGGCATCGACATCGCGGCGCCGGTTGGCGCACTCGTCCGGGCCGCTGCCGACGGCGAGGTGGTGTACAGTGCGATCCTGGCTGGCTATGGAAACGTCATCATCCTGCGTCACGCGGATGGGTACGCAACCGTGTACGCCCACAATGAACGCAATCGCGTCGGCGAGGGCGATCGCGTGCGGGCGGGCCAAGTGATCGCGACGGTGGGCCGGTCCGGGCGAACCAGCGCGCCGAATCTTCATTTCGAGGTGCGGAAGGACAACGTGGCACGCAACCCGGTGTTCTACCTGCCGCCCAGCGTGCAGGCGGAACAGCGTCCCGCTTTCGGCGGCGGATAATGCCCCCCGAGGGACATCGAACGACTGCGGTCAAGGGTCACGAATCAGCACACGAGAGATGGGGTGGGTGGATGATGGGGCGAAACGACCAAGGTGACAGCCCCACCCCGGCTTCCCACTCCTGTCTCGTTCCTCACCGGTCATCGCTGGGGCCACCGATGCAACGTGACCAGCACGACGCACGGGTGCTCCGGGCGGCGCTGGCGCTCACCGGGTCGTTCTTCATCGTCGAGCTGGTCGGCGGATGGCTGACGAACAGCTTGGCACTCTTGTCGGACGCCGTGCACATGTTCACCGACGTTGGGGCCCTCACGCTCGGATGGTTTTCGCTCTGGGTGGCCGACCGGCCTCCGTCGGAAAGCAAGACGTATGGGTACCATCGGGCCGAGATTCTTGGCGCGTTCATCAACGGATTGGCACTGTGCCTGGTGGTCGTGTGGATCGCCTCCGAGGCGTACGCGCGTCTCCAGACGCCGCCGGCGGTGCGCAGCGCCGCGATGACCCTGGTCGCCGGCATCGGCTTGGTCGTCAATCTGATCTGCGCACGGTTGCTCACGCCGCGCAGCGGCAGCAGTTTGAACTTGCGCGCGGCCTTCCTCCATGTGCTGGGCGATCTGCTCGGCTCGGTCGGCGCCATTACCGCCGGTCTGGTGATGCTGTGGACAGGCTGGTATGCGGCCGACGCGGTTGCGGCCTTCTTCTGCGCGGCCCTGATCATGATCAGCGCTTTGGGGGTGGTGCGCGAGGCGGTGGATATCCTCATGGAAGGAGTGCCGCGTCACATCGATTTGGACCAGCTACGGGCGGAGTTGGAAGGCGTGTCCGGAACCGACCGCGTGCATGACCTGCACGTGTGGACCCTGACGACGGGACAGTACGCGCTGAGCGCCCATGCTGTGATCGACGGGAGCGTCGACGGCGAGCGTATCCTCGAGCAGATGCGCGCCCTCCTCGCCGGCCGGTTTCATATCGGCCACGTGACCATCCAGCTGGAACGTGCGAATCCGTGCGAGCCCGAGTCCGTGCATCAGTAGAGTTCCTGAATCGATCGTACCGATCGACGTCTCGGGGCCGGGGTATCATGGTTCCGGTTCACAGTATCGTCATGCCCGTCGAGGTCGACGAACTCATGTCTTGACCCCGGTAGGCCATTGGCTTACTGCTGAACGTGGTGAACGAGCCCGCCTACATCACCGTCGTGGAGACCGGCCCGTTCATCGAGGATGCCACACGATGCTTGAGGCAGGACGAACGCGAGGAGTTCATCGGGTACATCGCCCGCAATCCAACGGCAGGGGTCATGATTCCAGGCACTGGGGGTGTGCGCAAGGTACGCTGGCGCGCCGGTGGTCGCGGGAAGCGGGGCGGTGCCAGGGTGATCTACTACTACCACAACGAACGGATTCCACTCTTCTTGCTGACGGCCTACTCAAAGAGCCACCAGACCGACCTCACCCCGGTGCAGCGGGCGGCCATGCGTCGCATCGCCGCGGAGATTGTCCGCCAGTACACGACAACGCCATCGAAACATCGTCCAAGGAGGCCAGATGAGTGAGCTTGGAGACCGCATTCTTTCGGGTCTTGAAGATGCGCTCGCCTTCTCGCAAGGAAAACGCGGGAAGCGTCGCGTACACCGGGTCCCGCGACGGGTCGATGTGAAGGCGATCCGAACGCGTCTCGCAATGACGCAGGATCAGTTCGCCCGCACGTTTGGTTTTACCCTGCACACCGTGCGCAACTGGGAACAGGGGAAGCGCACCCCGGAAGGGGCGGCGCGGGTGCTGTTGATGGTGATCGCCCGAGAGCCAGCGGCAGTCGTCCGTGCATTGCGGACGGCAGCGTAGACGGGGAGAGGCGGCCGATGCGAGAAGCTGATGATCCCATGCTGACCGCAGTTCCGAAAGAAGAAAGGTGTTCCGCCCACCCTTCGAGTGCCTCAGGGTGAGCGGAACACTCTGTCTTACAAGGACTTTCCCGCTCATGCTGAGGTTCTCGAAG
>Ga0316626_10000257_pt1 | contig 19519 bp, 18 predicted proteins | sample OWC_Aug_T1_C1_D5_FD_207656 | JGI IMG/M metagenome (GOLD analysis project Ga0316626, IMG submission 207656) | Wetland soil microbial communities from Old Woman Creek delta, Ohio, United States - OWC_Aug_T1_C1_D5_A | ecosystem: Environmental > Terrestrial > Soil > Wetlands | place: USA: Ohio...
GTTCGAGCGAGCACGGTCAGGGTGAAGGCCAGTGCTTTGAGCACGGCGTTACGGTGACAGAGGACGGCATGGGCCTCGAGGCATGCCACGGAAAGCAGCGGCCGTGGGGGACCAGTCTAGGAAGAAACGCACTGATTTCGGGGAGCGCGAGTTCTGAGGAGCGACGACCCGTACACCAGAGTGCGCAACTCGCCGTCGAAGTGGATGTGGGCGATGGGATCCGCAGGTCTGGGAACAAATTAGGGTCCCGACGCCGGACGGTCTGCTCCTTTATACGATGATTGGCGATTCGACGCCGGACGTTGGCCGTGGCAACTGCAGACGCACGTCGCGTAGCCGCAGTGCGAGAGCAGGTGGCCGACAAGAAGCCCTAGAATTCCGGTAATGTTGCAGCTGCGTGGCAATTCTCCAGGATGCCTGGGAACGTAGCTGGGCTACCGGAGGCAAGTACATAAGCACTTTGGCTCTCATGCTAGCTGTCTTTTCCTTTTCTACGCGCCTTTCCGTTTGTCTTCCAGCCGCGGTTTTGCTATGTAGGGCGTGCCCGGTCCGCATACGGGTCGGATTACAGATGTAGGGAGGAAGAATTATGCGATTTAGAGGAATGGCGGCACTAGTGGTCGTCGTGGGGTTCGCCCTGAATGGCTGCTCGGCGATGCAGGAACGGAGATGGAGCTACTGCGCGGTTGGGGGCGGGCTGCTCGGAGCGGCTATTGGCGCCGGGGCGGCAGGCTCCCTTGTCAACGAATACGAAGCCGGTAATGGCGGCAGCGACGAGGAGGTAGTCGCATCAGCAGTCGGCGCCGGCGTCGGGGGTGCCGTCCTCGGGACGCTGCTCGGACACATGATCTGCGACCCACAGAAGGAGGCGCCCGCGCCGCCGCTGCCAGTTGCGACGCCTCGGCCCGCGCCTCTACCCAAGAAGATCAGCCTCTCCGCCGACACGTACTTCGACTTCGACAGCGCGAAGCTCCGGCCGTTGGGCGAGCAAAAAGTGGAAGAGCTAGTCGAGGGCCTCAAGGAGAACCCGAGCGTGAAGGTGCTCGTTGAAGGCCACACCTGCTCGATCGGCACCGAGAAGTACAACCAGAGGCTCTCCGAGAGGCGCGCCAACGCCGTACGCGATTACATGGAGTCGCGGGGCATCGACGCGAGCCGCATCACCACCCGGGGGTACGGCGAGGCGAAGCCCATCGAGAGCAACAACACTGCTGAAGGACGCTCGAAGAACCGGCGCGTCGACATCACGACGCTTTAGTGTTGCGCAACATAGTATTAATGACACCATAGTGTCCGTGGACATCCCACGGGGGCGGGATTAAAGGTGCAGCGAACGGCCGGGCAGGGTGAGCCGCCCTGTCCGGCCGCGTCGTTCTAGCCGCGTCGTGGGTACAGGGCTTCCCAAGACGGTTGCCAGGATGGGGGCTCGGCCCAGACGCCGCGGGTGGCGGCCTGCGCTTCTTGACGCTGTAGATGATCGATTTTGCAAGGGCAGCTCTTAAGTGACCGGCATTGGCGTTAAGGCCGTAAATCCACGAAAGGGGCACAGCTACTCCAGCTGAGTCAATCCCTAATACACGGCCCGCACCCATACTCCGCCGTGCTGGCTCCAGTTACGCTCTTCTGTCATGATCGCGGCTAAGATGCCAGAACCGCCGGTGCAGGTCCGGAATGTGGTACCGTGCGCGGAGCGATCGCCATGAGGCGAGCGGTGCTGGACCAGTTCGAAGATCTCTCGGGCTGGGGTGCGGTCGCCTCGGGCCAGGCCGAGCTGAACATTTCCCAGGATCGAGGGCCCCACGGCGCGGCAATGCGGCTGGACTTCGACTTCAAGGGCAGCGGCGGTTTCGTCGTCGCCCGCCGGGTCTTTTCCTTCCCGGTTCCCGACACCTTCGCTTTCAGCTTCAACCTTCGAGGGGCAGCCCCGCGCAACAAGTTCGAGTTCAAGCTGGTCGACCCGAGCGGCAAGAACGTGTGGCGCTATCAGCAGGACGCGTTCGAGTTCACGCCGGACTGGCAGCCGCTGCTGATTCGGAGCAGTCAGATCGAGTTCGCCTGGGGGCCCGCGGGAAGCGGTCGCATGGAGGAGGTCGGAGCGATCGAGTTCGTCATTGCCGCGGGGCCTGGGGGCAAGGGAACGGTCTGGATCGACGATCTGCGCTTTGAAGATCGGAGTATCACATCCATACCTGCCGTGGCGGCATCGAGCGCCTTGCCCGGCCACGAGCCACGCTGTGCGGTCGATCGTGATCATGAATCGAGCTGGCGCAGCGCCCCCTCTGCCGACCCCCAGTGGCTTCTGATCGACCTCGAGGAGGAACGCGAATACGGCGGCTTGATCATTCATTGGGATCCGGCGACGCCGGCGCAAAGCTTTAAGGTGCAGACGTCGAGCGACGCAACCGAGTGGAAGAAGCTGTACTCTGCCACTCGCGCCGCCGCGCCGCGCAGCTACGTGTACCTGCCCGACGGCAGGTCGCGCTATATCCGACTCGATCTCCATGCGGCAGACGCGAGGCGGGGCGTCGGCATCGCCAACGTCGAGGTTCAACCCTACGAGTTCTCCCGCTCCATCAACGAGTTCTTCCACAATATCGCGGCGCACGAGCCGCGCGGGTGCTACCCGAAGTACCTGTGCCGAGAGCAGACGTACTGGTCGCCGATCGGCATCCCGAACGGCGTCACCCGCGCCCTGCTGAACGAAGAGGGCTTGGTCGAGGTAGACGAAGGGACGTTCTCGATCGAGCCCTTCCTGATGGTGGATGGCAAGCTGATCACCTGGGCCGATGCCGCGCCGACGCAGCAACTGGAGGCGGAGTACCTGCCGATCCCGTCGTCCGTGTGGCGCAGCGACGACGTGGTGTTCACCGTCACGGCGTTTGCCACCGGCGAGTCGAAGGACGCGGTGCTGTACATTCGCTATCGGGTCGAGCACACGAGCGGCACCACCCGCGCGTTGCGCCTCTTTGCCGTGTTGCGTCCTTTCCAGGTGACGCCACCGTGGCAAGGCTTCCGGGCCCTCGGCGGCGCAAGCCTGATCCGTGACATTGCCTGGCGTGCCAATGGGATCTGGGTCAATCGCACCAGGGCCGTCATTCCCCTCAGCGCGCCGACGCGATTCGGCACAGCGGCGTTCGACGAGGGGATCATGCGATACCTCGAAGCCGCCGAACTGCCGGCGGCGACCGACGTGAGCGATGATTTTGGCTATGCGTCGGGCGCGCTCTGTTACGATCTCGAAGTGGCGCCCGGCATTCCCCAGGACGTGTACCTGGCGATACCGTTCGGCGAGCGCGCTGCCACTCACGACGCGCCGCTGCTGCCGGCAGGGGTCTCCGGCGCGGAGCAGTTTGAAGTCGCAACTCGCCAGTGGCGGGCCAAGCTGGCGGCAGTGGACATTTGCCTTCCGGGCGAGGCTCGCGCCGCGATCTACACGCTCAAGACCGCCGCCGCGCACATCTTGATCAACCGTGAGGGTGCCGCTCTCCAACCCGGTCCCCGGCGCTACACGCGCTCCTGGATCCGCGACGGCGCGATCATGGGAGCCGCCTTGCTGCGGGTGGGCTTGAGCGACGCCATGCGCGAGTTCATTCGCTGGTACGCCCGGTATCAGCGCGACGACGGCTTCGTTCCCTGCTGCGTCGATCGCGACGGGGCGGACTGGCTCGTTGAGCACGACAGTCATGGCCAGCTCGTCTACGCCGTCATGGAGGACTTCCGCTTCACCAGCGATCGCGCCTTTCTGGCCGAGATGTGGCCGGCTGTGACCAAGGCGGTCGACTGCATTGAATCCTTGCGGAACTTGCGCCTCACGCCAGCGTTCCAGAGCGGGGAGAAGCGCGCCTGCTACGGGCTGCTGCCCCAGTCGGCCAGTCACGAGGGTTATCTGGCGCATCCGGTCCACTCGTACTGGGACGACTTCTGGGCACTGCGCGGTCTCAAGGATGCTGCAACCATGGCTGAGATCCTGGACGATCGGGTGCAAGCCCGCCGGATCGCCGCCCTGCGAGACGCCTTCACCACAACGTTGTACGCATCGATCCGTACCGTCATCGGCGAGCGCCATCTGGACTACATTCCGGGGTCTGTCGAATGGGCCGACTTCGATCCGACGGCAACCGCCAACGCCATCGTAATGCTCGACGAGTCGGCGAACCTGCCGCAAGACGCCGTCAATCGCATGTTCGAGGAATACTTCTCCGGCTTCCGGAACAGGCACGGCGGTAGGGTCGATTGGGCGAACTACACGCCCTACGAGATTCGCATCATCGGCGCCCTGGTGCGTCTCGGCAAGCGGCAGAGCGCCCTGGAGCTGTTCGACTTCTTTCTCTCCGACCGCCGTCCATTGCGCTGGAACCAGTGGCCCGAGATTGCCTGGCGTGATCCGACGAGTCCCGGTCACATTGGAGACCTGCCCCACACCTGGATCGGTGCGGAATACATTTTGTCGCTCCTGAGTATGTTCGCCTTCGAGCGCGAGGCCGACCAGTCTCTGGTGATCGGTGCCGGCCTACGTTCCGAGTGGCTCGACGGCGAAGGTGGAGTGGAGGTGCGCGGTCTGCCGACCTGGTACGGGACCTTGGACTTCACCCTGCAACGCGAGCCGGCGGGGACCTTGCGGCTCGCGATCGACGGCGACCTGGCCATGCCCCCCGGCAAAATCGTGGCTCGCCCCCCGGCGGACAGGCCGCTACGGGAGGTTCTCGTAAACGGCAAGCCGACGCGCAACTTCACGCCCGAGGAAGCCGTGATCGACGAGTTCCCCGCCGAAGTCGTGATGAAGTAGTCGCACACGAGGTTTCGCAGACATCGAGGACCGATGAAGTATGATCTCCCAGGTTGAACCAGGCCGTTTCGAAAGTCCGTCTGGCCTCAGTGTGCAGGTTAACGCGAATGGCTCGATCCGCCTGTCCTTGATGAAGAGTCGGTTCAGCGTCTCGAGCAGTGTTCAGGGCCACCAATTCCGCCGGTCAGCTCGACCACGGAAGGTGGCGGCGCAACGATAGCTGCGCGTATGCACGTCCGGTAACAGCGCAGCTGTAACCGAAGACATTCTGTAGCTGAGCGTGTGCAAGTGCGACAGTATTGATTTTGCAGGCGTTTCTTGGAGCCTCGGGCGCCGGTTGCGACGAGCGCGGACACGAGTGTATCCGGCCAAGCCGAAAATCGGCGTGCGCGCGACTAGGCCCAACGAGTAGTGGCACATCGACGTTACGGTGATCCGGCTTGTAACTGGCGTGAAGGTCTATCTGCACGCCGTCATCGACAACTTCTCCCGTCGCATCCTTGCCTGGCGGCTGGCAGACCGACTCGATCCCACGACGACGTGCGAAGCTCTCCTGGAAGCTGGCAAAGCAATCGGCTGCGTGCCGACGGTCGTAGCCGACTCGGGTGTGGAGAACGTCAACGGGCAGGTGGACGAGCTGGCAGAGACAGGTGTGCTGAGCCGGATCCTGGCACTGGTCGAGGTCGCCTTTAGCAACTCGATGATCGAAGCATGGTGGCGATCCTTACGCCACCAGTGGCTGTACCTGCATATGCTCGACAGCTTCAACAGTGTGAAGCGATTGATTGCCTTTTGGGTGGATCAACACAATACGGCGATGCCACACTCAGCATTCCTCGGCCAGACGCCCGACGAGATCTACTTCGGCACCGGAGATCACGTCCCTGCCGAACTCAAGGCTGCACACCAGGCCGCCCGGCAAAGACGCCTCACGGAGAACCGAGCAGCACGGTGCAGGCTGTGTGAGCCCATGGATGCTACTCCAATGGAGTCACTCTCCAACGCAGAAACGCTGGGACTACACTGAGTGTTGCATTTGCAAACGCCGAGCTCTCAAATGTGGTCGTCGGGAGCTGCGGTGCTCACGAATCGCAACCCGAGGTTACCATTGACACGGCGGTGAATATCGGCTTTTCTTAACCTCATCCTCAATGGCCTTTCGTTGTTGGTGTTGTTCGGCTGGTTGCACAACGAATATACCACAACGAAAGGCCTTTTCCTAGCTAGCAATTCACTTTAGTAGTAACTCTTTTGTCGGATTAAGGCTAACTTACCACCTGCCCCGCTTCAGCTCGAGCGCAGCGTCGCCCCTGGCGAACTGGTCTTTGCCGTCGGTCACCCACTCGGCTTCACCGCCACCATCACTATGGGAGTGGTCAGCGCCCCTGCGCGCTTCAGCGTGAGTCCCTCGGCCCTGTTGCCGAGCGTCTACATACAGACGGATGCCTCAATCAATCCAGGGAATTCGGGGGGTGCGCTTGTCGGGTACGACGGGAAGGTCCTTGGGATAAACACCTGGGGAGTAGATCCTGCCCGTGGGGAGAACCTAGCGTTCGCGATCCCGATCGCGGCGGCCTCCAAGGTAGCGGAGAAGCTCCTTCGGGATGGGGCGATATCCTACGGAACGATCGGTGTCGCGGCAGTCAACGTGGATCTGCCAGCGCAAGTGGCATCACGGCATCAACTGGGGCAGTCCACGGCCCTACTCATTCAGGACCTCGATCCCAAGGGTCCGGCCGCCCAAGCGGGGATTCAGACCGGTGACTGGCTCTTATCGATAGATGATCACCCCGTGGCGACGCTTGAGTCGCTCCTCCAAGTGCTCGACGGTGCGCTAATCGGCAAGTCCGTCCTGGTCAGGATTTTGCGGGGCTCGGATCTATCGCTAGCGCAGAAGAGAGTGAAAGTAGCGAAGCTTGAACTCGCCGCCGAATAGCAGAAGTCTAACCGGCGCGCGGACCGGATCTGCTTGGTCGTCCTTGGCCGTCGCGAGCGGTGGTCCGGCGTCGGCTCACCCGCAAGTCGTTAGCCAAAGACTGTACGTCGGCCTGGGTTGGGTGCGAAAAGCCACCTCAAGGTGGTGACTTTGGGAGCCCGGTCTTGAGAAGAGGCGAACGGGCCGCCGCTGCAGCCTCCACTTGCCGCCTGGCGGTCTTGGTTGCTTCGGTCGTCGCTGCCGCAAGGAAGATCCCATGCCACGGCCAGCACGAAGTCCTCCTGGGGCGGTTCGCACGTGTTCTGCCGGCGTCATCGTTGGAGCCCGAGCAAGGAGTTTCGATTTCAGAAGTCCAAGGCCAAGAAGCACCGCCGGATCAGCGGCTTAGTTCAGGGGCATCTGTCCGCCATCCCTTCCTACCTCCAACATCTGCCCTGGCACAGCTCGGCTCGCCATCGTGTTTACACCGCACGCCTTCCTCTGGACGGCGGATCAAACCCTATCCCCTATGATTCGCTTGAACAGGAAAAGATTCAGAGAGTGGGGGGCCGGAATCTACTCCATCGCACCGCTCAGGGAACTCCTTGGCCTCAGCACCACGATGGTCTACAGCGGTGGTAAGTAGGATAAGGCCAAGTGACAGATCCGAGTACGTTTTCCAATGTGAAGCTTGAGGCATTCAAGCCACCTTGTCAGCCGCCGCCAGAGCCCGCTTTCTTTCTTCATATTCGTCCTTGGAGATCTCGCCCAGAGCATAGTGCTTGTCGAGGATGTCCTTTGCCGAGTCCGTAGGTGCGATTGGTCCCCCTTGGGATTGGGGTTCGAGACCCGGTGGCCGCATCATCCCGCCCATCATCCCCGGCATTCGCCTCCGCAGCATGAACATCATGCAAAGACAGAACGCGATCATGATGAGGGGGATGATCCACCACCATCCAAACATACAGCACGGATCCTGGTAGGCACCCATTGTGAAACCTTCCTGTCGCAAGTTCGTTCAAGGTGGCAAATTCATATCCCCGAGCCACCGTCAGACAGAGATCAGGTACAACGTGGAGCGCAGCGTCTCGTAAACGCCCAGGCCCATGAAGACCATCGCAGTGACCCGCCGCACCCATGGTTCAATCGCCTGCACCTGGCGGAGAGCTTTCCCGAGCCAGCCCGAGCCAGCCGCCAGCAGCAGCGCAAACCCAGCCACCGGCAGCGCGGTTCCGACACCGTACACCAGCGGTAGCAGCACGGGGGAGTCATGATCGGCTGCCAGCGGCACCAGAGTGCCGAAGAAGAGGGCCGCGGACACGGGGCAGAAGGCAAAGGCGAAGACGATCCCGAGCACGCCGGCGCCCCAGACGCCCCACCGGTCCACTCGCCGCTGCAACCCTTGGCTGACACCCACGCCGGGAAGCTTGAAGTCGAAAAGGCCAAGCAGAACAAGCCCGACCACGATCAGCAGCGGGCCGAGCAGCCGGTGCACCGTGCCCTGGAGGAACGCCGACATCGCTACCACTGACATGAGGCTCCACACCGCTCCCGCGCCGAGGATCAGGTAGGCCAGCATGCGCCCTGCGGTGTACAACCCCCCGGCGAAAAGCACGCCCCGGGGGCTACCCACGTGCCTGGCTACGTACGAGACGGCGGCGATGTTTGTTGAAAGGGGGCACGGGCTGATGGAGGTCAGGAGGCCGAGCCACAGGGCCGAGAACACCGCCAACGGGTTCTGGTCCATCAACCCTTCCCGAGGAAATTGCGGGTGGAGGTGCGCACGTAGTCAAGAAAACTCTCCTTGTCGCGTACCAGTTGCCATATCTGTTTCAGGTTCTCGCGACGGGTGACCTTGCCGTCCCGATACTCGACAAGTACCAGGGACTTGGTAACCAGCTCGAACTCCCGTACAAAGTGTTTGTTCTCGGGCTCATCGATGTTGATCACACGCCAGGCAAGGCGACCCGAAGCAAGCTCGTCCGCGAATCCTTTTGTGATGGCCTCCTCAGAGTACGCTTCGATCGTCCTGCACGTTATGCAACGGAAGTTGCCATGGAAGTAGTAGGCGATCACACGGCCATCGGTGTTCTGCGACGCCTCACCAGTTGCCGTCGGGGAACCCTCGGCCGCACCGCAGGGTGCGGAGAACACCAGTCCGGCGAACACCATCGCAAGCAAACTAAGGCGGGAACGAGCGTCCCAATGTCTCATGTGCACCTCCCTAGCCCAGCATAGCCTTGATCTCGTCGACCGTCGGTACCTTTCCCTGCGACTTCACCTTGCCGTCAACCACCAGGCCCGGAGTCATCATCACGCCGTAGTTTGCGAACGTGGCGATGTCCGTTACCTTTTCGAGCTGGTACTCCAGGCCGAGCTGGTCGGCAGCCGCCTTCGTGGACGCGGCGAGTAGCTCGCAGCGCCGACAGCCTGGTCCCAGAATCTTGATTTGCTTCATGACGTCCTCCTATGCCAAGAGTCACCCGTTGGTCAGATCGATCCCGAGTCGAGAAACGCCACCGCGCCGTCGAAGCGAGCCCCGCCCACCGGCAGCCAGAAGCAGGCCAGAAAGACGGCCAAGCTCCACGCCAGCGGCCTCCACTCTATGTTCCAATCCATTTTGATCACGTTCTGCGGTCGCCCCGGTTCATCCGCGGCGAGCCAACTTGGGCAGCAGCCTCTCCTGGATCGCATCCCGTACGCGACGGAACACCGCCATTCTCTGGTCTTCGCTTCCTTGTGCCTGAGCCGGGTCCGGAAAGGAAACGTGCAGCTTGTCAACCGGCCGCGGGAAGACCGGGCAGCTCTCCCTGGCAGAGTCACAGACGGTGACCAAAAGGTCCCAGTGCTGGTCGAGGTACGTGTCCACCAGCTCGGGCTTGCCGCCCGAGATGTCGATGCCTACTTCGCTCATGACGCGAATGGCCAGCGGGTTGACCGTCTCGACCGGCTCCGTGCCAGCCGAACATGCCTCCCATGAATCACCCATCTGATGGTTGATCCAGCCCTCGGCCATCTGCGAGCGGCAGGAATTGCCGGTGCACAGAACGAGGACTCGCCGTTTTCTGCTCATGAAAACCTTCGGGGTTGCTCACAGCCACCCGATGCGTGTCCGGAGGCCCTCTCGGGGATTGACAGCACTAACTCATAATACTATATCTCGCAAGAGAGCGAAATGACCCCTACCAATCTCAATGCCGCAGTTCTTGTCGCCCGCGCCCTCGGCCACCCCGCGCGACTGCGCACCGTCGCCATGGTCCGCTCCGGGGCGCTGTGCGTGTGCCAGATCACAGAGGTTCTAAAGCTCGCCTCGTCGACCGTGTCGGTGCACCTCAAGGAGCTAAAACGCTCGGGATTGATCACCGAGCACAAGGACGGGCGGTGGGTGCACATTGGTCTCTCCCCGGTTACGGAGGCCCGTTCCTGGATCGAGACCGCGCTCGCGGCGACAGCCGGCGACCCGCAACTCGAGGCCGACGACCGGATGGTCGCGGAACTGCGCCAGATGCCCGTGGAGGACCTGTGCCGGCTCGGCTACGAGGGGGCGAAGGCGAAGCACAACAGGAAGAGCAGCGCCAGGCGCCGTCTCGGACGCCAACAGGGTACTCGAAGGGACACAACGTTACGGAGAAAGCATTGATGGCCGCTCACGAGAGTGTCACTAGAAGACTATCGCTCCTCGACCGATTCCTGACCGTGTGGATCTTCCTCGCCATGATCGTCGGCGTGGGGTCGGGCTACCTGTGGCCTAGAATCGCCGACTTCTGGAACCGGTTCTCTGTGGACACCACCAACATCCCGATCGCCGTCGGGCTGATCCTCATGATGTACCCGCCTCTGGCCAAGGTGCGTTACGAGGAGATGGGCCGAGTGTTCCGCGACTTCAGGATACTCGGCCTCTCCCTGGTGCAGAACTGGGTGGTGGGCCCGATCCTGATGTTCGGCCTGGCCGTGCTCTTCCTGCACGACAAGCCCGAGTACATGGTCGGCCTGATCATGATCGGCCTGGCCCGCTGCATCGCAATGGTGATCGTGTGGAACGAGCTGGCCAAAGGAGACACCGAGTACTGCGCAGGGCTGGTGGCATTCAACTCCATCTTCCAGGTGCTCTTCTACTCGGTGTACGCTTATGTGTTCATCACGGTGCTGCGGCCGCTGCTCGGCCTTAGCGGCGCTCAGGTGCACGTAACCATCGGCCAGATCGCGGAGAGCGTGTTCATCTATCTCGGCATCCCGTTCCTGGCCGGGGTAATCACCCGATTCTCCCTGATCTCGATCAAGGACAAGCAGTGGTACCACTCGAAGTTCATCCCCAAGATCAGTCCCATCACCCTGATCGCCCTGCTGTTCACCATCGTGGTCATGTTCTCGCTCAAGGGTGAGGTCATCGTGCAGCTCCCGCTCGACGTGGTACGGATCGCCATTCCGTTGCTGATCTACTTCGTGCTCATGTTCCTGGTCTCCTTCTTCATGTCGAAAAAAGTCGGCGCCGACTACGGGCGCTCGGCGACCTTGTCGTTCACGGCGGCGTCGAACAACTTCGAGCTGGCCATCGCGGTGGCCATCGCGACTTTCGGCATCGACCACGGCGCCGCGTTCGCGGCGGTGATTGGCCCGCTTGTCGAGGTGCCTGTGCTCATCGGGCTGGTCAACGTCTCCCTATGGCTGGGGCGCAAGTATTACGGAAATCGGGAGCTGTCGCTATGAAGCGTCCGGAGGACATTCGTATCGAGGTGCTCCCTTCCACAGGCTGCTCGCACGTCGAGACCCGAGACAAGCTACGGTGCCGACTGGAGCTGCCGGCCGAGAGCGGGAGGTAGCCCCGTGGCGGAGCGGAAGAAGTTTGCGTGGCTCGTAGGTATCTTTCTGGTCGCCTACTTCCTTCCTCTGGGCGACCAGAAGGTCTCCGGCGCCATCCTTGAAGCGTTTCGTCTACTTCAGTGGTACGCCATCAACCACACGCTGGCCTGCGTGGTGCCGGCGATGTTCATTGCCGGGGCCATCTCGACCTTCCTGTCCCAGGCCTCGGTCATGCGCTACCTGGGACCGGATGCCAGGCGGACGACGGCGTACGGGGTGGCCTCCGTGTCGGGATTCGTCCTCGCCGTGTGCTCGTGCAGCGTGCTCCCCATGTTCGCGGGCATCTACTCGATGGGAGCTGGGCTTGGGCCCGCGAGCGCTTTCTTGTATTCCGGCCCGGCCATCAACGTGATGGCCGTCTTCTTGTCGGCACGCGTGCTCGGCTTCGACATCGGGGCGGCAAGGGCCGTCGGGGCCATCAGCTTTGCCGTCGTCATCGGCCTGCTCATGGCTTTTTTCTTCCGCCGCGGCGAGCAGAAGCGAATCGAGGCAGCGCAGCTCGCCGAGACGCCGCGGAGCCCACGGCCGTTGTGGAAGACCACGCTCTATTTCGTCTGCATGATCCTCTTCCTGATGTTTAGCGACTGGTACAATACCAACGACGTGACCATCATTCTGAAGGACGGAGCTAGCATCGGCGCCAACATCCGTTACGAGACGCAGGACTCGCTCGACATCCAGGAGTACGAACCGGGCGGCCGGCTTGCTCCCGAAATCCGCCGACTCGACAAGAAAGTAGTCGCTTCTGTCGAGCCGGTGCCGAGTTTCACGGCGAGCGTTCACGCCGTGAAGTGGTATCTCGCCGGCGCCATGGGCCTGCTCGTCCTCCTCATGGTCCGGCGGTGGTTCTCCCCACAGGAGATCAAGCAATGGATGCAGGCGACGTGGGACTTCGCCCTGATGATTGTCCCCCTATTGTTCGGCGGGGTCTTCGCAACCGGATTCATCGGCGCACTGATTCCCGAGCACGCGGTCGCATCCTTCGTCGGCGGCAACGGCCTGCTGTCGAACTTCGTGGCCGCGTTTGTGGGGATGCTCTGGTACTTCGCGACGCTTACCGAGATCCCCATCACCGAGATGCTGATGCGGCTCGGCATGGGCAAGGGGCCGGCCCTGGCGCTGCTGCTCGCCGGCCCGGCGTTGTCGCTGCCAAGCATCCTGGTCATCCACCGGCTGATCGGGCCCCAGAAGACCCTGGTCTTCTGTCTGCTCACGGTGGTGATGTCGACGGTGGTGGGATTCCTGTTCGGAATGGTCGTCTGATCCGTGCATGCATTAGGCGAGTGGTTTCGCATGCCGTCCTTGCTGATACGACGGAAGCTCGGTGACAGGGAATCAGATGAGCGACGGGCCGATCACGACGACATTCCCGTCACTGGCTGAACCGGATCACCGATCCTTCCGGAGCCAGGACTTCCGAAATCCTACCGATCATCGGGCTTTTGCCTTCCTATCTCACGATGTTCTCTTTCGCATGTCTCGCAGAACCACCGCGACTACGTAGTCGAAATTCGTGTGACATTGGGAACGTAATTGCGACCTCCATACCACTACGGGTACACTCCATGGCAGCGCGACCCCATGCCGCAAGCTCGTCGTGACTGCCAGGGGAACACGGGAACATACTGCCTGGCGATTGGGGTCAAGCCGTTCGGGTGTAAGAGCTGCGAAATTCTCATGGAGCTCCAGACGGGCCACGGCGGGCAGTTACAATACGTGTGTCCGCCGTGCCGCCGGTATGAATGGCTCTACCCGGAAGAGGACTCAAACACGGCACGAAGAGATGCTTCACCCGCTGACGACACGGCCGAAGCATCATGGTGTGTCAGCGTCATTCCTTCGGGGGGCTGGTCGATACACAGCACCGGGCCTGCATCTCGGCAGTGCATTCGGAAAGCACCGTAAGGATCTTGTCCGCGCCCGCGGTCTTGAACTTGGGCTCGAACCCGGAATATTTTTCAAGATGCTCCACGTAGAGCATGAGCATCTCATCCATGCTGATCTCCGGGGCGACCGGCACGATGAAGTCGAACTCGTCTATGGGCTTGTTCTTCCCCGTGCAGTTCCCTTCGGTCAGATCAATGCAGAACTCATTGAATTTCAGGAAGCAGTCGATCTGGGGGATGTAGTCGAGGCCGTATTTTCTCAGCAGGCTCCCCATGCCGGTATAGATCTCGTCGTTCAGCCTGAAGAACCCGATGTTCTTCCGGACCGGCAGGCCCATCTCCTCCGCGAGCCTGGCGATCGCCCCGTGCTTTGTCAGGCAGATGCCCTTCTTCTCAGTAAAGATCAGCCTCGAGTCGACCATGTCGGAATTGTAGTCATAGGGAAGGTCCCTGACCCATCTGCAGGCATCATGGAAAGTTTTCATCCCCACATCGATGAAGAGGTCCGAAAAGACGCCCCTGCTGCTGATCTCGACATCGGGAAAGACTTCATAGCTGCTGAAGGTCACCTTTATCATGTTCTTCATGCCTCATTCCCTTGAACGGTTCATCATGGGGGCTGTGCCGCCACGAAAATCATGCAGCCTTGGGTTTCCTTCCAAAGAGCACCTCTGTCGGGAATGTCATCTGGCTGATGTATTCCCTCCGTATATCGATAAACCCGGCAGACTCGAGATACGGAAGCAGGTAAACGCCCCTGCAACCCCCCAGCATCGAAGGGCGAATGCGGTAGACCAGCTCGGGAATGGCATTGTACCAGTGGACGGGTTTCGTCATGTTCGCCATGATGAGCCTCCCTCCAGGCCGGAGAACCCTGTAAAATCCGCCCAGTGTCAGGGGGAAATCCTGCTCCGGCAGGAGATCGAACATATAATTGTTCAGGACCACATCGAACTCAGCGTCGGGGTAGGCGAGATCATATGCATCCCCGGGCTCGAGGGAATAGTTCCCAAGTCCCAGCTTCCCGGCCTTCTTCCTCGCCCGGCTCAGCATCTCCATGGTGAGATCGATTCCGGTATTCCAGCCGCGAGGGTTTTTCCTGAGAATCTCGACAAATGCCGATCCCGTCCCCACCGCCACCTCCAGGACCTTTTCCCCATCCTGTATGTTTACCAGCTCCAGGCACCGCCTCCGCGCCTTTGTCTCGGTCAGCATGCCCCAGAGATCGTAGATGGGCGCTATGCTCCGGTAGACCTTCGGGATATCCGCCTTTTCGACAGAGGCATCCAGGATCTTCACCTTTTCAGCTGCCATGACATTCCTCCTGACCGGTCTTTTTCATTCGATCACTTCCCGCAGCACTCAGGTGGACAGCAGATGGGGACGCAGGCCCTGATATGGTCCACCAGGGATTCGAGCTTTGCGAGGAATTGCTGCCCGTTTATCCGATAATACACGAACCTGCCTTCCTTCTCGGAGATTAGGATCCCCGCCTCCTGCATGAGCTGGAGATGCCTGGATATCACCGAGCGGTCCTGTGGCAGATTCTGTGCAATGGTTCCGATGTCTGAGCGCCCGTTCAGCAGCAGAAATTTCAGCAGCTGCTGGCGTACGGGCTCGCTGAGGGACTTGAAGAACTTGGAGTCGAGATTCCCGGCAAGCCCCTCCACCAGTTTGGTCTTGTTTCTCTTGAGAACGATCATCACGTGATTATATATGCACACATCTGCATATGTCAACACCGTGGTCTTTTCACTAAGGAATGAACAGATCCTTATGCAAGACGTGCCCTGAGGCCTCTCATTAAACCCATAAGAGAATTCGATACGGTCATAGTAATGGATGACGATGCGCTGTAAACATTACGGACCTCGTTGGACGTGTCTGGTCGTCCAAGAAGGAGGCAGACGATGTCCAGAGTGTGGATGCGAACGAGCGAAGATAGGTTGGACGGCAGGCGGAGGTCAGAAGGAGCACATAGTAGGAGGTCCTACGCGGCCCGGCCGGGCTTCGAGGAGGCTGCTTCTGGGCGACGTCGGCAACTCGCTATGGGGAGAGTGCGATGATTGAGGAGAAGATCGAGGAAATGTGGGCCAGGGCAAGGAAGTTCATGAAAGAAGGCTCCTTTGAAGAACACTTGCCGGAGCAGATGGAGCTCTTCTCCAGAGAGATACTGCCGCCTCTTGCTTTGAGAGCATTCTTCAAAGGTGTTGGCAAACTCGATCGAGAGGCTGCGAACGTTGTCGTGAGCGAATTGGGCATAGTCTGCGGCGGCTTCGCCCTCGGGGGCATGGCAGCAAGCGGCTTGGAGATCCCAACTACAGACATAGATGCATTCCTCCAGGCTCATGAGAAGGCTGAGAACGTTGCCAGCGGCGGACAGTCGAAGCTGACCAGAAAGGGTAACACCGCCACGCTCGTGATCACGGGAGGTTGCGTGTGCCCGCTGGTCAAGACGCTTCAGATCGAGCCAACACCAAACCACTGCCTGTGCACGCTCAATCATTTGAAGCATCTGTACGGGACCGGCCTAGGCAGACCGGTGGAGGTGGAGCTGATCGAGACCCACCTTCGCGGTGGTAGTTCGTGTACCATCAGGATGTCCTGGTGATCACGAACGTAGAGCCCCACCCAAGGACGACCGGATATCGAGTTGGACTGGGAGACCGCCCAGTCTGATTCTCCAGTGGTTGTCAGCACCTGACGCATGTTCGAAGCCGCGCCGCTGGGCTATTGAACGCTGTCCGGCTGCCACGGGTTCAAGTGACCCCAGCTTGGGTGTGGAGGTGCCGAGGGCCGACGCCCTCGTGCAGCATGTCAGGACGATGTTCTACCCCTTAGTCGAGCATTCTGGGCGCGACCAGCGCAATTGTGACCTCCACAATACCTCGTGCCAGTTCCTCGTGACCGATGCGCGGGCAATGAGACCAGATCGCCTGGCGATTACGGTCGACCCGTTCCTGCGGAGATCTCGTCGTGCGAACACGACACAATCCGGACCGAGACCACGATCGGGGTGATCGCCAGGTGCTTCGTCCGCCCGTTCCCCGGTGACGCCTCCGCGACCCGTACGAGGTAGGGTCCCGAACCTGCACCCAGGTGCACCCAGTCCGGGCACCCCCGACGAGCGACGGCCTGACCGATCACGCTGGAAAGCACGAGCTTTGACCTTCGGCCCGCGCAGGCAGCGAAAGTGTGAGTGCTCCGAAACGTGTCGCGTTGCTACCTACCTAAGCCGCGTAACGGGCGGCACTCGGACTTGCTAACTTGTTGATTTTGCTGGTGGGCCGCCGCGGACTCGAACCGCGGACCCGCTGATTAAGAGTGAAGTGCGCCTTGCGACACAAACCAACTCCAGCCTACAAGAACCGAAAGTTTTTGCGTTTTCCGTGGCCGCGAGTTGGCTCCTTTGGGCTGGTGTAGGCTCCAGTTCACGGACAAAACACGGACAGTCGGTCGGTGTCAAGGCTTCGTTTGGGACTGGGAACCGCTGATTTTCCGTCAGGTGCTCCGCTGAGACGCGGCATGGCCGTTCAGCTTCTCGGTGTTTGTCCGTGAAGTGTCCGTGCGAGCACAGCTCGCATGCCGCGCCGCAGGCAAAGGTGAAAGGCCGGCGGGGAGTCAGGCTGAAGCCCAGGATCAGCTACCTGGAAGGCCGCAAACATCTTCCCGTTGTGGCACTTCGCCAAGCGGCGTGATGGACGTGTTTTCAAGTCTAGAAAACGTTGGTCAGCCAACGGAAGTTACGCTGGTCCACCACACCACCCGATTAGCTACGCAAGATGCGCAGGAGCCAGGACAAAAGACCCTACCCCTTGTGGGCTCACCTTCACCTACTGCTCTTCCTCTTCTACCCAGACGTCGATCTCGTCGCTGCCGTCGTTTCCCTTGTCGTCTTTGACTTCTAGCGTCACCGTGTACTCACCGACTTTGGTGTACGTGTGCACAGGATTCGGGGCTTCGCTTGCCGAGCCATCGCCGAAATCCCACTTATATCTGAACGGACCCCCGCCCTCTTCGTCGCTCTCGACCTCGCAGGTGAAATTAACACGCAGCGGGGGCGGTCCTTCGTCTGGCTCTGCCTCGATCCATACGTCCAGTTCTTCGTAGTCCTCGTCCTCCTCGGCCACCTGCGGTTGTTCAGCGGGAGCGGACGGCACCGCCTTCCCGACCTTCTCCGGAGCCCCCTTGGGTTCTTCCGAGGGTCCTTTGCACCCCCAGCTTAAAACCACGAGGGTAGCACAGAATACGAGCCATCTTCGCAACATGAGTAACCTCCACATACGGTACGCGTGAACACTACCTGCTGTTTTGAAGAGCGCGGACCCATTTCCTCCACGGTCGACTCGCTCGCAAGTGAACAACTACGCCGCCCCGACCGGCTCGGGCCGCCCCCAAGGCCGATTACAAGGTATCGTAGCCTATTCCGGCGACACGGGCGACGCCTGGGGCGTCGATTTCTACGGTAACAGCATTGGTAACACTAAGTTCTACGAGAACTTCGTCCGTGCAGTTAGCGGCGGCACGAGCACGACGAGCACCACCACCGCCACGACCACCACGACGCTTCGCGGGCGCTTCGTAGACAACGGCGACGGGACCATCACAGACAACCAGACAGGGCTCATGCGGGAGAAGAAGGACTATGGTGATGCCGCTCGCCAATGGCTACTAGAAATGTCGGAGACACTTCAAGATGTCCGGGGCATTGGCACTGAAAGATGTCCGCTTATTCATGGTCATGCCGCCTTGCCCTTGGCAGCCGGAGCATCGAGCAGGGTTCCTTGCCGTGAGTAGCGGGCCAGCAGGCGGCCCTGGTAGCTGATCCCGATGCTATCATCGGGAAACTCGTGGACGAGGACAGGACAGCGGACATAGTGCAGCCGGTGCCGGGTGCGGGGGAGCTGGAAGATCACGCGCTCGAAGCTGACCGTGCTGTCATTGCAGACGGTACGTGCGTGGTGGCGGGAGAGCACGAGGCGTAGGTCGATCCCGACAAGGGGAAGAAAAGCGCTCTGGGGTTGAGCGGGTTTGACGGTGAAGCGGCGGTTGAAGTCGGGGAGAAAGGTCGCTGCGAGATAGGCGTTGGCGGCGGTGTAATCCGTGATGCCCGCCACGCGGAGTTCTTGTGGGAGGCGACCTTGCAGCGTACCGAAGTTACGCTCACTACGGCCGCGAGCCTCGGGCGAGCGAGCACGGATGTGCTGAATACCTAAGGCCTTAAGTGCTCGACCGACCTGCGTGTCGTAGGCATCGTCAGGCGGGTGCCCGGCGGCGGATGTGTAACAGAAGTGGCTGCCGCGATCGGTGTAGAGTTCAGCGAACCGCCCGTGGTGTGTGAGTACGTGATGCAAAGCATGGAAGGTGGAGGCGGTTCCCTCCTGCGGCCAAAACTGGGCGTAGAGCATGCGTCCATCCGCATCGTCGAGGGCCACCACGAGGTCGGCCATGGGTTGCCCTGGCAGCCACCGATGGGTGGAGGCGTCAAGGTGGACGAGCATGCCGCGCAGGGGGCGGCGCTCACGCTTGCGCCGGTACTTGCCACGAGCTGGAGCCTTTGGAGCAAGTCCCGCCGCCTGGAGAACCAGGCGCGTCCACGTGTAAGAAAGCTGAAAACCGTGCACCTCGGTGGCTTTCTCCCAGAAATGCTGGATCGAGAAATCTGCGTACCGCTGGCGGCGCAAACGGCACAGCCGTTCAATCACCTTCACGGGGATCCGGCGACGACGGGGCCGCAGGCCACGCTGGTCTTGGAGGCCGTCGTAGCCTCGGTGCTCCCAGAGCTGTTTGAGCCGCCGCAGGTGGCGGGCACTGATCCCCAGTATGTCGGCTGCCTGGATCCACGTGAGCTGACCGTCGATGGCCCTCACAATCACTTCCTTGCGCGTCACCGCCCTGATCTCCTTCGCCACCTGCCGCCCAATGGTATCCATGGGTCAGCCGTAGCGCGCAGGGCGGACATCTTTGAGTGCCTATGGGGCGGACATCTCCAGTGTCTGCCACAGTCCACGGACGCCCGTCTTGCTTCAAACTTGGACTTTCAACTACTATGTCCGGACGCGCAGGTCAGGT
>Ga0316626_10000258_pt1 | contig 19492 bp, 18 predicted proteins | sample OWC_Aug_T1_C1_D5_FD_207656 | JGI IMG/M metagenome (GOLD analysis project Ga0316626, IMG submission 207656) | Wetland soil microbial communities from Old Woman Creek delta, Ohio, United States - OWC_Aug_T1_C1_D5_A | ecosystem: Environmental > Terrestrial > Soil > Wetlands | place: USA: Ohio...
AGCATGTCCTGAGCCCCGACGAAGGGCATGAGCGCGCCCTTTTTCAGCAGCCTGCGAGCGGGTGAGCCAGCGCCGGGCGGCGGTGGCCCGCGCCCGGGCTACCAGCAGACCAGCGTCAAGGCGCCATCCTGGGGATGGCAGTGCGTGCCGAGGTGGACGCCGGGCTGTGCGGGTCGGTCGGTCGCGGGCGCGAAGCCGAGGAAATCGGGCTTCTTGTTTCCTTCGACCAGGATGGCGATCAGCAGCACGACGGCGACGCCCCCGGCGACGGCACCGCTGATGATCAGGGGTGTGGTTATGTCGCTGGCGGCGGCGCGCCTTGGCGTGACCACGCTCACAAAGAGGAGAACCAGCGCCAGCAACGCCATCGCCCGTCGAGCTCTGCCCATTCAAACACCTCCACTGTCCGGCTCGCTCCGCTCGCAGGAGCGGGCGTGTGCTGAGCCGAATCCTGACTCACGCGCAACGCGACCTGCTCGGCGAAACGGCTCACGACGAGTCTTGTGCCACAAGAATGTGCGCGGAGCAAAGGCGATTTTCATGACGGCGCCATTGCTTGCGGGTTCGTGCCGCATTGAAGTATGGCGCGCCAATGTCGAGCGCGTGGTACTTCGCGTACGGGTCGAACATGCAGAGCGCAACCTTCTCCGGCCGCCGCGGGATTGCGTTTCACGCCGCGATCGCGGGGCGGGTCGGCGGTTGGCGCCTGGTGTTCGACAAGCCACCACTCATTCCCATAGGGGAATCGTTTGCCAACATCATCGCGGATCGCGATGCGGAGGTCCTCGGAGTCCTCTACCAGATCGACGCGGCTGATCTCGCGCATCTGGACATCAGCGAAGGCGTTCCGATCGGCAACTACCAGCGCATCACCGTCCGTGCGACGCCGCTCGATGCGTCGGCGGGGACGGCACGTTCCGCATTCACGCTGGCCTCCGATCGCCGCGGCGCCGACCTGCTGCCGTCGAAGCGTTACATGGAGTTGGTGATTGCCGGTGCCATTGAGCATGGGCTGCCCGAGGAATACGTTGCCGGCTTGCGCGCAGTGTCGGCACGGCCGGACTCGCTTCGCGCGGCGTTGCTGCGCCCGCTGATCGACCGCGCCATCCGGCGAAGGTAGAACCCCGGCTGGCGGCAGGTTAAAGCGGGAGCTGGAGGGGCGAACAACAAGGGGGGGGACTGTTCGCTACGGAGGGGACTACCCAGAACCCTCCAGACCCGCCGGCTAACAATAGACTTGTTTGCGCCTCGGTCAAGTGAGGCGCCGCATTTCTCTGCGAAAAACTCATCGGTCGGCGCCGGCGCCCTGGGTGGACAGCAGCAGCATCGCCGCCATGATGACACGGACGACCAGCATCAGCCTGGCGGATTTTCCGCTCCGGCGTTGCCTGTCTGCTCCGGCCGGATCGCTGCCACCCGCTCAAGGAAGGCGACCGTCGCCGCGGCGGCGTTGCGTGCCGCGAGTCGGTAGTAGGCAAAGAACTGCACCGGGAATCCGGGCAGCCCGAGCGGATCACCTGCTCCGTCGGACACGGCACGGAACGCGATGAACGGAATGCCGCGCACCGCTGCCGCGCGGGCGATCGCCGCGGTCTCCATGTCGCTCACGACGGGCGCGTCGGGGTCGACCGTCGTGAGATCCCCCGCCGCACGGCGATTTCCTCCTGACCCGGCGACGGCGGTACCTTCGGCTGTGACGTCACAGCCGAACACGTCGCCGCCGTCTGCCTGGCAGGGAAACGGCATGCCGTTGAACGGATCGCTGCTCTGGCCGAAACCGCCCACGACGACGGCGGGCTCGTCGAGCACGCACACCGGCTCCTGGGAGGAAACAGCCGGGACGACCGTGCAGCGCTGCAGAGGCACGCTGCCAGAGACCGCCATCTCGCCGGCCAACTCGATCCACTCGCGATGCGCGGCGTAGACCGTGCCGTCTGCGAGCGTCCACGCCGCCGGCACGGTGACATCTCCGATCCGCAGAGAGCTTCCCGCGACGCCCGAGACGACGACTCCGGTCACCGCGAAATGCTCGAGCACCGCGGCAGTGGTCACGGCCGCATTCACCAACCCGATGCCGGTGAGGCCGAGAACCACCGGGACCCCCGCGAGGACCCCGCCCCGGAAGACGCGGCCCTCGAGCACCGTCGTGTCGTCGATGGTGGCTTGCTCGATGAACGGGGCCAGTTCGGCGGGGAACGCGCTCAGCACCGCCAAGCGCGGCGGCGGGCCGTCGCCCTCTCGTGTCGCGCATGCACAGACGGAGACGGCAAGTGCGGCAAAAACGACAGCGTGTGTTCTCAACGGCCTCAACGATTTCAAGGCTCGCGGGGTCAGCCCCGATCGAGGCCAACCCCGCGATTCCCCAGGCTCCCCGGGCCGGACTCGAACCAGCGACCAATCGGTTAACAGCCGATCGCTCTACCGACTGAGCTACCGGGGATCACGGACGCCAGCGGTGACGTCTGAAGTGGGGAATCGGGTACCATACGCACCTTGCGCTGGCAAGGTGCCGCCACGTGCCGCCGCGGGGCACGAGGTGTCGAGGCAGGGGGCGAACGGCGATTCAGGAGCGTGCTGATTGCGGGGCGTTGCGGAGCCGTTCGCTTGACAGTCGGGCGAGTGGTCCCATACAGAAGGCAGCAGACTCGGGGATTGGAGGTGCATGCGATGCAAATGAGGCTTTGGGCGGTGGTGGCGTGCGTGGTGTTTCCTCTCGCGCTGGCGAGCGCGGCGCGCGCGGAACCGTGTGAGTTCGACGGCTTGCCGAGCTCGCTGACCCTGTGTGCGGACATATTCAGCGGTTGCGCCACGGCGCTCCCCATCAAGGGGGCGATGCAAGTCAACTGCACCGACAGCGGCCCCGGCGCAAAGAACTGCAGCTGTCAACTCGGTTCCTTCGATCCGGTAACCCTGCCGGGCATCGGGGTGGTGTGTGTCAGTGCGACGGACCTGGAAGGAAATATCATCCAGTGTGAGGATCGACCATACGAGTGCAACGGTGGCGCTCCCCTGGGCATCGACCTGGAGACGAGTGCGACGATCGGTTCGTGCACGGGCAACGAGGACTGCGCGGGTAAGTGCGATGCGTACTGCGCCAACCTGACGAAAACTCGATTCAACTCTGGTTGCGATCTGTTCTGCCAGGGCGGCGAGCGCAATGACATGCCATGCCAGTGTGATACGAAAGGCGCCAGCACCTGTCCGATCCGCAGGTGCGAGTTGATGAGGACGCAGGAATGCAAAGTCGATGCAGACTGCCCCCCAGTGACATGCGTGGGCGATTGCAACGACGACGACGCGGTGCAAATGAACGAACTGATCACCGGCGTCAGTATTGCCCTCGGACAAAAACTGCCGGACAAGTGCACTTCGTTGAGCCAAGGCGGCCAAGTCGGGATCGACGACCTCATCACGGCGGTCAACAACGCCCTGGACAGATGCCCCAGTTCATGCAAAGGGCCGGGCAAGTGTTCGGTGACGACGAGCAGAAACTGCCAGACAAATGGGGACTGTCCCGGAGCCGAGGCGTGTATCGGCCAGGAGGTATTGGACTGCCCCCTTGGGCAATGTGTCGGCAAAGACCTCGAGCAGCGGAGCGACTGCCAGTGCTGGTGCATCAACGAAGCCGACGGCCCTCCCGCCGAGGCTGGGGCAATGCAGTGCCAACTCGGCGTCCGAATCGTCGTTGAGGCGGCCTCGAGCCCGTCGGGATACTGCGACGGCAACGGGGTGCTGGTTCGACTGCCTCCCTTGTGCGCGCCCTTAACTTCCGAGGTCTACAAGGCCATCATCGTGAACGCCAACGAACAGATCGGGTCCACTATCGGTCCCGTCACCCAGACCGGCGCCGGGCTCGAATGTCCGACGTTCGACACTGGTGTGACCACGGGCTTGAACCTGGTCACGAACCTCGTGTTCTTTGACTCGACCATTGGCGATCTCCTCACGAAGCTGAACATTCACTGCACCACGCCGCCTCCGGCCGGCCAATAGCGCCATTAGCATTGATCCGATTCGCTCGACCGTCTGGCCCCGGGTTCGCAAGAGAACCCCGGGGCCAGACGGTTGCCGCGCGCATCCGTCCTTGTCAAAGGGGGCAACTCGTCACCCCCGGAGATTCATCCGATCGAGGCGTGATCCAGAGCGTCGTTCAGCTCCTGCCACTTGGCGTACTTGATGGCGTACGCTTCGACCTGCACTGGCTTGGCTTCGACCATGTGATGGCGGCTCATCGCGCGCGCCGCACTGGACAGATCCGGGTAGTGCCCCGCCCCAACCGCGACCAGCATGGCGGCGCCGAGGGCGGCGCTTTCGGGTTCATCAGCGCGCTGAACGGGAAGTCCTGTGACGTCGGCGAGCAGGTGAACCAGGAGGCGGTTGCGCGACATGCCGCCGCCGATGATCAGCCGCGACGGTGAATGCCCAGTGACGGAGCGCAGTTGCTCCATGTTGCCGCGGACGGCAAAGGCGACGCTTTCGAGAAAGGAATACAGGAGTTCGCCGGCTGGCGGCCGGATGTGCATCGCTGGAAACGGAAAGAGAATGCCGCCGGGTTTGTCATGCCGCATCTTGGTGAGGTCGAAGATGCAGGGGCCGGCGAAGGTGAACGTGCTGCCGCGCGCGTGCGCCGCGGCCAGCTGTTCGGCGGCGTCATAGCGGCCGTTGCGTTCGTGCACGAGCAGGTCGACGAACCAATTATAGGCGTCGCCGGTGTCACCGGCATTGCTTTCCACCACCCAGCGCTCGGGAACGACATGGCAGCCAGCCCAGAGCGTTGCGGACGGATCGAAGGTGGCATGATCCACGACCGCCTGTACGGGGGTCGTCGTGCCGAGAATCGCCGCGATGTCACCGGCGTCGGTGGCTCCCGCGCCCAGCAACCCGCACTGGGTATCGGCGCCGCCGACGAAGACGGGCGTCCCCGGGGCAAGGCCAGTGGCGGCGGCGGCAGCAGCCGTGAGCGATCCGATGCGTTCCCCCGGCTGCCGGACCGGCGGAAGGATCGAGGCCGGGATCGCAAAGCGATCGAGAATCTCCTGCGACCAGGTTCGCTGCTGGAGATCGAAGAGCATGGATTCGGTCGCGTTGGAGACCTCGGCGGCGGCGACGTTGCTCAGGCGATACGTCATCCAGTCGTTGATCATCAGAAGATGCGCGACCTGGTGCGGGTCGTGTTTGCGGAACCACAGATATCGCGCAATCGGGAAGATGAACGGTGCCGAATGACCGGTGATCTCGTACAGGCGATCGCCACCGAGCGTGTTGAGGACGTCGATCCCCTCGCTGAAACCGCGGGTGTCGAGGTTCGGACCGGCGTACAACTCCTTGCCGTCGGCGCCGAGGAAGACGCACCCCTGGCGTTGGCTGGTGGTGACGACGCCTATGACCTCGTCAGCGCTGAGGTCGCTGGCCGCGACCGCCGCGCGCACGCAGCGGCAGAGCGCCTGCCAAAAGACGTCGGGGTCGAAGGCAAAATTCTTGACGAAAGGAAAGTCGGCATTCTCCGATATCGTGTACAACCAGGCCTCGCGATGGGCCGCCCGGCGGCGGCCGACCGCGTCGAAGACGGCGCACTTTGCACCGCCGGTTCCTGCATCGAGGACGATGATCGCGGCCATGGGCGGAGTCTCACACGTCTTGATCTAACCCCAAAGCGAAGAAAAGTTCCACCTGGGATCATCTGAGGGGATCGGCTCAGTGTTCTCCTCCGTGATCTCGGTGCCTCTGTGGGTTCTATTTTGCTTGGGGCCAAAAATTGACTTTGGCGAACGCCGCCGTTAGAAGCGCGGCAAGCGGACTGCCATGTACCCCAGTCCGCTTCGCCTCGTGGCGGCTGGAGTCCCCTTGGAGGGAGCCTGGAAGGACGATACCCCACGGGACGATGAACGTGAGCGTCCCGAGTGAAGGAGAAAACCGATGATCGATAGGCTGATTGGCCGACGGCGGGAGGAAGAAGAGGACGAGGTCGACGAGGATTTGGAGGAGGAAGAGGACGAGGAGGACGACGAGGACGAGGAGGACGAAGAAGACTGGGAGGAAGAGGACTGGGACGACGACGAGGAAGATGAAGACGACGAAGACGACGAGGAGCAGTGGTAGCCGTCCGTGAAGCCGAATGCGCGCCGTTGTGCAGAGGGTCTGGCAGGCATCGGTGAGGGTCGAGGGGCGAGTCGTCGGTCACATCGGCCGGGGTCTGTTGGTCCTGTTGGGCGTGGCGAGCATCGACACGGTCGCGGACGCCGACTGGGTGGCGGAGAAACTGCTCGGCCTCCGTGTGTTTCCGGGTGTCGGTGGTGAGTTCGACGCCTCGGTCAGTGACATCGACGGTGCTATCCTGGTGGTCTCCCAGTTCACACTGTACGGTGACGTGCGCAAGGGACGGCGCCCCTCATTCACTGATGCAGCAGGGTCGGAGCAGGCTGACGCCCTGTACCAGCGGGTGCAGGCCCGGATCGCCGCGCAGGGGATTGCGGTACAGTCGGGCTGCTTCGGTGCGCACATGCACGTCCACCTGGTGAACGACGGGCCGGTGACCCTGTGCATCGAATCAGCGCCACGCGGCCAGGCCGCGGCGACGGGGCAGTGAGCCATGGCGCGCGCAGGGTTCTATGCCATTCAGACCTCGAGAATACGTTTCGGACGCGACGGCCAGTGGTACGCGGACGACGAGCCGATCATCAACCAGCGTATTGCCGACTTGTTCGCGCGCCACATTCAGCGGAGCGCGGATGGCGGCTACATTCTGCGGTTGGGCGACGAGCAAGCGCCCGTGGAAGTCGAGGACACGCCCTTCGTCGTCGTCGGGGTGACGGTTGGCGCGGATGGCGGACTCATCGCGGAGCTCAATGATCACACGAGCGAGCCGCTCGAGCTGAGCACTTTGGAGATCGGAAGCAGCGAGGTGCCGTACTGCCGCGTGAAGAACGGGAGTGAGCGGGCCCGTTTTCTGCGGCCCGCCTACTACCAGTTGGCGCGGCACATCACGGAAGTCGAACCCGGGCGCTTCGAGATTCGGACCGGGACGGCCACGCACCGGATTGGAACGCGCTGAGCCACAGTCGAAGCTCCACGTGGTGCTCGTGCACCCGGAGATTCCGCCGAACACCGGCAGCATCGCGCGGTTGTGCGCCGCGACCGAGAGTCGGTTGCACCTCGTCCGACCGCTCGGTTTCTCGCTCGACGACCGCTACCTCAAACGGGCCGGACTGGACTACTGGCGCTTCGTCGATCTGATCGTTCACGAGAGCTGGAGCGAGTTCCTCGCCGCGGAGCAGCCCGCCACACTGTTCTTCTACTCCGCGCGCGCCAGTCGGTCGTACCTGCGCGCTCCATTTGCAGCCGCACCGTCCGTGCACCTCGTGTTCGGCGGCGAGACGAAGGGCTTGCCGCCGGAGGTTCTGCAGGCGAACCGGGCCTCGACGTACCGCATCCCGATCTTCAGCCGTCACGTGCGAAGCCTGAACCTGGCCAATGCGGTGTCGATCGTCGTCTACGAAGCGCTGCGCCAGCGAGGTCTGCTCTCGGTGGATTCCTGAGCCGCGTTGGCAGCCCGTTGAAGAGGCCGCGCTACGATGCGACGCGGCGGGTTGTAGGCGCAGGCTTCAGCCTGCGGGGGCGGGGGGAGACGCCGAGCGCGGGCTGAAGCCCGCGGCTACAGGCTGGGCCCAGGAAACTGCGCTCTTCAACGGGCTGTCAGCTCCGCCGGCAGGACCCGCCACCGCATGCGGCCGCGCCGCAGCCGGCGGGCGGGTCGATTTCGTGATACCCCTCCGTGGCCAGCTCCGTGCCTGTGGCCAAGCGAAAGCCGCCGGCGATCGGCTGGTCGCAATGGACACATCGCCGCGGCTCCCGCTCCGCATCGTCGCCCAGGCAGGTGAGCACTTCGCGAGCGCAGGTCGCACACCACGCGACCACGAAATCGGTATCCTGGAAGCCCGGGTCGTCCATGAGGTCATCCTACGCGGGCGACCCCCGGAACGCGAGTGGCGGCGCACGGCATTTCGGCGTAGCCGGGGGAGCGATCCTGTGCCAGGATATGCGTCCCATGCGAGCCATGCTGCCGACCCTCCGTCTTGCCGTGGTGGTGTTCTGGTTGGGCCTCCTGGCCTTCTTGTACACCGGACCGGACGCTCCGGGTGGGGGCGTGGTCACGAACGACCCACCGTCCGCTGCGGCCCCGGCCCCGCGTGAGGAGACGTGGATGGGTGTGTACATCGGGGAGCGCAAGATCGGCTACTCGCACCATCGGTTCGTCCCAGAGGCGAACGGGTACCGCTTCGAAGAACAGTCGCTGTTGCGCATGCGCGTGCTCGATACGGAGCAAACCATCCGGGTTCTGGCGCAGGGCACCACCGGATCCGATTACGCCCTGCGCGCGTTCGTGGTGTCTCTGGCCAGCGGCGTTGGAACGTTCGAGGCCGAAGGGGTGGTGGAGAACGACGCGATCGAGCTCACCATGCGCAGCGGTGGCGAGCAGACACGGCAGCGCCTGCGGCTCGACAAGCCCCTTTACGTGCCGGTGGGGGCGCGCGAACAGTTTGCCCGCTCCGGCTTGAGCGTCGGCCGGCAACTGACGTTCGATGTTTTCGATCCATCGTCGATGCAGAACCATCCGCTGCAGCTCAGCGTCGTGGCGCGTGAGCCGATTCCCGATGCGAGCGGCACGAAGGACGCGTGGCGGGTGCGCGAGACGTTTCGGGGCATCGAAACGACGGTGTGGTTCGACGAGGCCGGGCGGGTGGTGCGCGAGCAGGGCCCGATGGGTCTGACGACGGTGCGAGAGTCCGCGCAGCAAGCCCTCGCCGTTGGTGTGAGCGACGACGGGGCATTCGATCTGATGGGGGCCGTGGCGATTCCGGTTGAGCATCCGATCGCCAACCCGCGAACGCTTCGTCGACTCGAGGTGCGGCTGAAGGGGATCACCGACGCCGCGGTACCAGTGGACGCCCGGCAGCAACGGCACGGCGACATCGTGCAGATCGAGCGCGAAGATGCGCCGGCGACGGAGACATTTGTGCTGCCCTACCGCGGGGCCGAATGGCAGCGCGAGCTCGAGGCCACTCCCTTCCTGCAAGTGGATCATCCGCGGATCCGGGCGGCGGCGGCTGAGGCGCTGGGAAGCGAGTCCGACGCCGCACGCGCGGCGGAGCGCTTGCGGCGCTGGGTGTTCGAGCACGTGCGGAAGGTGCCGACGGCGAGCATTCCCAACGCGTTGCAGGTTTTGACGATGGGCGCCGGCGACTGCAATGAGCACGCGGTCCTCTTCGCGGCGCTGGCGCGGGCGGTCGGGCTTCCGTCGCGCGTGGTGGCCGGGACGGTCTACGCGGACGGCGTGTTTCTCTACCACGCGTGGAACGAAGTCTGGCTCGGATCGTCGTGGGTCAGCGCGGACGCGGCATTCGATCAGATGCCGGTCGACGCCACGCATATCAAATTCATCGAAGGGGGCCCCGAACAGCACGTGGCGATCGTACCGCTGATCGGCCGTCTCTCAATCGACGTGATCGGCGCGAGTTAGTCCTGATCCGAGAATACAAAACCCTTACCGGCTGCACGGCTCGGCGCCGCGGGCAATGCGGGAAATCATGAGGAGCGGCAGGGAACCATGCGAGACGCTCGCGGACTCGCAGAGGGGGCTGATCGGCAGCTCGCCGCCTGACAGGCCACTGGAGTCGAGAGTAATGCGGGCTGAATCACGGTCGGCGGGCATGGTAACGGAGCCGAGGACCTGCCGGCCGATGCGAACGGTATAGTCGCCCGGGGGCAGGTTTCGCACGCGGATGCTGACGCGTTCGCGCCCGTGCGCGGCCTGATAGAGCACCGTTCCGGCGGCGGCGTCGACGATGCCGGTGTTCGTCATGGTCAGGCGCAAGCGAACGGCCGGCGATTGCGACGGCGGAAACGTCGCGGCAAAGCGCACCTGATCGTCATCGTCGGCGGTGAGGGAGACCTCGTGCCCTCGCGGATCGAGTCCGGGCAGGTCGAGCCACAGGGGGGCGCCGGCGCGGACGCCGAAGCTCGCGACGGGGGTGCCGTCCAAGTTCAAGCGATACTCTCCTGCCGGAGCGTGGCGGAACTGCAGCCGCAGATTGGTTCGCGCGCAACGCCGCGAGAACAGGAGGCGGGCAGATTCGTTTCGACTGAAAGGGGTCGGGGTGAGCAGGGTTGTCTGCTGGACATCATCCGGTGCCAGCGGCGGGGGAGACCAGCTGCTGAGGGCAGCCGCCAGCGCGTCGGCGCGAGGCGTTCCCCAACCGGTCGGAAAGTCCCAGCCGGAACCGGCAACGTACCCACGATTGTCGCCGGTGGTGATGTCGCGCAAGGCCTCGGCTTGACGATCCGACGACTCTGCCACCTCGCACAGTTGCGGAGCGGCGAGCCCGAGCGCTGGACGGCCTTCGGCGGTCCGCCGATCGTTGATGAGGGCGATCAACGCCGCCCAGCACGGCGCGGCGATGCTGGTACCGCCGAAGGTCGAGAAACGGCCCGCAAGGGTTGCGGTGAATCCGCGAGCCGGATCGGCGTGAAAGGCCACGTCCGGAAGTGTCCGGTTGGCTTCCGGTCGCATCTGCCAGGGAGGAGCTGACCATTTCCGGCTCACGCCGCCGCCGCTGCCGCGCCACGCCTGCTCCACGCTCTCATCTTCGCGCAAGCTGGTCCCGCCAACCGCCAGCACGTACGGGTCGGACGCCGGGAAATCCACGCTTGGGGTCGTGTCGCCACAATCGTAAGCGCCGTTGTCGCCAGATGCCGCGATCACGGTGATGCCCTGCACGGCGGCGCGCTGAAAGATGGCGTGGGCCTGGTCGAGATACGTATGGCCGAAGCGCCCCTCGCAGGCGCCCCAGCTGGTCGTCAGCACGGCGGCGCGGTTGTCGCTGACGATACGGTCGTAGACCTTGAGAAAGGCGTCGGCACTCGCGTCCTCGCCGGCGTACACCAGGATGCGCGATCGGGGGGCCATCGCCGACGCCCACTCGACGTCGACAGTCGTCTCCGCGTGCACCTCGCGCGGAGGACTGCCGACCGGGATCAGCTCCACGCCGTTGCGGTCGCGGTCGATGCCCGCCTGCTGCCAGAACTTCTCGACATCAGACCAGTCAAAGCCAAACGCGGTGGCGATGGCGATGGTCGTTTCGCGGCGCCATTCCGGATCGATCGCGGCGTAGAGCCCCTGGAAGTCGTAGGCGCGCGCAATGTCCGCTGGGCCATAGAACGAGCCCGTTTGCGCCGGCAGGAGCGGACCACGCAGCGGCGAGCGGAGCGCGCTGCCCCCTCCGCCAGCGACAGTGGCGGCGTTCGCTTGGGCTCCGGCCGTCTCATCGGCCATGTTGCAGTACACACGGCTCTCTTTGGTCAAACTGCGGAGCTGCTCGATCAGCAGCGTGCGGGTGTGTTCGGGATTCTCCAACCACCCAGTGGCCCTGATGAAGAGGCGCGAGGGCGACAGCTCCGTGACCCTCAGACCCAGGGATCCCAGCAGGTCGGTGATTTCGCGAACCGTCTCGGAACTCGGCCCGAAGCGCCCATCGAACTCACTCGCCGTCAGGTGCCGGCCGTAGCGAGCGGACTGCGGGTTGGCGATGTCGTGAAGCAGTTGGTCGAGCTCAGGCTGATTCTGCCACTTCAGACCGATGACCACGTCGACCTGACCAGCTTGCGGCGTGGTCGACGCCCGGGCCGTCATGCCTTGAGTCGCGAAGAAGAGGCCCGGAAGAATGTGCGCCAGAAACAGGACCACCGCGAGCCCCGGCACAACACTCGTGTGGCGCCCGGCAGCCGCGGGGTACGCCGGCTGAGACACTGAACCGTACAGCACGTTCGGCGGTGCAGTGCAGTCGACGTGCCACGAGAGGACGTACCGCCCCAGGTATGATCAGGGCGCAGAAACGCTGGAGCACGGTGGTCAGCCCTGTTGCGCCATCGTCGGATTCTCCGCGTCTGCTGAGGACTCGTCGCTGGCGACGCTCAACCGTGAACTGGAAAACGCGCGTGATTCCTCGTCGATCGCCGAGGGCGAGTCGGTGCGCTGCCCATGGACATGCGCTGCGCGCTCTCACGCCGAGCACGGTTCGGGAGAAACGGCCTCGGGGGAGCGATCCCCGAGCCACGCGTCACGAGCGACGAGCGCCGGCGTAGTGCGCTTCGAGCATTTGCATGTACGGAACGCAGGGGCGGCGTCGTTTGACGAGATCGCGCGCCGCCTCCAGCGCGAACCCGCCACGGGCGTGGAGATATGCGATCGCCACCGTCGGGGCGCGGTTCATCCCCGCGTTGCAGTGCACGTAGACCCGTTCGCCGCTGCCGACGAGATCACCGACCAGCCCGACGATGGCGTCGAGGCGCGCGGCGAACGCCTGAAGATCGCCGTCGGGAACGGGTGTGTGGTGGAATCGGATCCCCCGGGCGGCGTAGGTTTGCCGGAGCGCTGGCAACTCCAGAACTTTGCCGGCGAGATCGGCGTCGTCCTGCAGGCACACAACGCTGGTGACGCCATGGGCCGATTGCAACCAGGCCGCGTCGCCGAGATTGGGATACTCGCCGATGAGGAGCTGCGGGAGAATCACCGCGACCTGGGGACGCCCCGCGGGACGCAGTGCTGGACCCGCCACGCTGTGCCAAGAGAACTCTGCCATCAAACGCTCGGCTGTGGATTCACTCGTGACATTCTCGCTTGCGACGCCGGGTGGGTCAATCGCTGTTTCTGCTACGCCGCGTCCGTCGTGGCGTCAGTCACAACGACGACGAGAGAGAACCGGCTCGAAAGCATGATGGAGCTACCGGCGGCGCCTACCGCTTGGTGGCCAGCGGTCCGGCGATCGGCACGTGGATCCGGAATGTCGCCCCGCGCCCTGGGGCGCTGCTGACGTCGATCTCGGCGCCAAGAATGGCGGCCAGGCGCTTGACGATGTACAGCCCCAAGCCGACGCCGCCCTGATTACCTTCCCCATTCGACACCTGTCGAAACATGTCGAAGATCTCCGACAGGTGCTCGGACCGGATGCCGACTCCCGAGTCTTGCACGACGAAGCTGAGCTGATCCCTCGACGGGTGCGGCAGCACGGCAACGGTCACCAGGCCGTGATGGGTGAACTTCAAGGCGTTGTGGACGAGATTGCGCAGAATAATCTGCAGCTTGGCGGGATCGGTCCGAATCGGCGGGAGCGACGATGGAATGCGCCAGTTGAGCTCGACGGTTGGTTTACGCCACGACGGCGGAATCTGCGCCTTGAGTGACTCGATCAGCCTGGGCACTGGGGTGTCGGCGAGGTTGACCGTGACCAGGCCGCGTTCGAGGCGGCTGGTGTCGAGCGTGGCTTGAATGAGTTCCAGCAGCTGCAGCGCCTGCTCGCGCATGCGGCGCAACGTGTCGAGATGGTCCTCTCCCAGGTCGCCGAAGGCACCGTCGAGCTGCAGATCGGTGTAGCCGATGATGACGTTCAGCGGCGTGCGCAGTTCGTGCGACATCGTCGCCATGAACTCTTCCTTGAGCTGGTTAGCGGATTGGAGGTCGGCAATCAGGTTCACGTGGGACAAGGCAGCGGCGGCGTGCACGGCGATGCCCGCCAGGACCTGGCAGTCGCGCTCGCTGAAGCCGCCCTCGGGTCGTGTGCGGGCCGCGAGCAGCAACCCGAGCAGCCGCTCGCCACGCTGCAGGCGGACCCCGATCAGCGTGGCGGCCTTCCAGCGGCGGAGTAGGGAATGAAGCACCGGCTCGCGCACGACACCGGGATCGACCGCCACGACTTGCCCGGCGCGGGCGGGGCGAAATTGCGGAACGCTGTCGGGATGGACCTCGACCTGCCGTAGCTCGGCGCTGTTGAGGGTGTGGCGGCCTGCGACCGCCCCGACCCGAAAACTCTCCAACCCATCGTCCCAGAGAAGCAAAACCGTGCCGGCCGATTGCAGGTAGGTGCTGCAGTCCTGCGCAATCCGATCGGCAACCTCACCGGGACTGAGCGCGGCGGTGAAGCCGTTGGCGGCGTCCAGGACCGCTGTGGCAACGTCGACGGTGTCCCGCGTAGCCGCCCTTTCAGCGGCAAGAATCTCTACATCGGCCTGGAGCTGCTGCAACCGATCAATGCTCTGTCGGGCGACGCTGAGGGCACGTGCCCGCCCCGCGGTCAGCAGGAAGGCGGTCCCGGTGACCCCAATCAGCAGGGGGAGAGACGGGAGCTGCCATGCCGTGGCGCCGAGATGACCGACGAGCACGGCCAGGGCGGTGACGGCTGGCGTCACGGGATTGGCCGGTGTCAGCAGGACCGCGATCGGGAGCATCCCGATCAGCGCGGCGGTCGTGGCTTCGGGGCCGAGGCCGATCTGCGCGATCCCCCAGCCGATCGAGGCGGTGCCTACCGCCGTCAGCGCCAGGCGTATGTGCCGCGGATCGACGGTGGGGAGCCGCGGCAGTGGCACCCGTCGCACCAGCATGAGGATGGCCACCACACACAGGGCTCCACCGGCAATCAGCAGCAGCGGCGAGTGCAGCATCGCCGCTCCCAGCTCGGGTAGGTACTGATAGAGCGGAAAAGTGGGCTCGCCGCTGCTCGGGCCTGTCGGCACAAGACGCAGGTTCAGTAGCATCTGCGAACAAATGCCGATCGCAATACCGGCGATCAGGTAAAGGGGCAGAAGGTGGCGAGCTGAGGCGCGTGGAGAAGCCTGCGGAATCGCCGCGCTGTTCTCCGGTGCCCCTCTTGCCGGGCTGGGGCTTGATGCCGACTGAGCGGCAGGCAAGTGGCGGGCAGTCAACATACGATCGCCCGCGCCGGGCTGCCCGATGGGGTCAGCCGGAGGCCCACGGCAGTTGGAAGCTCGAACGGTGTCATCCGGCACGCGATGAAGCGACTGGCGTGCCACCGGCCGCTCCCGGGCAAATCAGCATCGCGGTCGCCGTGAGCGGTCATGTGCTGCGGCAAATTTTGGATGTGCGGTGACGTCAGGGTGTCAGAACCGCGGTAACAGGCGCATTCATGCTGGTGGCTGGTGCCGTCAGTCGGAGCGGGCGTGCAGGGCCACCTCAAAGCCACCGACAGGGCCCTAAGGCTGCCGAAGCGATGACACCGCCTTCCGATAATCGGCTGTCATTCCGGGCGAAAGCCGGAATCCATACCCGCGCGAGCTGTCGCGTCCCTCTAGATGCCGGCTTTCGCCGGCATGACGGATCTTCGAAGATTCCCCACAAATTTGACGCACACCCTGGCCCGGGCGCGCGGTGGAACCGCGGTTGACGCCGAGTGACGGCCGCGCTAGTTAGGGTCAGCCTTTAAGCTGGTCCCGCGAGGCCAGAAAGGAAGCCAATGTCTCACCCCACAATCGGAGTCCTCAACTGAGCCCTCTCGGTGGCTAGGGGGCTTTTTTTTGGTCATGAGCGGAACGGAACGGGTCGTGCTCGATGCCCAGGGAGTGGAGCGTGCGCTGGCGCGCATCACCCATGAGATCCTCGAGCGGAACAAGGGAACGAGCGGGTTGGTACTGATTGGGATCCGTTCGCGGGGGGTCGACCTCGCGGCGCGTCTGGCGCGGAAGATCGCCGAGATCGAGGGCGTTGAGGTGCCCATGGGCATCATCGACATCACCTTGTATCGTGACGACCTCACCCGGGCCGCGGAGCAGCCGCTGGTCAAGGGCACCGATATCCGCTTCCCGATCGATGACCGCCAGGTGATCCTCGTCGACGACGTGCTGTACACCGGGCGAACCGTGCGGGCGGCGCTCGACGCGCTCATCGATTTCGGCCGCCCGCGCACGGTGCAACTCGCGGTGCTGGTCGACCGCGGCCACCGGGAGTTGCCCATCCGGGCTGATTACGTCGGGAAGAATCTGCCCACCGCGCTCAACGAGTCCGTCGAGGTGCGGCTGAGCGAACGGGACGGTCAGGACGAAGTCGTCTTGGTCCCGGCGGAGGGACGCTGACATGGCCTTTGCGGGTCGACATCTTCTAGGGCTTGAGGGGCTGTCCGCTGAAGAAATCACCCACGTCATCGACACGGCGGAGTCGTTCAAGGAGATCTCCGAGCGTGACATCAAGAAGGTGCCCACGCTGCGCGGCAAGACAGTCGTCAGCCTGTTTTACGAAGCCAGCACGCGCACCCGCACGTCGTTCGAGATCGCGGCCAAGCGCCTGAGTGCCGACTACGTCAACATTTCGGCCTCGGTCAGCAGCGCCACCAAGGGCGAGACGCTCCTCGATACGGCGCGCAACATCGCAGCGATGCGGCCGGACTGCCTCATCATCCGTCATAGCGCGTCCGGGGCGCCGCACTTCCTGGCCGACCGCGTCGACTGCCCGATCGTGAACGCCGGCGACGGCGCTCACGAACACCCGACGCAGGCGCTCCTCGACCTCCTCACCATCCGCGAGCGCGTCGGACGCCTGTCGGGGCTGACGGTCGCGATTGTTGGGGACATCCTGCACAGTCGCGTCGCTCGCTCGAACGTTCACGCGTTGCGGCTGCTGGGCGCCGAACTGCGACTCGTGGGCCCGCCGACACTGCTGCCACCGGAAGCGAAGACGTGGGGACACGTCTACCATGATCTTCGCGCCGGCGTTCGCGGGGCCGACGTGATCATCATGTTGCGCATCCAGCGGGAGCGGCAAGGCCTCAACTTCTTCCCGAGCCTCGACGAGTACTCGCGGTTCTTCTGCCTGACGCGCTCGGTGCTGGAGGAGGCAAAGCCCGACGTGATCGTGCTGCACCCGGGGCCGATCAACCGCGGCGTCGAGATCGCCAGCGACGTCGCCGACGGTCCCTACTCGGTCGTGATGGACCAGGTGACCAACGGCGTCGCCGTTCGTATGGCGGTCCTCTTCCTGCTGGTCAACCGCGCCCAGGTGGCCAGCGAAGAGCAGAAGACCGCTGCGCCTCCGCGCCTGCGGCGGAGCGGCTGAAGGCTGAGTTCATGCCGCTTCTCATTCACGGTGGTATTGTCATCGATCCGGCCAACGGCCGTCACGGTCCGATGGACATCCTCATTGCGGACGGCCGGATCGCCGAGGTCGCTCCGGCCGGTCAGTTGGGCGTCAACGGAGAGCGGATCAATGCGTCGGGCTGCTGGGTAGTTCCCGGCTTGATCGACATGCATGTCCACCTGCGTGAGCCCGGGTACGAATACAAGGAAACGGTCGAAACCGGAACGCGGGCGGCGGTGACCGGGGGCTTTACCGCCGTGGCCTGCATGGCCAATACGGATCCGGTCAATGACAGCGCCGCGGTCACCGAGTACATTTGTGAACGCGCACAGGCGGCGAAGCTGGCGCGCGTCTACCCCATTGGGGCGGTGTCGCTCGGCCTCCGGGGCGAGCGCCTCGCGGAGATTGGAGAGATGCGCGAGGCGGGCATCGTCGCGATCTCGGACGATGGTGAGCCGGTTGCCGACAGCGGTCTCATGCGCCGCGCGCTGGAGTACAGCGTGATGTTCAATCTGCCGGTCATCGTGCACGAAGAGGATCCGCGGCTGGCGGCGGACGGCGCCATGAACGAAGGCGCGACGTCGTTCCGCCTCGGCCTCAAGGGCATTCCGTCCGCCGCGGAGGAGGTCATGATCGCGCGCGACATCGCCTTGGCAGAGCGGACCGGGGGGCGCTTGCACGTCGCGCACCTGAGCACAGCGGGGGCGGCCACGCTGGTGCGCGAGGCGAAGGCACGCGGGGTGCCGGTAACCGCGGAAGTTTCGCCGCACCATTTCACGCTGACGGAAGCAGCGGTCGGGAACTACGACACCAACGCGAAGATGAAGCCCCCGCTGCGCACCGCGGCGGACGTGGCGGCGCTGATCGAGGCGCTCCGCGAAGGCGTCATCGACGCGATTGCGACCGATCATGCCCCGCACCACCGCGATGCCAAGGAGGTCGAGTTCGAGAGCGCGGCCAACGGTGTGGTCGGCTTGGAAACGGCGCTGCCCTTGGCGCTGCGTCTGACACGGGAGGCCGGGGTGCCCGTCGACACGATTATCGGCGCGATGAGCACCAACCCGGCGCGGATTCTCGGCGTCCCCGGTGGAACGCTCTCCCCGGGCGTGGCGGCCGACGTGACCATCATCAACCCAGACCAGGAATGGGTTGTGGATCCGGAGCGCTTCCACTCCAAATCGCGCAATACTCCGTTTGGCGGTTGGCGGATGACCGGCTGCGCCGCGTACACGATCGTGGGGGGGCGGATCGTCTGGCCGTTGGACGGGCAGCGCAACAAAGGGCGGGGCAAACGGGGTTCGGCGCGATGAAGGCCATCCTGGCGCTCGCCGACGGCAGCGTGTTCGAGGGAACGGCCTTCGGCGCGGACGGCGAAGCCGTGGGCGAGGTGGTCTTCAACACCTCGATGACCGGCTACCAGGAGATCCTGACCGATCCCTCGTACTGCGGACAACTCGTGGCGATGACGTACCCGGAGATCGGGAACGTTGGGGTGAATGCCGAGGATGTCGAGTCCGGCCGGCCGTACGTGGAAGGATTCATCGTCAAGGAGTACTGGGAGTCACCGAGCAACTGGCGGGCGCAGCAGAGCCTGCACGAATATCTGCAAGCCCACGGCATTCCGGGGATCCAGGGCATCGATACCCGCGCGCTCGTCCGCCTGCTGCGGGACAAGGGATCCCTCAACGGTGTCCTCTCCACCCGTGAACGGGACTCGGCACGGCTGGTCGCGCAGGCGAGGTCGGCACCGAGCATGGAAGGGCGGGACCTGGTCAGGGGCGTCACCTGCGAGAAGCCGTACGAGTGGAACGAAGGCTCCTGGGGGCTCGGCCGCGGCTTCGCGGCGCGCCAGCCGGGACGTCAGGAAACATTCGTGGTGGCCTACGACTTCGGCATCAAGCGCAACATTCTGCGGAATCTGGTGAATGTCGGCTGCCGCGTCTGCGTGGTGCCGGCCACGACCCCGGCGCGGGAGACGCTGGCAATGAAACCGGACGGCATCTTCCTTTCGAACGGTCCCGGCGATCCCGATGCGGTGCCGTACGCCAAGGCCATCGTGCGCGACCTGATCGGCACGCGCCCGATCTTTGGCATCTGTCTCGGCCATCAGATCCTCGGCCTGGCGCTCGGCGGCCGCACATACAAGCTCAAGTTCGGCCATCACGGCGGTAATCAACCCGTGATGGATCGAACCACCGGGAAGGTGGAGATCACCGCCCAGAACCACGGCTTTGCTGTGGACGTGCAGTCGCTCGGCGGCGCCGTCGAACTCACCCATGTCAATCTCAACGATCAGACCGTCGAAGGCCTCGCGCACCGTGAACTTCCCATCTTCTCCGTCCAGTACCACCCGGAATCCTCCCCCGGACCGCACGACGCCAGGTATCTGTTCCGGCGTTTCGTGACCGTGATGAACGAGGCCGTCTGAAGCATGCCGAAACGCACGGACATCCGGAAGATTCTGCTGATTGGCTCGGGCCCCATCGTCATCGGCCAGGCCTGCGAGTTCGACTACTCGGGCACGCAGGCGTGCAAGGCGCTGAAAGAAGAGGGGTTCGAGGTCGTCCTCATCAACTCCAA
>Ga0316626_10000260_pt1 | contig 19383 bp, 14 predicted proteins | sample OWC_Aug_T1_C1_D5_FD_207656 | JGI IMG/M metagenome (GOLD analysis project Ga0316626, IMG submission 207656) | Wetland soil microbial communities from Old Woman Creek delta, Ohio, United States - OWC_Aug_T1_C1_D5_A | ecosystem: Environmental > Terrestrial > Soil > Wetlands | place: USA: Ohio...
GCCGATGCCGCTCAATTTCGCGGCCTCCTACAGCGACTACCACGTCACCGGGCTCAACCCGGCCGGCAACGCGACCCTGACCGACCCGTCGTTCGTCAGCTCGCGTTTTCGCATTGCACAATCGCGGAGGCCCGCCGAATGAGCCCCGCGGCCATTGCAACCCGCACCGGACCTGCGTTATAGGTCTGCTAGTGCAAGTTACTCGATCGATCCAGGGATTCTGCACACGGGGGATGAGCAAATGACGACTCTTCGACGCATGGTCACACGGTGCCTTCTTGCGGCAGCCGGCTCAACTGCGGTCGTACCGATGGTGCTCGCGCAGGAGGCCGGTCGAGTTGCCGGCGGGCTCGAGGAAATCATCGTCACCGCACAGAAGCGCGTCGAAAGCGCGCAGGACGTGCCGATCGCGCTCAGCGTGTTCGACGCGGCGACGCTCGAGAAGGCGAACATCGATCGCGTGGACGATATCGCCCTGCGTACTCCGAATTTCACGATGATGCGCAACAACGTCGGTGAACCGCAGTTCTACATCCGCGGTGTCGGCTCGAACTCCGACTCGGCCGCGGGAGACCCGACGGTTGGGGTGTTCCAGGACGAAATCTACGTCGGGCGAGTCAGCGGCGCCGCATTCGACGTATTCGACATGGAGCGCGTGGAGGTGCTGCGTGGCCCCCAGGGCACCCTGTACGGCCGCAACACGTCCGGCGGCGCAATCAACTTCGTGCCCAACCGCCCGAACCAGGACTTTTTCGCGAGTGCCGAGCTCTCCTACGGCAACTACGACAACCTCGAGGGACGCGCGGTGATCAACGGCGGCATCACGGATTCCCTCGCCGGCCGGCTCTCGGTCAGCCACCGTGAGCACAGCGGCTACTCGGAGAACATCACGACCGGCGCCGACCTCGACGACGAGGACAACTGGAGCGCCCGCGGACAGCTGATGTTCAAGCCGGGCGATGCCAGCCGCCTGCTGCTCTCCTACGACTACGTAAAGGACGATGCCGCAGGCAGTGCGCGCGTGCCGTTCCCCGTGTTCCCGACGGGGCAGGTCGGCGCTTTCAACAACCTCGCCACCGCAGCGCTGCTCGCGATCTGGACACCGGGACAGGACGTCCGCAAGTCCTACTCGGTTCCCGAGTCGTTCCAGGAACGCGAAATCAACGGCCTCACCCTTCGGTTCGAGCAGGACGCGAGCTACGGCACGTGGACCCTGCTCGGCGGATGGCGCAACGTCGAACTGAGCTGGATGGAGGACCTCGATGGGCTCAAGCCCTACGGCAACCCACCGGTGACGCCACCGTATCCGCCGCCCTATGGTTGGGTGCTGCAGAACCGCGACAGGGCGGACGAGGATGCGGAGCAATACAGCGCGGAGGCACGTCTCACCTCGCCGGCAGACTCGAAGGTATCCTGGACGGCAGGGCTGTATTACTTCACCGAGACGGTGGATCGCGACGAGAGCTTCCTCACGCAATTCAGCATCGTCCAGGTACCCAGCATCCCCGGCTTGCAGGTCCTCGGCGGTGACGTGACGTTTACCCAGAATGCAGAGTCGGAGAGCTATGCTGCCTACGGCCAGCTCACGTATCCGTTCACGGACCAGTTCAGCGTAACGGCGGGTTTGCGGTACACGAACGACTCCAAGGACGTGCACCAGATCGCGGTAGACAACGAGCGAACCGACCCCACCAACCCCGACCCCACGAATACACCCGGTATCCCGCTCTACCCCGGTCAGCCGTACGATATCAAGGCTGACGATTCCTGGGACTCGACCACGGGCAAGATCGGCCTCGACTTCCGCACGGGGGCCGGTCACCTGCTGTACGCGAGCGCCAGCAAGGGCTTCAAGTCCGGCATCTTTCCCAGCCAGAACAACGTCACGTCCACGGTCGGCGTGGCCACTCCGCCGGAGGAAGTCTGGAGCTACGAGGTCGGCGCCAAGACCGAGTGGCTCGAGCGCACGCTGCGCGTGAACCTCGCACTGTTCCTGATGGACTACAAGGACCTGCAGCTGTTCCGGCTCGACCCCCAGCTGCGCCTGCAGACGTTCACCGAGGACACGACGAACTCCGGCGCGGAGCTGGAGATCCTCGCCGCTCCCGCCGAAGGCCTGGAATTCGGCATCAACGCTGCGTACCTCAAGGCCGAGGTGGACGGCGGCGCGAACGACGGCGGCGAACTGCCGCGTTCGCCGGAATACACCGTGGGCGGCTTCGCAGAGTACTCATGGCCAGTCGCCGGCGGAGGCATGTCGCTCCGCGCCGACTTCAAGTGGACCGACGACTACCGGACCGAAATTCCATACAACACCGGGAATGCAGTATCGGACGCCTCCAATTGGCGCATCACGGAGATCGAGAGCTATGCCCTCCTCAACGCGCGCGCCGCGTACGTGCTCGAGGGAAGCAACATCGAGTTCTCCCTGTGGGGCAAGAACCTCACGGACGAGGAGTACCCGACGCACATCATCCCGTTCCTGGGCAACGGCTTCTCGATCTTTGCGCCGCCGCGTACCTACGGCGTCGCGGTGAGCTGGAAGTCAAAGTAAGAACCCGCCTCGTGCTCAGCTCGCTCCCCGTCCCGCGTACGCGGGACGGGGATCGGAAGGGGGCAGTATTCGCCATGCGGCGCACCCGGTAGAGTCCGGCCATGGTCTCCGGGCTCCTGCTCACAGCGCTCGCCCTCGCCTACCTGGGGCTGCTCTTCGCCGTGGCGTTCTACGGCGAGCGCAAGTCCGTCTATCCCGGCCGTGCGCGGCTGCGCCCCTACGTCTACAGCCTCTCGCTCGGCGTCTACTGCACGACCTGGACGTTCTTCGGCGCCGTGGGCACGGCCGCCCGCGACGGCTGGACCTACGTGCCGATCTACCTCGGACCGGCGCTCGTCTTCCTGTTCGGCACGCCGTTCCTCGAGCGGCTCGTCGCCATCGCCCGGGCGCACAACACGACCTCCATCGCCGATTTCATCTCGTCACGTTTCGGCAAGAGTCCTGCGATCGCGGCGCTGGTGACGGTCATCGCGCTGACTGCCGCGGTGCCCTACCTCTCGCTGCAGTACAAGGCCGTCGGCACCAGCATCGACGTGCTGACCGGTTCGTCCCGCTCGCACCCGTGGTATGCGGACACCGCGCTCTGGGTCGCGCTGCTGATGGCCCTGTTCGCAATACTCTTCGGCACGCGCCGGCTCGATGCAACGGAACACCACGAAGGTGTGATGGTGGCCATCGCCTTCGAATCCATCGTCAAGCTTCTGGCGTTCGTTTCGGTGGGCATTTTCGCGCTGCTGCACCTCGATACGGCCCCCGCGTGGCGGGCCACGAGCCTGGGGGACCTGCAGAGCATCGCCAGCAGCGGCTTCGTCGCGTCGACCGTTATCGCCGCCGTGGCGATTTTCTGCCTGCCGCGCCAGTTCCTGGTCGGAGTGGTCGAGTGCGCGGATCCCGCCGACGTGCGCAAGGCGCGCTGGGTCTTCCCGGCCTACCTCGCAGTCTTCACGGTGTGCGTGGTGCCAGTCGTGCTGGCGGGCCTCGGCAGCGGGCTCGGCGCACGCAACGACCCGGACGCGTTCATTCTCGCCCTGCCGCTTGAAAACGGCGCGCCGGCCCTGGCGGTCCTGGTGTTCCTCGGCGGCCTCTCGGCTGCCACGGCCATGGTCATCGTCGCGAGCATCGCGCTCGCAACCATGATCACGAACGATCTCGTGATGCCGACGCTGTGGCGGAGCCGATGGCTCGGCCTGAGCGAGGGCGCCGAAGTCGGTCGCCTCGTCCTCTGGCTGAGACGGGTTGCGATCCTGCTGCTCGCCCTTCTGGCCTATGCCTACTACCGCAATGCCGCCGCACCCGCGAGCCTCGCGTCCATCGGACTGCTCGCCTTCGCCGCGGTCGCCCAGTTTTCGCCTGCGATCCTGACCGGCATCTATTGGCGTGGCGCCACCCGTGCAGGGGTCTTCTGGGGACTCGCTGCCGGCTACGCTGTCTGGCTGTATACCCTGCTGACGCCGAACTTCACGACGCAGGGCCTCGGCACGCTGAGCCCGACGACTTTCGGCACGGTGCTCGCCGTGGGCGCCAACGTCATGGTGTTGTTCGTGGTGTCGCGATTGCGCGGCGTGTCGTTCCGGGAGCGCATGGCAGCCACGTCCTTCCTGCGTGGCGCCATGCCCGTTGCCGAACCGATCGCGGCCGGCGGCGCACGGGTCGGTGACGTACTGGCCGTCACCGAGCGGATCCTTGGCGTAGAGACCGCCGCCCGCGCGCTCGACGACTATAATCGGCAGACGGGACGGCCCGTGCCGCGACCTGCCGCCCCTGCCGACCGCGGACTCCTGCAGTACATGGAGCGCGTGGTCGCGGGCGCAATCGGCGCATCCTCGGCGCGCCTCATGTTCACGCACGCGCTGGCCGGGCGCGGCATCCCGGCAGAGGATGTTGCGGAACTCCTGGACGAGACATCCCAGGAGCTGCGCTTCAGCCGGCAACTGCTGCAGGCGACGATGGAGAACGTCTCGCAGGGGATCGCCGTGGCGGACGCCGACGCGCACATCGTCGCCTGGAACCGTCGCTACATCGAGATGTTCGACTATCCCGAAGGCATGGTGTACGTGGGCCGTCCGGTCGCGGACCTGATTCGCTGGAACGCCAACCAGGGCGAGTTCGGGGAGACGGACACCGATTACCAGATCGCGAAACGTATCGCGCACATGAAAGCGGGTACGGCCTACGTGATCCAGCGGACGCGACGCAACGGCCGTGTCTACGAGATCCGTGGCCAGGCAATGCCGGACGGGGGCTACGTCACCACGTACACGGATATCACGGATTTCAAGCGCACCGAACAGGCGCTGCTGGAGGCCAAGCAGACGCTGGAGGAGCGCGTGCAGGAGCGCACCGGGGAACTCGAGGCGGCGCTGGAGGCACAACAGGCTGCAAAGCGCCTGGCGGAGGAGGCCAACGCGACCAAGACTCGCTTCGTGGCGGCCGCGAGCCACGACCTGCTGCAGCCGCTGAATGCCGCGCGACTGTTCGCGTCCACGCTCGAGGAGCGGTCGTCGGACCCAAGCGTGGTCGAGATCGCGGGGCGCATCGACAGCTCGATGCGGGCGGCCGAGGAAGTGCTCGACGACATGCTCGACATCGCCCGGCTGGAGAGCGGGACGATGCGTTCGGAGGTCACGGACTTCCCGGTCGCCGAGGCCTTCGAGCACCTCGAGCGACAGTTTGCACCGCTTGCAGCGCGGCGCGGCCTGCGCCTGAGGGTGACGCGGCCAGATTGCCGCGTGCGCAGCGATCGGGTGCTGTTGAGGCGCGTGCTGCAGAATCTGGTTTCGAACGCGCTGCGCTATACGCAGCGCGGCGGCGTGCTGGTTGGTTGCCGGCACCGAGGCTCGCATGTCGTGCTGCAGGTCTGGGACACGGGGCCCGGAATTGCCGAGCAGCACCAGCGCGCGATCTTCGAGGAGTTTCGCCGTCTCGACCGGACCTCGCCCTGGGGCGAACAGGGCCTCGGACTCGGTCTGTCGATCTGCGACCGCATCGCGCGCCTGCTGGGCCTCCAGCTTGGCGTGCGCTCCAGGGCCGGCCAAGGATCGGTATTCAGCGTGCGCGTGCCCATCAGCACGTCCGAGGCGAGCATGCCAGCGCCGGTCCCGGCGCATCAGGATGCCGGCACGTCGACGCCGGCGAGCCTCGTGGGAATCACCGTGCTCTGCATCGACAACGAGCCCGAAATCCTCGCTGGCATGAGTGCGCTGATGTCGCGATGGGGCGTCCGGGTGCTCACCGCCGTCAACGTGGCGGAGGCCCGGCGAGCGATGGAACTGGAGTCACCCGATGTCATCCTGGCTGATCACCGCCTGGGCGATACCGAGATCGACGGACTCGAGCTGCTCCAGTCACTCCTGCAAGGATTGGATGCGCCTGGCGCACTCGTCACCGCCGATCACACGGCCGCCCTGGCCGAGCGGGCCCGGGCACTCGGCTACCCTGTGCTGCGCAAACCTCTGAAGCCCGCGGCCCTGCGCGCTTTGCTCGGCGCGCTGGCCGCACAATGCCAGGCGGGTGGCCCGCGACGAGCGGAAGCCTGATTCAGTCGGCTTCTTCGGGCGGCGGCTTGATGCTGGCTCGATCGATGGCTAGACGCCCTGCGGCCAGGACCGCCTGCGTGCGCGTCGCGACGCCGAGCTTGCGCAGTATCGCCGTGACGTGCGCCTTGACGGTCGCCTCCGACACGTCGAGTTCGTAGGCGATCTGCTTGTTGAGCAGTCCGGAGCACAGCATGCCGAGTACGCGGAACTGCTGTGGCGTGAGGTCGGCGATGCGACGTGCGATTTCCAGGTCCTCGCCGCCGGAATGCGCACCGTGCGGGGCGTGGAAGCCGGGCGGCGTGTAGATCTCGCCTGCGAGCACGGCCTCGATCGCGCGGCCGATCTGGCCTGCCTCGGTGGATTTCGGAATGAATCCCTGCGCGCCGTAGCGCAACGCGGACGCAATGGTCTGGGGATCGTCATCCGCGGAAACCACCACGACCGGCAACCCCGGCCGACTGCCCCGCACGTGCGCCAATGCGTTGAAGCCCTGGGCGCCCGGCATGTTGAGGTCGAGCAGCAGGAGATCCGCGTCAGGCTCGGCTTCGAGCGCCGCAAGGAGCGCCGCGACGGAGTCGGCCTCGACGAAACTCGTGCCGGACTCGAGACGTCCCACCGCCGCCTTGAGCGCCTCTCGAAACAGCGGGTGGTCGTCGGCAACCACGATCTGGCGGGTCATGGCTCCGCAGCCTACACTAGCCCGCACTGCTCGCGCCGCTTCGACCAAAGGCGAATTCCCATCGTGGAAGGCGCGTTGCAGGATCCCATCAGTCTTACCCGGGGGTCCCACGATGCTTGCAAATCACCGCAGCCAACCGGTCATCCGCCGCATGATCGCCACGACGCTAGCCATCGCCGCGCTTGGGTGCTCGGCCGGCGCCCTTGCGCAAACTGCGAAGGAGGAAGCGCTCGAAGCACGAGTCGCCGAACTCGAGAAACTCGTCAAGCAACTGATGGCCGAGAAGCAGGCAGCGCCAGCCGCGGCACCGGCCGCCGTTGCAGCCGCGCCGGCCAAGCCAGCGGCCGCACCGGTGCAGGCGACCTCGATCACGCCGAATGCCGCGCCCGGCACCAGCTTCGTGCTGACGGGCTTCGTCAAGGCGGACGCGCTCTTCAGCGACACGTCGAATGCGGACCTCGCCGGCTCGCGCCCGGGCCGCGATTACTACGTACCCGGCGCCACACCCGTCACCGGCGAGTCCGAGGGGGTGGATTTCAACTCACACATCAAGCAGTCGCGTGTCAACTTCGGCACGGATACTGTGCTGGACGGTGGCGACAAGGTCTCGACGCGCTTCGAAATCGATTTCTTCGGCTCGGATCTGGGCAACGAGCGCGTCGCGAACACGTACGCTCCCGTGGTGCGGCACGCTTATGTGCAGTGGCGCAACTGGCTCGTGGGTCAGACGTGGTCGAACTTCATGGACCCGGCGACGTTGCCAGAGACCGCGGATTTCATCGGAACCACCGACGGCACGTCGTTCGTGCGCCAGCCGCAGGTTCGCTTCACGAGCGGCGGCTTCTCGCTGTCGGCCGAGAATCCGGAGACGACGATCACGCCATTCGGCGGGGGCGCGCAGATCACCTCCGACGACAGCAGGCTGCCTGACTTCACGGCGCGCTACGCGTACAAGGCCGGTTGGGGCCACGTCGCGCTCGCCGGCCTGTTGCGCGAACTCAAGTTCGAGCGGATCTTCGTCCCCGCCACACCAACGGCGCCCGCGATCTCCGCAGCAGACGACTCCACGTGGACCGGCGCGCTCAGCCTTTCCGGCAAGTTCAACATCGGCAAGGACGACATTCGCTGGATGCTGCTTGGCGGCAACCTGGGCCGGTACGTCGCCCTCAATTTCGCGAACGATGCCGTGCTCGACAGCAGCAACAACCTCGAGTCGATCGACGGCTACGCGGGCTTCATCGCCTACCGTCACGTGTGGACCCCGAAGCTCCGCAGCACGTTCTCGTACGCGATGGAGGAGTATGACAACGACGTCGCGTTGACCGGTGGGAGCGCCAACAAGTCGAGCGACAGCTGGACGGTGAACCTGTTCTACTCGCCATTCCCGAAACTCGACATCGGCGCGGAATGGCGCAGCGCCACCCGCGAGCTGGAGAACGGCACGGACGGCGACCTCGACCGGTTGCAGCTGACGACGAAATACTCGTTCTGATCAGCCGCGCCGCGCGGATTGCCACGCGGCGCGCACGACCCTCCACTCGTCGTCCGCGAGCGCGCGCTCGAGGACGACGTCGTTTACGTCGGCCGCAACATCGAATGCCGTTGGCGTCGACGTCTCGCGGCCGAGCGTGCCCACGGTCAGGCGCACTCGGGCAAAGTCGCGGTACGGAAACTCGATGGATGCGACGCGCGTGATCAAGTGCACGGACTGATGCGCGACCAGGTACCCGCGCAGGTACTGCTTCAGTTCGTCGGGGCCATGGCCCTGGTCGTCCCGATAATCCGGTGACACGAGTTCCATGAGGGTCGACAGGTCCCGCTCCTCTGCGGCGTTCTCCCCGGCATCGATCACCGCACGAACCCGCGCCTCGGGTGTTTCCTCCGGCCCGCAGGCGGTCGTCACGAGTGCCAGCGCAAGTAGCACGGCGGCGACGCCCGGGAAATTCCTGAGCGCGTGTGGCAGCATCAATTACCCCTTCACCAGGAATCGACGACCACCCGATTCTCGCATGCGCGCCTACCGCTACCACTCCTTCGGATCGCCCCCGCAGCTCGACGACGTGCCGGTGGGGGAACCCGGCGCAGGGGAGGTCCTGGTCCGTGTTCGATATGCAGGGCTCAACCCGGTGGACTGGAAGCTCGCATCCGGGAAATACCGGTACCTGGTGAGGGGCGGACGGCCGCGGACGATGGGCGGGGACTTTGCCGGAGAGGTCGCTGCGGTGGGGGCTGGCGTCATGGGCCTGGGCACAGGAGACCGGGTTCATGGATTCGTCGATCCATTTCGGCGCCCCCAGGGCACGTTCGCGGACTTCGTGCCGGTGCCCGCGAATTTCGTCTTCCCTCTGCCGCCCGCAATCGACTTCCGTGACGGCGCCGCCCTGCCCTGTGCGGGCGTCACGGCCGTCGCACTTTGCAGCCTCGGCAAGGTCGCACGCGGCTCGCGCGTGCTGGTGAACGGCGCCTCAGGTGGCGTGGGTCACATGGCGGTGCAGGTTGCGAAAGCGCGCGGTGCCTGGGTCACGGCAACGGCGAGCGCCGCGCGGCGTGATTTCGTGATGTCGCTCGGCGCAGATGCATTCGTCGATTATGCACAGACACCCGCGGACCGCTGGCCAGCCGGGTTCGACACCGTAATCGACTGTGTGCCGAACCTGCCGAGGAACGCTCATGGGCGGCTGGTGGCCCGCGACGGACGTTACGTGAGCACCCTGCCGGACGCCGGAACGTACCTGGTGGACCCCCTGCTGAACCGCGTCGGCCGGGTGCAGCGCTACGCCGTCATGCTCGCCCCGAGCGCCGAGGCCTACGAGGAACTTCACGGCTACGTGCGCAGCGGCCAGCTCCGCTGCGAGATCGAGGCGGAGTATCCGCTGGAGCAAGCCGCCGCGGCCATCGAGCGATCGTGCTCGGGCCGCGTGCGGGGGAAGCTCGTCATCCGCGTCGCGTAAAGGTCCGGGACCGCATCTCAGGCGTAGACCTGGACGTGCGAGAGAGCGTAGGTCAGCGACCCCATGACGATCGTCACGGCGATGACGAGGCCGGCGAAGAGGCGTGTACTGAAGCGGTCGTACTTGGTGCAGGTGGTCATGGCTGAATCCTCCGTTGCGTGCGGGGGAGAAGGTACGCCCGACCATTGACTTGATAAACGGCAATAATCTTACTAGTCTATTCAGGATTCCGGAATAATTCGCTGATCCAGCCCCGCGGCGATCTCCTCGTCGCGCAGCGCCATGCCCTCCACGTCACCGTCGGCAAAGCCGAGAATGCCCATGTCTGCATAGGCTTTCTGGATCCGCGGCCCCCACAGGCCGATGTCACGAATCGTGGGAACGATGCGCGAGAAGAGGCTGGTGCGATAGATGCGCATCATCTCGGAGTGATCCACCCACTCCTGGCACTCGGCAACGGGCAGTCCCAGTGCCTCCCAGACTTCCTCCCCGAGGAAACGGTCCCGCAGGAGGTAGCAGCCCTCGACCACGAACTCCTCGCGCTCGTCGCGTTCCTTCGCCGTCAGGTGCGGGTAATAGTCGCGGAGCGCGTACCGGCCGAACGCGACGTGTCGCGATTCGTCCTGCATGACGTAGGCGGTAACGGATTTCGACAGGGGATTGCGCGCGTAGTCGCGGATCAGCCCGAACGCGGCGAGTGCCACGCCCTCGATCAGCACCTGCATGCCGAGGTAGGTCATGTCCCAGCGCGAGTCGCGCAGGGTGTCGTCGATGAGGCGCTTCAGGTGCGGGTTGATCGGATAGACGAGTTCGTACTTCTCGTGCAGCAGTCGCGAGAACGCCTCGACGTGGCGTGCCTCGTCCACGACCTGGGTCGCGGCATAGAACTTGGCGTCGAGGCTCGGAACCTGCTGCACGATCTTGGCCGTGCAGATGAGCGCGCCCTGCTCGCCGTGCAGGAACTGCGACAGCTGCCACGCCTGGACGTGGTGCCGCAGGCTAACGCGTTCCTTCTCGTTCAGCCGGTGCCAGGCCGGCGAGCCGAAGATCGCGATCATTTCGTCCGGCATGCCCGCCGGATTCTCGGGATCGAGGTCCTGCGACCAATCGATGCGCTCGGCGGCGTCCCACTGCTGGCGCTTGCCCTTGCGGTAAAGGTTGAGCAGCTTCTCGCGCCCGTCGTCGTATTCCCAGCGGAACGTGGCTTCGAATTCCTGCGCCACGCGCCAATCCATCTCGCCCAGTTCACTCACATAGTGACCCGCGGTCGTCATGTTCATGCTCCCCCTGTAAGCGATCAGAGATTCAGCGTCATCTGCACCAGTTCCGGATCGTCGGGATCGCGTCGCACCGCGAAGCCGTGCGACTTCGACAGCTCGATCATCCGTACGTTCTCGCGCAGCGTCACTCCCGTCATGACCTTGAGGCGCCGGCCCCGCGCGGCCTCGATCAGCATGGCGAACAGGTTACGTGCGAGCCCCTTGCCCTGCCAGGCGTCGCCGACGACGATCGCGAATTCGCAGGTTTCCTCATCCGGGAGGGTGATGTAGCGGGCGACGCCGATCTGCTCCTGGCCGTCCGGCGTGTCGATGACGGCGACCAGGGCCAGCTCGCGGTCGTAATCGATCTGCGTGAAGCGCGACAGCATGGCCGGTGTGAGGCTGTGCAGCCCGAACATGAAACGCAGGAACTTCGATTGCTCCGAGAGCCCGTTCACGAAGGCGGATTCGATGGCTGCGTCCTCCGGCCGGATGGGACGCAGGGTCGCGGTGACGTCGCCCGGCAATTCCAGGGTCTGGACCAATCCGCCCGGATACGGATGGATCGCCATGTGATCGTAGGGTCGCGCCGCGGAACTGCTGCGGTTCACGCCGAGCCGCGCATCGACGACGATGGCTCCCGTGTCCGTGACGATGACGGGGTTGAGGTCCATCGCACCGAGGTCCGGCAGCTCGCACACGATCTCGGAGACCCGAAGCAGAATCTCCTCGATGGCCTCCTCGTCCGCAGCAGGTGCGCCACGCAATGGCTGGAGCGCCTGGCCGGCCCGCGTGCGACGGATGAGGTCGCGCACCAGGAACTGATTGAGCGGCGGCAGGGCGACGGCACGGTCCCGGATGACCTCGACGAGCGTTCCGCCGAGACCGAAGCTGATGGCCGGCCCGAACACCGGGTCGCGAACGACTCCGACCATGACCTCGCGGCCGTTCCGCTCCCGGTACATGGGTTCGATCAGCACGCCCTCGAGCATTGCGTCCGGGCGGGCCGTCGCCACGTTCGTCAGCATCGAGTGATACGCTTCCTGCACGCCGTGGGCATTCTCGAGGCCGAGCCGCACGCCCCCCACGTCGGTCTTGTGTGCGATGTCGGGCGAAAGGATTTTCATCGCGACCGGGAATCCGATCTCCTGCGCGATCATCACGGCCTCGGCCACCGAGTGCGCCGGCAAGCTGCGCACGATCGGCATGTTGAACGCGGCAAGCACCGCTTTCGACTCGGCCGGATTGAGCCATTCCCGCTCCTCGGCCAGCGCCGCGTCGATGATCAGTTGCGCCGCTTCGCGGTCAGGTACGGATGTCGGCGCCAGCGGCTCCGGCGCCTGCAGCAGCTGCAACTGGTTCGCGGCGAACAGGCCGAGCCCCGCAATGGCATCGACGGCCGCCTCCGGCGTCGCGTAGCTCGGGACCCGGTGGGCCGCAAACAGGCTGCGGCTGGCCGCCACGGTCTCCCCTCCCATCCAGCACGTGAAGAGCGGCTTGCGATGCGTGGCCACGATGTCGATCAATGCCTGCGCAAAACCGTCCGCGTCCGTCAGGGCATGCGGCGTCAGGATCGCCAGCAGGGCATCGACGGCGGGATCCTCGAGTGTGATTCGTACCGCGGCTCCGAACTGCGTCGCCTCGGCGTCACCGCGAACGTACACCGGGTGACCGCTGTGGGCACTCGGCGGCAACAGGGCGTGCAGCTGCTGCAGCGTCGTCTCCCCGAGGTCGGCCAGCTGCAGCCCGCGATCCTTGGCGTGGTCAGCGGCCAGCGCACCCGGGCCCCCGGCGTTGGACACGATGGCGAGCCTGCGGCCGGTGAGACGCGCGCCGGAGCCGAGCGTGGCGGCCGCGGTGTAGAGGTCGGAGAAATCGCGAATGCGCAGGACGCCGGCACGGCGCATCGCCGCGTCGAATACGTCGTCGGAGCCCACGAGCGAGCCCGTGTGGAATGCGGCAACGTCGGGCCGTTCCGCGTGCCGCCCGGCCTTCATGACGACGACGGGCTTCATGCGGGACGCCGCGCGCAGCGCACTCATGAAGCGACGCGCGTTGTCGACGCCTTCCATGTACAGCATGATGCTGTCGGTCGCCGGATCGCGGGCCAGGAAATCGAGGACCTCACCGAATTCGATGTCCGCGCCGATGCCGGTCGAAATCACCGTTGAGAAACCGACGTGCCGGGCGCGCGCCCAGTCGAGGATGGCCGCGCACAAGGCGCCCGACTGTGAAACCAGCGCAAGCCGGCCGGGCAACGGCTGCCTGGGACCGCAAGCCGCATTGAGCCCGTTCTCGGTACGGATCACGCCGAGGCTGTTCGGGCCGAGAAAGCGCAGCCCGTATTGCCGGGCGCGGCGTCTCACCTCGGCCTCGAGTTCGCGCCCCTCTGGCCCGCCCTCGCGGAAACCTGCCGAGATGATGACTGCGCCGCGGACGCCGGACGTGCCGCAGTCGGTAATGATGCCGGGGACCGTCGCCGCCGGGGCGACGATCACGGCCAGATCCGGGGCGGATGGAAGGTCCCGGACGCTGGCGTAGACCTTCTGCCCATCGATGGCCTCGTGGCGCGGGTTCACGAAGTGCACGGCGCCGGAGAATCCGGCCTCGCGCAGGTTGCGACGCACGACGTCGCCGATCGTGCCCGCGGTGTCGCTCGCGCCGACCAGGACGATCGACGCGGGTTTGAAAACGGCTTCGGTGCGTCTGGCGGGCACTTTGTACCTTCGTTGAGCCGAGGTGGCCCCATGCATGCTAACTTTATATTGTCGTTCGATCACCCAGGGTCACCGCAGCCGGAGTTCCCGATGTCCGTGGCGTTCATTTCGCACGCGGCCTGCCGCCGCCACCAGATGGGGGACGGTCATCCCGAGCAACCGGCCCGGCTCGGAGCCATCGAGAATCAGCTGCATGCGCGCGGTCTGTACGACTTCCTGGTGCATCACGAGGCTCCCCGAGCCACCGTAGAACAGCTCGCCCAGGTGCACCCGCGCGACTACATCGAGCGGTTGAGCGCGCTGTCTCCCGCCGAGGGACTCGTGCGCGTCGATCCTGACACGGCGATGTGCCCGGAAACCCTGGAGGCGGCACTCAGGGCCGCCGGGGCCAACGTGCTCGCCGTGGATCTCGTACTGCAGGGCGCCGTCGAGCGCGCCTTCTGCAACGTGCGCCCACCGGGTCACCACGCCGAGCGTGACCGGGCCATGGGCTTCTGCTTCTTCAACAACGTAGCCGTCGGTGCCGCGCATGCGCTCACGGCCTACGGCCTGCGGCGCGTCGCAATCCTGGACTTCGACGTTCACCTCGGGAACGGCACGGAGGACATCTTCAGACACGACGATCGGGTGCTCATCTGCTCCAGTTTCCAGTACCCGCTGTATCCGGACATGAATCCAGGATCCGTGCCGGGCCGCATCGTCAATTGCGCGCTGCCGCCCGGCAGCGGCAGCGAGGAGTTCCGCTCCGCCGTCACGACGCGCTGGCTGCCGGCGATGGAGGAGTTCGCACCGGAACTGATCTTCATTTCTGCCGGGTTCGACGCCCATGCCGCCGACGAACTCGCCGAACTGCGACTGGTCGCTGCTGACTACGCCTGGGTCACGGAAGCCGCCTGCGCGGTCGCGGCCCGTCATGCCCACGGTCGCATCGTTTCGACGCTCGAAGGCGGCTACGACCTGGCGGCGCTCGCCACGAGCGCGGCGGCTCACATCGACCGGCTGATGACTACCTGAAGCTCCACCGCAACTCGAGAGCCCCGCCCGTCTGCAGCTCGACGCTCGTGCCAAAGCGGCGCCCTTCGCGATTCAGCATGTCCCGCAACCAGGTGGCGTCCAGCGCCGAAGCACGGTTCACCCTGAACCTGCGGATGCATGTCGGAATCAGCGTCAGGGACCGCAGCCGTCCGCTCGCGGGGTCGAGCTCGGACAGGTACATCAGGGACAGTTCGGGGCGGAACGATTCGTTCCCTCTGATCCCTTCGTAGTCATTCAGGAAATCGCCGCAGCCATAGAGGATGAGCTTGTCCCGGTAGACCTCGATCGGCCGCGGATGATGGGACGAGTGGCCGTGGACGACGTCGACTCCTGCCTCGTCGATGAGGCGATGCGCGAGTTGCCGGTGCTCCCGGGGCACGTCGTACCCCCAGTTCCCGCCCCAGTGGATGGAGGCGATCACCAGGTCGCCCGGCTGCTTCAATGCGCGGACATCGCGCGCGACGTGCTCCGCCGCATCGGGCGCGGATTCGTCAAGCACGTTCACACCCGCCCTGCGCGTGCGCGCGGCCCACGCCATCGGCACGCCCGCGCTCGGGCTTCCATAAGCAAAGACCAGCACCCTGACACCGCTCAGTGTGTCGATCGCGGCCGGCGCCGCGGCCTGCGCCGCGTTCGTTCCAGCGCCCACGGAGCGAATTCGCGCCGCGCGTAGAGTTGCAATCGTCTCCTCGAGCCCGTCGTAGCCCCAGTCGAGCACGTGGTTGTTCGCAAGCACGCAACAGTCGATCTTCGCGGCGACCAGGCACTGCACGTTGGCGGGCTGCATCCGGTAGTGGATGCCTTTCCCGGGCCACGCATCCCCGGCGGTCGTCACGGCAGTCTCGAGATTGACGAGGCGTACGTCCGGCCGCGCCCGCTCGAGTTCGGCCAGCGCATCTCCCCAGATGTAATCCGGCCCCACTCGCCTCGGGATGACGCCGCTCGCGCGCTCCGCAATCTCGACGTACTCGCGGGCGGAGTCCATGTATCGCTCGAAGAGGCGCGGGTTGCCGGGGTGCGCGAGGATCTGGTCGATGCCGCGACCGGTCATCACGTCGCCACACAGGAACAGCTTGACTCGACAAGCATCCTCGCGCAGCGTCCCGGTGATATCCGAGGACTCGGGTACTGCGTCTGCTGCGAAACCCCAGAGCATCGCTCCGCCGGCCTGCATCAGGAATCGCCGGCGAATCATGGCCGCAGCAATCGTCGGAGTTCGGCGAGCGGTCGCGTGTTCACGACGTCCTCCGGCTCGAGCCAGCCGCGGCGCGCCTGTCCGACCCCGAAACGCATCAGGTCGAGATCTGCCGCGCGATGGGCGTCGGTGGAGATCGCAATCCGGACGCCCGCGTCCTTCGCCATCCTGCAGGCCCGGTCGTCGAGGTCCAGCCGGTCGGGGTGGGCATTGAGTTCGAGGATCCGGCCCCGCTCGCGCGCGGCATCGAGCACACGCTCCAGGTCGATGTCGTACGGCTCGCGCGCGTTGATGAGTCGTCCTGTCGGGTGGGCCAGGATCGAGAAGTGCGGGTTGTCCATGGCGCGCAGGATCCGCTCCGTCTGTTTCTCGCGGCTGCGATTCAAGCCGTAGTGGATGGCGCAGACGGCGAAGTCGAGTTCCCGCAACACGTCGTCCGGCAGGTCCAGCGAGCCGTCGTCGAGAATGTCGACCTCCGCCGACTTGAGAACGACGACTCCGTGCAGCCTGGCATTCAGTCGGTCGATGGCCCGGACCTGCTGCAGCACCCGGCGCCGGTCGAGCCCGTGCGCCACGGTGACTCGCTTCGAGTGGTCGTTCACGGAAATGTATTCGTAGCCCCGCTCCGCCGCGGCCCTGGCCATGGTCTGCGCGGTGTCCTGGCCGTCGGAGTCCCGGGTGTGACAGTGCAGGTCACCGCGGATGTCGCCGAGGTCGACCAGTGCTGGCAGGCGCCTTTTTCGCGCCGCATCGATCTCGCCACGATCCTCCCGGAGCTCCGGCGGGACGAACGGCAGGCCTACGGCGCCGAAAACCTCCTGCTCGGTGCGGCCACCGATGCGGCGCTCGCCCCTGAACAGGCCGTACTCGTTGAGCTTCAGTCCCTTCGCCGCGGCAAGCCTGCGGACTGCGATGTTGTGCGCCTTCGATCCAGTGAAGTAGTGCGATGCGGCGCCGAAGCTGGACGGCGCGACAACGCGCACATCCACGTGGATGCCATTGCGCAATCGGACGGTGGCGCGGGTCGGCCCCTTCGCGGCGACCTCGACGATGTCCTCGTAGCGCACCAACCGGTCCATGACGGCCGCGGCCCGGGCCGCGCTAACCAGTACGTCCAGGTCGCCGACCGTCTCCCGCCGGCGCCGGAAGCTGCCCGCGACCTCGACGTCCCGCACCCCGTCCACGCTGCGAAAATACCGGACCAGCGGCGCGACGAGTTCTTCCGCATCGGCAAGTTTGAATCGCGTCTCCGCCGACACGACCCGCGCGGCACGCTGCCCGATCAGTCGTTCGGTCTTCGGACCGAACCCCTCGATCTCGCGGATGAGGCCGCTGCGCGCGGCACGTTGCAGGTCCTCGATGCTGCGGATCCTCAAGGCCCGGTAGAGCGCTCGCGCACGCTTGGGGCCGAGTCCCTCGATCCTCGTCATCTCGAGCAGCGGCGCAGGAACTTTCGCCCGTACCTGCTCGAGCAGAGGGAGCTTGCCGGTCCGAACGATGGTGCGGATCTTTCCGGCGAGGTCCTGGCCGATGCCGGGCAGCTCTTCGAGGTCTGCGCCCTCGTTCACCAGCTCGGACATGCTGCGGGCATGCCCGCGGATGACCCGGGCCGCAGTCCGGTACGCACGGATCCGGAACGGGTTCTCTTCCCGGATTTCGAGCAGGTCGGCGAGTAGCTCGAACATGTCCGCGATTTCGCCGTTGTGGACCGGCATGGCTCAAGCGACCGTGGCATTGACACGCGTACCCTAACCCAGGCGCACGAATCTGTAATCCGCAGCTTCCACGCGGCGCCGTACCGATCGCCAGACGGCCGCGGGAAGTCTATAGTCCGCTGCAGTCGCCGGCTGGATGGCCGACCGCGACGCGACTGCAACAACGACACCAACGACACAGGGGAGAGACTCCGTGAAGATGAACACGACGAGGTTTGCCTTGCCATTGCTGCTCGGCGCCCTTTGGGCCAGTTCGACAGCGATCGCGCAGGAGCAGGACTCCTATATCTACGCGACCTACTTCTACTGCGACGTGACGCAGCAGGAGCGCGCCGACGAGATCGTCGAGAAACTCGACAAGCCGGTCTACGACGCCGCGGTCACCGACGGCAGCATCACCGCATGGGGCTGGATGGCCCACCACACCGGGGGCAAGTGGCGTCGGGCCGAGTACCACCAGGCGCCGAGCATCGATGCGCTTGTGGCGGCACAGAAGAAGATCGGCGACCAGATCGAGGCCAAGAACAAGGCCTTGAGTACGGAGGCCGGCAAGATCTGCAACTCCCACGACGACTACATCTGGAGGCGCGTCGCCGGCAACGCCGGACCCCGCGGCAAGGTCAGCTTCTCAGTCTATTACGTCTGCGATTCCGGGCGCGAGGACCAGGCCGACGCATTGGTCAAGCGGGTGTTCGCCCCCATGTACGACAAGCTGGTCGCCGAGGGCAAACTCATGACCTGGGGCTGGATGGAGCACATCGTCGGCGGCGAGTACCGCCGGCTGTCGACGATCACGGCCGCCGACGTGAATTCGCTGGTGGCCGCGCGGACCAGCATCGTCACTGCGATGCAGGATGACCCGCTCGCCGCAACGCTCGACGACATCTGCGGCTCGCACGCGGACTACATCTGGGAAATCAAGTTCGAGAAGCCGTAAGCCGACGACGGGTTTCGTTGCTGACAGGGCCCCGCGCCGGCGGGGCCCTGCTCATGACAGGGGCGTAATTTCATGCGATATCCAGCGGTCGCCGGCCGCCTGATCTTGCGGGCTCTCCTCATCACGATCACCATCGGAACTCCGGCTTGGAGCGCAGCGGAGGACGCCATGACGCGCAGCTCGTACCAGGACCTGGTGGCGCTCTTCGAGGACTGGCGGGCATTCGAGCGCCCGCCCATGCGAGAAGGCGCGCCCGACTATACCGCCCAGACATTCGCGCGGAGGCACCGTGAATTGAAGGGCTTCCAGGCACGCCTCGCCGCGATCGACCCCGCCCATTGGCCCATCGAGCAGCAGGTGGACTACCAGCTGCTGCGAGCCGAGATGAACGGGTTTGATTTCAACGTGCGGGTCCTGGCGCCGTGGGCGCGCGACCCGGCGTTCTACGCATCCGTCTGGACTGCGCAGAGTGACACGCCCGCACACGAGGGTCCCACGCATCATGGGCTGACGGAACTGTGGACCTACACATTCCCGCTGACGCCTGCGGCCCAGACGAAGCTCGCCGGCGAGCTGCGGACGATTCCGCCACTGCTCGCCCAGGCCCGGCTCAACCTGGTCGGCAACGCACGTGACATCTGGATCACCGGGATCGGCACGATGCAGCAGCAGGTCGCGGACCTCACTGCACTCGCTGAGAAGACCGCCGGCTCCGGCCACGAACTCGCGAGCGCGGTGCGAGCGGCAGGAGAAGCCACGTCCGCTTTCGTCGCGTGGCTGGAGCAACAGGCCCCGTCGAAGACGG
>Ga0316626_10000261_pt1 | contig 19361 bp, 16 predicted proteins | sample OWC_Aug_T1_C1_D5_FD_207656 | JGI IMG/M metagenome (GOLD analysis project Ga0316626, IMG submission 207656) | Wetland soil microbial communities from Old Woman Creek delta, Ohio, United States - OWC_Aug_T1_C1_D5_A | ecosystem: Environmental > Terrestrial > Soil > Wetlands | place: USA: Ohio...
TCAATGGCGACCAGGCGGGTCCTGGCATGCGATGATCCAGCTGAAACTCAACCCGCTCTTCCGCGACCTGCGGTGGCGGCGCCTGCGAGGCGTGGCTGGCGAGTTGGTGCCATACCTGCAGCCAGTCAAGCATGACCTCGCTCTGGCCGTGCTGTGCAGCCTCGGCGGGGTCCTCACCGTGATCGCTCGCCCATGGCCGATCAAGATGGTCTTTGATTACGCGCTGGCGCCCGCGAGCAAGATCAAATGGGTCTTCCCGTACTATCTGCTCAAGGGGTACGGCGCGATGGGCATCGTGAGCATCTCGTGCGCCCTGCTGTTCCTGATCACGCTGCTCTGGGGGGTGTTCGCGTACAACCAGCGCTATCTCGTCTCGACCGCCGGGCAACAGGTCACCTTTGCGTTGCGGCGGCGGTTGTTCGCGCATCTCGAACGCCTCTCGCTCTCATTTCACCGGCAGCACCAGGTGGGCGACTTGCTGCTGCGCGCGACCAGCGACACCAACCTGCTGCGCGAGATGTTGGTCGACGCGACCCTCATGATCTTCACCGAATTCCTCGTGCTGCTGGGGATGATTGCGGTCATGCTCTACATGGACTGGCAGCTGACCATGATCAGTCTGAGCGTGATCCCGCTGCTCGGCCTCGCGGTCTTCCGCATCTCGAATCAGCTGCGCGTCGCGGTCCGTGAGCAGCGCCGGCGGGAAGGTCGCATGGCGGCGCTCTTCGGAGAAATGCTGCAGGCCATTCAGGTCATCCAGGTTTTCGGCCGCGAGGCGCATGAGGCGGAGCGCTTCAGCGGCCCGAATCGGCGCAACCTCCGGCAGGGACGGCGGACGGTCCGGCTGGAAGCGAACCTGGAGCGTGTTGCCGAGGTGCTGATTGCCATCGGTACCGGCGGAGTGCTGTGGTTTGGCGTCCGGCGTGTCCTCATGGGCATCCTCACCCCGGGCGATCTCCTGGTGTTCACCTCGTATCTGGCGGCCACGTACCGGCCGCTCCGCCGTATCGCGTGGGTCGCGGCGCGCCTGTCCAAGGCCGTGAGCTGCGCCGAACGCGTGTTCGAGCTCCTCCGCGTGGATCAGCGCGTCAAGGTTCGTCCGGATGCGCGGCCGGCGCCACGATTTCGCGGCCGCTTGAGCTTCACGAACGTGAGCTTTGCCTACCAGACCGGGCGACCTGTGTTGCAGCGGGTTTCGTTCACGGTACTGCCTGGGCAGACCGTGGCGTTCGTCGGCCCCAACGGAGCCGGAAAGTCGACCTTGTGTGCGTTGGTGCCGCGCCTCTATGGCCCCAGCGAAGGGCAGATCAAGATCGACGGAGAGAAAATCACGCACTTCCAGCTCGACTCCCTGCGCGAGCAGATCGGCGTGGTGCTGCAACAGCCGTTGCTGTTCGCGGGTACCGTGCGCGAGAACATCGCGTACGGGAAGCCCGACGCAACCGCGGAGGAGATCGAGGCCGCGGCCCGAGCCGCCGACGCGCACGAGTTCATCCTGTCGCTGCGCCATGGGTACGAGACGAGGGTCGGCGAGCGTGGTGAGACCCTGTCGGGTGGGCAGCGCCAGAAGATCGCCATCGCCCGGGCGATCATCAAGGACCCACCGATCCTCATCGTCGACGAGCCAACCGCCTCACTGGACGCGACCTCCGCTGCGCAGGTGAACGCGACCCTGCATCGGCTCCTGCACCAGAAGACGACGCTCCGGGTTGGCCACCGGCTGGCTGAGGTGTGCGGGGCGGATCTGATTCTGGTCATCCAGGACGGCCAGATCACGCAGCGAGGGACACACGCGACGCTCATGTGCGAACCAGGGTGGTACCGCGACTCCTTCGAGATGCAACAAGGTGGTCTTGGCGACGGGGCGGCCGCGCTGCTGGCTATCGAGCCCTTGAGGCGTGCGGGGGCAGTGTGAGAGCGGGTCGGTCTGTACCATCTGGGTTCCGGCCCCGCCGGTTCAGGGAGGGGTCCTGATGTCCGGCAAGCTCGGCGTCATTCTCGCCCTGGTGGGCAGCACCGTGCTGGTAGGGCTCGGAGTCATGTCCTTCCATGAGGGCACCGCGAAGTCACGTCCCGTCGTTCTCCCGTTTGACCTGTTTTGGTGTGAGAAGGACGAGGACTGCGTCGTCGTCGAGCGAATCGGTTGCTGTGACTGCTGGCAGGGCGGCGGTCAAGCGGCCGTCACCACGTGGCATGCGGACGATCTGCGCCGCTTCCTCAAGCATGCGTGCCAACGGGCGGAACAAGTGTGCGTTCAGGTGGACGTCTGCCGCTCCGACGTGTTGCCACGTTGTATCGACCGCCAGTGCAAGCTGGTGCTCGCCCAATGAATGACGCGGATCGTCGTTCGACGCCGGCAGCCGAGGGCCTCCACCCCGGACGACCGGTGCGCCGCATCGGCTACGTGCTCAAAGTCTTTCCGCGCGTTTCCGAAACCTTCGTGATCAACGAGATTCGCGCCCTGGAAGAGCGGGGCGAGGATCTGCGCATCTATTCGTTGCACCCTCCCCAGGCGGCCGTCCCGCACCGAATCCTGCGCGAGCTTCGCAGCCCGGTCGTGTACATCGAGGACGATCTGCCAGCGTATGAGGACGTGGCTCAGCCGCGGCGGTGCCTCGAACGCGACCTGGCCGTGGCGCCCGATCTCTGCCCGCGGCTCCTCCCGCGCAAGTACGTGCGGCTGGCGGCGGCGCTGGCGGCGCGGGTGCGGGCGGACGCGGTTGACCATCTGCACGCGCACTTCGCGTCTCGCTCCGGACACGTAGCGGCGCTGGCGGCGGCGCTGTCGGGGCGGCCGTACAGCCTGACGGCGCACGCGAAGGACATCTACCACTGCGAGGTCGACCAGGATCTGTTGCGCTGGAAGATCGCGCAGGCGCGTTTCGTCGTGACCGTCACCGACTACAACCGGCACCACCTGCAGCGGCTGGTCGCCTCGATTCCTGGCGCGGCCGAAAAGATTGTGCGCATCTACAACGGAATTGACCTCGATCGCTTTCGTCCGGCCGACGGATGCGTCGCGCCGCCGTTGGTGCTCGGCGTCGGGCGGTTGGTCGAGAAGAAGGGCTTCACCGTCCTGGTCGAAGCGTGCCGGCTGCTGCGCGAACGCGGCTATGACTTTCGCTGCGAGATCATCGGCGACGGTTCCGAGGGGCCGGCGCTGCGTCAGCAAATCGAGTCCGGTCGCCTCGAGGGAATCGTCGCGCTGCGCGGGGTGTTGAGCACCGAGCAGGTTGCCGAGGCGTTGCGCGCGGCGACCGTGGTGGCGCTGCCCGCCCTCGTGGCCCGCGACGGCAACGTCGATGCGCTGCCGACGGTGCTGCTCGAGGCGATGGCGACGGAGCGCCCCGTGGTTTCCACCTCCATTTCCGGCATCCCCGAGATCGTCGTGGACGGCGAGACCGGTCTGCTGGCTCCGCCGGGCGACCCGCCCGCGCTGGCCGCGGCGCTGGCGGCGCTGATCGACCAGCCGGCGCGTGCCGCCGAAATGGGGAGAGCTGGGCGGCGGCGAGCCGAACGGTTGTTCGATCTGCGAACCAACGTCGCCGAGTTGCGCGGCCTCCTGCACGGAGCCGTGAATCGGGTGGCCTCATGAAGACGGCGTTGCACATCGCCTATGTCTGCGCCGACCGCGGGGTTCCCATTGGCGGACGCAAAGGGGCGTCGGCCCACGTCTGGGAGCTCACCCGGGCGCTGGTCGAGCGCGGGGCCGACGTCCGCGTCATCGCCGCGCGAACCGACGAACACATGAACCCGCACACCGCACCGGCGCCGGTCATCGATATCGGCGACGACCGTGCCACGCGGCAGATGCGGCAGCTGGCGTTCACGGACGCGCGCAGCGAACGACAGCGCACGCAGGCGGCCGAGATTTTCGGGCTGCTCCTGAACCAGGCGATGACTCGCGAGTTGGAGCGGCTGCACCGGCGCTGGCGCATCGATGCGGTGTACGAGCGCTACTCTCTCTGGAGTCATGCGGGCGCCGGTTTCGCGCGCGCGGCGCGCGTGCCGTACCTGCTCGAGGTGAACGCGCCCCTGCGTGAGGAGCAGCGGCGGTACCGCAGTCTGGAGAACGCGGCTGCGGCCGCCAGCCTGGAGGCCGTCCTGTTCCGCAGCGCGGATCACGTCATCGTGCCCTCCAGTGCGCTCCGTCCCTATGTGGTCAGCCGCGGCGCGCGGGCAGCCGGCGTGCGGGTGATGCCCAACGCCGCCGACCCGGCCCTTTTCCACGACCACCAGGGCCGCAACCGGCGGACAGCGGGTAGTGGGGAGTTCGTGGTGGGCTTTCTCGGCACCCTGAAGCCGTGGCATGGGGTCGAAGACCTGGTGCGCGCGTTTCGGCACCTGCATCGCCGGTTCCCTGGCTACCGACTCCTGATTGCTGGCGATGGACCGCTGCGGCCGGCGCTCGAAACCATGCTGCGACGGTTCGGGGTGCACGGCGCCGCCCGGTTCACCGGGGAGGTGGACCACCGCGAGGTGCCGGCACTCTTGGCGCAGATGCACGTTGCCGTTGCGCCGTATCCGCGGCTACCGGCCTTCTACTTCTCTCCGTTGAAGGTCTTCGAGTACATGGCGGCGGGTGTGCCGGTGGTGGCCAGCGACATTGGCCAGCTCAGCGAGATCCTCGTTCACCGCACGACCGCATTGCTCCACCGGCCCGGAGTGGTCACGGAGCTGGTGGCGCGGATCGAGACGCTGCGTCGGCGGCCCGAGCTGGCCGCAAACCTGGCACGCGCGGCGCGGCGCGTGCTGCGCCGGCGCTTCACCTGGCACCATAATGCGGACCGCATTCTGGCACTGATCAAGAGAAGGCCGGGGCGCGCCGGCGGACGGAACGCGGTTCGGACGGTAGCGATGGGGGCGGTGCATGCATCTCGATAGCGCGCGCGTCCTGCTCGATCCGCAATCCATCACGCGGCGGTTGGGTGCGATCCCCGCCCTCGAGGGTCGGCGGCTGGGTCAAGCGGAACTGGCGTCGCTCTGGATCAAGCCGGGACGCCATTTCCACGCATCGTATCGGCTGACGGTCGCGGACCAGAGTCGCCCATTCCTGGTTTCCGCCTTCGCGCTCGGTCGCCCGCGAGCCGCGTCGACGCTGGCGGAACTCGGCCCACACTCTGCGGACGACCCAGTCTGCCCTCACTGTCACAGCGCCTGGGTCCCGCCTGGGTTGCTCTTGCAGCTCTTTCCCTTCGACTATCGTTTGCCGACGCTGCCCGCCTGCTTCGCTGTCGAGCGCGTCGCCCGCGCGCTCGGCAGCGACGTCAGCATCAGCGGCGCGGTACCCGCGGGCTATCGGCCGGGGATGCGTTGCCAAATCCGGTATACGACGGGATGCACGACCCTGTACGGGAAGGTCTCGGTGGAGCAGTCGCCCGGGCAGGCCTTCAGCCGCCACGGGTTGCTGTGGGCGGCGCTTGGTGGTGCGCCGCATCGTTTTCGCCTCGCCGCGCCATTTCGCTACCTCCCAGAGCTGCGGCTCGCGGTCATGGCCGCGGCTCCGGGCGAGAACCTGCACGATGCCTTGCGGGTCGGACGCGACGTCGGCGCCGACATCGTTCGGATTGCCGAGGCGTTGGCGCACCTGCATGGGCTGGAGATCAGGGGGATGGACCGCGTCTACACGATTGACGACGAGCTCAGCCTGATTCACGGCTGGGTCGAGTTGGTCGCCCAGTGGTACCCGGAGCTCGCGGCCGCGTTGATCGCGTGCGACACCGAGCTGCGGCGGACACGTCCCGAACCCGTCGCCCCCCGGGCACTGGTCCACCGTGACTTTTACGACAAACAAATCCTGATCGGACCGGACGGCTTGACGCTGCTGGATCTTGACACGGCGTGCCGCGGGGATCCGGAGATTGATCTCGGCAACTTCGGGGCGCAGCTCGTGTTGCGCGGCCTTCAGTTCGAACGGCCAGATGAATTCCGGGCGCTCGAGGAGAGCTTCCTGAGTGCGTACCGACGCGCGGCAGCTCCCGAGCGGGTAGGCTGGTACCGTCGCACGACACTGCTCCGTTTGGCGTGTGGGTATGCGCTGCGCCCGCAGTGGCATCATCTCGCCCCGGCGCTGATCGAGGAGGCCCGTCGCCCGTGAAACGCCGCATCCTCTTCTATTCGCACGACACCTTCGGTCTCGGTCACTTCCGCCGGAGTCTCACCATCGCCTCGTACCTGTCGCGGCACATTGACGGGCTGTCGATCCTGATGCTGACCGGGCTGGATTCTGCCGCATCGTTCGAGGCGCTGGCGGGCGTGGACTTTGTGAAGCTGCCTTCCATCTCGAAGTCGGGGCCGGACCAGTATCACACGCGCCATCTGCGCGTCAGCTTCCATCGGGTCAGGCGGATCCGTGAGAACCTCATCCTCACGGTGGCGAAGGCGTTCGACCCATCACTGGTCGTGGTGGACAACGTTCCGCGCGGTGCCGAGGGCGAGCTTTTGCCGACCCTTCGTTGGCTGCGCAGCCACCGGCCTGGCGTGCGCCTGGTGCTGACACTGCGGGATGTCCTGGATGCCCCCGAGAAGATCGTTCCGCAGTGGCGCGAGCTGGGCGTGTACGGCGCCCTGCAGCGGTTCTACGACGAGATCTGGGTGGCGGGTTCGCAGCCCATCTTCGATCCGATTGCCCTCTACGAGTTTCCGCCCGCGATTGCCCAACGGGTCAAGTTCTGCGGTCATGTCGTCCGGTCGACCCGACCCGAGGACGCGGACGCGGTCGGCCGAGAACTGCGCCTGGGGTCGGCGCCGCTGGTCGTGGTCAGTTGCGGGGGTGGAGGCGATGGCTATCCGCTGATCAGCGCATACATCGACGCCGCCGAGCCGCTGGCGAGGGAGGGGCTGCACTCCGCGGTCTTCCTGGGCCCCGATATGCCGTCGGTGCAGCGGCGGGAACTGAAGCAGCGGCTGCTGCCCTTGAGCGATCACGTCCACACGTACGATTTCCGGCCGGACCTCGTTTCCTTCCTCCGGCTTGCATCGGTGAGCGTCTCCATGGCGGGCTACAACACCGTCTGCGAGCTGGTCACCATGCGGAAGCCCGCGGTGGTGGTGCCGCGTGCCTATCCCCGCATCGAGCAGGTGTTACGCGCCGAGGCCTTTGCGGCGCGGGGTCTCCTCCGTCTGGTGCGGCCGGAGGAATTGAACCCGATCACCCTGCGCCGCGAGATCGAGGCGTTACTGCGCGCGCCAGCGCCAGACGGTGGCGGGGCGTTGCCCGAGGGGATCGACTTCGCCGGCCTGGGACGCATCGCCCGCCGGGTGCGTAAGCACTTGGGCCTGACGGACAGCGCGGGGGGCGCGGAGTGAGGGACTTCGGACATTCCGGCACCGTATCGTCCGCCCCATTGCCGGCGCGGCGAGGCGGATCCAGACGCGGGTCTCCCGCCGGCGTCGTGCTTCTTGCGTGGCTCATGGCCAAGCCGGGGCTGACGTCTGCCACGCCCAGCGAGCCCTGGGCGTGGAACGCAACGCTGGCCGTCGAACAGGCGTACAACGACAACGTCGAGCAACAATCGGGGCCGCACGCCCCTGACGATTTCATCACCAGCTTCACCGGCGTGCTCGACTGGGAGAACCAACGGAAGCGAAGCCGGCTGCCGAAGGAGCTGATTGTCCCCGTCCAGGGCCACATCTACCACAACATCCCGGACGCCGATTACTTCGAGATCGCTCCGGAGGTAGGCTCCCCGCTGTGGTGGCAGACCGATCTGTGGCTCGGCTACCGCTTCTCACCACGGCGTCGATTGTTCGACGAAGGGAATGGTGGCGGTCCGGTGCTTTACATGGAAAACGCCGGGACCGCCGCTGTGCGCCGCAGGTTCGGACAGCGGAAGCAGCTGCGCGCGGAGCTGGGGTTCGACGGGGAGTGGGATGACTACCGCCAAGGGCACCACGGGCGGGATTCGTTCACTCCGAGTCTGGTGTGGGACCTGCGCTATCGGTTTTGGTCCCCGGGCGATCCGAACCTGAGTGTCACGCCGCGGTTCAAACTGGAGTATGGCAGGCGCCACGCGCACGCCGACAACTACGACCGGGACGAGCTGACCCTCTCCCCCGGTTTCGACCTGCAGTTTCCGCTGGGGATCGGCGTGCGATTTCGCTACGAGCGCTCGCTGCGCGACTATACCGTCGGCAGCTTGCGCGCGGACGACGGAGCGCGCAACAGCAACTACCAGCGGGAGGACGACATCAGCCAGTACCAGACCTGGCTGGTCGTGCCGCTCTCACTTGTCACCGGGCTCGCGGTCGGTGCGCGCTACCGCTTTCGCTCGGGTGTCTACGATGAGCCGAACCGCAAGCAAACCGACGCGACGGGAAACACCACCGTCGGAGTGGAGGAGCAGTTCGATGTGCACGAGGTGGGGCTCGAAGTGTCGTACACGTTCTAGGACATGCACCATGAAGAGTTGCCAGCAGGGCAGGGAGGTCTCCAGATCATGAGCATCCGCGTTGCCTATGTCTGCGCTGATCGCGGCGTGCCGGTGGTCGGCCGCGGCGGGAGTTCCACACACGTGCGCGAGTTCACCAGCGGTCTCGTCGGACGGGGGATGCCTGTCACGCTGCTCGCGGCGTGTCCATCCGACGGGATCAGTGGCGGGACCGGCCCGTGTCCGATGATCAATCTGTCGTCCGACCCCATGCTCCACGGCCTGCGCGGCCAGATCGCCAAGCAGTTGCGTGCCAGTGGAAGCGCGTCCACACGGGCGGCGGAGATCTACAGCTTGCTGCTGAACCAGACCTTGCTTGGCGAGTTGGGGAAGCTTCGACAGCAGATCGACGTCGTCTATGAACGCCACTCGCTGTGGTCATTCGCGGCGCTCCAGTTTGCGCAGCGGGAAGGCCTGCCGTACTTCCTCGAGGTCAACGCCCCGCTGACCGACCAACAGGAGGCCTATCGTGACCTGGACCTGCGCGAGACGGCACAAGCGATCGAGCGGTTGGTGTTCCCCGCGGCGGACCGGATCATCCTGACCTCGCCGGCGCTGAAAGGGTACGCGCGGGCGCGCGGCGCGTCGCAGCGCCGCATGCGAGTGATTCCGTGCGGTGTCTCGCGCGGCTTCTTCCCCGAGTCCGGCCGCGCGGGCACACGGGGCAAGAGCGAGTTTGTGGTGGGGTTCATCGGCAGCCTCAAGCCCTGGCATGGCGTGGGGTCCCTGCTGGAGGCCTTTCGACTGCTGGCCGAGTTGAGCCCTAGTTATCGGCTCTTGTTGGTCGGAGACGGCCCACTGCTGCCATACGTCAAGGACTTTTGCCGCCGTCACCACCTGAGCCACCTCGTCACGCTCGCCGGCAGCGTCGATTACGAACGCGTGCCGGAGTATCTGGCCCAGATCGATGTCGGGGTCGCGCCCTACCCCGCGCTGCCCTCGTTCTACTTCTCGCCACTCAAGATCTGGGAGTACGCGGCTGGCGGTGTTCCGATCGTCGCCAGCGCCAGCGGCGATCTGCCTCAGTTGTTTCCCCACAAGTCCGCCGCGCTCCTGCATCCACCCGGGAGCGTTCGAAAGATCGTCAAGCATGTGGAACGCCTGCGGCAGGACCGCGCGCTCGGGCGGCGCCTGGCCCGGCGAGCGCGCCGGATCGCGAAGCAGCACACCTGGGATCGTCTGGCTGCGCGCTTCGAATCGCTCGCTGCGCACGTGCTTGCGGCGCCCCAGCACGAGGTGATCCCCGGCACGGAATCCTGGAGCCACAGCGCACCCGAGGGCTGAGCGAAGGACCTCTGAACGAATGAAGAGGCCCGCCTTTCAGCCCGTCGTGATGCTCGTGGTCTTGGCGATGAGCCATCCGGCGCTCGCTGGGGTCGCGGACACGCCGCTGTCGACCTTTGCCGACAACAAGCAGAGCCTGCTGGTCATGAGCGTCCCGGGTGTGGTGAAGCGCGACCGTTTGCAGACGGACTTCATGTGCACGTCCCTCGATGCGAGCCCAATCGACATCGGCGTCGAAATCTTTGCTCCCAACGGCACACGGATGAACGACGTCCATACCGGGGCCGGGGCAGTACTGAACGTGAACCCGGGGCAAACGGTGACCATCGGAACCGGGGCGACCGCGACGTACCTGGAATCGAAGCTGATTTCCCCGCTGACCGACGTCTCGCAGGGATCGGCGCGGGTGGTGGCGACCTCGAATCGGGTTCGCTGCAACGTCATGATCCTCGACAATCTCGCCACGCCGCCGGCGTCGTTGGCGACGCTGGGCGAAGGCGTGCGTCCGTCTCCGGGCGCCGCACCGACGACGATTCCCCTCCCAACGTTCTCAAATGGCCAGCCGGCGACGCACGCGGCCCTGTTCCCGGGCGTCGTCAAGCGCGGCGACGCCGAGTCGGTGTTCCTTTGCACCTCGCTGGCGTCGACAGCCATCGCCGTTGGCGTGGAAGTATTGACGCCGGCGGGAGGCGTTGCGAACCGCATCAACGCGGGAGAGGGGGCCATCCTCAATGTCGCGGCGGGGGCAACGGTGACCTTCGGAACGACCGGAACGGCGGCGCTGCTGGAAACCGCGCTCATCCCGATTCCGCCCGTTGCCCAGGGCTTGGCGAGAGTCGTCAGCACCTCGGGGCAGCTCATGTGCGCGGCGATCGTGGTCGATGCGTTGCTCGCCCCGCCGAAGGCCATGTCGAACCTGGGGGGCTGGGGCGCGGGCAGCAGCTTCGGGGGTGCCATGTTCAACAGCGCGCTGCCCCAGTTCTCGGACGGGAAGCAGAGCGTACACGTGATGACGGTGCCCGGTGTGGTCAAACGCGACCGTTTGCAGACGGATTTCATGTGCACATCCATCGGGGCAGGCCCGGTGGACATCGGGGTGCAGATTTTTGCGTCGGATGGCTCGCTCCTGAACAGCATCGATGCTGGCGTTGGCGCCGTGCTGGACGTCAGCCCCGGGCAGACCGTCACCATCGGCACCGGCACCACCGCGACGTATTCGGAGCCGGTGGTCATCCCGCTGGCGGACGGCCTCCAGGGAACCGCTCGCATCGTCGCCACCTCCGATCAGGTTCGCTGCAACGTCATGGTGGTCGATGACCTCGAAGCTCCGCCGGTGTCGCTGGCGACTCTGAGCCAAGGCGTCCAGCCAACGCTCGGCGCCGCGCCCTCGACACGCCCTCTTCCCCAGTTCTCGAACGGACATCAGGCGACGCATGCCTCCTACGTCCCCGGTCTCGTCAAGCGCGGCGATGCGGAGACGGACGTTTTCTGTACCTCGCTGGCGACGGGCAACATCGACATCGGCGTGGAGGTGTTCCGCCCCGACGGCACCTCGGCGAACAGCATCGCGGCGGGAAACGGAGCCGTGCTCGACGTTGCCCCGGGTCGTACCGTCGCGATTGGAACCACGGGAACGGCAGCGTTCCTCGAGACTGCGGTGATCTCGCTCACCGGCATCGCCCAAGGGATGGCCCGCATCGTGAGCAACTCGGGCCAGCTCATTTGCACGGCGATGACCCTGGACGCATCCGGGACGCCGCCGGCGGCGCTGTCGGCCCTGGCGGTGTCGACCATCGGGACGGCGTCTTCCGCCACGCCGACGGCGACGCTTTCACCGACGCGCACCGTGACGCATACGGCAACGCGCACGCGAACCGCCACGGGTACGCCGACCCGGACGTCAACCGGCACGCCAACGCAGACGCCGACGGTCACCGCCACCGGGACCGCGCCGCCATCGACGCTGACGCCCACACGACCCGCCACCGCCACAGTCACGCCGACACGTACGTTGCCGCCGACGCCGACCCTGACGTTCGCGCCAACGGCGACCACGGTTCCGGCGGTGACCCCGACGCCGACGCAGACAGCCACGGCCACCCGGACAGCGACCGTCACCCCCACCCGTACGTCTACCGCGACGTCGACTCAAACGTCCACTCGCACCCCAACGGCCATCACCCAGCCGCCAACCCAGACCTCGACGGTAACGCCGACGCGGACTGCGTCGACAACGGTTGCGCCGACGTCGACACCGACCGCGACGCAGGCCCGCACCGCGACCCCGACACTGACGCGCAGCGCGACCGGCGCACCGACTCACACGACGACCGGCGCGCCCTCAGCGAGCGTCACGCCGACGAAGACGCGAACGGGCGCGCCGACTCTGACGCCGTCCTCGAGGGGGACCGCCACGTACACCTCGACCCCGACCGCAACCGGTCTGGCGTCTGGCCCGAGCCCGTCCGCGACAGTGGCTGCGACGCCCGAGGCGACCGCAACAGCGACTTCCACGACCGACCAGCGGGCGACGATGACGCCCCCTCCCGCGGAGACCCCGACCGCGACGCCCGAGCGGACTTCGACGGCGACAGTTCCGCCGTGTGACGGCGATTGCGGCGGTGACGGCCAGACCTCCATCGATGAGCTGGTGCGCGGCGTCAGCATCGCCCTGGGCACGATACCGCTCGGGCAGTGTCTCGCACTCGACATCCACCCGGACGGGCGCGTGACCATCGACGAACTCGTTGCCGCGGTCGGTGCGGCGTTGAATGGGTGCGGTCCGCATTGAACGATTGAGCGATTTGGGCCATTGACCAATGGATCAATCATTCCACTCGGCAATCACTCAATCGCGCGATTACTCAATGGCTCAATTCCGTGAAGTCCCCCGATCCGAGCTGGATGCCCTGAGTCAATCGCCCGTCCTGTTCGATGCGCTCATCGCCGAGGACGGTCACGCGCTCGTGTTCCGCAAAACCGTGACCCGAGACGACCCGGGAGTCTCGGGCCAACGCGCCACTCCCCGCTGGCCGCATCATCTCCCGGGCGAGCTGATCATTGCCTTGACCGGGCAGGCAGGGGTGATCGCGATGCGCCGGAAGGGCGTCATCGGTGATGGCTGGCGTGGGCACGGCGTGCGCATCCGCGACGCGCGCTTCTCCGCATCGGTGGTGCTCGGAGAGACGTGCTACCTGCGTGTGGAGATCGGCCGCACCCGCCGGCTGCGGGACAGCGTGCACGTCAACTTCCGCTTCCGCATGTGGAAGCACGGGCCCGACGGGCAGGAGGTCGAGGTCTTCCGCAGCGAGCAGGACGCGATGTTCTTCCCGGGGTAGGGGCGGGCGGAAAGCTCAGGGCCACCGACGAGTGACGGCGGGGGAGATGCGAATAGTAGTAGGCTAGCGCCGCTTGCTTTTCTTCGCGCCGCGCGCCCTTGGCCGGCTGGTCCCGCCGCCGACCATCCCGATGCCCGAGGCGACGTCGGTGGCCGGGTGGAGCCGGATCTTGAGCGTTGGCCCGTAGTGGAGGACGAACGCGTTGAGCGGTTCAACGTCGTCGGCGTCGATGATCGCGACACCCCGGAATGGCGGATCGTGATCTTGCCAGACGTACTCGCCGACGAAGCGAAAGCCCTCCGCTTGCGCTTCTCCCCACTCGATCCGCTTCGCGACCACCGCCTCCAGCATCTCCCAGCCGAACTCGTATTCCGCAACGAACAGCATCTCGTCTCCTCTCGCCCCGGCATCAGGCGTCGAGTGTTTCCTGTCTGACGATCCGACCTCCGCGTCGCCGCGTCACCGTGTCGCCCCGTCTGCTCGCGACCGGCATGGACCGTCCTCGCGTCGCCGCCCGCTGCTGCCCGACCGCTACGTGCGACCGCTGCGCCAGCCACTCCGCCGCGGGTTTCCAGACACGCTCGGGCGCGGTCGATCCGGCGAGGATGCCCATGTGCCCGCCGGGCACGACGAGGAACGTCTTGTCGTCGCTCCCGACAGCGTCCAGCACCGCGCGCACGGCCGCCACGGGGGCGATCTGATCCGTCCGGCCGGCGAACACCAGCAGCGACGCGCGCACGCGCCGCAGGTCGGCGACCCGCCCACGGAAGCTGAGACGCCCCTTTACCAGCTTGTTGTGCCGCACGAAGTCGTGCACGAACTGACGGAACGCCTCCTGCGGGTAGTCGATGAACTGGCTGATCCACTGGTTCATGGCGTCGAAGCCGTTGACGTACTCGTGGTCCCACAGGTTCATGAAAAGGTCGGCGTAGCGCGTGACGTTTTTCATCGGGGTGAGCAGCCGGAACACCGCGCTCGACAGCCCGCCGGGTACGTTGCCGATCTGACGGGCGAGGAAGTCGAGTTGCCCGCCGGCGATCTTCCCGACCCAGGCGAAGAGCCCCATCTTGTTCATGTCGACCGGCGCACCGATGGTGACGAGATTGCGCACCGTCGTGTCACGGTTCGCCGCCAGGTGCGACAAGGCGAACAGCCCACCCATGCAGTACCCGAGCAGCGACAGCTCGCGCGTGCCGGCATCCGACTTCACGGCTCGACACGCTGCGGGCAGCCAGTCGAGCACGTAGTCATCGAGCGTCACGTAGCTGTCCGCATCGTCGGGCTCGCCGAAGTCCACGAGGTACACGGCGAAACCGCGGCGGAGGAGGAAGCTGGCCAAGCTGCGGCCGGGATGGAGGTCGAAGATGAACGGCTTCACCATCAGCGGTGGGACGAGCAGCACCGGAAGCGCATACTGCGGGTATGTTCCGTCGGCGAGATGGTACCGGCGGACCTCCAGTTTGCCCCGCTGATAGACGAGGTCGTACGGGGTGCGGCCGACCACGCGCTTGGGGTCGCGGATCAGCCACTCGATCCCGTTGACGAAGCGCAGGATCGCCCGGTTGGCCTCAACCCGCGCGAGGTGCTCACCGCGAGCCAGCAGCGTGTCGAACATCGGGGCCTAGCGTAGGGATGGCGTCCGTGGGTTGTCAAACTGCGGACGGCGGAGGGGAAGAGGATCGAGCGGCCCCGACTTGGCATCCGCATCCACGATCGGCCATTTGTCGTTGCTCATTGCTCATCGCTGTGCTTTGTGGCCGACCATGGACGAGATCGAGCGGGTGGCGCGGGCGGCGGTGGACGAGGCGGGCGATCGGGTGCGGGCGGCGTGGCGGGAGGCGAAGACCATCGAGTACAAGGGCACGCTCGATCTGGTCACGGAGACCGATCGCGAGGTGGAGGCGCTGATCGTTGGCCGGCTGCGCCAGGCGTTTCCCGATCACCGGGTCGTTGCCGAGGAAGCCTCGTCGGGGACGCCGGTCCGGCGGCCCGCCGCGGGAGAGCCCGTGTGGTATCTCGATCCGCTCGATGGCACCACCAACTTCGCGCACGCCTATCCGCACTTCGCCGTCTCGCTGGCGTTTGCGCGCGGAGCGGAACTGGAGTTCGGCATCGTGCACGAACCGATCCGGCGCGAAACCTTCGTTGCCCGTCACGGTGGCGGAGCCACCCTCAACGGCGAGGCGATCAGGGTGTCGGCCGTGGGCGATCTCAACCGGGCGCTCCTCGGCACCGGCTTTCCGTACGACCGTCGCGAGCACCTGGAATTCTACTTGAGCTTCCTCGGCGATTTCATCCTGCGCGCCCAAGGGGTGAGGCGGAGTGGCGCGGCCTCGTTGGATCTGTGCTACGTCGCCTGCGGTCGGCTCGACGGGTTCTGGGAGTGGAAGCTGTCGCCGTGGGATACCGCTGCCGGCGCCCTGATCGTTCGCGAAGCGGGCGGTGTCGTGACGGACTTCCGCGGCGGTACGTTCGATCTCTTCGGCCAGCAGACGTTCGCGTCGAACGGGCGCCTGCATGCGGCCATGGGCGCGGTGCTCGTCAATCGGCTGGGGGCGTGACTCACGGCTCGTGAATCGCGGGGACCGGAGATTGAGTGTCGCGCCGCCCTCTGTCGCGGCTCATCCGCGCAGGGCGTACGCCAGCCCGAGCTGGCCGAGGTGATAGGTCACCATGATCACCGGGTGCGACCAGGACAGCACGCGGACGAAGCGATTCCACGCCAGCACGGTGTCGGACGCCATGAAAAGCACTGCACCGGCCGCCGCGATGCGGTTACCGGACGCGACGGCAGAGGCCACCATGAGCGCGATGACGAGCATGTACACAGCGGTTGCCGCCCGGAGGGTCCGATCCTCAATGGACCGCACGATGCGGAACGCGACCGGAGACGACACCGCGATCACGGCCAGCCACCAGCCGAGCCGCGTCAAGATCGCGACGTCGAAATCGATGACGTACGCGACGTGCGCCAACAGGAACGCGCCCAGCCCCGCGGCGAACAGGTCAACCGGCAGCATGAGATAGACGTCGCCGAGGAGGGAAAAAGCGAGCGCGGTAACCAGCCAGCCTGATGCGTGGGTACCGATCGCCCCGTAGATGATCAGGGACGCCAGTGCGGCCGGCTTCGTGATGTACTCGAGCTGTTTGTCCTGGCGCGCCACGGCGAGCCAGTTCGCGACCGCGAAGACCCCAAAGGCGACCAGCGGAACGGTATCCGACATCAGCGGCAGCGGCTCCGTTGCCAGCTGATGCAGCGATCAGGTCTGAGTGAACCTTGATGTGACAGAAAGATCTCACCACAGAGGCACGGAGACACGGAGAAGAAGGCTTCAGAGTCGTGCTGATGATGAAACGATAATCTCATTCCGGATGGACTTATGTTTCGGTTCCCGCGAACGCTCGAAAGCCCGTCTTCTCTGTGCCTCGGTGTCTCCGTGGTGAGGTCCTTTTGTCTCATCAGGGTGAACTCTTCACGTTCCCGCGTCCCCGCGGCCTGTTCCACGGCTCCCATGCGACCGGACTACTATTCCGTTCCGCGCGCCGCGACAAGAGGACATGGGTCAACGGGTTCTCCGCCCCCTCCTCCTCGAAGCGGGTTGAGGTGAGGAGGGCTTCGCCGTCGTTGCGGCGTATTCGTAGGCGGCATTCAACCACGACGCCAGCCGGGCGCGGGACCGGACTTCACTCGGCGGTAGTCTCACCAGCTCCCGCGCCGTCATCCCCGGGCGCGGGGTGAACGGTGCGGCCCCGGGAAGCTCGAGCGCCCGTCGGCGAGCATCGGGGTCAAGCCGGATGACGATGTTGTCGTTCATGACGACCGCCACCATGCGACCGAACGCGAACAGGCACCAGCAGCCGAACATGTGCCGTTCGAACGTGTCGCGCAGCCCGCGGGCGGCGGACAATACGCGCTGCTGCTGCTGTTCGGAGTACATGGCTTCTCTGGCTCAAGGACGGGGTTATGGCTGTTCCTGGTATCCGATTTCGTGGATGCCATACCCGACGCGATCACCGAGCCGGTACCGTGTGATAGCGTCCTTCAACCAGGTTCGCCCATACGGGACCAGGCAGTTCACGAGCACCTGTTCGCCGATGAGATGGTACTCACGACCGTTCTCGTCGGTGAAGCGCGCATCTACGCCGACCTGTCTGGTGCCGCCATCCTGCAGCTTGGCTTGGATCTTGATGTCCCGTGCCTCGTGCAGTTCCTTGCCGTCCCAGAGGCAACCAATGGTGATGTCGGGGAAGCCGGGGCCGAAGGCAATGCGCACGGCGTTGAACCAGAAGTTCTGGTCGATCTCGCCGCTCAGGTAGTCCCAGTTGTGGAGCTTCGACCAGTCGCGTTCGCCTCCCCAGCTATGGTCGCGATGACTGAGACAGTCCACCCGGTACGGCGTACCTTTGATCGTGACCGTTCCGGTGACGCGGCCGCCCTGTTCGATGTGGCCCGTCATCTGGTCGTAGCTGACGCCCGGCGGCAGGGGCCACTTGTAGACCGGGCTGTAGGCGGTCCACACGACGTCGACCGCATGCGCCCCCTCGACGTAGCGCAGCCGGAACTGCTCGCGCGGCTTCTCCCATTCCATCGTGAACCCGTCGAGGACGAGGCGCCGCTGGTCGACGGGCGGGACCGGCGCCTGCTGGTCGATGAAGCTGTGCACGACGGCCCCTCGGTGGGTGATGAAGAAGAAGAGGTTCGACTCCTGCCGGTTGGGCAGGATGCCGGCCCGGACGATCACGCCGACCTCGGTCTTGGGATCGTAGAACGGGAACCAGTAGCTCTCGTTCCAGAGCGGCATGGACTGCGGGCCGGGAACGTGACGGCCGTCGTCCTCGATGGTGGCCAGGTGGGTCGTGCTGGGCATCAGAGTTCTCCGAATCGAATCATTTCTTGAACTGGGGGATGACGTATTTCCCCATGAGATCGATGGACTTCATCACCTTTTCGTGCGGAATGCGGTGTGGCTGCATGAAGCAGAGCAGGAGATCGCAGCCCGCCTGCTGATACCGCTTGCATTGCTCGATGCAGCGCTCCGGATCGCCGACGATGACCGCGTTGAGCGAGTCGAGCACATCGAAAGTGAGCGCCGAAGCGTCGAGATCGCGGAGCCCGCGCGTGTACTCGTAGGTGCCCAGTTCCTTTCCCTCCTGCCACGCCGCGACCGAGCCGATGAGCTGCAGGCTGCGTTTGACGTACCACTCGAAGGACTCGGCGGCGGTGGCCCGGGCCTCGGCGGTCGTTTCGGCGCAGTGCGCCATCGTGAACGTGGCGGCGCGGTTGTTGACGAACTTCCCGGTGGGCTTGGCCTCCTTGAGGCCGTTTCGATACAGCTCGAGGCGGACGGCGAGATCTTCCGGCGGCACGCCGATCGTGAACGACAGCAGTCCGAGCCCTTTGAGCCCGGCGATCTCATGGCTCTGCGGGCTGGTGGAGGCCACCCAGAGGGGCGGGTGGGGTTTCTGCAGCGGCTTGGGGTGCACGCGGCGGGGCGGGACCTTGTAGTATTTCCCCTCCCACGAGAAGAGTTCCGTCGTCCACGCGCCGACGACGACGTCGAGCGCTTCTTCCCACATGCCGCGGGTATCGTTCGGATTGATACCGAAACCCTCGAGCTCGTCGCGTGTCGACGAGCGGCCGGTGCCAAACTCGAGCCGCCCGTCACAGATCAGGTCGAGCGCCGCCGCCATCTCCGCCACCCGGATCGGGTGGTTGTACGGGAACGGCAACAGGCGCACGCCGTGGCCGATCCTGATGCGCTTGGTCTTCGCCGCGACGGCGCCGTAGAGCACCTCCGGCGCCGAGCAGTGGGAGAATTCGCTCAGAAAATGATGCTCCACCGTCCAGAAGCTGTGGAAACCCACCTCGTCCCCGCGCACCGCCTGGGCGATCACCTGGTGGTAGGCATCATACTCGCTACGCTCGTGCCACGGCCGCGGCACCGGAATTTCATAGAAGAGCCCGAACTCCATCCCCATCGCACCTCGCTCTCCGGGCATCTTTCGCCCAAATGCGGCGAGCGTGCAACCTCACGCGGCCGAACGAACAGCGGCGCTCCTACCTCTGCGAACTGATCGAGAAACTCCGCTGAGGTGCGGTGACGACGGCAGGGGAGAAGGGCGAGCGACCCTCTCCCCTGCCGCATCGTTACGGGGCGCAGGCGTTGCAGCAACTGGAGGCGGTGCCGGGCGTTCCGCCGACGGCGAGACAGCTGTCCGCGTCGTGTTTGATGCTGCACCGAGACTTTATCGGGCACTCCTCGTTGGTTGTACACGTGACCGCAGGATCGGTGCCCGCGCAGGTTCCGTC
>Ga0316626_10000263_pt1 | contig 19310 bp, 16 predicted proteins | sample OWC_Aug_T1_C1_D5_FD_207656 | JGI IMG/M metagenome (GOLD analysis project Ga0316626, IMG submission 207656) | Wetland soil microbial communities from Old Woman Creek delta, Ohio, United States - OWC_Aug_T1_C1_D5_A | ecosystem: Environmental > Terrestrial > Soil > Wetlands | place: USA: Ohio...
ATGTTTTTAGTTGAAACCAATCCTGAACTGCCGAAGGGTTCTCGTGTCATCGCAAAGATGAAAGGATTTAGAACAATCATAAGGCTTTTTTTATTCTTATATCATCTCCATAAAGTCTTGCCACATGTTGATGTCGTTTATTTTCTAACAGGATTTTTCAATTTCTTTTTTTGGGTAACCTACCCTGCGTTGATATTGATTAAAATCGAAGGCAAAAGAGTAATATTAAGTGCAAGGGGAGGAGAAGCTGGAAGGTTTTTTCGGCGCTATGGCATTTTGGTGAAGCCCATTTTAAGGAGCGTCGATACAATTTCAGTTCCATCAGGATTTCTGCGGGATGTCTTCAAGGAGATTCTCAACATAGAACCAACAGTTATTCCTAACATTTCTGATCTTCAGCAATTTAGTTTCAGAGAGAGATTTCCTGTTCAGGCAAAGCTTCTGACAACGCGGAACCTGGAAGAAATGTATAATGTGGATTGTGTCATCAAGGCATTCAAAGAGGTTCACTATCATTTTCCTGAAAGTTTACTCGGTATTGTGGGGGAGGGGAGCCAGCGGAAGGTGCTGGAAAGAATGGTTGGAGTTCTTGGGTTAACCGATTGTGTAAAATTTTACGGGAGAGTTGAACACGCTGAAATCCAGAACGTTTATGATCAGTATGATATCTATGTAAATGCCTCGAATGTGGATAATTTCCCAGGATCAATCCTTGAGGCGTTTGCGAGTGGGCTGCCTGTTATCTCAACGTTAGTGGGTGGTATCCCATACTTGGTTAAGGACGGAGTAACTGGACTACTTGTTAAGATGAATGATTATGTGGCCTTGGCCGAGAAAGTTGTCCAATTGGTCAGAGAACCAGATATGGCTTTGAGGCTCGCTCAGAATGCAAAGGGCGAATGTGAGAAATATTCATGGGAACATGTGAAAGCTGTATTATTCCCCATTCTTGAAAATTAGTGGCCAAAAATGCCAAAGGTTAACGTCTTTATTACTGTAGATACTGAACACAGCATCGGAGGGGCGTTCATAGATTCAACGCTCAAACCGGTAGGTAATGAAAAAAGGGTTTTTGGTAAAATCGGCGATCAGTATTACGGGATTCCATTAATTATCGATATTGCGAATAGATATGATATCCCTTTAACCTTTTTTTTGGAAGTTTTGAATAAATATTATTTTGGAGAAAATGAAGGCAGGGAAGTCTGCCGTTACATCATCGAACGTGGCCATAACGTACAACTTCACCTCCATCCCAACTTCCTGAATTTCACGCGACCTAACCCCGGAGAACACCATTTCTCAGACAGACTATGTAATTACGACCTTGAAAAGCAGGTCGAGCTTATAAAGGAAGGTAGGGAACTATTGATTCAATATGGAGCAAAACCCCCCATCGCGTTCCGGGCTGGAAATTTCGCTGCGGACAGGAACACGCTCGAAGCTCTAAAAAGAAGCGGTTTCCTTATCGATAGTTCCTTTAGCAAGAATTTTGGAAATTCTTTTCCGGAGACGAATCACATTAATATCAACGATTCTTTCCAAGTGGAAGGTATTTGTGAGTTCCCAGTAACTAACTTTGTTGAATCTATGCCGTTTAGAGCGAAGCGTTTTAAAGCGTTGGATATCAACGGAGTCAGTTTCCAAGAGATGAAATATGTCCTTAACCAAGGGAGGACAATAGGACTAAATAATATTACAATTATTTTGCATTCCTTTAGCTTTATTAAGCCGTACGATGTCCAATATAAGGTAATCAAACCCCGATGGCGAGTGATTCGTCGGTTTGAAAAACTATGTTATCTTTTAAAGGAAGATTCGGAGGCTTTTGAGGTTAAGAGCTTTGGGTCTCTTGACAGAGATCAACTAGATCAAATGTCCTCCCATTCTACCCATCATTTCTTTCAAGTTCCATTTAAATTCACGCTTATCCGGTATCTGCAAGAATTGAAGAATCGTCTATGGTAACTATTCTAAGGTTTGTTTTTATACCTTTTGACAGTAAGACAATTTAAGAATAAGTTTTAGGCAAACGAGGAGTTCTTGTTATCCTGAAGTTTATGGCAAATGGCTATGACGTTGTTGATTTTGCTCGAGATCTTATAGGTTATAGGAAATTCTATGTTAGATAGGAAATTCATCGTCAATTTTACTCCCACGGGAATGATCCCTACTAAAAAGATGACTCCGTATGTCCCAGTCCTCCCAGATGAAATTATCAATGATGTTTTAAGTGTGGTAGAACTCGGTGTAAGTATGATTCATCTCCATGCGCGTATTTGGTATGGCATAGAGAGGGCCCATCTCGCCACGAATCGAGACCTGGTTGAGAGAATAGTAGATATCGCTAAAATTCTGGGATACACGCCCTACATCCCTGGAGAGGTTAAAAATCTCTTGGGATGTTCGCTAAACGAGCGGTAAACCAATGAGAGTGATTAAGAAAGTCAAGGAAAAACTTAAGCAAGGCCTTTTTCTCAGATATCTATTTGATCGGTTAGTCGCCATGGGATTAGAAATAACTCCTTACTACCTTGTTCAGGAGGGTTTATTCGGCGAGACGGACCTCGACCTCAACCCGAAATTGGTTCAAGACGTGCCAGACTTCCTAGAACCTGTGGACATGAAAATAATTTCAGCCAAGTCCGAGGTTGACTTCTCAGAAGAAATGCTTTTGGATAGGATTGCCAACGGCGGCCGGTGTTTTGCCATAAAGCATAATAATAACGATATCGTCGCCTATTCATGGTGTAATTTACGAGAATGCCATTCCAAGTTATTCCCTTTTCAACTTAAAAACGAGGAAGCTTACTTATTCGATGCACGAACTTTTGAAGCTTATCGGGGCAAGAATGTGGGCCCATACTTAAGGTATCAGCTGTATAAACGGTTAATGCAGATGGGCAAGACTAAATGTTTTAGTATTACACTTCTGTTCAATACTCCCGCCATAAAGTTCAAAAAGAAATTGAAAGCAAAACCTGTGAGGTTTTATCTTTACATAGAGTTGTTCAGAAAATATCATTGGAACATCCTTCTGAGGAACTATGAGAAGCCTCACGAGAGCAGAGAGTTATCTTGAACAATTTATTTTAACCAGAAGCAAATGATTTAGAACCTCTGACAAAATGGTCTAAACTATTTTCGGTTGACGGACATGAATAATTTTCAGGGAACAAAATCTAATCAAGATAAGTGTTCTGAAATACAGGTTGGTATCATAGGCACTGGTTTCATAGCTGATCTCCATATGGAGTCATTAAAAAGGATCCCAGGTATTCGGGTGATAGGATGTTGCGATGTCGATAAAAGGAGGGCCGACAGTTTTGCAAGGAGGTGGAAGTTATCTCCACCATACGATGATATTACCTCTTTTCTGGAGGGAAAAAGATTTAATGTAGTACATGTGTTGGTACCTCCAAATTACCATTGCTCAATTGCGAAACAGATCCTGGAATGTGGCGGGGATGTGTTCCTTGAAAAGCCCATGGGCATAACGAGTGATCAGTGCCAGAAATTGATAAAAATATCCCAGAGAAATGGCACAAAAATAGGATTGAATCATAATTTCGTCTTTTACCCCCTTTTTAAGAGACTGCAAAAGGATTTATCTTCCCATAGAATTGGCAAGCCGGAATATGTTATCGCTTTTTACGGGGGTCCCTTAGGCCAACTCGATTCCGGCAAATTCGGCAATTGGATGTTTCAAGAACCCGGAAATATTATTTTAGAACAGGGCCCCCACCCGATTTCACAGATCCGAGCCATTCTGGGAGAAATCCAAGAGATCACCCCTACAGCAACCGGGAAGAGAGAGTTGGGGAAAGACCAGTTTTTCTACGACCGCTGGCAGGCAATTATGAAATGCAAAGAGGGAAATGCCTTTGTTCATCTTTCTTTTGGAAATCAATTTTCCCCCCAAAGAACGCTTTATGTTTATGGTCAGGATGGAGCGATCCTGGTTGATTTTCTTAACAATCGATATCTCCTTCAGGAAAAATCCATATTCCCGGATTACCTGGAGCCCACTGCCAATGCAATGCGTTATTTAATCCCTGCTTTAGAAGGGGTTAAGGATTTCCTGGATTACGCTTTCTCCAAGGTTAAACTTAAAGACAGAACAGACCCGTATTTTCTAACCATAAAAAACAGTCTAAACGCTTTCTATGATGCGTACCGATCAGGGACAGGCTTGCCATGTAGTGGTGAAGATGGGCTAAAAGTAGTTGAGGCATGTGAAAAATGGATTGAAGCGGCCGCGCTGCCTAAGAACCCGGGACCAGTTGTAATCAGTAAGAAGGTTGAGGAAAAAGTGGGCGAGGAAGTCCTTGTGACCGGGGCCACTGGTTTTATTGGAAGGCATCTTGTAAAAAACTTAGTTGCGCGGGGTAGGCGAGTACGAGTCTTGGTAAGAAATCCGAGAGGGCTGCGTGCTGAGCTTTACTCGCCTTTGGTGCATATCGTTGAGGGCGATATATCGGATCAAAAGACCATTGGAAAAGCGGTGCAGGGAGTTCAATTTGTTTACCATCTGGCTCACGGTCTGGGGCAGGGCTGGGAGGATTTCCTTCGATTGAATGTCGCACCAGCCCGCTGTCTTGCGGAAGCCTGCATAAAAGAAAAGGTTACATACCTTATTTTCGCAAGCACTATCGCTACCTACTATTACGGCGATGTCCCGAAAGGAAGAGCTATTGACGGAAGTGTCGCTATCGACAGCAAGCCTGAACTCAGAAATTTCTATGCAAGGTCGAAGATAGTTATAGAGAATATGTTGATGGAGATGTTCAGAAAAGATAATCTGCCTCTTGTCGTTTTTCGGCCCGGGATTGTTGTAGGAGAGGGAGGAACTTTATACCACAGCGGCATCGGAGAGTGGACGCGCGATAATGTCTGTACCTACTGGGGCTGGGGAAACAATGAACTTCCCTTCATCTTAGTGGAGGATGTAGCTGAGGCAATGGTAAACACTTTAGATGTGGAAGGTTTGGAGGGTAGGGCCTTTAATCTCACCGGAGACGTCAGGCTTACCTCCAGAGAATACATCGACTACCTGAGAAGGTACTCAGGGCGCAATATCAAGGCGTTTGCTTATCCTGTAATATTACGTTACCTTTCTGACGCCCTTAAAATGTCAATCAAATTGTTAACGAGGGACTCGAATGCCTTTCTCAGCTATCGTGATATTTCTAATAGATCCATTGGAGGGCATTTCAATTGCGAATCTGAGAAAAAGGTCCTATCTTGGCAGCCCTGCCAAGATCGTGACGAATTCATTTCGAAGGCGATCAGGCGTGGTGTCTCAGAAAAATGAGCAGGTATCGGGCCTATTTTGGTTTTTGAATCATGAGTTACTGGGCTGCAATAATGGAGTGTCTGCTTAGGGGTTTAAGATAAGATAGAAGTCAGCTAATTATTCTTGTCCGCGATAGATCTTTAAGGGTCCCCTCACTGGGCGGCTACTGCCAATCATTATGAATAATCACCCAATAAATGTCTTATATCTCTTGCAATACTTTGCAATTGGAGGCAAGGAACAGATAGTTAAGGATCTTATGCTCTTATCAAGTAAACAATTTAATCCCGTAGCCTGCACATTGAGGAAAATAGGTTTTATGGGTAACGAAGTGAAAAAAGCAGGTCTTGAAGTAATATTAATCGGCAGTTCAAAACAAAATAAGAACACGTTTAATATTGTCCGCGAACTGATCGATCTTCTGACCACATATCAGATAGATATTGTGAATTGTCATGATATTGGCTCTTGGTACTATGGGGTTATAGCCGGGAAGCTAATTAAGGCAAAAAAAATAGTTCACACGAGGCACAGCTTTTTAGAAAATCAACAACCGAGGCATCTATTTCTATCCAAACTGCTATCGTTATTCACCGATAAAATTATTGTTGTATCTCCTGAAATAAAGCACTCGATGATCAATGAAGAACATATTAGCGAAAAGAAGATAGAGGTGATTTACAATGGGATCAACCTAGAAAAATATCAACTAAAATCAAAAAGGCAAGAGATCAGGGCTTTTCTTAATATTGACGAACGGGCATTTGTGACTGGCACTGTAACGAGATTTTATAAGGTTAAAAATATTGAAATGCAAATTGATATGGTTGAGCGGTTGAAAGCAAGGATACCTGATTTAAAACATCTCATCGTTGCGCCTATGGATGATTACGGAAAGAGAATAAAAGAGGACATAAGACAAAAACAACTGGAACAGTATATTTCTTTGCTTGATTTTAGAGAAGATGTCCCCAACATTTTGAGAGCGGTTGATATCTTTATTCTCAGCTCCTTTTCGGAAGGTACTCCGCTCGTATTGTTTGAAGCCATGGCCTCAAAATGTGCTGTTGTGGCAAGTGCAGTTGGTGGCATTCCGCGCTTAATCGAACATGGAGTAAACGGCATCTTATTTGATGTTCATAATCTGGAGGAGTTGTGCCGTGCTGTCCTCTCCTTGTATCATGACCCAGATTTCAGGTCTCAGCTTTCAGAGGCCGCAATAAAATCTGTGAAGAGATTCAACATCCAGAGCGTGGTTAAAGAATATGAAAATGTGTATTTAAAGCTTTTGAACCCCAAACCAAGGTGAGGTAGTTACAATAGCATTTGTTATGGCTAACATCATACCGTTATTGTTCAAGCTTTACACAATTCTCAACCGAAAGCTCACATTCCATAAATATATTGATCTAAACACACTGGAGAATTCCTATTATCTTTACGAAGCCCATAAACTCGGGGTCAGTAGCAATATAATTATGGATAACGTTTTGCAGCTAACAAATAGAAACGAGGTTTACAATATATGGCGAAGCGGAACGGACCTTGATGGACTTGGATCGCTGCATGTATCAGGAGATAAAGTTTACTGTTACTCCATGTTTGAAAAAAGTAATATCCCAACGCCGAACCATATGGTATTGAAGAGTGGCGATTACAAAAATGCGATTGTGTTTAAGAAACGTATCAAGTCGCCAGTTGTTATAAAACCTGCTAGAGACACGGGTGACTCCAAGGGGGTATTTGTAAGGCCAGAGACCCTCAGCGAGATCTATTGGGCAGTAAATTGCGCGGGTGCGTACGGGAAGGAAATTATAGTTGAGGAATACTTCAGGGGGACTAATTATAGGTTACTTTTCTGTAAAGGGCAGTTTTTGGGGGCGAGTGCCCGAGTTCCTGCGAGCATCGTATGTGACGGGGCCCATTCTATAAACGAATTAATCATTTTGTCGAATAGGGGGAGAAGGCGAATTGGGGATATTCTTCCGTATGAGACGGTGAGCAGGCCAATATTGTATGAGATTAAGATTACCAGACAAGTTAAAAAGGTTATAGGAAGACAAGGGCTAAGATTAATCTCAGTAGGAGCTAAAGGGGATCTTGTTCAACTGCACGAAACGTGCCACTGGTTATACGGTGGTCAATATTTTGATGTAACGGATGAAATCTCTCCGGTGTTGGTTGATGCCTGCAGAAAAAGCGTGGAGGCTATAGGGATCAAACTGGCAGGTGTGGACTTGATAGCGCAAGACATCAAGGACCCTAAGAGAGGAACTTATGTAATAAATGAGATCAATACCACTCCGGCTCTATTGATTCACTACGAGGTTCAAAATCAAGAGAAGAGGAGAGATGTGGCACGGATGATACTGGAGAGTATGTTTCATCTCAAATAGGAATTGTCGTGGGACTGGGGAAGGAACGAGGTAGCTTGCGAGTAGATTAAATGCGATGGTACATAAGAAGAAATATCTTCGCAATAAATTCCATGATTGTTATGGAATATGATCTATCAAAGTATCGAGGTGAAAGGCCTTCCTACCCGATGTTTGTGGATGGTCTGGCGGTTTATGCAACCAGACTATTTGAGATAAACTCTGAGTACGGAGTTAAAATGGAAAAGGCTATCTCGCAGATGGATTATAAACCGCCATTTGATATTCAGGAAGCCAGACGACGTATCAAAGAGGGGGGTTACTTTATTATTCTCGAGAATGGACCTGAAATAATTGGGTGGAGTTGGGCTGCAGTCAATAGGGTCTTTTTTGATGACTTCAACTGCTTCATCAAAATCAAGGAACGATGTGTGTTTTGCTATAACTTGTACATTAAGAAACAGTATAGAGGGAAACGATTAAATCATATAACCCTGGGGGAGTTACTGTATCAGTTTAAAAATGATGGTTATGAGAAAACATGGGTTCTTGTCCACAAATGGAACCATGGATCTTTGAGGTCGCTACACAGCATGGGTTGGAGAATAGTTGGCCGCTACAATTTCGTGAAACTCATGTTCTTGAACTTCAGGTTTCCGCCGCAGGGGATTTAGGCCACGCGGCGCATGGATAAGATGCCTGTCGTCAACTTTAATGGGGTCAGACATTAGAAAAATGGGAATGCCAAGCGTTGATTTAGTAAGTCAGTTCTCTTCACTGCGCAAGCCCCTCATTATCGTTATGAACTTGAATCACATCGGGCTGGGAATCGCGCGTAATTTCAAGAAGATGGATTGTTCCATCCTGGGTTTTGTAAAAGCTGCAAATTTCGCATGCACTTCAAACACCCTTTCGGCTCACGTTGAAATAAGCCCAGAGACAGAGCCCAGCCGGTTGGCTCAGTTCATGGTCGAGCTAGGAAAGAGATTGCGGGAGAAAGGCTTCGTTGTACCGACCAGTGAAATTGAACTCAGCTTTTTATCGTCTCATAGAGATGTCTTATCCCAATACTACCATCTCAGCTTAACTCGGGAAGAGGCGCTATCTAAAACCATAGATAAGTATGCTTTTTATCAAGAATTAGAGGAACACTCCTTTAACTCTCCAGATACTTTATTGATAGAATCTTTTGACTCGATCGCCCACTTGGAGAAGGAAATAAGATATCCCTGTATCATAAAGCCTATTTTCTCCGGGGATTGGAAAACAGATCATTCTTATAAAGTGATAGGGGGGCAGAAAGCGATAGTCGTTCGGGATAGAGAAGAACTCAAAAAATACTATGGTCTTGTTTCTGTCCTAAATTCAAAGATGTTGCTACAAGAGATCATTGAGGAGGATTATGGTAATTATTCTTTTTGTTGTTATGCTGACCAATCGGGCAAGGTTCTTTGGGGGTTTGTCACCCAGAAAATGCTCCAATACCCCGGCGACTTCGGGACTGCCTTAATGTGTCAAGTTACAGAAGAACCAGAGATACAGGAAGTTGGGAAACGAGTCATAGAGGCATTGGTCATCGATGGCATTTCCGAAGTAGAAATTGTGAAAGATAAGAAAACGGGTATGCTTTATATTATTGAGATTAACACAAGACACTGGTTGCAACACACGTTATCCTTAAGCCTTGGTGTTAATTTAAGCCTTTTGGACTATTACTTCCGTAATCACAACCCGACAAAGGTTGAGGAAACACTTTCCAGCGAACGAGTGTGCCAAAAGCCTGTCATCTGGATCGATGAAATGGGCTATCTGGCTCACTGCATCAAGCACCGTTTCAGGCTCAAGGATTGCCATTTTAAGCTGCTTGCGGGCAAGAGTTGGCAATACTCTACGTGGTCAACGAAAGACTGGCGCCCATTCTTTAACAGAGTGAAGGCGACCGTCTTCTCGAATTAGAGTGTGGCAAGGACATTCCAAAAGACGAAAGCCATTGGGTTTGAAATTAGAGACTAAGACAATAAAAACAATGGCGGCGGCCTGACTCCGCTGAAGACATTCCACCTTGCCTCCGGATAAACATCGGATGGTTACTTCAACAATTCAACCTCGCAAAAATAAGTATCAATGCCAATGACAAACTTTATCAAGAACATCGTTGACCTATCCAAAAGGAGCCTGCTACGTTCCTTGGGAGTTATCCCTGCTTACCACAGATTATATTAGTACCATTCAGAAAAACATTTTAGAAAGCATTATCGTGACGTTTTAAGAAGTCAGTGGTTCTCAGTTGAAGACATGGAAGTCTATCAGAGCGAACATCTTCAGCAAATCATTAGGCACGCCTATCATAATGTCCCTTATTACAAGAACCTGTTTGATCAATTGAAAATATCTGTTGATGAAATTAAATCGTCAAGTGACCTCTTGAGAATCCCTATCCTCAGAAAAGCTTTATGAGTTCAATGCGACAAAAACGACATTGAAAATTAACTCTGCCCTTATCAATGGGGAAACGCTTAATCAAATCTGTAGACTCTTAGAGGAGTGTCGACCGTTGCATATAGAATCATATCCATCCTTAATGAGCGTATTTGCAAAATTCTTGACGGAGAATCCTAGCTACGATATCAAACCGCACTCCATAACGCTGAGGGCAGAGAAATTATATCCTGGGCAGAGAGAGTTGTTAGAGAATGTGTTTCGATACCCTTGTTTTGAATTCTACGGGATGTGGGAATATTTGATTTTTGCTGCGGAATGTGAGTATCATCGTTTGCATCTCGACTTTGAATTAGGGATTGCCGAGGTTGTTAAAGATGGTAGATTGTGTTCGACTGGAGAGATTGGGGAAATCGTGGGTACAGGCCTCCATAATTATTCAATGCCTTTGATTAGGTATGCGACTGGCGATTATGGGTATATAAGGAATGAAGGATGTCAATGTGGAAGAAAGATGCCAATCATCGAAATCGTTGGTGGAAGAGAAAAGGATTTAATAGTGACGAGGAAGGGTTTCTTCAACGTGATGTCTGGATTACCTCTAATGTTAGGAAAGAATAACCTCATTAAACAAGTGCAGTTTTATCAGGAGAATAAAGACACATTGGTCGTTCGCTTAATAAAAGGCGAGGAGTTTTCAGACTCAGATAAAGAAGGGGTAAAGGCGGCTATAAGTAATTATTTGTTAAATTCTATAGGGATCACTTTAGAGTTCTTAGAATATATTCCGAGAACATCCGCGGGGAAATATATGTATGTGATATCCAAGGTGGCGATTGAGGTTTAGTTTATTATCAAGAACGCTTACGAAATACATTCAGGAGAAAAAAGCCTTTGTTACAATGAAGGAATCAGGGTGGCATTGGAATATTTCGTCGTGTGATGAATTGGAGTATGACAAGAGCAGAAGGAGTTTATGAGCGAGGTTTCTGAAAAATCGATGTGGGTAAGGAAAATTGGGGAGCCACTTCTCATTAAGGAAGTTGATCTAGGGGGGGATAGGCACGGCTGGCTGGTTATAGACAGCTTGGGGAATGGGCAGGCGTCGGGAGGGGTTCGGTTAGGGAATAGCGTGACGTTAGATGAAGTTCAAGCTCTGGCGACTGAGATGACCCTCAAATTCTCGTTCTTGAATCTGCCCCTGGGAGGTGCCAAAGCAGGCATTTATTGTTCCGGTCCTATGTCCGAACAGGAGAGAGCGAGTCTTTTTGTCAATTTTGGTGAGGGATTAGGTCCTATCCTGCGGGAGAGGACCTTTCTGCCTGGGACTGACATGGGAACCTATCCAGCGGATGTTGGAAATTTGTTTAAAGGGGCAGGGTTAGTCAGGAAAAATCAAGGGCTTTTGGACTCAGGATTCTATACTGCTGTTTCGGTATTTTCGGCATTGAAAGCTACTTCGGGGATCCTCGGTATTTCGCTTTCGGGTGCCCGGATTGGTATCCAGGGATTGGGAAAAGTGGGGCTAAAATTGCTCCACTTTGCATATGAGCATGGAATGAAAATAGTTGCGGTTTCCACCCGGGTGGGGGCGTTACATTCTCCCCGGGGACTGGAGGCGGAGCAAATTTTGGATCTGGCTGGAAAATACGGGGATGACCTCGTCTCCCATTATCAGAGGGCTGATTCTATCCACCTGGAAGAACTTTTCGAGCAGGATATGGAAATCCTTTGTCCCTGTGCAGGTATGTATCCCATTCATCGTGACAACATAGATAAAATTAGGGCAAAGATCATCATCCCGGGATGTAATGTCGCTGCAGCACCCGAAATTGAAGAGAGTCTATTTTATAAAGGTATCATCTACCTTCCTGGTTTCGTTTGTAACTCAGGAGGGGTATTGTGTTTTCTACTTTCAAACTATGGTTTGAGGGAGGAAGAGATCAGTACTTTTCTGAGCCGGGGCATTGGACGAAAGATATCTGCGCTGCTAACTAAGGCAAAGAAGAACAATGTATCTCCTGCTGTTGCGGCTATGAGCATCGTTAGAAAAAATCAAGAGGGGTTTATCCAGGAATCCGGGGCTAGATCAAAGGGACGCCTGAATTTAGCAATGGTCCGCTTCAGAAAGTCCGGAACAACGGAAATGATCTGCACTCTTCTCTGGCCAATTGTCCAGAATGCACTTTCAGGGTCTTCTTCTATGAGAAAAAAGTTGGCCCAGAAAATACTGTTTGAACGCCTTTTTGGGTGTAATTAGTTACCCTTCAAAGCCAGGAGATTTAACAGCCGATGACCGGCCTGCAGATTATTTTGGATGAAAGATACGCTACCAAGAAAAATCTGGATAGAATTACGCAACTTGCGCCAGATGCGAGGGTAGCTGTCTTTCATATCGGAGAGCGTTATCCCATGGTCAGGATAGTCAGGGGAGCTTTCAGGCAGACGTTGCCATGGTTCCTTTACAATCCTATATCAACAAGGTTGGATCGTTTAGCAGAAGCTCAACGGCTGGAATGGATTTATCCTCCTATCTCCTCTTCCCATATCACCAATGTCCTCCTATATCCTCCGATGGCTGAATGCTCTATCGGAAAAAGGCTTTTAAACTTATTGTCTCCCCGATGGATCCACAGTATCATGACGGGTGTTGACAGGATACCTTCCCTTCCGGCTGAAGTCTTATTGACCAACTCTCGAGGGGTCCATAGCCTCAGAATTGCTGAGTTTACCATGAGTTTGATTTTTGCCCTGGCTAAAAACATCCCTCAGCACACGTCCCAGACCAACCGCAGGATCTGGAAACCATTACCTTCAGAAATGATTCAGCGAACTCGCCTGGGGATCGTGGGTTTGGGCAGTATCGGAGCAGAAGTCGCTCGTTTGGGCAAAGCAGTGGACATGGAGGTTTGGGTGATTAAGAGAGAGCTAGCTCAAGATCATTTTGTGGACTATGTTTTACCTCCTAAAGAACTTCCTCGCTTCCTCTCCGAGGTCGATTATGTTGTCCTTGCTGTTCCACTCACCGAAGAGACGCGTAACCTGATTGGAAAAGAAGAATTTAATATGATGAAACCTACCGCCTGCCTTATTAATATTAGTCGAGGCGGAGTTGTTGATGAAAACTCGTTATATCAGGCACTTAGGACCGGCCGTATTCGTGCGGCTTGCATCGATGTCTTTCAGGACGAAAAACCCCTTCCCCAAAACAGTCGATTTTATAAATTGCCGAACCTCTTAATCACCAGCTACAGCGCTTACTATTCGCGAGACTCAACAAATCAAATTTTGGATCTATTTTTTGAAAACTTGAGACGGTTCTTAGCCAAAGAGCCGCTCTTGAATCTTGTTGAGCCTGCATTGCGTTCTCCTTACTAAGCGACCTCACGAAAGGAAACTGCCATGCCAAGAGTAAGTGTGATTATCCCAACATATAATTCTGCAAAATATATCTGTGAGGCAATAGATAGTGTCTTGTCACAGACATACAGAGACTACGAAATTATTGTTGTCGATGACGGGTCAAAAGATAACACTGCAGAGGTTTTAGGAAAATATGGCAATAAAGTTCTTTCCCTTTACCAGGAAAATGCCGGAGCAAATTCAGCACGGGCCCGCGGGCTAACGGAAGCTAAAGGCGAATATGTTGCTTTAATTGATGCAGATGATAAATGGTTGCCAGATAAGTTACAAGAACAGGTTGAGTTTATGGAGAGTTCTCCAAAAATAAATTTAGTATTTTCTGATTTTTACAATTTTAATGAGAAAGGAACCTTTGAACAAACATTTCTCAATAATAACAAAACATTTAGGAAAATACGAACAAAGTCAATATCAGATAACCGACCTAATTGGAAGCTTTTCGATCAAAACTTCATATACGAGTATTTGGGTGGCAACTTTATTCTGCAATCTACTTTAATGGTAAGAAGAGACATTTGCATAAAGTTCAATATGTTCGAAAACAATGATTTGGAGCTAAGGGCAATGTATGAGTTCCTACTCAGGTCATTGCATCAGCTTAAAATAGGTTTTATCGATAAAGTATTGGTCCACAGAAGGATTCATGACAGCAACATAACATTGAATGCTGAAAAATATTATAAACATACAATTGTGATCTGCGAAAAAGCAAGCGACTACCCTTGGATGGATGAGAGATGCCGACGGTTTTTGGGAAAGGAATTAGTTAAGAATTATTTCAGGCTCGGGAGATATTATTCTTTGAGGGGAAATTTCGTTGAGGCCAGAAATGTGCTGCGACGCTTATTTAAGAGACAGCTTCATGTATATTCGATCACATTATTTCTCTTAACATACCTTTCGTCTGTAAGGATTATTCTTCTTGCTGGAAGAATAAAGAATGTTATTATGACGACGCTCAAAATGAATAGAAATGGCGATAGCTGAAGTCTCGTGTCGCTGAGTTGCAGAGCAATCGTGGTTTAGCGAGGGATCCCAAGACACAAAAGGTAGGAGATAATGAAAATTGCAGCCTATACAAACTCAGCGGATGGAAGTGGCGCCAGACGGGTGTTTTTTGAATTAATCAAGCGACTCAAAGAAAAGGGTTACGAAATCGATCTTTATCATTTATCTTATGCAAGAATGAAAGCATTCCCTCTTTCTAATTATGTAGATGAAATATATTCGTATAAATGTGATGTACTAAAGGAGAGTGGATTTAGACCATATCTCTTGTCATTGGTGCTCAATTTCTTCAAGAAGATTTTATTTTTGATGAGATTAAAATACATATCAAAGAAAATGAGCAATGACATAAACAGTCGAAATTATGATATGGCGTTCTTCGATGTATGTGATTTTTTGCGTGTTTCATATCATTTTAGGTATTTAAAAATACCTTCCCTTTTATTTCTGCAGCATCCGAAAAGAGAGGCTTTTGAGCCAGTGCATTTTATGGTTAGAAACTTGTCATATGAAGGCTATCCTTTCTTAATAAAAATTTATAAACAATTATCGTTTTTTGTTTACAAAATCGACAATATGTTGATTGGTCGGATAAGTAAGGTTAATTCACAATTTGCTTCTTTAATAGTCACAAATTCTTACTATACAAGAGAATATATTTACAAAGTATATGGTGTATTAGCGAAGGTTAATTATGTTGGGATTGACCTTGATAAATTCAAGCCATTGCGGTTGAAAAGGAAAACTTTTGTTTTGTCAGTGGGAGGGATCGAGGAAGCAAAGGGATTCGATCATATTATAAGGGCTCTGTCTTTAATTCCTGAGGGAAAAAGACCCGATCTGATTATAGTGGCAGGCCGAAAACAACAGGGGATTTATGCTTATCTCGTGCAATTAGCGAAAGAAAAGAATATCAGCATGAGAATTCTGGAAAAGATCAGCGACGATGAACTTGTTCGATTGTATAATGAGGCACTCATGGTTGTTTTTGTACCATTGATGGAACCATTCGGATTGATACCCCTCGAAAGCAATGCTTGTGGAACTCCTGTCATTGGGATAAGGGAAGGTGGAATCAGGGAAAGCATTATAGACGGAGAAACAGGAATACTTGTTGATCGTGATGAACAGGAATTGGTTCAGGCTATCACCAAACTGATTGATTCCCAGGAATTGCGTGAAAAACTTGCTCAGAATGGCGTTGAATATGTTCAAAAGCACTGGACTTGGGAGAAATCCATGACGCTATTGGAAAAATATTTTCGAATGGTCATTAGGAATAGTAAAAAATGAAAATGGGTATATTTGAGAAATGTAGTGAAAAGAGAGTTTTTCTTTCGAACGTTTATCTTCGTTCAATATGCCCACTTAGTCTGTAGTTTCTACTGATAAAATAAGACCTCCCGGAAAACAAGACTAATTGTTGAGGTCAATCATTCAAGGGATCGAAGGGTAGAATGAATTTCTCTGAGAAGGACTCTTTCATTCGTCCGGTGATCGTGGGCCAATTTGGACCACCCACCCTGACCTGCATCCGGAGTTGGGGGAAACAGGGGTTTCGTGTAGGAATGGTTTGTATTAGGTCTGAACGAGAATTGTATCCCGCTTCAAAATATTTGGGCGATTTTACTACCCTTCCTCCGGGGAAGTTATATGCAAGCGACGGCATGCAAATCATAAGTGATTTCCTCAAACAATTCCACGCAAGCGGGATCATTTGTGTTGCAGAAAAAATCGCGTCGTGGGTAAATGATCAGCGACAGATGCTCCCAGCCGAAGTGGCGCTCTGGATTCCATCGAATCAGGCTATCAATTCCCTGATTTCCAAACAAAAACAAGTGGAGGTTGCTCATAAAGTTGGTCTTAACGTCCTCCCGACTTATTTTGTTGGAAAGGATTTACAAAAAATCAATGATATTCCCGAGGAGCACTTTCCTTTATGTCTAAGGCCCACCGAACCTCAAGCGATTAAACCTGCTTTTAAAGTTCAGCTGGTCCATTCACGGGACGAGCTTATTCATTTCATCAAGAAACTAAGTAAGATAGATAAATCCATCATTGCCCAACCATTTATGGACTTGCCAAACCTCGTAGTCCACGGATCTCGAACCGTCTCTGGTACTTCGATTGGGCTGCAAGCGTTTTTGGTGGACCGTAAATTCGAGACGGTGACGTTAAGCATTCGCCCAACCGTTTTAGAAAAGGATTTGGGGGAAAAATGTATTGAGTTTACAAATCATTTTGATGTGATCGGAAATTACCACTTTGAATTCCTGATAGATAGGAAGAATGGGTCTATCTATTTCTTAGAAATCAACAATCGCCTGGGAGGTACAACAGCAAAAGTGTTTGCCTTAGGATATGATGAGCCTCTTTTAGCATTGCAGTCCTACGGTGTGCTTCCCCTCTCGCCGGGAACCAGCAACCAGAAACTAGCAGCCATCAGCCATCGACCATCATCCCTCGTCCAAAGATCTAAGAACAATACCCAGCAACCAGCGACCGGCAACGTGGATCGAGCCACCGGCGGCCGGCAAACAGAACCCACTGTGCATCGACCATTAGACAATGTGACTGTTTCCAGCAAGCTCGCTCTCCTTAAGTATTTGTTTTACACGATAAACAATAGACTGACCCCTCTTGATTACCCTTCCGAAGGAAAACTAAGTCGAATCATAAAAACAATCTATGGTTTTCTTAAGTACAGGGATGATGTTTTCATGCTTCGTGACCTTCGGGGATCATTTGCTTTCTATTTCCAGAGCTTGAAAAATAGCTTTTAGTAGCATTCTCCTTTAAAACACTGTTTTTTAGATCGAAAAGGGATCGATCAATGTGCGGCATTTGCGGCGTATTTAATTTTGATGGGCAAACAGTAAGTAAAGAATTGTTACAAAGGATGAACAATACCCTCGTTCACCGAGGACCAGATGGGGAAGGGTACTTCATTGGGCCTAATATTGGGTTAGGCCATCGGCGGTTAAGCATTATTGATATCGAAGGCGGAAAACAACCCATGGGTAATGAGGATGGGTCCATACAAGTTGTTTTTAACGGAGAGATTTACAATTTTCTTGAACTTAAGAAAGATCTAGAGATAAAAGGGTATCGCTTCAGGACAAAAAGTGATACCGAGACCATTGTTTATGGCTACGAAGAGTGGGGGGAAGATTTTGTTCAGAAACTCAGAGGGATGTTTGCCATTGTTCTATGGGATTCAAGAAACCAGAAACTCTTACTTCTACGCGATCGAGTTGGCAAAAAACCTCTTTATTATCATTTAGGAAAAGACCGTATCCTATTTGCTTCAGAGATTAAGGCTTTGATTTCAGATCAAAGTATCCCAAGAGAGATTGATCCGATCGCCCTCGACTCATATCTGAGCTTTGGTTACGTCCCATCGCCCTTGAGCATTTTTAAGGCCATTAGGAAGCTTGCCCCTGCTCACATAGCGGTTTGCAGACCGGGTCATTATTCGGTTCGTCAATACTGGCACCTTGATATGGGGCATGAGACTGCTTCGAGATCTGAAGAAGATGTCCTCGAGGAGCTAAAAGCACTGTTTGATAAAGCAGTTCGCCTGCGACTGATCAGTGACGTTCCTCTGGGGGCCTTTCTCAGCGGGGGGGTTGATTCCAGCGCAGTAGTCGCTTCCATGGCATACTTGGTGGAAAACGGACCGGTCAAGACAGCTACTATCGGGTTTTCGGATAAAGCATTCGATGAACTTGAATATGCCCGGGTGGTAGCCAGGCGATATCAGACCGATCATACAGAATTCGTGGTTAACCCTGATGCTCTTGGAGTGTTGGAGGAGATTGTCTGGCATCTGGACGAACCTTTTGCTGACGCCTCGGCCATCCCAACTTATTATGTCTCCAAGATGGCACGACAGAAAGTAACGGTTGCCCTGTCTGGTGATGGCGGTGATGAGATTTTTGCCGGATATATCAATCGGTATTATATGAACCGATTGGAAGATAGAATTCGTAAGAACCTTCCGCATTTCGTTAAGCAAAATATCCTGGGCCCTATGGGTGAGATTTATCCGAAGGCGGATTTTCTACCCAGACCCCTCCGTTTAAAACGATTCTTATCGAATCTTTCACATACTTTTGAGGCGGCTTACTTTCGGGATATGTCCTTCTATTTCCTCCCCGAAATGAAAGAAAAACTTTACCATTCTGATTTTAAGACGGCGGTCAAAGATTTTAACGCCTTTGACATCCTTGGAGATCATTTCAAGGTAAACCGGAACCCGGACATTACTACACGGGTTCAATATGTTGACATAAAAACGTACCTTCCAGAAGACATCCTGGTAAAAGTAGATCGGATGAGTATGGCCCATGCTTTAGAGGTAAGAGCTCCTATTCTTGACCACAAGCTTATGGAATACGTGGGATCTTTGCCTTCCAACCTGAAGCTCAAGGGGAAAGAATCAAAATACATTTTCAAAAAAATGCTCGAGGACCGTCTGCCCCCAAACATTCTTTACCGGAGAAAGCAGGGTTTTTCTATACCCCTTGCGAGCTGGTTAAGAAATGAAATGAAGGGTTTTGTAGAAGAGACACTTTTTTCAACTCAGAACGGGTTAAGTACGTTTTTTAACCCTAAATATATTGAAGGTATGTGGAGAAGCCATTTAAGCGGTAGACAAGACTATGCTTATCCATTGTGGGGACTCATAATGTTTTCGCTGTGGGAGAGAAGATTTTTAGATAAAAATAGTTGTTGATTGATCACAAAGGTCTTTAATTATAGAAACT
>Ga0316626_10000265_pt1 | contig 19302 bp, 15 predicted proteins | sample OWC_Aug_T1_C1_D5_FD_207656 | JGI IMG/M metagenome (GOLD analysis project Ga0316626, IMG submission 207656) | Wetland soil microbial communities from Old Woman Creek delta, Ohio, United States - OWC_Aug_T1_C1_D5_A | ecosystem: Environmental > Terrestrial > Soil > Wetlands | place: USA: Ohio...
GTTCCCGGATTCGCCGCACGGAAGCCAGGGGGGTCCCGTGAACATTCTTCTCTACAGCCCAGACAATGGGGTTACTCGTAACTATATGCCCCACCTCTGGATGTTCCTCCTCCAGTCCCTTACCCCACCCGAGCACCGCGTCCATCTCATTGACGCAAACGCCACTCCGCTCTCCGAGGACGGTCTCGCCGCCTACATCAAAGAGCACGAGATCCAGCTGGTCGGCATCGGCTTCATGACCAGGATGGCGGCCAAGGCCTTCCGCATGGCCACCGCGGCCCGCGCCGCCGGCGCCCGCGTGGCCATGGGCGGCCCGCACGTGACCGAGATGCCGGACGAGGCCCTGGGCCGGGACGGCGGCCCCCGCTATGCGGACGCGATCGCGCTCGGGGAGGCCGATAGGACCTGGCCCCTCCTCGTCGCCGACGCGGCGCGCGGCGAGCTCAAAGAGGTCTATGCCCCGGTCGATGTCTGGGGCAAGGAAGAGAAGCCGTCCCTCGCCGACTATCCGCGGATTCCGTGGGATCGAATCGACCTCGACCAGTTCAACTTGATCAGGCTCATGCCCCCGCGCGTCCGGAGCGTGCTCGAGAAGTTCGGCATGTCCTGGAAGTGCTTCCACATCGTGCCGATCGAGTCGGGGCGCGGCTGCCCTTACGGCTGCGAGTTCTGCACGGTGACCGGCTTCTTCGGGGACGAGATCCGTTTCCGCTCGAACGAGAGCGTGATCGCGGAGCTCTTGATGATCAAGGCGGTCGAGCGCGAGCGGGGCGGGAAGATCGCGGTCTTCTTCATCGACGACAACTTCGCGATCAACGTCAAGCGGACGAAAGCCCTGCTGCGCGACATCATCGCCGCCGGTGCCCAGGTGCCCTGGGTGGGGCAGATCAGCATCAACCTCCTCCGCGACGAGGAGCTCCTCGACCTGATCCGCGACTCGGGCGGCAAGTGGATCTTCTGCGGCCTCGAATCCATCGACCCCGATCAGCTCAAGAACGTGGCCAAGGGATTCAACAAGCCGGCCGAGTACCAGGGCGTGCTCGAGCGTATGGCCGAGCGGCGGATCTACGCCATCACGTCCTTCATCTTCGGCATGGACGGGGAGCCGGCGGATGCCGCCGAGAAGGTGCTCGCGGCCATCGGCACCTGGCCGCCCGGTCTCCCGGTCTTCGGGCTCTTGACCCCGTACCCGGGGACGCCGCTCTACACGAAGCTCGAGGCCGCCGGACGCCTCGAGCGCCCGCGCCACTGGCTCGAGTTCAAGCCCTTCCGCATGGCCTTCACCCCGGCCGGGACCACCGCGGACGCCGCGCACGCCCACGTCGCCCAGGCGTGGGCCGGATCCTACGCTCCGGAGGCCACCCGGCGCGCCATCACGTGGCTCAAGCGCATGCCGCTCTCCGATCGCCTGATCCACCTCTTCGCCCGCCTCGCCTTTCGCGGCATCTACTTCCCGCAGATGACCTGGAGCGAGTGGACCCGGGTCGTACTCGCCAACTGGGGGACGATCGGCGGCTTGCTTGCGGAGGCGGGCGCGATCAAGCTCCGGCGCCTCTTCGGGATCCGCCCGCCGGCGCAGCCGATCCCCGCGTGGACCCATGCCAGTGCAAAGCCCCGCCGGATGGATCCAGCGGGGCTTGCAGTGAGCGGCGACCGCGTGAGTCTTCGCGGTCGGGTGGTGCGAACTGGTCGGGATTAGTAGCGACGGCGACCGCCGCCGCCGCCACCGCCGGCCCCGGTCCGCTCGCGGGCCTCGTTCACGACGAGCGAGCGACCGCCAAACTCCTGGCCGTTCAGAACACTGATCGCGGCCTCCGCATCCTTCTGGCTCGACATCTCAACGAAGGCGAAGCCACGGGGACGGCCCGTGTCGCGGTCGGTGACGATCGACACCTGGGACACGCTCCGGCCATCGCCCTCGAAGAGCCGGCGCAGTTCTTCCTCATCGGTGTCATACGGCAGATTGCCAACGTAAAGTCTCGTACCCATGTCAATGCACTCCCAAAACGTTTCTGGATCCGAACGCCGATTTCGCAGCCATACCGCCTTCTCCAGGGGAGACGCAGGACATGGTCCGGCGAGGCGCCGGGGGACCCCGGGGTCAACTGGGCGGCCCGGAGCAATAAAAAACGCCGCGGGACAGGTCCTTCACGGCGATCTTTTGACTACGTGCCTTGTTGCCGCCGGCAACCGGCGGGCCCGGATCCCACTTTGACTATCGGCCAGGGCGGGTCCTCAGTCAAGCCCCCTTTTTGCCGCCCATCGGGCCGCGTCCGCCCTTCTCCCCTGGCGCCGACCTTCGCCGATCGCTTATTGTCCCCTCAGGTTCGCGGGTCTACCGCCTGGTCAACCGCCTCGAGGAGGGCTGGATGGGGAAGCATCCCGGCGCCCATCGCGCCGAGAAACGCAGGAAAGAGCTCAAGCGCCAGGAGAAGCAGCAGGCCAAGCGCCAGCGCCGGGACGCCAAGAGGCCGGACATGCCGGATACCCCCGAGGGTGCCACCGAGAACCCGGAACTCGCCCCGGAGGAAGCCCCCGAGGGCGCCAAGAACGCGGCCGGCGAGCCCTGACCGGGCTTCTACTCGCCTTCCGCTCGAGCACGGCCTCCAGCCTGCGCCCCAGGCCATCGCGCGAGGCCGTCGCCCCAGGCCGTCACCTACGTCGAGCCCGGGCCGCGCGCACTTTGCCGGCCCCCCTATCGATGCTTCCAGACAGGCAGGCGGCGCTCCATGAAGGACTTGAGCCCCTCCTTCGCGTCCTCCGTCCCCATCAGGTCCTCGAGGTAAAGCCGCTCGACCGCAAGCAGGTTGTCGGTTGAGGCCCGCCCGAGCGCGAGCGCCCGGCGGGCGTGACGGAGCGCCGCGTCCGAGTTCCGCAGGAGCTGACCCAGGAGCGTGGCGAGCGCCTGATCGAGCGTGCCCGGCTGGGCGAGCCGGCTTGCCAGCCCGAGCGCATGGGCGCGCTCGCCCGTGATCTCCTCTCCGGTCAGGATGAGATCGGCCACCGCCGCATCCCCGTAGCGCCGCGGAAAGCGCGCCGCGGCCCAGGGCGGGAAGACGCCGAGCCGGATCTCCGGGAGCGCGAGGCGCGCATCGGCGGCGATCACCACCAGGTCGCAGGCGAGCGCCACTTCGCACCCGCCGCCGAGCGCCGCTCCATGCACCGCGGCGATCGAGACCGCAGGGAGCGACTCGAGGCGCGCGAGCGCGGCGTGGAAGACGCGGATCATCTCCGCGACCTTCTCCGGCACGTGATCAGCGACGTCCACCCCTGCCGAGAACATCTTCCCCTCACCCCGGAGGACGACCACCGCCGCGGTCGTCGCGCCGAGCGCGCGTTCGAGCTCGGCGAGCATCTCGATGTCGAAGACGTTCACCGGCGGCCGCTTGAGCCTGATCTCGCATACGCGCCCGTCGTGCACGGGCCGCACATCGAGGTGCTTCGCTTCCATGTTCGTCCTCCCGCCGTCGCTGGCCGTTCCTATCGGTGGAGAAGCACCGCCATGCCCTGGCCGCCCGACACGCAGAGGGTGGCGAGCCCGAGGGGCAGATCCCGCCGCCGCATCTCGTGCGCGAGCGTGACCACGATGCGCGCGCCGGTGCAACCGATCGGATGTCCGAGCGCGATCGCACCGCCGAGCACGTTCAAGCGCGCGCGGTCCAGGTGGAGCTCGCGATCGCAGGCGATGACTTGCGCCGCGAAAGCCTCGTTGAGCTCGATCAGGTCGACCTGGTCGAGCTCGAATCCGGTGCGTGCGAGGAGCTGCTTCACGGCCGGCACCGGTCCGATTCCCATGTGCGCCGGATCGACACCCACCGAGCTGAACGGCCCGATCCGCGCGAGGAGGCCGTCGGCGAGCGGCCCGGCGAGAAGCTGCGTCGCCATGCGCTCGCTCACGAGGACGAGCGCGGCGGCGCCGTCCACGATGCCCGAGGAGTTGCCGGCGGTGACCGAGCCGTTCTGGCGGAAGACCGCTGTGAGCTTCTGCAATGCCTCCGGGGTCGTCTCCGGACGCGGGTGCTCGTCGCGCTCGACGAGCGCCATCGCCCCGCCGCGCCCCGCCACCGGCACCGGCACGATCTCGTCGCGGAAACGATCAGCGGCGCTTGCCGCCGCCGCGCGCCGCTGGCTCTCGAGCGCGAAGGCGTCCTGCTCTTCGCGCGAGATCCCGTAGCGATCGACCAGGTTCTCGGCCGTCTCGCCCATGATGAGATTCGAGATCCGGCAGAGGAAACCGTCACGGTACATCCCGTCCATGACCTCGAGCGGCCCGAGCTTGTGCCCGGTGCGAAGGCCTTCGAGGAGAAACGGGACGCGCGACATGCTCTCGACGCCGCCGGCGACCATGACGTCGGCCTCGCCGGCCGCGATCGCCTGCACACAGAGCTCGATCGCCTTGAGCCCCGAGGCGCAGGCCATGTTGATCGTGTAGGCGGGGGTTTCGATCGGGAGCCCGGCGGCCACCCCGATCTGGCGCGCGGGGTTCGGCCCGACGCCTGCCTGGCGCGCATTCCCGAAGATCAGACCATCGACGTCCTCCGAACGGACGCCCGCGCGCTCGACCGCGGCGCGCGCGGCGATCGCGCCGAGCTCGACCGCGGTCACACCCGCGAGTCCGCCGAGGAAGCGTCCGATCGGCGTCCGCACCGCGGCGGCCACGAACGCCGCCGATCCGCCTGTCTTCATCGCGCCTCCCTCATCGTGTCTCCTCCCCTGCCGGGGCGCCGAGGATGGCGGTGAGAACCGGCGTCATGTCGGCGAGGTCCGAGAAGAGCGCGTCGGGATCGTGCGCGGCGAGCTCCGCAACCGCATAGGGCCCGGTCGCGACCGCGATCGTGATCGCACCCGCCGCCTTCCCGCAGTCGATGTCGAGCGGCGTGTCGCCGATGATCACGACATCCCGTCCGCTGAAGCGCCGGCCCGAATGCGTCTCGGCGCGCGCGGCTGCGATCCCGACGAGGGCCCGGCGCTCCTCGGCGTCCGAGCCGTACGCCCCGAGCTTGAAATGATGCCGGATGCCGAAGTGCGTGAGCTTGATGTCCGCTCCGCGCTCGAGATTCCCGGTCAGGAGACCGAGGAGCACCTCGGGGTCCGCCGCCAGGTGCTCGACCAGCGCGCGCACGCCGGGGAAGAGGCGCGGCCTGGTCGAGGCGGCGAGCACTGGCGCAAAGCGCTCGAGATAGCGGTCGAGCACCCGATCGATCAGGCGATCGAGCATGTCGGGCGCGACGCCGGCGCGCGTCAAGAGCTCGCGGGCGATCTGGCGGTCGGTCCGCCCCGCCATCGAGTAGCCGTCCATCGCCACCGGACGCCCGACCGCTTCGGCGAGGGCCTCGGCGAAGACGCCCGAGGCGACACCGGCCGAGGAGAGGAGGGTGCCGTCGATGTCGAAGAGGACGAGGCGCGATGGCCGGGGGCTCGGACGGGCAATCGATTCCATGAAGGCCGAGAGGCTATCATGAGGCGCCGGGGGCAGTCCACCGCGGGCGGTGCGGAGGTGTGGCGCGGGCTTGCCGGACGCCGCGCGGACCGCGGGACGCTCCGCGCGGTGCCGGGCGCGCCCCGGGTGATGTAGGCTTCGCCCATGCGCCTCGTGGTCGCGATCCTCCTTCTCGGTCTCCTGGCCTACGGTCGCGCGCCGACCGCTGCCTTCCAGTTCGACGACTTCCCGGCGGTGGTCGAGAACCCGGCCCTCGCCGCTCCGCTCGCGTTGGCGGACCTCTTCACTCCGTCGGCGAGCGGGGCCGACTACGTGCGGCCCGTCCTCTTCCTCTCCTATCGCGCGACCGAGTGGGCAGCGCAGCTCATCGCCCCGGCGCCCGACCTCGCCGCACGTTCGGCGGCGCACCACGCCGGGAACCTTGTCCTCCATCTCGCGAACGCTCTCCTGGTCCTCGCCCTTGGGCGGGTTCTCGAGCGCCGGATCGGACGAAAGACGGCGGCGCCGGCCGCCGCGGCGCTCCTCTACGCCGTGCATCCCGCCCTCTCCCAGGGCGTGTACTACGTCGCGGCGCGGAGCACGGTGCTGATGACGGCATTCGCGCTCGCCGCCGTCACCCTCGTGCTCCGTCGTCCGGCGACGCGGCTCACCCAGGGAGCGGCCCTCCTCGCGACTGCGCTCGCTCTTCTCTCGAAGGAGCCGGCGCTCGCCGTTCCGGCGCTGATCCTCGCCGGCGGCCGGCTCACCGATCCAGGGAAACGCTGGCCCATCCGCGAAGCGGCGCCGCACGCGTTCCTCGCCGTGCTCGCGCTCGCCCTCTTCCTCGCGCGCGCTGCCGCGCACTTCCAGCCGCCGGTCCTCGATTACGCGCTCATCCAGGTGCGGGCGGTCTCGCGCTACGCGGAGCTCCTCCTCGCCCCGCGCGCGCTCACCGCCGACTACGGCTGGGTGCCGCCGCCCGCCGCCGCGTACTGCCCTTTCACGCGCGCCTTCGCGCTCCCCGTCCTCGCCCGCTGGCTCGTCGCCGCGGCGCTCCTCCTCGCGCTGGCGGCGATCGCGATCATGGCCGGGCGCGGCCGCCCGCTCGCTGCCGCCGGCGGCGCCTGGTTCACGCTCGCGCTCCTTCCCACCTCGAGCCTGTTCCCGATCCGCGATCCGATCTTCGAGCACCACCTGATCTTCGCGGGGCCCGGCTTCCTGCTCGCCGCCACCGATCTCGGCGTGACGGCGCTCGCCAGGCTGCCGCGACGCGGGCGAAGCGCACGGCTTGCCGCGGTCGCCTTCGCGGCCCTGCTCCTCGCATTTTCACTCCAGGCCCGCGCCCGCGCGGCCGCGTGGCAGAGCGAGCGCGCGCTCTGGGCGGACACCGTCGCGAAGCAGCCGGACAACGCGCGCGCCGCCTTCAATCTGGCCGCCGTGCTCACCGCCGAGATGGCGGAGACGCGAATGCCGGCGATGCGCGCCGCGCTCCGCAGCAAGGCCGAGGCCTTGTACCGGCGTTCGCTCTCCTTGCATCCGACCTTCGCCTACGGCTACGAGCTCCGCGCCTACGCGACGACGAACCTCGGCTATCTCTATCTCGACGCCGCGCACGCGCACGCCGCGGGTGGACCGGACGCCGCAGGTGGACTGGACGCCGCGCACGACCGCGACCGCGCGATCGCGGTCCTCGACTCGGCCGTCACCTATCGCGTGCGCGCCGGCGCCCGCGAGGTACCGTATCCGCTTGCCTACGAGAATCTCGGCCGCGCGCTCTTCGAGCGCGCCCGCGCGCGCCGCGCTGCCGGCGACGTGCGCGCAGCGGGCGACGCGCTGCGCGCCGGCGCCGCCTGTCGCATCGCGCACGAGCTGGCGCCAAGCCTTGCGGTTGCGCGCCGTCTCGCCGAGATCGAGGCTTTCCTCGGCACACAAGCGCCCGCCGGGCCCGCCGCCCGTTGACGACGCGCAACCTTCCGGCTAGCATCGGACACTGCTTATCGCAGGCCGCAAGGCCAGAAGGAGGCCAGATGCAGAACTCGGGGCGCACCTCGACCCGCAGTACTCCCCCGCCGGCCGCCGGCCGCGTCGCGAAGGAGGCCCGCCCGCCGCGCACGACCACTGACAAGATCCACGACCTCGCCGAGCGCAAGGCCCAGGTGATGCTCGGCGGCGGGCGCGAGCGGATCGATGCCGAGCACAAGAAGGGGAAGCTCACCGCCCGCGAGCGCATCACGCTCCTCCTCGACCCCGGCACCTTCGCCGAGACCGGGGTCTTCGTCACCCATCGCTGCACCGATTTCGACATGGAGCGGCGCCGCATCCCGGGGGACGGGCTCGTCGCCGGCTACGGGCGCATCGACGGCCGCCTCGTCTTCGTCTTCGCCCAGGACTTCACCGTGTTCGGGGGCACCCTCTCGGAAGCCAACGCGCAGAAGATCTGCAACATCATGGACCGCGCCATGGAGAACGGCGCTCCGGTGATCGGGCTCAACGACTCCGGCGGCGCGCGCATCCAGGAGGGCGTCACCTCGCTCGGCGGCTACGCCGACATCTTCCTCCGCAACACGCTCGCCTCCGGCGTGATCCCGCAAATCTCGGCGGTGCTCGGCCCCTGCGCCGGCGGCGCCGTCTACTCCCCGGCCATCACCGACTTCACGATCATGGTCAAGGAGACGAGCCACATGTTCGTCACCGGCCCCGACGTGATCAAGGCGGTCACCAACGAGGAGGTGACCTTCGAGGAGCTGGGCGGGGCGCTGACGCACAACTCGAAGAGCGGAGTGGCGCAGTTCGCCGCCGAGGACGAGGAGCACTGCCTCGCGCTCATCCGCCGCCTGATCTCCTTCATCCCGCAGAACAACGTCGACGATCCGCCGCGGCTCCAGCCGACCGACGATCCCAACCGCATGGATGTCGAGCTCAACTCGATCGTCCCCGACGAACCCAACCGTCCCTACGACATGAAGGACATCGTCCGCCGGGTGGTCGACGACGGTGACTTCCTCGAGGTGCACGAGCACTACGCCCGGAACCTGATCGTCGGCTTCGCCCGCCTCGACGGGCGCCCGGTGGGGATCGTCGGCAACCAGCCGAACGTGCTGGCCGGGGTCCTCGACAACGACTCCTCGATCAAGGGCGCGCGCTTCATCCGCTTCTGCGACGCCTTCAACATCCCGATCGTCACCTTCGAGGATGTGCCCGGTTTCCTGCCGGGGACGGCCCAGGAATGGGGCGGCATCATCAAGAACGGAGCCAAGCTCCTCTACGCCTATTGCGAGGCCACCGTGCCCAAGGTGACCGTGGTCGTCCGCAAAGCCTACGGCGGCGCCTACGACGTCATGTCCTCGAAGCACGTGCGCGGCGACTACAACATCGCCTGGCCGACCGCCGAGCTCGCGGTCATGGGCGCCGAAGGAGCGGTCAAGATTGTCTTCCGGAAGGAGCTCCAGGAATCAGCCGATCCCGCCCGCCGCCAGCGCGAGCTCGTCGAGGAGTACAACGCCAAGTTCGCGAACCCCTACATCGCGGCGTCGCTCGGGTACCTCGACGATGTCATCGAGCCGCGCGAGACCCGGCCGCGCCTGATCTCGGCGCTCGCCATGCTCGAGTCGAAGGCCCAGACCCTGCCGGCCAAGAAGCACGGGAACATTCCCCTCTAGAAAGACTCCACGATGCCCATCCGCAAGGTGCTGATTGCCAATCGCGGCGAGATCGCGGTGCGCGTGATCCGCGCGGTGCACGAGCTCGGTCTCAACTCGGTTGCCGTCTACTCCTCTGCCGACCGCGTCTCCCTCCACGTGCGCATGGCCGAGCAGGCGGTGCCCATCGGCCCGCCCCCGGCCGCCGAGAGCTACCTCCGCATCGACCGTCTGATCGAGGCAGCGCGCCAGACCGGCGCCGACGCGATCCATCCGGGCTACGGTTTCCTGGCCGAGAACCCCGCCTTCGCCCGGGAAGTGGTGCGCGCCGGTCTCGTCTTCATCGGGCCGAGCGGCCACACGATGGAGCTCACCGGGAACAAGCTCGCAGCCCGCGCCACGGCGGCGCGGCTCGGCGTGCCCGTGGTGCCGGGTTCCCCGGCCCTCGGCGACGTCGCCTCGGCGCGCGCGGCGGCCGAGAAGATCGGCTACCCGGTCATGCTCAAGGCGGCTGCCGGCGGCGGCGGCAAGGGGATGCGCATCGTCCGCAGCGGCGACGAGATCGAGCGCGCCCTCGCCTTGACCCGCGGCGAAGCCGCCTCCGCCTTCGGCGACGACGAGGTGTATCTCGAGAAGCTGATCGAGCACCCGCACCACGTCGAGATCCAGATCCTCTGCGACGCGCACGGGAACGCGATCCATCTCGGGGAGCGCGACTGCTCGGTCCAGCGCCGCCACCAGAAGCTCGTCGAGGAGACGCCCTCCCCGCTCATCGACGCGAAGACGCGCGCCGCGATGGGCGAGGCGGCGCTCAAGCTCGCCCGCGAGGTGGGCTACGTGAACGCCGGCACGGTCGAGTTCATGGTGGACGACGACCGGAGGTTCTACTTCCTCGAGGTGAACACCCGACTACAAGTGGAGCATCCGGTGACCGAGATGGTGACCGGGCTCGACATCGTGCGCGAGCAGATCGCGATCGCCGAGGGCAAGCGGCTGGCCATCGATCAGGACAAGGTGGCGGCACGGGGCGCCGCGATCGAGTGCCGCATCTCGGCGGAGGATCCGGAGAACGACTTCCTGCCGTCGCTCGGGACCATCACGCGGCTCCGCTTCCCATCGGGGCCCAGCGTCCGCAATGACGCCGGCATCTACCTCGGCTTCGAGATCCCCATCTACTACGATCCGCTCCTCGCCAAGCTCATCGTCTGGGGCCGCAATCGCGACGAGGCCCGCCAGCGCCTCCACCGCTCGCTCCGCGAGTACGTGATCGAAGGGCTCCGCACCAACCTGCCCTTCCATCGCTGGATCGTCGACCACCCGCGCTTCGCGAGCGGCCAGTACCACACCGGTTTCATCGCCGAGGAGTGGAAGGGAAAGGTGCCCGCGAAGCGGGAGGAGGACACCCTCGCCATGATCGCCGCGGCCGTGCGCGCGATGGAGGACCGGCGCCGGACGGCGACCGCTCCGGTGGCCGCAGGCGACGGCGACGGCGCCGGAGCCGGAGCGAGCCGCTGGCGGTTCCGCACCCGCGCGACGCGCGGGCGCGACTAGCGGGTGAGGGAAGGGAGGACAAGCGATGGACTACCGGATGCGAGTTGGCGAGCACGAGGAACGGGTGCGCATCCAGGAACGCGATGGCCGTTACGTGGTCGAGGTCGGCGACCGCGTCTACGACGTCGACGCGGTGCACATCCCGCGGAGCACCACCCTCAACCTCGTCATCAACAATCACTCCTACGATGCGGAGATCGCGGCGCGCGAGGACGGCTACCTCGTGCATCTCCTCACTCGCTCGATCGAGGTGGAGGTCGAGAACGAGGTGCTCGCGGGCGCCGGCACGCGGCGCCGGAAGGCGCGGGCGCAGGGCCTCCTCCAGGTGACGAGCCCGATGCCCGGCCTCGTCATCGATGTCAAGGCGGCACCCGGCCAGCGGGTGGCGGCCGGGGAGCCGCTCGTCATCGTAGAAGCGATGAAGATGCGAAACGAGTTCGGCGCTCCCGCCGCCGCCGTGGTCAAGGACGTCAAGATCAAGGCGGGACAGACCGTGACCGGCGGCCAGGTGCTCTTCACGCTCGAAGCCGTGCCCGAGGGATAGCGATGCGCGGCGCCGAGAGGACCATGCGATGACCGATCAGCACGCGAAGGCCGGCGGCCTCCGCGCCGAGCTCGAGCGGTGGCTCGCGCGCATCGCCGGCCCCACCCGCCGGCCGCGCTTCCTGACAGGCTCCGGGCTCGAGCTCCCTCCGCTCTTCCTGCCGCCCGCCGGCGCCGAGGGCGATTACGTCGGGAGCCTCGGCTTTCCGGGGGATCCCCCGTTCACGCGCGGCATCCATCCCACCATGTACCGCGGCCGGCTGTGGACCATGCGGCAGTACGCGGGCTTCGGGAGCGCCGAGGAGTCGAACCGCCGCTACCACTACCTCCTCGCGCAGGGTCAGACCGGGCTCTCGGTGGCGTTCGATTTGCCGACCCAGATGGGCTACGACTCGGACCACACGCTCGCCGAGGGCGAGGTGGGCCGGGTGGGCGTGGCCATCGACTCGATCGAGGACATGGAGCGGCTCCTCCAGGGCCTGCCGCTCGATCGCATCTCGACCTCGATGACGATCAACGCCACGGCGGGCCTCCTCCTCGGCCTCTATCTCCTCGTCGCCGAGGAGCGTGGCATCCCCGCGGCCAAGCTCACGGGGACCGTGCAGAACGATCTACTCAAGGAGTACGTGGCGCGCGGCACCTACATCTACCCGCCGGGGCCGTCGCTCCGCCTCACGACCGATGTCATCGCCTTCTCGGTCGACAACGTCCCGGGCTGGAACCCGATCTCGATCTCCGGCTACCACATCCGCGAGGCAGGCTCGACCGCGGTGGAAGAGGTGGCGTTTACCCTCGGCAACGGGATTGCCTACGTCGAGTCGGCGCTCCGCCGCGGCCTCGACCCCGACGACTTCGGCCCCCGCCTCTCCTTCTTCTTCAATGCACACAGCGACTTTCTCGAGGAAGTGGCCAAGTACCGCGCCGCCCGCCGGCTGTGGGGCCGCATCATGCGCGAACGCTTCAAGGCGGAGACCGCGGCCGCCTGCCGGCTCCGTTTCCACACGCAAACCGCGGGCTCGACGCTCACCGCGCAGCAGCCGGAGGTGAACGCTGTACGCGTCGCCCTCCAGGCCTTGGCCGCCGTGTGCGGTGGCACGCAGTCACTCCACACGAACGCGCATGACGAGGCGCTCTCCCTCCCGAGCGAGGCCGCAGCGAAGCTCGCGCTCCGCACGCAGCAGGTGATCGCCGAGGAGTCCGGGGTCGCGAGCGTGGTCGACCCGCTCGGGGGCGCCTACGCCATCGAAGCGCTCACCGACGAGATCGAGACAGCGGCGGCGAAGCTCATCGCCGAGATCGACCTGATGGGCGGCATGCTGCGCGCGATCGAGACCGGCTGGGTGCAGCGCGCAATCCACCGCTCGGCCTATCGCGCCCAGCGCGAGCTCGAGAACGGCGAGCGACGCGTGGTCGGGGTCAACTGCCATGTCGAGGAAGCAGTCGCCCCCGCGCCGCAGTTCACCCTCGACCCGGTGCTCGAGACGGCGCAGCGGCAGCGCCTCGCCGCCCTCCGCGCTGCGCGCTCCAGCGCCGCCGTCACCCGGGCGCTCGACGAGGTCAAGCGGATTGCGGCCGGGGATGGCAATCTGATGCCGCCGCTCATCGCGGCGCTCCGGGCTCGGGCCACGATTGGCGAGATCTCGGATGCGCTGCGTGCCGTCTTCGGCGTCTATCGGGAAGGGGCTGTCTTGTAGTATCCTGCGCCTGGGCGCGAACCGTGCCGCGCCGCGCGCAAGGGAGTAGGCCAGCCACGCGAGGAGACGATCCATGGGCCTCAAGCGCATCGACCACATCGGAGTGGCGGTGAACGACGTGGGCCAGGTCGCCCGCCTGTTCTGCGAGCTTCTCGGCACCGATCCCGCCGGCGAGGAGGACCTCCCGGCCGAGGGGCTCGAGGTGATCTCGGTCGCCGCCGGCGACGACAAGATCGAGTTCTTCTCGCCGACGCGCACCGAGCACACGGTGCGCCGCTTCCTCGACAAGCGCGGAAACGCGATCCACCACATCTGCATCGAGGTCGACGATCTGGATCACGAACTCCGCCGCCTGAAGAACCTGGGGGTCGAGCTCGTGGACGAGACTCCGCGTACCGGCGCCCATGCGCGGCGGGTCGCCTTTCTCCACCCGCGCTCGACTGGGGGCATCCTGATCGAGCTCTCGGAGCATCCGAGCGGCGGTCCGGCGGATCTCGCACCGTAGCCCGCCTGCTCCGGGCGTTGCTGGCGTTGCGCCGCCGCTTGCCGCCCGGCCCCGGTTTGAGCGAGACTGGAGGGCGCCATGAACGACCTCGCCATCGACCTGCTGATCTGGCTCACCGTGCCGTCTGAACTCGGCGACCTGGCCCTCATCGCCACGGCCGAGACCCTGGTCGGGGTCCATCTGCCGTCGCGCACGTCGCACGCGACCCGCATCCGGCGCGACTGGCCCGCGATCGACGCGCGCCGCGGCACCAACTCGGTCCTCACCTTCTTCGCCCACGAGCTCCGGATCTACCTCGCCGGAAGCCCGGCCGGCTTCTCGGGACCGCTCGCGTTCCCGCGCTCGACCGAGTACGAGCGGGCGGTGTACGCCGCCACGCGCCGGATCCCGCACGGCGAGACCCGCACCTACGGCTGGGTGGCGGAGCACGCCGGCGGCAGCCCGCAATCAGCGGGCAACGCGCTCGGCCGCAACCCGCTGCCCATCATCATCCCCTGCCATCGGGTGGTGGCGACGACGAGCCTCGGTGGTTTCACGGGTGGCCTCGCGCTCAAGCGGCAGCTCCTCGCGCTCGAAGGCGCCTCCCCGCTCAACCAGGGTGAGCTCCCGCTCGCCGCCGCGCCCGCGAAGGGCGGGCGGCCGCCCGGCCGCGCCCGCTCATGACGCCTCCCGACCGCGAGGACGAGCCGAAGAAGCCGGCGCCGGATCCCAAGGAGATCCAGGAGGACTTCGGGCGTTTCATTCGCGAGAAGTACGGCAGCGGCGTCGAGGTCCGCTTCATGTCGCCCTTCGCGCCCGGGGCCGCCGCTGCGCCCGGACCGGGCGAGCCGCCGGAGGACGACGAGCGGCCGCCCGAGCTCCATTTCCCGCACCAGCCCGCCGACATCAAGCAGTACGTCGATCGCTTCGTGATCGCACAGGAAGACGCCAAGAAGGTGCTCGCGACCGCCGTCTGCGACCACTACAACCATATCCGCCGCTGCCGCGGCCCGCGCGAGTGCCGCCATTACCAGAAGCAGAACGTGATCATGATCGGCTCGACCGGCATCGGGAAGACCTATCTCGTGCGGTCGATCGCCGATCTCATCGGCGTCCCCTTCGTGCGCGCCGACGCCACCAAGTTCTCGGAAACAGGCTACGTCGGCGGCGACGTCGAGGATCTCGTGCGCGAGCTGGTGCACCGCGCGAACGGGTCGATCCGGCTCGCCGAGTACGGGATCGTCTACCTGGACGAGGTGGACAAGATCGCCACCCCGGCGCACGTGCTGGGCCGCGACGTGTCGGGGCGAGGCGTGCAGATGGGGCTCTTGAAGCTCATGGAGGACACCGAGGTGCCGCTCCGCGCCGCGCACGATATCACCGGGCAGCTGCAGACGGTGATGGAGCTCCAGACCAGGGGAAAGACATCGCGGAAGACGATCAACACCCGGCACATCCTCTTCATCGTCTCGGGTGCGTTCACTGGCTTGAAGGACATCGTCAAACGGCGCACGGCGCAGCGCTCGATCGGTTTCTCCGGGGCGAGCGAGGGCGGCGCCCGCGACCGGTCCGGCGACGACCAGGACTTCGCGCTGCTCACGGCCGCCAAGTCGGCCGACTTCGTCGAGTTCGGGTTCGAGCCCGAGTTCATCGGCCGCCTGCCGGTCGTCGTCGCCTGCCACGACCTTTCCGAGGACCACCTGTTCGACATCCTGACCCGCGCGGAAGGGTCCCTCCTCCACCAGTACGAGGAGGCCTTCCGGGCCTACGGAATCGAGGCGATCTTCTCGGACGCCGGTCTCCGCCGGGTGGCATCTCTCGCCCACCGCGAGGGCACCGGGGCGCGCGGGCTCGGCTCGGTCCTCGAGCGCACCCTCCGCGAGTTCAAGTTCGCGCTCCCGGGAAGCGGCATCCGCCGTTTCGCGGTCACCGAGCGCACGGTGGACGACCCGCGTGACGATCTCGCCCGGGTGCTCGGGGGCGGCGAGTTCAACGAGCGAACGGTGCTTCGCGAGCTCCTCGCCCAGTTCGAGCGCGACTTCGCCGAGCGCCATGGGCTCGCGATCCGCTTCGCGCCTGCCGCGGCGGACGCCGTCGTCGACAAAGCGCTCGCCCTCGGCGGCGAACCGGCCGAGATCGCCGGCGCGCTCCTCCAGGGGTACGAGCACGGCCTCGAGCTCATCCGCACCCACACCGGGCAGCAGGAGTTCGAGATCACGCGCGAGGTGCTCGACCGCCCCGGTGACGTCTTGAGTCGCTGGATCCGCGAAGCCGTAAGCCGCTGAATGACCCGCGCCCGGAGGAGGCGACGCGCCGCGCGTGATCTCGCCGGCGAACTCCGCTCCCTCTTCGTCGCCGTGGTCCTCGGGGTCCTCGCTTACGCCTTCCTTGGCCAGCCTTTCCAGGTCCACAAGCTCGTCCTGTTCGGAACGGTCTGGCTTGCTGCCTGGCTCGTGCTCCGCCCCCTCGCCGCGCGGCTTCTCGGGCCCCGCGCCGCGCTCCTCTCCCTCATCGCCTGGAACCTCTGTCTGGTCCTCGTCGTCACCGAGGCGGGGCTCGAGCTCGCCGTCCGCAGGTGGCCCTCCCCGCTATTCGCTCACATCAACAAGCAAGTGGAGGCCTTGGTCAGGATCAAGACGCAGGATCCCGGCTGGACCTTCATGGGATTCCCCTTCAACAGCCGCGGGTGGTACGACGACGAGCTCGGGAGCGGAGCCCCTTCCTTCCGGGTGGTCTCGATCGCCGATTCCTTCGCCTGGGGAGCCGTTCCTCACCACTTCCACTTCACCACGGTCTGCGAGCGCCTCGTCCCCGGTACGGATGTCGTGAACATGGGCTACTCGGGTACGGGGCCGGATGTCTACGATCACCTCCTGCGCTACCACGCCCTGCCGCTCTCGCCGCAGCTCATCGTCGTCACCATCTTCGTGGGCAACGACCTCGCGGAGCTCATCCAGCGCGATCCGCATCCGCAATTGAGCCGGTTCTTCGATCGCGACAACCTGCTCGTCCTCGAGATCCCGCGGCGCGCTCTGGTCCTGGCGCGGGAGACGCGCTCGAGGTCACGGGAGGACGCGGCCGGGACGCTCGGGCGCGCCCGCCCGGCAAGCCCCCTCACCATCTGGCGCGGGCCCCGCGTCGGGCCCGCTCGCCTCCTCGACGAGTATCCGTGGCTTGCCGACCCTATTCTCGAGCCGCCGACCCTCTCCACCGAGGCCTTCTTGAAGATCGAAAGGCAGCGGGCCCTCTTCATCAGCCATCCGCGCAGCCTCGACGCCGCCTGGGAGCGGGAGTTCGTCGCCCGGATCGAGAGCATGACCGCCGCCGCCGGGCGCACCCCGATCGTCTTCGTCCTCATTCCAGATGAGTTCCAGGTCGAGGACGACCTATGGCAGGCCGTGCAGAACACGGTCCCGGTGCACCTCGAGCGCGACCGGGCCCAGCAACGCCTCGCCACCTGGTTCGCGCGAAACGGCGTGGCGACGATCGATCTCCTGCCCGCCCTGCGAGCGGTTCCCCCGCTCGCCGACGGCCGCCGGCATCTCTACCACTTGCAGGACACCCACATGAACCAGCGCGGTCACGAGGTGGCTGGGCGCGCCCTGGCTCGGTACGTCGCGCGCTACCGGCCGTGACAGAAGCAGAGCGGCCGCCGGGATTCCCGGCGGCCACCTTGCTTCGATTGCAGCGTTCGTCCTCACTCGGCCAGGTCGTGATTCGCTCGGGCCGCGCTCGCCGCCGCCAGATGGAAGTCGTTCCCGCCGACATCGTTGCCGACGACGACGGTCGCCGCGCGCTCGGCCGTGATGAAGCCGTTGGCGCTCCCCGCGAGCGTGTACTCGCCGGGGAGGAGGCCCGGAAGCACATAGCGCCCATCGACGGTGGTCGCCGTGGTCGATACTTCCTCGCCGTTCCGCGAGGCGACGACCGCCGCACCCTCGATCGGCGTGTCATCGGTCAGGACGTCAGGGGTCCCGGCGTCGTCGAACACGCGTCCCGAGAGCGTGCCCGTCTCGGACAGGTTGGCGCAGCGGACGGACGGACGGAAGAAGAACTCGGTGATCTCCTCCGCGCGCCGCGCGCTCGCCGGGATCGGATGGAAGGAGCGGCTCACGTCGAAGTCGAGGAGGAGCTCGGTCGAGAGCGCATCGGCGACGACGATGTCGGGATCGGGGAAGATCTTGATCCCGCTCCGGTCCCCGCTCGGGATGTCGAGATCGAAGGTGCGGCCGTCGGTGAGGAAGACCGCGGCCTCCACCACGTGGAGCCGGATCTGCGTCAAGCGACCGACCGGGACCTCGGTATCGACGAGGGTCGCCGTCACCCCGTTCGTCAGGTCGAGGAGATCGAGGCGGCGCTCCTCGGTGCTCACGACCTCCCACCCGGAGTCTTCGGCATCGTCGCCGTCGGTGATGATGTGGACCTCGACGCGGTCGATGGTCACCATCGCCGAGTCGAGGACATCGAAGGCGAAGGGCGCATCGGCGAGCTCGATGCGAAGCCGCCCAGTGGAGTCGTCGGAATCGCCACACCCCACGACGAGAAGCAGAGCGCTGGCCAGGAGCCAGAACCTTGTGTGCCGCATCATGATGTTACGTTCTCCTGCCGGTATCGGGGCGATCTGGGACTGGTGCAACCCACATCTTGCCTAGCATGGTGCATGCCAGGGGCGAATCACCCAGCCCACGCCCCCACGACCGCGCGGTGCAAGGGCACATGCAGGATCATTGTCTCACGATTCGCGACCGGGGCGTTAGCGCGAAGGCCACGGAGGATCTGGTGTGCGTCCGCCAGATGCGACCGCTCTCCGGTGCTTTGCCACAGGCGAAAGTGCACCTGCATCTTGATGCGCTCGCCGAGCCGTTCGCGCCGCCCTGCAAAAAGCGACTCCGCCCGCGCCACATCGCCTCCCGGCAAGGTAGCGAGCGCCGCCGCGGCGAGAAGCTCCTCATCCGGAGCGTCCACCTCGCGGGCGATCGCCAGGGCCTCGGCCAACGCTCCTTCCGCCTCGCCCGCGCGCCCGACCTGCGCGAGCCACTCACCGAGCGCGACGAGGGAAGCCGCGATCCCCGCCCGGTAGCCCATGTCCCGGCGGATGGCGAGGGCACGCCGCAGATGATCCTCGACCGCCTCGCGCGCGCCTTCCTGCTCGCCGTCGAACGCCAGCGCCTGCAGGGCGAACCCCTCGACATCACGCGCGCCGATCGCCTGCGCGATCGCGAGCGACGCTTCGTGCTCGGCGCGCGCGACCGCCGTCTCCCCGAGCTCGCGGAGCACATCGCCCAGATTGCCGCGCGCGATCGCCTCCCCGCGCCGGTAGCCGAGATCCTGGCAGAGCGCCCGATGGCGCTCGTGCCACTCGACCGCAGCTGCAAACTGGCCGAGCTGGTAGAAGAGCACGCCGAGATTGCCCGTCGCGATCGCCTCGCCCTGGCGGAACCCGATCTCTCGGGAGAGCGCGAGGTGCCGCTCGTAGCTCTGCCGGGCTGCCGCGAACATGCCGCTCTCCATCTGCCGCGCGCCCAGGTTGCCGGTCGCGATGGCTTCCCCGCGCCGGTAGCCGATCTCGCGGCAGATCGTGAGCTGGCGCTCGATCATATGCGCGGCATCGGGATGCCCGAGATCCCCGAGCACGACCCCGAGGTTTCCGGCCGCGGCCGCTTCGCCCATGCGATCGCCGAGCTCGCGACAGAGAGCAAGGCAGCGCTCCTGGAGCCGCCGCGCTTCCTCGAGGCGCCCGAGTGACTTGTGCGCCACGCCGAGATCCCCGGTCGCCTTGGCCTCGCCCGCGCGATCGCCGTTCGCGACCGCGATCGCCCGCGCGCGTGTGAGCTCGGCGATGGACTCGGCATGGAGGCCCATCGCATCGAGCAAGTCGCCGTAGCGGCGAACGATGGTCGACTCCTCGCGTGGGTCGCCGGTGAGAGGCGCGACCGCGACGGCGAGCGCGAGCAGATCGCGCGCCTCCGGCAA
>Ga0316626_10000266_pt1 | contig 19290 bp, 19 predicted proteins | sample OWC_Aug_T1_C1_D5_FD_207656 | JGI IMG/M metagenome (GOLD analysis project Ga0316626, IMG submission 207656) | Wetland soil microbial communities from Old Woman Creek delta, Ohio, United States - OWC_Aug_T1_C1_D5_A | ecosystem: Environmental > Terrestrial > Soil > Wetlands | place: USA: Ohio...
GTGTAGTGACGGCCCCGCACCATGGCTTCGAAAAAGCGCGGGGCTTCCGGAACCTGCCACTGCAACTTCTCGATCTTTCCGTTCTTGACGTCGACGACGATATTGCCGTGACCCTCCACTCGGGTCAGATGATGAACGTTGATGGATAAGTTCTGGGTCATTGTGCATCCCTCCTCAGGGCGGACGTGAAGATCCGGGATTTATCCTTGGCCCGCTCCGGCGGGAGCCCTCCCTTGGACTTCAGGACCTCCTCGAGGGCCTCTTCGTTCGGATGGTCCCAGAAGCCGCGGCAGGCTTCGCACGGTATGCCGTCGGCGGGACAGGGCGCCCCGCAGCCCGCCCGGGCCACGAGCCCAAGGCAATGGTCGTTGAGGTCGTAGCGGCAGACCGTCTCCCGCATCTTGCATTCCACGCAGACGGGGTAGTTGGGGATGACCGGCTCCTTGCCGTGCAGAAGATGAGAAACCACCCGGACAAACTCAGCCCGGTCCATGGGACAGCCGTGCAGGGCATAATCGACCTTGATGGCGGCGCTGACGGGCAGGGCTTTCTGGCTGTCCAGGTGGGACATTTCGGCGTCCTTGCCGTACACAAAAGCCTTGTAGTCCGTGGTGTGGTTTTTCATGGCGTTGATACCGGCCGTGGCGGCGCAGGCGCCGTAGGCGATGACGATGGATGCCCGCTTGCGGATCTCCTCGAGGCGGGCCCGGTCGGACTCCCGGGTGAACGACCCCTCGACGAAGGCGATATCGATCGGCGCGGTCGTCCGCTCCTTCATGACCTCGCGGAACTCGACGAACTCGATGTGGTCCAGGAGGCCGACGAAGATGGGATCGCTCAGGTTGGTCAGCTCCACCTGGCATCCTTCGCAGCAGGCAAAATCGAAAAAGGCAACCCTGACTTTTCGTTTGGTGCTCATCTGAATGCCTCCTCCAGGTTTTCAATGTCCTTGAAGCAGAAGACGGGACCGTCCAGGCACACGTACTTGTCGTTGATCTGGCAGTGGCCGCATTTCCCGACGCCGCACTTCATCCTCCGCTCCAGGTCGACGTAGATGTTTGTCCTCGGAACACCGATCCCGTCAAGCTCGGCGATCACGAACTTGTACATGATGGGCGGCCCGCAGATGACGACGCGGGTGCCGGGGTCGACGCTGACCTTTTTGAAGAGGGTCGTGATGACGCCCACGTTCCCTTTCCAGTTCGCGTCGGCCCGGTCGACGGTCTCGTAATAGGCGACGTCCGTGGATTTCCGCCAGAGGGCGAGGTCATCAAGGAAAAGCTGCTCCTGGGGCGTCTTGACTCCAAAAAAGAGGGTGAACTTCTTGAATTCGGACCGCCGGTCCAGGATGTAGAGGATGAGGCTTCTCGTGGGGCAGAGGCCGATGCCCCCGGCCACGATGAGGATGTCGTGGCCTCGCAGCTTGTCCAGCGGGAACCCGTGGCCCAGCGGGCCCCGCACGTAAAGGGTCTGTCCCTCTTCCAGGGCGGTGATGGCGCCGGATACCCGGCCGACCTTGCGGACGACGATATCGAAGGTTTGGGTCCGGGTGGGCGGGCTCGCATACCCGATGGGGATTTCCCCGAACCCGAACACCGAAACCTCGAGCATCTGGCCGGGCTCGAACGTCATCGGCCGGCCGTCCTTCATCTTCAGCGTGAAGTGCTTTTCCGTGGCCGTGATCTGTTTGGCCCGGACGATCTCGGCCGCCCGGGGCATGAAGATATTGGGCTGGGGGGCGGTTGCGGATTGGGCTTCTGTACTCATCTTAGCTCTCCATTATGGTCTCGATGATGCGGACGGGGTCGGCGATGTCCGGGACGCATTGCGTGGAACAGCGGCCGCAGCCCACGCAGGCCGGGCCTCCCAGCTTCTCATTGAGGTAGGCGGCCTTGCGCATCAGGCGGTGGCGGTAGCGCTGGCCCCGTTGCTCCCGGAAGTTCTCGCAGGCGCCGGCACCCAGGGAGACCTTGGCGAAATCCTCCAGGAGGCAGCCGTCCCAAGCCCGGGCCCGCTGGCCGGAAACCTGGTCCAGATTCCAGTTGTCCTGGACATCAAAGCAGTAGCAGGTGGGGCAGACGATGTTGCAGGTTCCGCAGGAGAAGCAGGTGCGGGAAAGCTCGTCCCAAAGCTTGCTCTTGAAATTCGCCCGGACCTTGGCGGCGATCTCGTGGGAGCCGTGAGAGAGCTTCTCGGGGCACTTTTCCAAAATATCCTTGTTGATTTTCTCGGCCTCTTCGATTTGGGCCTTGCTCGCGGCCTGGAACTTGCCGCAGGCCAGCAGCTTTTCGCCTTTCGGTGTCAGGACCTCGAGCAGGTAGCCGCCAGGCAGCCGGGTGAGGAAGGCGTCGTGGCCGCGCGGCTTGACGCCCTTCCCGACCGTGGCCCAAAAAGCCCGCTTGGCGACTTTCTGGATGCTGGAGCCGACGATCGTGGTCGCCTCCCGCTGGGCCAGGTAGTTCCAATCCACGTTGTTCTCCCGGAAGAGGAGGTCCAGCATGTCGATGGCCTTGATATCGTAGAAGTGGACGCCGAGAAGGATCCGGGGCTCCGGCTTGATGGAGCTCGATGCCCCGGCCGGGCCGAAGGCGACGAGCTCCTGACGGACGGGAAAGATGACTTTTTTGGGCGGCAGGATCGTCAGGTCATAATCCAGCCGGACTTCCTTCGGGGAAGCGATGGGGGCGAAGACAAACCAGTTTTTCTTGGCCACCGGGGCGTAAACCGGGGCTGTCTTCAGCAGGCCTTCCACGAAGGAATCGAAGTCGGCTTCCTTGAGGAAGTGAGAAGAGGAATTCATGAAGGCTCCTTTCTTAGGGAACGCGGGGTCAGGCATAAAAGTGAAACCCGATCATGTTAAGAAGCTCAATTTTAAGCCTTAAAAAAATCGCTTGTCAACCCATTATTATAACAGAATTGCCGCCGGCAAAGCCAAGGCGTATCCTGAAAAATTGGGCTTGCTTTTTGACTTGAAAAAAAAGTACAATTTGGGCAGAATGAACGCATCTCTCGTCGGAAGGAGGAGATTATGAGAAGAAAAGGCCTTATTGTCCTCGGTGCCCTCGCCGTTCTGTTCATCCTCTTTGCCCTTCAAGGCTGCAAATCGACTCCCGAAAAGGGTCTGTTGCGGGCCTATTTCAGCGCCATTTCCATGAAGGACACGACGACGATGTCCACCATGGCCGTCGAGCCGATGTCGATCGACGCGGCGTCCTGGAAGATCACCAGTGTGAGCGAAGAGAAAATCGAACAGGTCAACCTGGTGGATCTGGGAAAGGCGGAGCTGGAGTTCAAGAAGAAGCTGGAGGAACACGTCGGGCCGGTCATGGAGGCGGAGGATGCGCTCTACGGCGCCCAAGAGGAGCAGAAAGCCGCCCGGACGGGTCCGGCCAGAGCCGCCGCCAAAGCCAAGGTGGACGAGATGCAGGCCAAGTTCGACCAGGAGCGGGAGATCCATAAACAGCTCCAGCGGGATTACAACGAGGCCAAAGCGGCCGCCCAAAAGGAAAAAGACACGGCCATTTTTTCCATTGGGGCCGGCGAGGTAGCAAACATCATGGACCTGACGGGAACGGTCCATACAAAGGATGTGGATGTCGACGTTACAGGTAAGGACGGCAAGGTCACGCCCTACCGGTTCAACCTGAGAAAGTATGAGCTCAGGGACGAGGCCGCCAATTTGACTCGGCGGGGCCGCTGGATCATCGTCAGGTTCGCGCCGGTTTCCTGAGTCCTGGCCCGCGCCACCCTTTATATTGACCTTTTTTCTCTATTCCTTTATAAATATAGGTCTGTTTTCTGGGGGCCGTTAGCTCAGAGGGAGAGCACCGGCCTTTTAAGCCGGGTGTCGCTGGTTCGAGTCCAGCACGGCTCATTCCCGCCCCTGTCGTCTAGCTCGGTCTAGGACATCGCCCTTTCAAGGCGGCAACACGGGTTCAAATCCCGTCGGGGGCGCTTTCCCCTCCGGTCCGCTGTTCCTCGATGAAGCGGAAGCGGTTCTCCTGGAAAAGCTTGACGCAAGCGTCCACCGCGTCGACATCGTAAAAACGGCCCTTGTTCTGGACGACCTCGGCAAGGGCCTTGTCGATGCCCCGGGCGGGCCGGTAGGGACGGTGGGAGGACATGGCCTCCACGATGTCCGCCACGGTCAGGATCCGGGCTTCCTTGAGGATCTGGTCGGAGACGAGGCCCAGCGGATATCCCGATCCGTCCAGCCGCTCATGGTGCTGCAGGACGATCTGGGCCACCGGCCAGGGGAACTTGATCGTCTTGAGGATGTCGAAACCGACCTGAGGGTGGGTCTTGATGATTCCATACTCGATGGCCGTGATCTTTCCCGGCTTGCTCAGGATCTCGGCCGGGACATAGATCTTGCCGATGTCATGGATGTCGCCGGCGACCCGGAGGCCCTCCACTTGAAACTCGGACATGCCCAGGTCCTGGGCGATGGCGCAGGAGAGCTTGCTCACCCGGCGCTGATGGCCGGCGGTATAAGGATCGCGGATCTCGATCGTCAAGGCCATGGCCTGGATGGTCCCCTCGAGCGCTTCATGGAGCTTTTCCCAGCTCTCCTTGAGCTCCTTCTCGGCGCTCCGGCGGGCGGTGACGTCGCGGAAAACAAGGACGTGGCCTCTCGAATTGCGCCGGCCGTCGCTCATCGGCATGCTGTTTTCTTCGATCGAAAACTTCTTTCCGCTCCTGGACCAGAGGACGATTTCCGGCTCATCCCCCTCGCGGGATACGGCCGTCCGGAAGACTTCCCGGAGCGGCTGCTTCAGGGCTTCCTCCTGATGCCAGCCGGTCAGGCGCTCCGCCAACGGGTTCATGAAGGTGATCTCGCCGTTCTTGTCGGTGGCGATGACTCCGTCGCCGATGCTCTTGAGAAGGGTCGAAAGCCATTCCTCCCTCTCGAGGAGCTTCATCCCCAGGCGCGACTTGTAATAGGCCATCTCGATGGCGATCTTGAGCTCGCGCTCGTCGAACGGCTTGAGGATATAGCCGAAGGCCTCGGTGATCCGGGCGCGCTTCAGGGTGAGTTCGTCGGCGTAGGCGGTGACATAGATGATCGGGATGCGGAAGGATTCCCAGATCTTTTCTGCGGCGGCGATCCCGTCCAGGGAGCCTTTGATGACGACATCCATAAGGACGATGTCGGGCTGGGACTCGGCGGCCTTGAGGAGAGCCTGATCGCCGGTGGAGGCGAGGCCGCAGACCTCGTAGCCCTGGCCGGCGGCCATGTTCTCGATGTCCCGGGCGACCAGGCTTTCGTCCTCGACGATCAGGAGGCGGATCTTGTCCATGCCTAGCTGTTTCTTTTCAGGGGGATTTCGTTAAACCCGAGCTGGAAAGAGGTGCCGCCACGGCGGTCGAGCTCCAGGCGGCCGTCGATCTGCTCGACCAGCGTGTTGATGATCTGCATGCCCAGGGTTTCCGTTTTGTGGATATCCAGCGCCTCCGGGATACCCACCCCGTTGTCCCCGACCCGCAGAATGTACCCGTCCTGCGCCACGCTGTGGAGGCCGATCTCCAGTTTTCCCTTCCGCCCGTCCGGGAAACCATGTTTCAGCGCGTTCGAAACGAGCTCGTTGACGATCAAGCCGCAGGGAATGGCCGTGTTGATGTTCAGAAAGACGGGCTCGGCGTCGATCGTCAATTGGATCCGCCTGGAATCGGCCTGGTAGGAGTGAAAGAGATGGATGGCCAGGTTGCGAAGATACTGGGAGAACTCGATGCTGGAAAGGTCCGAGGACTGATAGAGCCGCTCATGGATGAGAGCCATGGAGCGGATGCGGCGCTGGGACTCCCTGAACATCTCGAGGACGGCGGGGTCCTGGACGCGGTGGGACTGGAGGTTGAGGAGGGAGGAGATCACCTGCATGTTGTTCTTGACCCGGTGGTGGACCTCTTTGAGCAGGACGTCCTTTTCCTGGAGCTGTGTCTTGACCTTGGCTTCCGCCCTCTTCCGGCGGATGGTCATCGCCACCTGGTCGGAGACGAACTTGAGGATATCCATCTCCTCTTCACCGTAGCGCACGCCCTCCTCGTATGTCTGGGCGACGAGGACGCCGATGGTCAGGCCGTCGATGCTCAGCGGGACGCCCAGCCAGTCGATGGACGGGGCGCCGACCAGTTCAACTTCCCCGGTCTCCTGGAGGCGGGCAAACACTTCAGGCGAGGCCAGGAGGGGCTTTCCCGTCCGCAGGACATACTCGGTCAGGCCCCGGCCCGGCTTTCTCGGCTTGTCCGGCTGGTCGATCTCGTCGATGAAGTAAGGGAAGCTCAGGAGGTCAGAGCCCTGATCGTAGAGGGCGATGTAGAAGTTTTTCGCGGGCATCAAGCCGGCGATAACCCGGTGAATGGATTGGAAGAGGTCCTCCAGGGTGTCTGAAGAGAGGGCGGCCCCCGAGATCCGGAAGAGGGAATCCTTGAGCTTCTCGGTCCGCCTTCTTTCGGTCGAATCGCGGATGATAACCAGGACCGCCGGCTTGTTCCTGTAGGGGATGAGGCTGCTGTTGACCTCGACAAAAAGAGGTTGGCCGCTCTTCTTGTGGAGCTGAAGCTCGTATTTGCTGGAGGCCCCGTTCCCGGCAATTTGGGATTCATAGAAATTCCGGACGGCCGGCAATTCCTCGGGGGAGAGGAATTCCGTGTACGGCCGGCCGACGATCTCGTCGGGCTTGTACCCTCCCATGATCGCCAGACGGGGGTTGACGAATTGGACGATTTGGTCCTGAATAATGGCGATCCCGTCGTTGGCGCTGTTGACGACGTTGCGGTATTTCTCTTCGCTCTCGCGGAGCGCTTCTTCCGCCGGGCTGGGGTTTTTCGCCCCTGGTTTTGCCAATCTTGGGCCCGACGCCAGGGAAGCCGAGTTATCCTTTATTATAAATGGCCCCTTTTTAGACAACTCCGGTCTTTTAGCCATGGTTATAGCCTCAGGGTCTTATGGTGGGGCCGGGAACCCTAAAAGGGAATAGCCGCGGGGTGTGAATCAGGGGGTGATTTTTGCCTGAAAAAGATCACCCCGGTAGGGGAGGGATGGGACTAGGAGAATTTGCGGACAGAAGGCCTTATCCCATTGAAGGTGTTGTGGCTTCCCAAGGTGTTGGCCTATCCGGCGGCCATACCGATGAGGGTGTTCTTTATATCTTTATGTATTTTCAAATGGGAAAAATGGAAACTAATATGGGGCAATTTGCCCCAGAAATAATGCGTAATATCGCCACTTTTTACTTGACAAAGCCGTTTTTTAGGGATAAATTCCGATCAAGAATTAGTCATTTCGGAGGGCTGCCGTGCTCCGTCGTTGGTGGCTCCGGCTTCGGTTGGTAAGAGGGAATTCTCCACCTTATTCCTACGCCGTATCTTCAGACTATTCCGAACGCTCACCCGGCCTGGCTTCAATCACCAAGGGAAATCTTGAAGAATCGTGTCTGGGCTTTGTCTTAGACAAGGAGGCTCTATGAGAATCGAGAGAAAGGTCAAGTATGAAGAAGAGCTCGACGGCAATTTCCTGACCGAGATCAAGGACATGTCGGGCTGCCGCGAGATCGACGGGTGCATTCAATGCGGCACCTGCAGTAGCTCCTGTCCCATGGCCGTCTATATGGACCATCCCCCGCGAAAGATCATCGCCATGATAAAAAATGGCTTCCGGGATGAGGCCCTGAGGTCCTTCACCATCTGGCTCTGTCCGTCCTGCTACACCTGCCAGGTGCGCTGCCCCGCCAAGATCAAAATCACCGACGTGATGTACGCCCTGAAGCGCCTGGCCATCCAGCAAAAGGTTTACCCGTCGCGGTTCGCCATCCCGGTCCTGGACCGGGAGATGTCGCATCTCATCGCCAGGTACGGGCGTAACTCCGAGCTGTGGCTCATCCTCCGGCTCTATCTCAAGTCCCGCCATCCCCTGGCGATGCTGAAGATGGCGCCCCTGGGCCTCAAGCTGATGAAGACGGGACGCATGTCCCTGCGGCGGGAATCCATCAAGAACCGGAAACAACTCAGGTCGATCGTCAACGCGGTCAGGGAGGGAGCCCGATGAACCAGTATGCCTATTATCCCGGCTGCTCGATGAAGGGGAATTCCCGCCACTACGAAGAATCCATCCTGCCCGTATTCCGAGAGGTGGGCCTGCCGCTCGAAGAGCTCGACGACTGGAACTGCTGCGGGGCGACGGCCTACTTTTCGGTCGATGACATGCTGGCCGCGGCCATCTGCGGGCGCAACCTGTCGCTCGCCGAGCAAATAAACAGGGATATCATCGCCCCCTGCGCCGGCTGCTATCTGACCCTCCGGAAATCGAACGATTTCCTCACCGGTCCGCACCCCAAGGCGTCCAAGATTCTCTCCGACCTCAAGAACGCCGGCTGCGAATACCACGGTACCGTCGGGGTCAAACACCCGCTCGAGGTCCTGAAGTCCGATGTCGGGTTCGATAAGATCAAGGCCCTGGTCCGCCGGAAGCTGGGGGGATGGAAAGTGGCCTGCTATTACGGATGCCAGCTTGTCCGCCCCTACACCGACTTCGACGACCCCGACTATCCCACTTCGCTGGACGCCCTGATGGCGGCCGCCGGCGCTCATCCCGTCGACTACGCCGGCAAAACGCGCTGTTGCGGAGGCTCGCTGACGGGGACGATCGAAGAGGTGGGCTTGCGCCTGAACTACATCCTGCTCAAGGAGGCAAAGCGCAAGGGCGCCGATTGCATGGTCACCATCTGCCCGTTGTGCCAGTTTAACCTGGAGGTCACGCAGGCCAAGATCGCCAGGACTTTCCGGGACGACGTCGGCATGCCCATACTCTATTTCAGCCAGGTCCTCGGCCTGGCTTTTGGGATCGAGAAAAAGGAGCTGGGTTTCTCCCGCTCCATCATCCCGCTCAAACCCCTTTGGGAGAAGCTCGGAAACGGAGGTTCTCGATGAGCCAAAACGGACAACCGCGGATCGGGGTATTCGTCTGCCACTGCGGGACGAACATCGCCGGCAAGGTGAATATCGAGGAGGTCGTTTCGTTCGCCGCCAAGCTCGACGACGTGGTCGTCGCCAAGGAATACAAGTTCATGTGCTCCGACCCGGGCCAGGACTTGATCAGGAAAAGCATCGAAGAGCAGGGCTTAAACCGGGTCGTCGTCGCCTCCTGCTCGCCGCTGATGCACGAGCCCACCTTCCGGGGGGCGACCGCGGCGGGCGGCCTCAATCCTTTTTATTTCCAGATGTCGAACATCCGTGAACAGGTCTCCTGGGTTACTCTCAAGCCGGAAGACGCCACCAAGAAGGCCAAGGCCCTGGTCTCGGCGGCCGTCCGGCGGGTGGCCCTTCACGACCCGCTGGTCAAGACCGAAGTCCCGGTGCGGCCCGAAGTGCTCATCATCGGCGGGGGGATCGCCGGGATCCACGCCGCCCTGAACTATGCGAAGTCGGGCAAGAAGGTGTATCTCGTTGAGAGGGCGGCCTCGATCGGCGGCCACATGTCCGAGCTCGACAAGACGTTCCCCACCCTGGACTGCTCGGCCTGCATCCTGACGCCGAAAATGAGCGAGGTCGGAAAGCATCCCAATATCGAACTCCTGACCTGGAGCGAGGTCGAGGAAATCTCGGGGTATGTCGGGAGCTTCAAGGCCAAGATCCGGCGGAAGGCACGCTATGTCGATATCGACAAGTGCAACGGCTGCGGCGCCTGCTGGGAAAGCTGCCCGACCACCGTCACCCCCTCCGAGCGGATCATCCGGAAAGGGGCGCTGGTCATCAAGCGTGTCAACAAGTCCGTGCCAGAAGCATGACTCTTAAGGATGTCGAGCGCCTCCTCGAAGCCGATGTCGTCGGCCGGGGGGAGGTGCGGCTCGACACCGAGGTGGCCTCGGCCTGCGGCTCGGACCTCATGAGCGATGTCCTGGCTTTCGGCCGGCCCGGCCAAGTTCTCTTAACCGGACTGGCGAACGCGCAATCCGTCCGGACGGCGGACATCATCGGAGCCTCGGCCATCGTCTACGTCCGAGGCAAAAAGCCGGACGACGAATGCCTGTCCTTGGCTGAGACCAAGAGGATCCCGCTCCTGTCCACCCGGAGGATGATGTACGAGGCCTGCGGCATCCTCTATAGCCACGGCCTGCCGGGTGCGCGCGAGCTTCCCCAACCCGAACGGCCGCCGGAGCCCGTCGAAGCGAACGCCCTGACACGGTCCTTCGAGATCATGGGCCTGAATTTCAGCCGGGCCGGCCAGGCCTCGACGACGGTGAAGGATATCCTGGAGGATATCGGGATCGACCCGGTCATCATCCGCCGAGTGGCCATCGCCGCCTACGAGGCGGAGATGAACGTCGTCATGTATGCCGAGCGCGCCGAGCTGGTTCTCCATGTCACCCCGGAGCTCCTTTCCCTCCGCGTGCGGGACCGCGGACCGGGCATCCCCGACATCGCCCTGGCCATGCAGGAAGGCTACTCGACCGCGACCCCGGAGATGCGGGAGATGGGTTTCGGGGCCGGGATGGGGCTGCCGAACATCAAGAAGAACGCCGACCGGTTCGAGATCGCCTCCGAGGTCGGACGTGGCACGAGCCTCGGCATCTTTTTTGACCTTCGGCCCCGGCCGGAGGAGCGGAGATGAAACCGGTCACGGCCACCGTTCGGGTCGACCCGCAAAAATGCGCGGGACGGATGAAATGCCTGCGGGTCTGCCCCGTCCAGGCCATCCGCGTCAAGGGCGGCCGCGCCCGGCTCCTGGCGGACCGTTGTATCCACTGTGGGGAATGCATCACCGCCTGTCCGAACGGGGCGATGGTGCCCTTGACCGACCCCTTCGGCGAGCTGACCAGGTTCCGCCGCCGGATCGCGATTCCCTCGCCGGCCTTGTACGCCCAGTTCGGCCGGGATATCCTCCCCCATAGGATCCTCGAGAGCCTCAAGGTGATCGGGTTTGACGACGCCTACGACCTGGAGCAGGTCTGCGGCATGGTGAGTTTCGCCATCCAGGAATACCTCCGCGAGTATCAAGGCCCGAGACCTCTGGTTTCCAACGCCTGCCCCGTGATCGTTCGTCTCATCCAGGTGAAATATCCGAATCTCCTGGCCCACATTATTCCCCTCGAGGTGCCGCGCGAAATCGCCGCCCGGGAAATAAAAAAAGCAAAAGCCCGGCAGTTCGAGCTCCCGGAAAAAGAGATAGGCGCCTTCTACCTGACTCCCTGTCCGTCCAAAATGGTTTCCATCCGGGAACCGAACGCGCAGCGGCCTTCCCATCTGGACGGCGCGATCGCCATCTCCGACGTCTACGGCCCGATGCGGGCGGCCATGGAGTCCGCTTACCAGGACGATTACCGGAAGAGTCTGGAGAGCACCTGCATCTTGGGCATCGCCTGGGCGACGGCCGGCGGGATCTGCCGGACGCTGCGCCTCCGGAATTCATTGGCGGTGTCGGGCCTCCCCGAGATCATCCGCGTCTTTGACGACATCGAGCGGGGGAAGCTCAGCAACATCGATTTCGTCGAGGCCTATTCCTGCCTTCAGGGCTGCGTCGGCGGTTCGCTAAACGTCGAGAACGTCTACGTATCCTATAACAAGATCCTCAAGCTCATCGAAACGCTCGAGTTCGAGAAGATCAAGGCTTGTCCCGATATCCGGGAAGTACGCCGCCTTTACCGGGAGGGGTATTTCCACGCGGACGTGAAATACGAGCCCAGGCCGATCAAGCCCCTGGACGTCAATTTGTCCCGGGCGATCGCCCTGCGCAAGGAGAAGGACGCGCTCTATGAGACGCTTCCCAAAATCGATTGCGGCGCCTGCGGGGCGCCGACGTGCCTGGCCTTTTCTGAGGACGTCGTGCGCGGAGAGTCGGCTGCCGGCGACTGCCTGGTGAGGGCGGCCGGAAGAGGACCCGCCCGGCCCGAGCCCGGCCCGGGCGCCGAGTTGCCGGGAGGAGGCTGAAGATGAACCTGAAGGACTTGGCGGATCGGCTGGCCCTGAACGTCTTGCAGCCGGTGGGCAACTTCGACGCGGCCGTCACCGGCGGCTATACGGGGGACCTCCTGAGCGACGTCATGGGAAATGCCAAAGAGCGCTCCATCTGGATCACCTGCCAGACCCATGAAAACATTGTCGCAGTGGCCAGGCTCAAAAACCTGGCCGGGATCATCCTGGTCAACGGCCGAAAGCCGGAGGACCCCACCCTCGGCAAGGCCCGGGATGAAGGGGTGATCATCCTGGGCACACCGGAGTCCGCCTTCGCGATCACGGGAGCCGTGGCCGGGCTCTTCGGGAGGAAGTAGGAGAGCCGTGAAAACCTTCCGGGCCGACCTGCACATCCACACCTGCCTTTCTCCCTGCGCGGATATTCTCATGTCCCCGCGCTCCATCGCCGCCGCGGCCAGGCGGAAGGACCTCGATGTCGTCGGCATCTGCGACCATAACTCGGCGGAGAACGCCGCGGCGGTGGCCGAGGCCGCGGGGCGGCTGGGAATCCGCGCCCTGCCCGGCCTCGAAGTCACCTCGCGGGAGGAAGTCCACATCCTCGCGCTCTTCGACGAGCTCGAATCAGCCCTTTCCCTTCAGGAGCATGTCTATGCTGCCCTTCCCGGCGAGAACAACGAGGAGATTTTCGGCCTTCAGGTCGTCGCCAGCGCCGATGACGAAGTGCTGGGGACCAGCGGGCGTTTCCTGGCCGGAGCGACGGTTCTGTCCCTCGCGGATGTCATCGGCGCCGTTCATGATTTAAGAGGGTTGGCCGTGGCCTCGCATGTGGACCGCGAAGGGTTCGGGATTATCGGCCAGCTTGGGTTCATTCCGGCCGACCTGCCGCTCGACGCCCTGGAGATTTCGCGGCGCCTCACATTCCAGGAAGGGCGCGCCGCTTTCGGCAGGACCCGGCCGCTTATTACCGGGTCGGACGCGCATTTCCTGGAAGAGATCGGACTGGCCGCGACTTGCTTTCAGCTAGAGGCGGCGACCGTCCGGGAAATCGGACTGGCGCTAAGGGGCCTGGGAGAACGCCTGGTTTTGAGCTAATAAGATGATGGAAGACCTGTCACTTCATATCCTGGATATCGCCGAGAATTCCATCGAGGCGAAGGCCCGTCGGGTGGCCATCCGGGTTGAAGAGCTCATTTCAAAAGACCGGTTGGTCCTCGAAATCTCTGATGACGGCCGCGGGATGAGCCCCCGGAAGCTGGCCCGCGCGCTTGACCCCTTCTTCACGACAAAGAAGGCGAAGCGGATCGGGCTGGGCCTTCCCCTGCTCGCCCAGGCCGCCCGGGCCGCCGGCGGAAAGGTGACGCTCCGGTCCGGGCCCGGCCGCGGGACGCGGGTCCGGGCGACTTTTCGTCTCGGCCACATCGACCTCCAGCCGTTGGGCGACATCGCCGAAACCCTGACCGTCCTGATGGTCGCCCATCCCGATGTCAATTTCCGGTATACCCATAAAACGGATGCGGGAAGTTATGTTTTCCGCAGCCATTCCAGCGGGGCCCCGGCTCGGCCCCGGAATATCGCTGAAATTAAAAAGGATATCCGCAGCGGAATCGTCCGTATCAGGAGGAAGTCATAATGGAAAACCAGGTTTTACAGATCGTGGCCAAGTACCAGGCCGACCCGGGCTCGGTCATCGCCATCCTCCAGGACGTCCAGGAAGAATTCAGCTATCTTCCCCGCCCGGCCATGGAAGCCGTGGCCCGGGAGCTGGCCGTCCCCTTGAGCCGGGTGCTCAGTCTGGCGACCTTTTACCGGGCCTTCAGTCTCAAGCCGAAGGGCCGCAGCCCCGTTCATGTCTGCCTCGGGACGGCCTGCCATGTCCGCGGCGCGCAGCGCGTCCTCGAGAAGTTCGAGCGGGAGCTGGGCTTGAAAACAGGCGAGACGGCGGCCGACCTTGCCTTCAGCCTGGACGCCGTGCGCTGCGTTGGCTGCTGCGGCCTGGCGCCGGTCGTCATGGTCGGCGAGGATGTCCACGGGAAGATCACCCCGGCCAAGGTTTCGGGGCTGATCAAGAAGTACCGGAAATAAAGGAGCGCGCCGATGCCAAAACTCACCATCGAGGAACTCGCCAAGACCCGGGACCGGGCCCGGACGAAGCTGGTCATGCGCGAGGGCGGGGAATTCCGGGCCAAGGTCAACGTCCACATGGGAACCTGCGGGATCGCCGCCGGCGCCCGGGCGGTCATGACGGCCTTGATCGACGAGGTTGAGCGCCGGAGCCTTCGGGATGTCCTGCTGACGAGCTCCGGCTGCGCCGGACTCTGCAGCCAAGAACCGATGATGACCGTGGAAATCAGCGGCCAGGCGCCGGTCAAGTACGTCAACCTCAACGCCCAGAAGGCCCGCGAGATCCTGGAGAACCACGTGCTCGGCGGAGCCATCGTCCGGGGCTACGCCTTGGGCATTGGCAGTGAAAAAACCGATGTCTGAGGAGGAACGCCGTGATTAAAGCCGACACCCAGAAAACATACCGACTCCACCTGATGGTCTGCGCTGGAACGGGGTGCGTGTCCAACCATTCCTACGAGATCAAGTCGGCCCTGGAGCGGGAGGTCCGGAAACACGGACTGGAGAACGAGGTGACGATCGTCCCTACGGGCTGCAACGGGTTCTGCGAGCGCGGGCCCATCCTGGTCGTCCAGCCGGGGAACATCTTTTATCAGCAGCTCGCCGTCAAGGACATCCCCCATCTGGTGGAAGAACATCTCCTGAAGGGCCGGCCGGTAACCAAGCTTATGTACGTCCCTCCCGAGCAGAAGACGCCGGTTCCCGTCCTGAGCGATATCCCCTTCTTCAAGAAACAGGTCCTCATCGCCCTGCGCAATCGCGGCCTGATCAATCCCGAGGATATCGAAGAGTACATCGCCCGGGACGGCTACAAGGCGCAGGCAAAAGCCCTTAGCTCCCTGACGCCCGAGGCGATTATCGCCGAAGTCACCCGTTCGGGGCTGCGGGGCCGGGGCGGGGCGGGCTTCCCGACGGGGCTGAAGTGGCAGCTCGTCCGTAGCGCCCAGAGCGCCAACGGAGGGGCGAAATACATCGTCTGCAACGGGGACGAGGGAGACCCCGGGGCGTTCATGGACCGGAGCATTCTCGAGGCCGACCCGCATTCGGTGATCGAGGGCATGGTCATCGGGGCCAAGGCGATCGGGGCGACGGCCGGGTTCGTCTACGTCCGGAATGAGTACCCGCTGGCCGTCGAGAGGGTGGAGACCGCCCTGAAGCAGGCCCGCGAGTACGGGCTCCTGGGGGCGGACATCTTGGGCTCGGGGTTCGATTTCGACATCCAGATCAAACGCGGCGCCGGCGCGTTTGTCTGCGGTGAGGAGACGGCGCTCATCGCTTCGATCGAAGGCCGGCTGGGCGAGCCGCGCCCGCGGCCGCCCTATCCGGCGCAGAGCGGCCTCTGGGGCCGGCCGACCTGCATCAACAACGTCGAAACATGGGCGAATGTGCCGGTGATCATCGACCGCGGCGGCGCCTGGTTTTCCGGAATCGGAACGAAGACGAGCAAGGGGACCAAGGTCTTTTCGCTCGTCGGCAAGATCAACAACACCGGACTGGTCGAAGTGCCCATGGGGATCACCCTCCGCGAGATCATCTATGATATCGGCGGGGGGATTCCGGGCGGCAAGGCCTTCAAGGCCGTCCAGACGGGCGGTCCGTCGGGCGGCTGCATAACCAAGGCCCAGATCGACCTACCCATCGATTACGAAAGCCTGACCGCCGCGGGATCGATGATGGGCTCGGGGGGCATGGTCATCATGGACGAGGACACGTGCATGGTCGATGTCGCCCGCTATTTCCTGTCCTTCACCCAGGACGAGTCGTGCGGGAAGTGCACGCCCTGCCGGGAGGGAACGAAGGCCATGCTCGACATCCTGACCCGCATCACCGAGGGCAAGGGAACTCCCGACGATATCGTCCTGCTGGGAGACCTGGCCCGGGTGATCAAGGACACCGCGTTGTGCGGTCTGGGGAAGACCGCTCCGAATCCTGTGCTGACCACCCTCGACTATTTCCGGGACGAATACGAGGCTCATATCCGGCATCGCCGCTGCCCGGCGCACGTCTGCCGGCAGCTGAATGTTTACAAGATCGACGCCCACAACTGCCTCGAGAAGGGCAAGGGATGCGACGTCTGCCGGCGCAATTGCTCTTCGGACGCCATCTCGGGAAGCAAGGGCCAGGCCCACGCCGTCCTCCAGGACAAGTGCACCAAGTGCGGCGTCTGCCACGACGTCTGCGTCTTCGGAGCCGTTCGGGTGGAGTGAGGAGGAGACAATGATCAACCTGAAAATCGACGGCAAGAACCTCGCGGTGGAGCCGGGGACGACGATCCTCAAGGCGGCGCGCAGCCTCGGCATCAATATCCCGACTTTGTGCTACCACCCCAACCTCGAACCCTATTCCGCTTGCCGGGTCTGCGTTGTCGAAGTCGTTCATAAAGGGAAGAGCGGCCTGTTCACTTCCTGCAACACCAAGGCCGAGGAAGGGATGGATGTCCGGACCGGGTCGGTGAGGGCCCTTCAGGCCCAGTGGCTCAACGTCGAGATGCTCCTGGCCCGCGCCCCGGCCGCGGAGCCGCTCCGCGAGATCGCCCGGGAGATCGGAATGGAAGTCACGCGGTTTCCGGTCAAGGACCCCGAGGAAAAATGCATCCTCTGCGGCATGTGCGTCCGGGCCTGCGAGACGATCGTCGGCGCCTCGGCCATCAGTTTCGTCGAGCGGGGGATGGAACGCCGCGTTTCCACGCCCTTCGGCGAGGAATCGGAAGCCTGCATCGGCTGCACCGCCTGCGCCTATTTCTGTCCGACCGGGGCGATCACGGTCGAAGACAAGTACGGCCGCAAGGTGATCCATGACGAGATGTTGCTCGGACCGACGACAGCCATCCGCGTGCCGATCCGCCAGGCCGTCCCCATGGTTCCGTTTATCGACGAAAAGGCCTGCATCCACTTCAAGACGGGCGCCTGCCAGGTGTGCGCCAAGGTCTGCGACCGCGAGGCCGTCAACCATAAGATGGAGGACGAGATCCGAGAGGTCGAGGCCGGCTCGATCATCGTGGCCTCGGGCTTTCAAACCTTCGACGCCCGCCGCATCCCGGCCTACGGCTACGGGCGATACCCCAATATCGTGACGGCCATGGAGTTCGAGCGGCTGGTCAACGCCTCGGGGCCGACGGGCGGCAAGGTCCTATTGACCAACGGCGAGGAGCCGGCGGCCGTCGGGATTATCCACTGCGTCGGCTCGCGCGACGAGCACTATCGCGAATACTGCTCCCGGGTCTGCTGCATGTATTCGCTGAAGTTCGCCCATCTCCTCAAGGAGAAGACCAAGGCCACGATCTACGATTTTTACATCGACATGCGCTGCTTCGGCAAGGGCTACGAGGAGTTTTATCATCGCCTCCTCAAGGAGGGAACTCATTTCATCCGCGGCCGCGTTTCCGAAATCTCGACCCTGGCCCTCACGGAAAAAGAGGAGGGAAGGCTCATCATCCGGGTCGAGGACACGATGTTGGGGGCTGTCCGGAGGATCCCCGTCGATATGGCCATCCTGGCCGTCGGCCTCGAACCGGACTCGAAGCACAACCAGCTGGCGAAAATCCTGAACATATCCTGCAGCCAGGATTCGTTCTTTCTGGAACGGCACCCGAAGCTCGCCCCCGTTTCCTCGTTCTCCGACGGCATCTTCCTCGCCGGGACCTGCCAGGGACCGAAGGACATACCGGACACGGTCGCCCAGGCCGGGGCAGCGGCGGCCGAAGCCCTGGCCCTGGCCGACCTGGGGAAGGTCGAGCTCGAACCCATAACCGCGGTTATCGACGACCAGCTCTGCTCGGGGTGCCAGGTCTGCGTCGGGCTATGCCCGTTTACAGCCATCACTTATGATAAGGAAAAGGGCATTTCCTGCATCACGGACGCGCTGTGCAAGGGATGCGGCACCTGTGTCGCCGCCTGTCCGAGCGGGGCGTCCTACCAGAAGCACTTCCGCGATGAACAAATCTTCGCTGAAATCGAGGGCATCCTCTTAACCTAGACCCAGGAGAAAACCCATGAGCCAAGAGTCCTTTGAACCGAGACTGGTCGGCTTTCTCTGCACCTGGTGCTCCTACACCGGAGCCGACCTGGCCGGCACGGCCCGGATGACCTATCCGTCGAACCTCCGGATCATCCGGGTTATGTGCAGCGGCCGGGTCGACCCCCAGTTCGTCCTCAAGGCCTTCGAGGAAGGCGCGGACGGAGTGCTCATCTCCGGCTGCCATCCCGGTGACTGCCATTATCAAGAAGGCAATATCAAGGCCCTCCGGCGGCACCGGCTCCTCAGCCGCGTCCTGGAGCAGATGGGCATCGAGAAGAAGCGCTTCCGGCTGGAATGGGTATCCGCTTCCGAAGGGATCAAGTTCCAGCAGGTCTGCCAGGAGTTCACGGAACAGGTCCGGGCCCTGGGGCCCCTCAATCTTAACGGGCACGGAGGGAATTCCCATGAGTGAGTCCAAGCCGAAGGTTGCCTTTTACTGGTGCTCGTCCTGTGGCGGCTGCGAGGAATCCATCGTCGACCTGGGCGCCGACATCCTCAAGGTGGTGGCCGCCGTGGACATCGTCTATTGGCCCGTCGCCCTGGACTTCAAGAAAAAGGACCTCGAGGCTATGCCGGACGGTTCGATCGCCGTCAGCTTTATCAACGGCGGGATCCGGATGTCCGAGCAGGAGGAGATGGCCCATCTCTTGCGGCGCAAGTCCGGGCTCATCGTCGCCCATGGAGCTTGCGCCCATCTTGGCGGGATACCCGGCTTGGCCAACTTCTGGAACAAATCGACGATTTTCCGGAAGGTCTACCACACGACGGTGTCCACGGACAACCCCGCGGGGACCGAGCCGGCCCTCAAATCCACGGTCGACGGCCACGAGCTGACGCTTCCCGAATTCTGGGATACGGTCCACCCGCTCGACGACATCATCGACGTGGATTACTACCTTCCGGGCTGCGCGCCGCACCGCGACCTGATCATCAATGCGGTCACCGCCATCCTGGAAGGGAAGCTCCCGCCCAAGGGCGCGGTGCTGGCCCCGAACAAGTCCTGCTGCGATGATTGCGACAGAAACGACACGAAGCCGGAAAAACTGACGATCAAGGAAATCAAGCGGCCGCACGAGGTCCTCCTCGACCCCAAGACGTGCTTCCTGGCCCAGGGGGTCATCTGCATGGGACCGGCGACGCGGGGCGGGTGCGGGGAACGCTGCATCCATGGGAACATGCCGTGCCGGGGCTGCATGGGGCCGTCCGACCAGGTACGTGACCAGGGGGCGAAGTTCCTCTCGGCCT
>Ga0316626_10000268_pt1 | contig 19250 bp, 22 predicted proteins | sample OWC_Aug_T1_C1_D5_FD_207656 | JGI IMG/M metagenome (GOLD analysis project Ga0316626, IMG submission 207656) | Wetland soil microbial communities from Old Woman Creek delta, Ohio, United States - OWC_Aug_T1_C1_D5_A | ecosystem: Environmental > Terrestrial > Soil > Wetlands | place: USA: Ohio...
CCAACTTCAGCGGGTACTTCCCATACTCACGCACCGGGTTGACCACGTACTCGTAGGCCCGTCAGAGGCCGGAAGCTTGTCCGAATCGCCATGGCCGATGAGGTCAGGCGCAATGACCCGACCACTGCCTACCAAGTGCCGGATGACGTTGGCGGACAGGCGAGTGAGGCGGTTACTGCAGGAAACCCTCAAGGCGCGTGCGGATGATCTGCTCCGCTTCGCGCATGATCCGGTCGATGAGCTCCTGGCAGCTCGGAATGTCGTGGATGAGGCCGGCCACCATTCCGCAGCTCCAAGCGGCGGCATCCATCACCCCCTCCTGCAGCACACGGCGGTTCTGCGACCCCGCCACAAATTCAACGATATCCTCGATGCTGGTTGCGGCGCCCTTTTGGTGCTCGATCTCGAGGATCTTCTCGACCGCCGCATTGTTGAGGACGCGCTCGGTGTTGCGCAGGGGGCGCATGATGAGCCGGGTCTGCAGCTCGTTGGCGGCGACCAGCGCCTTCTTCACGTTCTCGTGCACCGGCGCTTCCTTGGTGGCGATGAAACGGGTGCCCATGTTCATGCCCTCGGCACCCAGCGATAGCGCCGCCACCAGGCTGCGCCCGTCGGCCATGCCGCCCGAGGCCACGAACGGAATCTTGAGCTCCTCGGCCGCGCGCGGCAGCAGGATCATGTTGGGAATATCGTCCTCGCCCGGATGGCCGCCGCACTCAAAGCCGTCGACGCTGATCGCGTCGCAGCCGATCTTCTCCGCCTTCAGCGAATGGCGGACCGACGTGCATTTGTGGATGACCTTGATCCCCGCCGCTTTGAGCGCCGGCATGTACTGCTCCGGGCTGCGACCCGCCGTCTCCACGATCTTCACGCCGCCTTCGACGATGGCCTGGATATATTCCGGATAGGGCGGCGCAAAGAACGCCGGCAGGAAGGTGAGGTTCACGCCGAAAGGCTTGTCGGTCATCGTGTGGCACTTGGCGATCTCCTTCGCCAGGTCTTCCGGCGTCGGCTGCGTCAGGCCCGTGATGATACCGAGTCCGCCGGCGTTGGAGACCGCCGACGCCAGCTCCGCGTAGCCGACGTAGTGCATGCCGCCTTGGATGATCGGGTGCTTGATCTTGAAAAGCTCGGTGATCCTGGTCTTCATCATTTCTCCTTTGTTGCCCCGCAGGACGGAGCCTGTCGTTGCGATGGAAACGTACGTTCGTGCCTACGCCGACGCGAGGGCGAGATTCAAGGTGGGCGGGGTTTCACCCGAGTCGCATACCATCTTCTCGGCCGGTCGGCACCTGCCAGGGAAGGCGGGCGCGCACCCCGATATCCCCGTTCCGCCCGGCCGGCGGAATCGAATCCGTCTCTTGGCGGGGTTGCTGCGGTCGCCAATGGGCCGCGAATATGGCAGGCTGCGATCCATGCCTGATTACAGTCTGTTCGGTGACGAGCACGTTCGACAGTACGAGGCCACCGGTGGGAAGGTCGGTCACGATTGGAACGAGTACCAGGCGGGTACGAAGCGCGACATTCCCGTGGTGCTGCTGCACCCGCGCTGAACGTCCGCTGTGGAAAGGAGCAGTGGCCATGAAGTCAACTCTGAGCGAAGCGTCGCGTGTCTTCCTAACTCTCTTGCTGCTCGTTTCCGCTGCGCGCCCGTGTTCCGCGCAGTGGGCAGCCACCTACGCGGGTGTTGGTGGGGCCGATGCCGAGTTCATCCAGCAGACCTCCGATGGCGGCTACATCGTGGTGGCCGAATCGAACCTCATTGCTGGCGGGCAGGACTTTTGGGCATTCAAGCTCGACTCCGGCGGCACCATTGAGTGGCAGAACCTCTATGGCGGACCCGCGCTGGAAGACGTTCAATCCATCCAGCAGACCAGCGATGGCGGCTACGTCGTCGCAGGTCAGACCGCGTCCTTCGGCGACCCAAATGGCGACGTGTGGGTGATCAAGCTGTTCCCCAATGGAACCCTGGATTGGCAGCGGACCTATGGGGGAGCCGGGGAAGACGAAGCCATCGATATCCGACAAACGGACGACGATGGTGACGGCGTCGCGGATGATGGCTATATCGTGGCTGGCTTCACCGACTCCTTTGGTACCGGGGGGGACATCTGGTTATTGAAGCTCGACGCCTTGGGCAATGTCCAGTGGCAGAAGACGTACGGGGGAGGTTCGAGGGACGAGCCCTTTGCCGTCCGGCAGACCTCGGACCGGGGCTACATTGTCGCCGGCGCGACGGATTCCTTCGGCCCTGGAGATCAGGATGTCTGGATACTCAAGCTGAAACCGGACAACGCGGCCGGCGGCCCGGGGCAGATCGAGTGGCAGAGAATCTATGGGGGAGATGACGGCGAGTCCGCCCTTGCCGTGCAACAGACCGATGACGATGGCGATGGCGTAGCCGATGATGGGTACGCAGTGGCCGGCATCATCGACTCGGGCGCTGGCATCTTCAGATTGTGGGTGTTCAAGATCACGGCCGACGGAAGCACCATAACCTGGCAGAAGATCTATGGGGACGGCCCTCGTGATTTCGCCACGTCCATCCAGCAGACCGACGATGATGGCGATGGTTCTGCTGATGACGGCTACATCGTGGCAGGTGCAACCGGCATTCCAGGGGACTTCTGGGTATTGAAGTTGTTCCCCGATGGAAACGTAGATTGGCAGAAGGCGTACGGTGGAGCCCTGTCCGAGCGGAGGGCCGAGGCAATCGAAGTGACGACGGACGGTGGATACATAACCGCCGGTACGACCCAATCTTTCGGAACCGGAAACGACGTCTTGGTGCTGAAGCTCACGCACGACGGATTGATAGACCCGTCCTGCGATTTTGTAAGGGATACCGACGCGCGGGCGGTAGATAGCGACGCATTGGCTGAAGACACCGATGTCACGGGGAGCAGCACTGATGTGACCCCACAAGCCTCGAGTGCGGAGGCTCGCGATACTGATGTTGCGAACGGTTTCGTGTGTCGGGCGACAGAAGACTGCGTGAACCGCATCGACGACGATCTCGACGGACAGGTGGACTGTGGAGACCGCGATTGCAGGGGAGACGCGGCGTGCGCAGCCCCGGTTCCGGCCGTTACTCCATGGGGGTGGGTTGCCCTGCTCGTTGTCGTCACCCTCTCCGGACTGTGGGGATTGCGCAGGAGATCCGCCTGAGGCGGACAGCCCGCGTCCGCAATTGAAGACGGTCGGTCCGGCGGGGCCTGGAAAGATCCGAGCACGTTCTTCTCGGCCGATCTCGGTTCGGATCCCGAGTCCTTGCTCGGCTCGAAGGGTGCCGGCTGAGCACCCCGGCATGACGGAGGTGGCCTGCATACCGTTGATCGGAGGCCACTGACGAGATTCGTACCCAAAGTACTATCGTCCCCATTGGCTGTTTGCCCTCTCCTCGACCGTCAGCGGCTCGCTCATACCTGCACACGCCTCCGGTGGCCGGATGACGGCGTGAGGCCCGCGAGCCGCTGGCAGGTTCGCCAGAGCCGGGCGCGATCGCGCGGTGGTTCGGTGGTGAAGGGCAGCAGATGAGTCGGCTGCGGCGCCCGATCAAACCAGAATCGTCCTGACGGTGTCACGGCCAACGGCGCAACCGCGAGCCACACCAGCGTGTCGGCCCCTTGTTCCGGGGTGCGCAAGCGGCGGCGCATCAGGCGGTAGAAGCGTGGGAGTGAACTGCGGACGGCGGGCGTATCCGCCCAGCCGGGATGCATGGCATGCACCGCGATCCGGTGGCGCGACCAGCGCCGCGCCAGCAGTTCGGTCAGCACGACCTGCATCCGCTTCGTCTGCGCATAGGCGGTCACGCCGTCGAACCGCCGCTGCGTCCACTGCAGATCGTCGAGCGACAAGCGCTGCGCGTACATCCCGCCGGACGAGACGAAGATCACCCGTGCGTCACGGGCAGCTGCGAGTTTAGGCTGCAGGAGGTGTGTAAGGAGGAACGGGCCGATGACATTCGTTGCCAAAGTGAGCTCCAGACCCTCGGCGGTCTCCTGTCGAGTGGCCGGGAGAACGCCGGCGTTATGGATCAGGACGTCCACGCGTGCCGGCGCGAAACGTTCGGTGAACGCCTGGACCGAAGCGATCCGCGATATGTCGACGGCCTCGATATGGACCCGGCGATTTTCGGTCACCCGAGAGATAGACGCCGCCGCCTCCTCGCCGCGCGCACGATCCCGGCAGAGGAGCCAGACGTCCGCGCGGCGGCGGGCCAGGGCCGTTGCGGCCGCTCGGCCAATCCCCGAGTTGGCGCCGGTGACGAGACAAACCCGTCCAGCCAAGTCGACGTCCACGTCCTCCGCGCGAAAGCGCCGCGCGTGGCGCAGAAAACCGCTGCGATCGAACGACCACACAATGCTGCGGTCGAGGATGGCGTCGCGTACGGCGCCCATGATCGTTTGCTCAGCGGTGTGCACGCGAACGTCCGTCATGTGTCACGAGCCGCTGCTTGGCCCGCTCGTCGCGCTGCATCCAGAACACCACGGCCGTGCCGTCGTGGGCGGGTTGACCGCTACGGCGTACGGGCCGCAATCCGAAATCCGCATTCCGAGATTCTTGCTGCCATGCGACGATTTCTCGAACTAGCAAATCAGAAGCCCTCAAGGGCGTTAGGCGAAGATGAGGCGAGGTCGAAGCGATCGAGGTTCATGACCCTGTTCCATGCTGCGACAAAGTCGCGTACGAACTTCTCTTTTGCATCGTCCTGCGCATAGACCTCGACCAAGGCCCGCAGTTGCGAGTTGGAGCCGAAAACCAGATCGACACGGGTGCCTGTCCATTTCAGTTGGCCGGTCTTGCGATCATGTCCGTCGAACATCTGCCCGGCGTTCGACGTGGGCTTCCACACCGTGCCCATGTCGAGCAGGTTGACGAAGAAGTCGTTGCTGAGAGCTCCGATCCGTGAGGTGAAAACGCCGTGTGGTACGCCGCCAACATTGGCACCCAGCACGCGCAGGCCGCCGACGAGCACCGTCATCTCCGGTGCACTCAAGGTGAGAAGCTGCGCCTTGTCCACCAGCATTTCCTCCGCCGGCACGGTGCAGGCCTGCTTCTGGTAATTGCGGAAACCATCGGCTTGGGGTTCCAGCACCGCGAAGGATTCTACGTCGGTCTGGTCTTGCGACGCGTCACTGCGACCCGGTGTGAAGGGCACCTCGACGGCGTACCCTCCGGCCTTGGCCGCTGCTTCAACGCCCGCGCACCCGGCCAGCACGATGAGATCCGCCATCGAAACTCGTTTGCCGCCCTTCTGGGCGCTGTTGAAGGTCTGCTGGATTCTTTCCAGTGCGCCCAGCACCTTCCGAAGTTGCGCCGGCTGGTTAGCTTCCCAGTCCCTTTGCGGCGCCAGGCGAATGCGCGCGCCGTTGGCACCCCCGCGCTTGTCGGAACCTCGGAACGTCGAAGCCGAGGCCCACGCGGTGGATATCAGTTCCGCCACCGACAGGCCGGAGGCGAGCACCGTGACCTTGAGGTCGGCGATGTCACTCGCATCAATCAACGGGTGAGTGACCGCAGGGATCGGGTCTTGCCAGATCAGGTCTTCCACTGGGACTTCAGGGCCCAGGTAGCGGACCTTCGGTCCCATATCGCGGTGGGTCAGCTTGAACCAGGCGCGGGCGAAGGTATCGGCGAAAGCTTGCGGATCCTTGTGGAAGCGGCGCGAGATGGGTTCGTAGATCGGGTCGAAGCGCAGCGATAGGTCGGCGGTGGTCATCATGGGCCGGTGCTGCTTCGAGGGGTCGTGGGCGTCCGGAATCATGTGCTCCGGCTTGACGTCCTTGGCGAGCCATTGCCAGGCGCCGGCCGGGCTCTTCACCAGCTCCCATTCATAGCCAAACAGCATGTCGAAGTAGCCATTGTCCCATTTGGTAGGGTTGGGTTTCCACGCGCCTTCAATGCCGCTGGTGGTGGTGTGCGCGCCCTTGCCGGTACCGAACCGGTTGATCCAGCCGAGGCCCTGCGCTTCCAACGGAGCGGCTTCCGGTTCCGGCCCCACCAACTTTGGGTCGCCTGCGCCGTGGGCTTTGCCGAAGGTGTGACCACCGGCAACGAGCGCGACGGTCTCTTCGTCGTTCATGGCCATCCGGGCAAAGGTGTCGCGCACATCGCGGCCCGAGGCCACGGGGTCGGGATTGCCGTTCGGACCCTCCGGGTTCACATAAATGAGGCCCATCTGTACGGCGGCCAGGGGGTGATCCAGTTGGCGGTCACCGCTGTAGCGTTGGTCGCCCAGCCAGGTATCCTCACTGCCCCAGTTGATGTCTTCTTCGGGCTGCCAGATGTCGACACGGCCGCCACCGAAGCCGAAAGTCTTGAAGCCCATGGATTCCAGGGCGCAGTTGCCCGCCAAGATCATGAGGTCAGCCCAGGAGATTTTGCTGCCGTACTTCCTCTTGATCGGCCAGAGCAGGCGGCGCGCCTTGTCCAGGTTGCCGTTGTCCGGCCAGCTGTTGAGCGGTGCGAACCGCTGGTTGCCGCTGCCACCGCCGCCGCGGCCGTCGGAGGTGCGGTAGGTGCCGGCACTGTGCCAGGCCATGCGAATGAAGAGCCCGCCGTAGTGGCCCCAGTCTGCGGGCCACCACTCCTGCGAATCCGTCATCAGCGCGTAGAGATCCTTTTTCAGGGCCGCCAGGTCAAGCTTCTTGAATTCTGCCGCATAGTCGAAGTCGGGATCCATCGGGTTGGACGCCGGGGTGTGCTGATGCAGGATGCCCAGGTCCAGCTGGTTGGGCCACCAGTCGCGGCTTGATGTGCCTCTGCTGGACTTGCCCGAAAAGGGACATTTGCTTTCGTTGCTCATCCTGATTCTCCTTTTTGCTTCGAGGCTAGGTATCCGCAGCAACTCCTAGTTCGCCGGTTGGGCCGGCTCCCAGCGCTGCGGCACCTTCTGGATCTGTGTCGTGTCGTAGCCCTCGCGGGCCAACAATTCCAGAATCCGCTGGTAGTCCGCTTCCGGGATCGTCGGCTGACGGGCCATGATCCAGACGTAGTCGCGCTTCTCTCGCCCGATCACCGTCTGGGTGTAGTCGGCGTTGAGATACACGATGCGGAAGTCGCCCTTGAAGGGCCAGATGAATTGCATGCCCCAGACGGCGTTGCTCTGCGTATCGAAAACGAAGCCGCGCGGCCGATAGCGCTTGGGTTCACCGTCGAAGCCGCCTTTGCGAAACGTGAAGGTTGTCGCGATGGTCCCGTCGGCCTCGAGTCGGTACGACTCGACCGCGTTGTAGGCGTCTTTCTCGACGAAAGTCGGAATGTTGGCGATTACGTACCAGTCGCCCATGAAGCGCGGCAGATCGACATGGGGCACCGTGTGAATCGGGGCACGCCGTGCCGCGCAACCAGCGACGGCCACACAGCTGATCAATATGGCAAGCCTGAGGTGTCGGTTCATCTTCTCACTCCAGTGAAAGTCTCATGTGTGCGTGACACGTTTGGGCGGACCGGGGAAGAAGGCATTCGTCCGCCGGATGTAGTTGCGATACGCCGGGCGACGCTCACCGATGTCTTTCTCGAGCAGCGCGACGCCCGAGACCCTCAGGAGCAAGAACGACATCAGCAGCGGTCCCACGAATGACCACCAACCGCCAGCCGCCAACGCGATGACATAGAAGCCCCACCAGGTGCAGCAGTCACCGAAGTAATTGGGGTGGCGGGTGTAGCGCCACAGGCCCTGGTCCATCACGCGGCCGCGGTTGGCCGGATCGTTCTTGAAACGCGCCAGCTGCCAGTCGGCAACGGACTCGAAACCGAAGCCGAAGGCCCAGAGCGCCACACCGGCGTAGTCGAGCAGGTTCATTGCTCGCGGCGCGGCAATGGCCGCGAGCAACGGCAGAGAGATGACCCACGCGAGCGTGCCTTGCAGCCCGAAGACGATGTAGAGGCTCTTGAGTGCAAAGTACGGTTCGTTGTGTCGGCGGATCGTTTGGTATCGCCGGTCTTCCGGCTCGCCCCAGTTGCGCCAGGTGAGATAGCCGGAGAGGCGGAGCGCCCAGATGCCGACCAGCGCCAGCACCCACGGCGTACGCGGGCCCCGCTGCGGCAGCATCACCGCGTAGGTGACGGCGGCCACGACGAAGAACAGCGGCCACATGCTGTCGACGATGCTCACGTCGCGTTTGAACAGACTGACGCACCAGGTGGCGAGCGCCACGCTCAGGATGACGGCGAAACCGGTGAGAACAGGATGTGGATCGAACATACAGTCTCCGTTATCGCACGTCGAATTGGCGCAGGTGTTCGACGAAGAACGCTGCCAGGTGCTCGCCCGCAAACGGCCAGGCGTATTGCAATCTCAGATGGGGCAACTCGGCGCGTAACTCGTTGATGATCTGTGGTATCTCGATCTCGGCGTGTACACCCCCGGGTGTGAACATCGATGGCACCGCCACAATGTCGGTCATTCCCTCCGCGTCGAGCGTGCGGACCGCCTCAGCCACCGTCGGTGCGCAGAATTCGTTGTACGCCAACACCAGCCGCGCCGGCTCCAGCCGCGGCTGCAGGTACGCCGCCAGACTCTTCAAGCCGGCTTGATAGGGGTCGTTCGCCGGCGTGCGCGGCCAGTGTCGCAGTTCGTGCTCCAAATCCAGCTCCTTTTCCGAAGGCGGCGACCCGCTGGCGCGCCGTCGTGTCTCCAAGGCGCGCAACTGCATGAGGCGGTCGCGCGGGTAGTCGCGCGGCACCCCGCCGTGCCCCACCAGCACCACCGCGCGGCGTGCCGTTTTTTCATGTTCACTCGCCGACGCACGTCGCCCCGGTAGTTCCATTCCCATCGCTCCCGGTGATTCTCATAGCGCGGCTCCTGAGCGTAGTCAAGTTTTGTCAGGACGAATATTGACATAAAATTGCCCGCGGTGTAGGAATGCTGAAACGACGATTGCCCCCTGCTGGGGTTTGAAGGAAGGAACGGATGAGTCGACTGCTGAACTTCGCGATGTTTTACCTGGGTTGGTTCGCCTGCGTGGCCGGCGCTGGGCGCGGGCAGCTCTGGCTCGGACCGGCGGTGGTTGCGGTGCTCCTAATGGGGCACCTACTCCTGACACGCGATCGGGTAAGAGAAGCGACGCTCGCCCTGACGATCGGCCTGTTCGGCTTTGCGGTGGACACGCTGCAGGCGTCGGCGGGCCTGTATGCGTTCTCCGGCACCAGCGTGTTACCGTGGGTGTGCCCGCCGTGGATGGCGGCCCTCTGGATGCTCTTCGCAACCACGCTGAACAGTTCCATGGGGTGGTTGGGGGGACGCTACCGCCTCGCGGCGGTGCTCGGCGCCCTGTTCGGACCCGTCAGCTACCTGGCGGGCGCCCGTCTCGGCGCGATCGAGTTGTCCGCGAGCGTGCTCGTGAGTCTTGCTGGCATCGCCATCGTGTGGGCGCTGGCGATGCCAGCGCTACTGGTGATCCGCGACACGCTCTGCCGACCCAGTCGGCCGTGGCGGCGGGGTTCGGAGACGCGCAGTTCGCGGGTCGACGAGTTCCCCCAGCCGCGGCCGGCCGCTCAGGAGATCGCCTCAAGTCGCGCCGGGACGTGCTTGTGCCAGGGAGTGCCGGCGAGCCAGTCCCGGTCCTCCGTCGCCGTCAGTTCGTTGGGAGCGCACCCAGCACTGATCTCGCCTCCGGTCGCGCCGGGGGAGTCGACACCCAGCCCGTCCGGCAACGACACGTGCCCGGGCTGCATGGTGTCCGAGACCTCGACGGCCACCTCCACGCTCGTTCGCTTCGTCGTCAGCCGCGCGTGACCGCCGTCTGCCAACCCCAAGCGTTGCGCATCCTGGGGACTGACGCGGAGCACGCCCTCAGCGTCCTTCTTCCGCCAAACGTCGCTTCGTACTTCTCGAACTGGGAGGAGGCCGGCAACACGTAGTCCGCGAGGCGCGCGGTCTCGGTCATGGTGACACACGTTCACGCTCTGCGTTTCTTGCGCATTTTCGCGGCCAAGTCCCTGACCGGAGTAGCTTTGCGGTCTCAGGGCGTGCCGTCGGCAACGGACAGAGTCAATCACACCCCTTGGAGAAGGCTTGAATTCTTGACAGTAGAGGGAGCCTCGGGATACGCGAAATCCCGCCCTCGGGGAGGGACTATCCGCTCGACACTCGTTCCAAAGGAGGTGCGCATGAGTTTTCCGAAGACGAAACCGATACCCAAGTCCCACCAGGACATCCTGACGAACCGGCCGACCGGACACCTCTGCACCATCCGGAAAGATGGCCGGCTGACTGTGAACCCGGTTGGGCTCATGTTCGACGGCGAGTACGTCCGCGTGAGCACCCTGAAGTCGCGCGTGAAATACAAGAATCTGGTGCGGGACCGGCGTGTCGCGATCTCGGTTCCGCATCGCAACAACCCGAACCGCTACATCGAGATTCGCGGGATTGCCGAATTGACCGACGACGCCGATCGCTCCTTCGTCAATTCCGTGGCCAAGGCGTACATGGGTGTGGATGTCTACCCCTTCGACCAGCCGGGCGACGAGCGGGCCATCATCACGATCCACGCCGAGCAGGTGTCGGCGCCCGACATTCCGCTGGAAGATGCGCCGCCCACCGCTTCTGACGGGGAAATCAGCCGGCGAAAGTGCGAGGTGAACAAGGGCATCGCGAGGGATTTCGTGGCGGCGATCAACAGAGGAGACGTCGAAGCCCTCGCCGATATGTATGCGGCGGACGGTGTGTGCTGGACACCCGGTTCGATGCCGATCTCAGGAACCTATGACCGGGAGCAGGTTCGCAAGTTCGCCAAGCAGATCCTGGAAGCCTTTCCGAACGGGCTCAATATGACGATCCGGCGCATGACCGCCGAGGAGAATCGCGTCGCGATCGAAGCCGAATCGCACGCCCGTCACGTCAGCGGGAAGGACTACAACAACCAATACCACATCCTGATGCAATTGCGGGACGGCAAGATCGTGGAGTGGCGTGAGTACATGGATACCATGCACGCCAACGCCGTGATCTGCGGTCAGGGGTGACCTGGCAAAGGCGGTTGCGGAGCACCCGGGGACTCGACGGAAGGGTAGACTGACTGACATCCACAGACGACCCCGGAAGAGACCCTGAAGTCTCAAGGGAACGGAGAGGCAACGGCGTCTTGACATCACGACATCAGATTTTTATGAGCTGATGCATGCGAACGACTTTGACGCTTGAGGACGACGTCGCCAAGGAAGTGAACCGGCTGCGCAAGGCCCGCGGCGAGAGTCTCAAGGCGACGATCAATGCCATTCTGCGCACGGGGATCGCGGCGCTCTCCAAGACACCACGGGCCCGGATGAAGGGGGCGTTTCGCACCGAACCGGCCTCGCTCGGAACGCCCCGGCTGAAGAGCCTCGACAACATCGACGAGGTGCTGGCGTTCGCCGAGGGGGAGCATTACGGGTGATTCTTGTCGACGCCAACCTGCTGCTGTACGCCGTGGTCTCCGACTACCCGCAACACGACGGTGCCCACGCGTGGTTGGATGAGCGCCTGAACGACCACCCCCGGGTGGGGTTGCCGTGGCCCAGTCTGCTGGCATTCCTCCGCATCAGCACCAACCCACGGCTGTTTTCGAAGCCCTTCTCCATGGCCGACGCGTGGCGCCGCGTCGAACGCTGGCTCGCACTGGGAAACGTGTGGACACCGGTTCCCGGCGAGCGCCACCGCGACATCCTCGGCGGCTTCGTTTGCGGTCCGGCGGCATCTGCGAAGCTCGTCACCGATGCCCACTTGGCCGCGTTGGCCATCGAGCACGGCCTCGTGCTGTGCAGCACGGACGGGGATTTCGCGCGCTTCCCCGGATTGCGCTGGGAGAATCCCCTAGCCTGAGGGGCCACGGAGGAATCATCCGGCGCATGGGCCGGCGGCCCGACTTGTTGAGGGGCACGAACAGCAGCCCCGTTCGGTTGCCGGCGCTGGAGCCACGCTTCGATGGCATCCTGCCGTTCGCGGCGTAGCCGATCCGGTCTCTGCGATACCTGCTACCCCTCACCCCAGCGCCCCCGTGTCCGGGTCGTCGTCGGACCGTTTGTAGTACGGGCGAAGAGAGAAATGGAAAGTCGGAGACCGGAAACCGGAAATGAGAATGTTGAATGGAATAGTAATGGGAGGAGGGGACTTGAACCCACGGAAAGATGCGGACGTAAAAGCCGAATCTACCAGCGAAAACCGCCAAGAACCGCCCGCGACCACCGCCAATTGTGCCCCCGGGGGCACAATTTCGAATCCCAAGAAATCGACGTGAGGCGCTCAACTACAACCAGCGCGACTCGTGGGAGATCCTGCGAAGCCGAGGCACGGCCTTGCTCCAGAAATTCCTGGATGAGGAAGTGCCCCGCCTCGTCAACGTCACGGCGATCGAGCAATCGTTCACGCTCCGCATCACCTCGCTCGAACTGCCCTCGTCGGCGTCATCGACCTCGTCGCCGAACTCGACGACGTGCGGACCGTCATTGATTTCAAGACGGCCGCATCGGCTCACCAGCCGCACGAGGTTGAGCTCTCCGACCAGCTCACCGCCTACCAGCTCGCCGCGCCGGACGCCGAACAGGTCGCGCTCTGCGTCTTCGTCAAAACCAAGGAGCCGCGGATCGACTGGCAAGAGCGGTTGACGCCTGCCGGCGGTCCGTTCTATCAGCGCGGTCGTGACGGAGTTCAAGCTCAACTACCTCGCGCCGGTGAAGGGCAGGACGCTGGTCTCGGAGTCGACGGTCGTGTCGTTCGGCAGGCGCGCGGCGGTCGTGCGCGTCGAGGTCAGCAACGGCGACCAGCGGGCATGCGTCGCGCAGTGCACTGTGCTCGTGTCCGAGCTGCCGAAGCAGCCCGAGGTCTGACGCGCATGAAAGTCGGCCTCGTCGTTCGCAACATGGGTCCGTTCATGACGCGCGAGACGCTCGTCGCCGCCGCGCGCGCCGCCGACGCGACTCCCGGCATCGACGACCTCTGGGTGGTCGATCACATCGCCATCCCGCCGGACGATGCCGAGGGATCGGGCGGTCGCTACCTCGATCCGCTCGCGAGCCTCGCCTTCCTCGCCGGCTGCACGACGCGGGTCGGGCTCGGCACGGGGGTCCTCGTGCTGCCGTACCGGCCCGCGCTGCCGACGGCGAAGTGGGTCGCGACGATTCAAGAGTTGTCGGGCGGGCGGCTGCTCCTCGGCGTCGGGGTCGGCTGGATGGGGGCGGAGTTCCGAGCGGTCGGCGTCGACCGGCGCCGGCGCGGCGCGGTCACCGACCAGACCCTCGACTTCCTCGACCGGTGCTTTGCCGGCGACGTCGTCGAGGCGAATGGCCAGCCGTTCCTCTTCCTGCCGCGTCCGGCGCGCCCGGCGATGTTCATCGGCGGATCGGCACCGCACGCGTTCCGTCGTGCCATCGCGCACCGGGCCGGCTGGATGCCCATGGGCATCGATCCCGACGGGCTGCGTCCGCTCGCCGCGCAGCTGCGCGACGAGGCCGCGGCCGCCGGACTGCCGTCGCCGGAGATCGCGGTGATGACGATGCTGCCCATCGGCGACCCGCCGGCCGCCCGCGACACGCTCGCACGCTATGCCGCGGCCGGCGCCACGCGCGTCATTCACGGTTCGCGCTACGGCGACAGCCCCGGGTTCGCGGCCATGCTCGACGGCGTGGCGCGCGCGGCCGCCGCGTGACGACGCTCTATCGGAACGGCCGCGTTCGAACCGTTGACTGCAGCCCGCGATCCGATCCATCGAGGCTTTCGCGGGGGCAGTGAACACACGTCGTCCCTGACTGCCTCCCACCGACCTGATTACCGGGGGGCGGACATGCGAAACAGGCACGCAAAGCAGAGGATGGACGCCGTACCACCCGCGACACCCCAGAGCACGTTGAACACCCAGTAGAGGACGGGGGCCATCATCGAGTCGGTGGCGATGTTTTCGAAGTGCTCGACGATGCCGCCATAGGCGATGAAGACACCAGTGGCGGCGCTGTCAAATTCTCGTCGTGTCGGTGCTCCGCGGTCGCTCCCCACCGCAATCGGCACGACACCGGGCCACGAAACGAGCATATGACGCGACCCGGCGCTGGCGATTGAGAGGAAGCGTGAAATCCGGAACTCGAAATCACGAACAAGCTCGAAGCGGCCGGTGCGGCGTCCCTCCTTCTTCGGGCGCCGCCGATGCCGGCGGAACGGCGGCACCCCGCTGGTTTGGTCGTCGCGACGCTGCTATGCAGCGATACGGAGTTGCGCCGCGCACGATTTGCGACACGTTACGGAGACGACAATGGACCTGGCTACCGTCGACAAGCTCCTGACCACCACCCGCTCGGTTCGCAAGCGCCTCGATTACTCGCGCCCGGTACCGCTGGCGGTGATCCGGCAGTGCATCGAAATCGCGATTCAGGCACCGACGGGTTCCAATCGGCAGGAGTGGTCCTTCGTCATCGTCACCGACGCCGACAAGAAGAAACAGCTCGCCGACTTGTATCGCAAGGGAGTCGAGCTCTACGCGCGGATGCCGCAGCCTGAGCGGCCCGCCGACGATCTCAGAACGAGACAGAGGCCAAGGGTCCTCGCGTCTTCGATCCACCTGCTCCAGACCATGGAGCAGGCGCCGCTGCTGCTGATTCCGTGCATCGAGGGCCGCTTCGAGGGGGCGCCCCAGTTCGCCCAGGCGTCGCTGTACGGCTCGATTCTTCCGGCCGTGTGGTCTTTCATGCTCGCCGCCAGGGCGCGGGGGATCGGCTCGGCGTGGACGACCATCCATCTGATGTTTGAGAAGGAAGCGGCGGCGGTCCTCGGCATACCCGACCACGTCACGCAGGCGGCGCTGCTGCCCGTGGCGTACTTCACCGGAGAGGATTTCAAGCCGGCCCGACGGATTCCGTCGCGCGAGTTCACGTACCTGGACACCTGGGGCAACCAACTCGGCTAGGCCGCTAGGGGAGGTCAGTTAGAGCTGGGCGCCTGACGCCGCTCGATTTTCGTCGCCGCGATCCACTTCCGACCGTCCTTCTCCTCGATGCTGCCCGTTACGGTCACGAGCTTCACTGCGGTGCACACATCACCAAAGGCCTCGGCCACGGCGTTGGGGGCCAGCCAGTATTGCGCGTCTTCGCCGGTCTCATTCTTCACGAGGAGCACGCTCTGGCACTGGTCGACTCCCTCGACCTTCAGGGTGCATTTCGCGCACGCGATGTTGCCTTCCAGCGTCACCGACACATCGGCCGCCTCAGCAACGGCACAGCACGCGAGCGCCAGAAGGACAGCCGCGGCGGAAACGATCTTACGCATGTTCGTCCTATTCATTTTCACTTCCACCTTTGCCCGAACACCCGACCTTCTTGGCGGCTGTGGCCGCATACGGAACGAGCCGCACACCGACCCTCGGGCACTGCTTCGCAAGATCCGCGACCTGGTCGTTCTCTACCGTCGAGACACAATCGTCGTGGAAGACTACCGTGATCGCGGATCACGCCGCCGCGAACGGGTGCGCAAGGCGATCGAGAATGTGGCCAGCCTGGCAACCGGCGGGACCGAATTTTGCCTGATCTCCGCCTCCGTGGTGCGGCAGACGTTCGGCGGCGGGGCGACCGTCACCAAGCACGCGGTCGCAACGGCGCTCGCCGAGCATTTCCCCGAACTTGCCTTTCCCCGAAACGCAAAGCGTGGATGACCGAGGACGCGCGCATGTCGATCTTCGACGCGGTCGCGTTCGCGCTGACGTACAGGAAGCACCTGCGCCAACCTTCGGCGGTGGCATCCAGAACGCACACCAACGAGACCCCCGAGCATCCGCATTGGTGACGACCGTCACGATCTCCATCCCTTCGTCGCTTTGCAGCTGCCCGTCGACCCAAAGAGTGGTTCCCGCGCCGCGCTCTTCAATCGACACGTGCGGGGTGATGGGCACGTCACCCCCGGAAATGGCATCCGCCATCGCTCGCACGCTGTCTGTCACGTGATGTACGCGGTGGCGCGCGGTGCAGGCCGGGCCATAGAGTGTCGATGCCCCCACGCGACTTCTCCAATTCTTCCGCGACCGCAGCGATGATGCCTTCGTCTTGAGTCACTACCGGGATGAGGTCGTAGATCGGAGACGATAACTCGGGCTTCGACACAGTCCTACGGGATTGGTGCGCTCGCCGGGGCTGTCCCGATCGCATACTCGCGCGGGAAGTCGCACCACTCGAGCGTGGTCTTCTCGGGATCCGGCGATAATGGCTCAATGTAGGTGAGCGCCATCTGCAGGCCCAGCAGACGATATGCCTCGAAGCGCTCCCACTCGTACCACTGTCTCAGCGTCGAGTTGTGCGGGAAGGTCGAAGAGTACGCGCCGAAGGCGAGGATTCTGGCGATGCGTTCGCGGCGCGCCTCTCGGGTGTTCTCCGGGTCCGTGCTTTGGCTCGCCACCCGAGCCAAGCGTTCTCCCGCTCGCCCCACGACCAACTCGAATCGGTTCTTCCAGCGCTTCTGTGCGGCGTCGTTTAGGCCGAGCGCATTCTGTGAGAGAAGATCATTCAGTGCAACCTCGAACGGCTTCTTGACGTTCTCTTCGAAGTACCGGACTGCTGGCGGAGTCTGCTTCAGACCCGCGAGAATGCCGGCATTGATCTGCAGTTCTCTCTCGATCGCATCGAGCCGCTGCTTTGTCTCGCGTGTCCGAGCTTCCTCCGTGCCGGGGGTGGCCTCCATGCCCGCGGCCGTCGGCGTTGCTTCGCCGGAATTCGGAGTTGGCGTGGCGGTTGGGATGTCGGTCTGGGTGGATAGAGCCTTACGTTCCATCTCGAGAGCGGCGTTCTGCCTCGAAATCTCTGCCACCTTGTTTGCGACGCCCTCCGACTCCTTGCGTGGGTCGATCCGTTCATCCGCCGAATATAGGAGGCGGCATTCAGGTGCCGCCTCCTTCATGTGTTTCGCGTTCTTAGGAGGACAGATCGCGAACTTCGTGCCCGCTGCTTTCTCGAGCTGCGCCAGCAGCCGAGTTGCCCCGGCGACGAGATCCATCCGGATTGCATCCACTCGTCGCTGGGCGGCTGTTTCCTCCAGGACTGGGTTCTCCTCGCTCATGTGCGGGAACGTCGGGTCGGCGCTCGCCTTGACATATAGAATCACTGCCTGGATCTGCCCCCGCCTGTTCTGCACGACGAAGCGACCAAGCGGAGCGGCGCCCTCGTCCGGAAGAGGAGTGGCCCACGTCAGGTCGAGCTCCCGGACGCGCGCTCGGAGCGCGCGGAGGTCCGCGAAGCGGCGGTCGGGGTCGGCACTCGCGTCGACGGCTACAATGCACCTAGCGCCTCGGCGCAGCAGAGCGATCACGCCGAGATTCTCGTAGTGGCCCCCATCGGTGATGTGGAGCCAACGCGCGCCGGGATCGACCAGGCGCGGGATTCGCTGGAACGTTACCATCCGGGCGTAGTCCCAGATACTCCACCAGCCGTCGTAGCTGCGTGCGAAGTTGGGTGAGTCGAGACCCAGGTTCAAATTGAGCACTCCGCCGCCGATGAGGTACACGGTTTCGCTGACACCCGGCGCATCGATCCAGTTTCCCACGGCGAGCGAGTCGAACGCCGCACCCGAGGCCGCCACAGCCTCGGAGAGGCGGAAGGGGCTCTGGTCCGTCCCGTCGAGCTCCACCTTGACGCTCACTGGGACATCTTTCCTCTCGACGACCTCGCTGACCGGAACCCCGAAGCCACCGCTGTTCACATAGCCGGTGGCATCGGAGCCGGTGAAGTGGCGCGTGAACTCGAAGTTCCATGAAGTGCCGGGATCCTCTCCGTCCTCATCCTCCACCCTGTACTTCGGGTAGTTGACGCGGACTCGCGACTCGCCGCGATTCGAGAGGTTGGCGTTCAGGATCATGTACGGCGTGAGCCTCTCGTGCCCGGGCGCGTTCACGTCGACGAGTCGGCCCTCGGGAATCGAGCGCACTCCACGGCTGGACGGAGGCTTTCCACGGAAGTACGTGTCTTCGATGCGTGAGCGGTAGATGTCGATCACGTGCTGGAACTTGAACCTGCCGCGCCAGTGCAGCACGTCGTCGAGAATCAGGTGGAACGGCCAGCGCCACGCCCACCCGGCCACCATGACTGGCCCTTCCCACCAGCCGCCTTGATTGAGAAAACCGGTGTGTGTGCGCAGATGCTCGACGTGGTCCTCGTGATTGCGCAGTAGATCGTCTTGCGAGTCAGCTCCCACCTGGTACGCAAAGAGATCGCGTCGCAGACTGGGGAAGGCGCCGAGGTGGGCTTGCTGCCAAGCCGCGAGGTATCCTCCGCCGGAGACCGCGCTCGCGTAGTCGAATTGATCCAGCACGTCTTTGTATCTCAATCCCTGCAGGAAACCCAGGTCGAACGTCGCCGAGCGGATGCCTCCCCCGGAAAGCGCCAGGCCGATGACGTTCTCCGGTGGGCCGTGTTGCGCCGAGTCCTCGACATCGGGACGCGCGCCGTCAAGTTGACTCCTGCGGGCACGCACGTAGGCGAACTCCTCCCTGTATGCAGCCTGCTGCTTCTTTTCGTCGAGCAGCCCTCCAGGGTCGCGCGTGCGAATCTCGAATTCTCTCCGGGTAGTGCTGCACGCGGCGAGGAGGACGAGCACGCAGAGGAGCGCGGATCTGCGACTGGCGTCGACGCACCTCGGCCGGGTGGCGGAGCCCCCGCTTGCCAGCGCGAGAGGCGTCCCACACGGGCCACTGCGGAGGAAAATTCCCAGGTGGGTCCTAATCGACGGTTGGAGTGCGAGAAGATCCAGCGGGTTCTCACGGATTGCCCCTGTCAACGTCCACCTCGCCATCTCGCCATAACGTCAAGTGTCGTACTGTGCCCGACGCAAGACAAGTCGGGCGCACAAAGCGTTAACCCCCGAGAAGGGCGAACCAGCTAGGGCGCAGAAGAGGGCAATGTCAAGCGCCGGGGCCCAACGGAAGCCCCCGGGGTCTCTGGGTGACCCCAAACGTTTGTTCCCAGAACGCTATGGCGGAGGCCATGAAGCCTTGTGGCTGGCGATCTGGTCGTGCTGGCGGTAACATGCCACCCATGAAGACGCTTCGCGCACGGGTGCTCAATCGCCGCCTTGTCTTGGACGAGCCAACGGAATTCCCGGACGGGACCGTTCTCGATCTTACCGTCGTGGACGACGGTGACGAGCTCGATGAGGAAGAGCGAATGGCCCTGCATGCGGCGCTGGCCAGCTCGTGGGCGAGCGCCCAAGCCGGCAAGACGCGACCGGCTGAAGAGATTCTCCAGAAGCTCAAAGAGCGTCGATGACCGTTGCGGTCCGGACCACGTCGGAGGCCGACGGACAC
>Ga0316626_10000269_pt1 | contig 19233 bp, 26 predicted proteins | sample OWC_Aug_T1_C1_D5_FD_207656 | JGI IMG/M metagenome (GOLD analysis project Ga0316626, IMG submission 207656) | Wetland soil microbial communities from Old Woman Creek delta, Ohio, United States - OWC_Aug_T1_C1_D5_A | ecosystem: Environmental > Terrestrial > Soil > Wetlands | place: USA: Ohio...
GCCGTCTGGGAATGCTCCTACCACCCGCGTCCGTCTCCTTAACTCTCTCATAATCCGCTCAAGGGGGTTATTTGTCCGAATACGCCGGTGATGTTCCTCAGGGAAATCATAGTAGCTCAAGGTCTCCTGTATCCCCTCGCTGAGAAGTTTGGCCGCCTTGCCCAGTTTCATCACCTCAAGTTTCTTTGCCACACTGCCGGCCTTCCTGAGCGCTTCCTCCCGATTCTCCTGCGCATGGATTGCCTTGAGCATCGCCGCCACTTCCTTTACCTTCCCCTTAGGAAGCAGGGTAAAAACATTGCGGTAAAAATGCACCATGCACCGCTGCCATTTCGCCTCGGGATAGAAATCCCCCAGGCTTTCTATGAGCCCCAGACACTTATCCGAGATGATCAGATCAACCCCCTTGAGTCCTCGTCCCTTGAGATACCTCAGGAAGGCGGTCCAGCTGGCCTTGTCCTCTTTCGCCCCTTCGGCAACTCCCAGTATCTCCCTGTAGCCTTCCCTGTTTACCCCTATGGCCACCAATATGGCGACGCTTTTCACTTCTCCTGACCAGCTCCGCTTCATCGAGCTGCCGTTAAGATATACATAGGGATGCTCCCCTTCGATCGGGCTTATCCGCCACTTCTCGATCGTCTCGTAGATCTTGCCGTTGAGCCTCGATACGGTCCCGGAGCTGACCTTGGTCCCCCAGAGTGCTTCCGTGATGTCTTCTACTCTTCGGACCGATACGCCTGCCAGATACATCTCTACGAGTGCTTCTTCGACTGAGGTCTCTCTTCTGCGGTATCTCTCAATAATCGCTGTCTCAAAGGGCAGCGCCCGTAATTTCGGCACGGTGATCTCTACTTCGCCGGCCCTTGTGTGCAGTTTCCTCCGGTAGGACCCGGCACGGGTGTCTTTCCGCTCCGCGCTCCGCTCATATCGCTGCGCGTTGCATAGCTGGTCTGCTTCTGCATCAAGCATTGCATTGAGGGTCTCCTGGACCGTTCCCTTGACGATCTGCCCAAGGTGGTCTTTTACTCCCTCTTCGTCAATCTGGATAATCTTGCCCGTCTTTCTGGTACAATTCTTTTGAGTCATGGTGTGCCTCCTCTGGTTTTGTTTTTCTCGACAAATTACATTACCAGTTTTGAGGTCACCATGATTCAATTGTGCGAAAAATATCGTACGTTATCCACCCCCGTTCATACGACACCGGATAATGCCATGCGCCATCTCTTCTATCTTCCTATTATACCGCCTGTAAAAATCGTTGAATATGATCGCGGTGACCGCTGTCGAATGGGAGTCGTTCCGGCAAGTTCCTGATTACTGAAAGAGTCGCTGCAGTGCAATAGCGATGATCAACGACAGGAGCAGCAGCCAGCCTGCAATGCGGACGCCCATGCCGGGAGACGTGGTCGTTACAACCGGCCCGACCAGCCTGCCGAACCGCACGCCGGTCGCTGATCCCAGCTCGTCGGAGAACCATATTGCGGCAAGGGGAAGTATCAGGAAAGAACGACCTTGATGAGCAGTCTCGGCTCATTGCTCAAAAGGACAGAGAGCAGATACAGGCCGGCAACTGCAGCGGAAGCAGTCCGGTGAAAGAGCATTCGCCTGCGCTGTCTCTCAATAGCCGCATAGTTCTCCCGAACCATCTCGGCCATACGGTCTTCAGGCGCCGGCATTTCCACCTTGCTCCTATCGGAGCGTATCATACAGCCTTCAGTAGAGAAATGTACTATCCATCATTCTATTCAGGGCGCGTTTTCGCCTCGATGCGGATCTCTCGGGCCCCTTTTGCCTTCCTAAGCACCGTGGCGTCTCCCTCGATTCTTCCGACAAGGTTCACTGCACTGGCCGGTACCGGATCCTCTGCAGTGCTCATCGGGGTAGGGCCGAAGAAGATCGCGAGCGCCCTGCCAGGGGGCCAGTATCCGATGTCGCCGATCCTGACTGACGTGGTTGCGGTTGTGTCGAGGGGCTCTGAGACCGGGATTTCGAAGTAGAACTCATCGCCCCATTCACTGGGCGATGCTACGATGGGGAGCGCCTGTGCAATCGACTGCGCGCATGGGGTGTCGAACAGCACTGCATCCAAAATCAGGCCTTTGATGGAAATTCTGATTTTCACAGGCATGATGGGGAATTATAGCAAAAAACAGCGAGGGGAGAATAAGTATGGTGCCCTGCATTGGTTTGGCCATGCCGTAATCTGTCCAATGTCAAAGGCTGCCCCCTCTGACTTCTTCACTCAGGTTCCTATATTACCAAAAATATTCCCAACTTCATCACTTATTGAACCATCAGACCAAACATCAACTGGAATGATATATTCCACAACTGTCATAGCATCTTCGAAATCACGATCGCCAGCAAGAAACTGTCTTATCCGCTCTGCGGTGTCTATAGCAATAATACGCTGAGCCTCAGTCAAAGACGAATAAACAATAGGATATCCCCGACTATCAAGTTCAACAGGTCGAGGGCCTTCATTAATGGTGTCAATGTAAATGCAGAAACCAGCCTTACTTTCAAGAGGCATATTCATGGCGACTATCCTCCTAGTTTTCGAGCAGGGTCAATCCAATATTTCTTAAATAGTCAAATGTCGCATCGTAAAAAAGAGGGTTACGGGTATGATCCATTGAGTCACCATGCGGAACAACAATTACCATCCCCTGTCGTGCTCTGGTTAAGAGAACTCGATAAGCATTCTTTTGATATACTTGTCTTTCAGGCTTATTAATTCGTTGCCATCGACTCCCCTTAAACGACCAATTCTCCCAACCTTTTGCTGAATAACGGAAATCAGCATCCCACGTAATGCAAGCCCAATCGAGCTCTAAGCCTTGAACATGGAATTCCGTAGCAACATCCTCGAGATAGTATGAGGAACGTACATCCCTTTTCCCGTCAAGAAACCACTTAATAGGATCAACCGGCGATCGCACATCAATGGCATGTGGCTTCAATCTTTCTGCTTGTGAAGATACAACAATTCCATAACGCTCTGTTCCTCGTGCTCTGCTGCGCAGCCAAGCCTTTGCTTTGTTCAGATCGCGTGTGAGCATGATTGGATAGTTCTGGCTAATCACGTTCAACGTACGCCGAGCATTCTCAATTTCAAGATCCAGTATTTCTTTTATAAGACGAGACACATGCTCAGCGCGATACGATCGCATTGATACAGCCAAATGCAATTCATCGTTGTATACAACATTCTTTCGGCATGATAAAGCCTTCAACGCTATGCCCGCTGCATACTCGCTGTCGGTAAGACGAGAAGAAACGTATACATGCCAATCAGGATAGGACCGATTGAGTGATTCGATCCACTCACTAATGCCTGCCTCACCTGTATTAATCTCCTGTCCGCCACCAACCAGACAAACTACCACAGCCCAATCTTTATGACGATCCAGACAAGAAATCAGGAATTCAGGTTCAGACTTGCTAAAGCCTGGAATACCTTTCTTGCGTTTCATGAAATCGGTTGTCTTTTCTAAATCCCATGCACGTTGCGCCTCATCAAAGAGGGCAACATGTTCAATAGGAGGCTTCTCATCTCTCAGACAATCATCACGGAAATGATGAACATTCTGTATAAAGGCCTTCACTCCATCAAAGACCGAGCCTTTAGTAACCTTATTTCCCTTTTCCTTTTCTCTGCGAAATCTATCTCTCGTAAGCGCCTCGCGCAGTATTGCTACGAGCGGTCCATTTCCTGACAAGAAAACACTGTAGAGATTATCATCCTTATTAATATGTTTCGTTGCAACGTTAAGTCCAACGAGAGTTTTTCCTGCGCCTGGCACACCAGTGACAAAGCAAATGGCCTTCTGCGATTTCTCGCGTGATACACGGATGATTTCTGAAACGGATTCCGAGGTTTGGCTTAGATTAATCGCACCAGCATCGTTGCGAGTAATTTCTACAACGGAGTGATTGTTATAGAGAGCCATGGCAGCTTCGATGATCGTCGGGGTGGGACAGTAACGGCCTTGCTCCCACGTCTCTGGATCAATAGGCGTTCCTTCGGCAAAGCGAAGAACATTCTCGACAACAACCGATAGGGTGGTAGTATTGGCTGTGAGAGGGAGAAGCAGTTTGTCATTCAGTGGTGTTTGTCCAACAGTGACAGGGCTCGTCTTGGCATCTGTGGCTATTAAGATTGGCGCTATATATATAGAATGGCTCGCATCATGAAAATTCTTAAGATCTAATGCATAATCCCAAACCTGATCAATATCATGCTGTGTGTATTGATCTTGACCTACCTTAAACTCCAGGACAAAGACCACTGCGCCCATAATGACCACGACATCAATTCTTCGGCCCATACGGGGAATCGAGTATTCGAAATAGATTTTGCCTTCATATGACTTTAGAACTTGTTGAAGTATCTTTATCTCTTCCGTCCAAGCGTACCTTTGTGTTTGGTCGACCGAATAGCTGCTGCTTGTCAATTGACCAATAATTCCATATGGATCTGCTTGCCTAAACCGACTAATTGTACTGGAATAATACTCGCGCTTAATTGATGAGGAGCGATAGGCGTGGATCACCGGAATGTCCGCCTCTGCCCAGTCGAGCTCATATAGCTTTTCCGGTGGAAGCCAGGTGAACGCCTTATGCTCGTGAAGTTTGATCTCGCCGGAGGTGATGTTGCAGATGAAGGGATAGAGGGTAATCTTGAAGGTAGGATATTGATGAGTTACCGGCGAAAGTGACCGTCCTATTGCGACCTCGAGTTCCACTTCTTCACGTAATTCACGTTTTAGGCAATCTTCCGGGCGTTCTCCATCATAGATCTTTCCTCCAGGGAACTCCCACTTCAGCGGCAGACTCATCGACTCGCTGCGCTGCGTTGAGAGCACTTTGCCGTCTTGCTCTATGATCGCACAGGTTACGTGAATGTGTTTCATAATGATACTCATTCAAGTATCGATCTTATCACTTGCCAAACAAAAATCGGATATCGAGATGCATCTCACATCTTTCTTGTTTTTTACAGAAAGTCTTCAGAAGTCTTCAGGGTCAGCTCTACACCCTTCACATGCCCTCCATTATTCATTGTACAGCCTCGGACTTACCAACCAGCACATCAACATTCAGCCCGCTGCTCGTGTTTTCAAAAAACCTGCTGATTTCATCTATGCGCTCATAGGAAAGATACCTTACTTCTTTATCCAGTCCAAGCCTTTTGAATGTCGGTCTCCTCACCTGTTCAAATACCCGGCTCTTCCGTGCGAGCGGCGCCACAAGAAAGAGTGGATAGCTAATGTTTGGTGCGATTATCTTCAAATCCGAAAATCTCAAAAGACCCGAATATATAGAAGTGGAGTGTTCTATTTCAAAAGCTGCATCAATTCGAAATTCTTCTTTCCATACAACATCAATGTTCTCAACATATTTTGCCGGCATATCGATCCCGGCTGAAAATGTTTCCTCAAAATCGCCGAAGTTGAATTCCTGTTTTATCTTGTTTTGATCGTTTCTTGGCACCCAGACCCTTGCACCTGTTTTAAGGCCAAGATGGACAAGCTGCCACTGCATTCTTACGTGGTCAGTCAAATCCCCATTTTTCAGGATCTCAGTCACCTCATCCTGAAGTAACTCCCTTGCTACCTCTTCTCTGACCTCTAAGGTCTCGAACTGCGACTTCTGCTCGTATGTCTTACCTTCCTTGATTCTCTGGAGAATCGAATAGAGATCGTCGTACTTGCTGTAAAACGTTTTAAGTCTGTCATCCGCAATCCTTGCAAAACCTCTCGGATTCCAACCTTCCTGGTATCCTATAAGCTTCTTGAATTCGGTGAAAGGAAGATTGATCTCAAGCGGATTAGCGATAAAATAGATCAGGGACCAGACATCGTTTGTATCGCCGCGCAGATTTTTCCAGAGTTCCCGTGACAGAGCGGGATTGATTGTCTTGAATGCGATCTTGCCAAGCAGTCTTATTGTTTCTCCTTCGACAATCAGGATATCATCACTGCCATTCATCCGGTCGAATTTGGAGCGGTTTGCCAGTGAAGCACGAGAGCCCCATACAGCAATTGCCTTGTTTCCGAAGACATTTCTCAGACTGTTTTGATGATCCCGGCTGAGATATTGAAATATACGATCCTGGGCAACCCTATTCTTGATGGTGTCCTGGTAATGCACCATCTGCTCATGATTGCCTGGGGCCATGTATACTATAAATATATTTCGCATAACTATAGATCGCTATATTTAGTATTTTTGCCTTTACACTTCTCTATCGGGTATTTCTCTTCGTTAATGTCTATTTTCTCAAGTATCGCCTGCTCGACATCAACACCAAGTTTATCAGCCAGTCGGAGAAGGAAAATCGCAATGTCAGCAATTTCTTCTTTAGCAGCTTTCAGGGTGTTTTCTGAGCTGACTATGCCCAGAGACTCTTTCTCTGTCAGCCACTGGAAAATTTCGAGCAGTTCACCGGCCTCTGCTGATAGCGCCATGCTCAGATTCTTAGGCGAGTGAAACTGATCCCAGTCCCTTGCGTCAGCAAATTCCGAGAGTCTTTTCTGTATTTCTTTAATGTTCATGAAAAGGTATTAAAAAGTGGACAGGCTGGTTTTTCATCCCCGCCTTAGTCATCATGATGTTTTCTGTGCTTTTTATCGTCCTTATGATCATCATGCCCGCCATGGTGCCGATGCTGCTTGCCGTGGCACTCATGGCACTTGGACTTGTCCTCTGTGCCAAACGCGGTCTTGCCGTTGTGGCACGCGCCGCAGAACTCTCCCTTGTTCATCGCAGCCATGTTCATCGAAGCAGCGCCCTTCTTCATGCTGAACAGCCCCGAATGGCAGTCATTGCAGACGTAGCCCTTCTCCGCATGCTCCTTGCCTGAAAAAAGAACCTGTCCGGCTCCGCCGCCCTGCCAGGTGAGGGTCTCTCCCGGCCCCACGGCTGAAGACGGAACTGGCGACAGAACCAGGAATGCGGACACCATAGCCAGTGCACTCAGGACAAGAACCGTTGCGTTCTTCATGGCCCCTCCTTCGGCTGTCTCTCTATTTCGGCAATGCGGAAACAGGGCAGGTCGTGGATAATTCTTCCGGACCTTTTCCCCCGCTTTCGGCCCTGATCATGCGGAATTATATCAGAATCCACCTCACACCCACACCACCTCTACCAGGTGCTCCACCTTCCTGAACTCCGGGTCTCCGGACGGCTCCCTCCACCCCGGAGGTGGCGGTAAACGGTGGCCTGCGCATGTGCTGCAGGCATTAAACGCTCCAATCAATGACTTTCAGGCCCTTGATCTGTTTGAACTCCTTCATGTTGTTGGTGACGAGGGTTGCGCCGAGCGCCCGGGCATGCGCCCCGATCAGCATGTCCATGGCGCCTATGGGCTTCCCCGCTTTTTCAAGATCCGCCCTGATTCTGCCGTATTCTTCGGCTGCCCGTTCATCGAAGTCACCGATTTCCAGGGGCAGGACGAACTCTTCGAGGGCCTGGCAGTTTTTCTCGGCATGCATGCTCTTGGATACGCCGTAACGGAGCTCCGCAAGGGTGATAGCTGATATGCCGATATCGCCGACCGCGTGGCGATGGAAATGCCTGAGTACTTCCGGGGGTTTTTGTTTGATGAGGTAAATGCAGATATTCGTATCCAGCATGTAATGCATCAGAAGTCTTCCCGCTTTTGGGCTTTCGGTTGTTTTCTGTCGGCCATGAAGTCGTCGGAAAATTTGGAGAGGCTCTTGATCAGCGTATCCCAGGAGTTTTTTGCGGGGATCAGCATGACAACGTTGCCTGATTTTTTTACGAACACATGATCGTCCTCGAACCGAAACTCCCTGGGCAGGCGGACAGCCTGACTTTGGCCGTTCCGGAACAGTTTTGCGGTTTTCACGGTGCACCTCCTCTTAGTCTATATGTTTAATATAGACTAAATACGGACCGGATGCAAGAGGATTCCTTTATTCGAGCGCTCTTATAGCAGCATTCGCCGGAGCACCTCGCGATATCGCGGACAAAAACACGTTTGCCATGCTGAATATTTCTCTCAACCACCGGGCGAACCACAGGGTTGCGATATCCGGCTCAAACCTTGGGCGGGCACCTGCCCGCCCATCGAAAAGATACTCTCTAACTGCACCCGCACCCTTCTTTTGCTGCCCCGGAAGGGATGCCGCTGCCGAGGCTGGACGCGAATTTGTCCATCTTTGCCCCTGCCCCTTTCCTCACGATCCTGCCGACCTCGATCGCATCCGCGATCTCTTTTTCATCCGCACCGCTCTCCAATGCCTTGTCAACGTGGTACTGCAGGCAGGGCTGGCAGCCCGCGGTGACCGAGGCGCCAACAGCAACCAGTTCCCTGATCCGTTCCTCGAGTTTCATGGATTCTTCCTCCCTCTCGATCCTGTGAATAGCATTTTACGAACAGCAGCCCTTGTCCTTGCCTGAGCCGCCGAAGATCTGAGAACAGGTCTTCATGTTCTCTCCTGTGCAGCATTTCTCGATCATCGACGCGCACCTGGTCTTGACGTCCTGGCCTGTCACCTCGATGCGGTAGCCGTCTTCGAGCTCGCTTACACGCACGTTGCAGCACTGCTTTTCCATTCTCCTCACCTCCTCTCCATGTTCGAGAGTTCTACATATCTCGAACAGTAATGACAAAAAAAACCTACTTCAGGAAAGCCTTGATCTCATCGATCACACCCTGGTTCACCCTGCACCGGAAGTTCTGGCCCTCTCTTTCGCAGGTGATCAGGCCGGCACTCTGCAGTTCCTTGAAATGGTGCGAGATGGTAGAGCGCGACAGGTCCATGCAGTCGCAGACCTTGGTGAACGCCTTTTCGACGCTCCCGTCCCCTGTGCAGCATGGCTTGTCCCCGGATACCGTAAACCCGTCCCCGGATTTAGATTCCTGGCACTGCTGGGAGATCGTCAGGAATATCTTCAGCCTCTGCTCGCTCGACAGGGCCTTGAAGATCCTGGCATAGTTCGATAGTTTCATGATCATAGAATAGCCAAAGCCCCTTCGTGTGTCAAGTAATTTTTGTGAGGGGCAAAGGGCGAAGGGCAAAAGGGTCTAGTTTTCAAGGGGTTAACGTGGCGAATATGGAATATTGGGTCGGGTCTTGTTTCTTGCATTCTACTTTCTCCCGTCTATTTTCATCCTAATTTCCTCTCATCCCCGGGATGAGTCCCCTTCTTCCTTCTGTCAGCACCCGGGCTCTCCCGCGTGGCCGCAGCAGTTCTGCCGGTTCTTTATCTCGATTACTCCTCCATGATCCGCCCTTTCAGCCCTCTTCCCGTATCCATTTCCTCGCAGCTTCCAGATCCCCATAGGGGAAAAGCCTGATCTCCGGGGAGAAGACATGGCGCGCAATCCCGTGGACCAGCATGAGCAGCGGAGAGTCTGTGACCGAAGCGACCCGACGGATCTTTTGTTTGTGAGCCAGTACGAAGCGCATGTCCGTGAGGAAGGCACCGAGGTCCTGCCATCGCGGGAACGATCGCGTATGAATGATAAGGACCCGGATGGTTTCTTTTCGCTTGAGGTAGCCGTCTACGTCTCTGGTCAGCGCCTCGAGGGCCGTCTGGGTGATCGGTCCTGAGAGTTCGATGAGAACGATCCCCCCTTCTTCCTCTATGTTATAGGAGAGCATAAGAGTCTGCAGAAAGGCCTGCAACCATGCAAAATTATAGCAGAATCAGTGAGTTATCTGAAGATTATAATAGCAGTTACAGCAGCAGCGGTATTCGTTCCCGGCCCTCTTCATCTGCCTGCAGATCGCACTTGCTATTATCTTTTAGTAGCAATATAATGTAATTGAAATTAAACTTCAATAACATCGGAGAGCATATGGATTTACAGAGTTTTAACTCCTGGTGGAAGACCGGAAAGGTTTTCCCTGAGTTTACCGGCAGAAAAAGAAAGATATTCGACGAGATTGTCAGGTATGCAGACAAGCGCCAGATCGTATTGTTTACCGGCTTAAGAAGGGTCGGCAAGACAACCCTCATGTACCAGATCATCGACAGCCTTCTCAAAAAAAACGTGAATCCCTATAACATCATGTATTTCTCGTTCGACGAGATGAGGTTCGACCTCGAAGAGATCATCAAGCAGTATGAGACGGAGGTGCTCCAGGAGGACATATTAAAGAAGAAAACCTATATATTCCTCGATGAGATACAGAAACTTGAGGGCTGGCCTTCAAAGGTAAAACTCCTCTATGACACAAACCCCAAACTTAAAATCTTCTTGACGGGCTCCGCACAGATAACGATGTGGCAGGGCACAAGGGAAAGCCTGGCAGGAAGGTTCTTTGATTTTATGATCAAACCCCTGGACTTTGAGGAGTACCTTGATTTCAAAGAGGCGGGGATAGACAAGCAGAGGGAGAAGGTCTTCGAGAAGGACCTGAAGAGGCATATGGCTGTATTCCTGAAGACCGGAGGGTTTATCGAGGCCCTTGATATGGAGGAGCCTGTGCTCAGGAAATACCTCAAAGAGAGCCTTCTTGAGCGGGTCATCTTTGTTGACATACCGCAGACCTTTAAGCTCGATCTGCCAGATCTGCTTATGAAGCTGCTGACTATCACTGCTTCACGGCCGGGGTTCTATGTCGACTACAAGAACCTGAGCAATGACCTCAATGTTGACCAGCGGACGATCGCAAATTATATCTCATATCTTGAATACGCCCTGTTCCTGCAGAAGCTCTACAACTATTCCAAGAATCTCCTTACCAGTGAGAAGAAGGTAAAAAAGCTCTATCCCTGCAACACAGCGTTCACACTGGCGTTGAACCCTCAGGCCGAGCTGCCGGCAGTACTTGAGCAGTTCTTTGTAAACAGCTGCGATGCGAAGTTCTTTCTGAAGACCCCGCAGAAAGAGGAGATCGACATTATCCATGCCCATGACAAGGTTGTACTGCCGGTGGAGATTAAGATCAAGGAAAAGATTGGCAGGGATGACGTCAAGACGCTCTTTAAATTCCTTGAGAGGTACAAGCTCAAGAAGGCGCTGCTTGTCACCCTTGATACTGAGACGAAGTACGAGAAGGAGGGCCTTTTGATCGAGGCGATCCCTTATTGGAAATACTGGAGTATCAAATCAAGGATAAGCTGAGCGGACCTGTTCGCCGCAGCCTCCCCCGCCCATTCCTCACCCCTGGCCCCTCTCCTTTCCGTCGGTCTCGCCCCGAAGGAAAAGTCAGGGGTCTGCTTAAACATACTAATAAGACCACATAAATCACCCTCCCCTTCATCCCCTCCCCTCAAGGGAGGGGCACTCTGCAAGCCATCCTCGCCCCTGGAGGGAGAGGACAGAGGAGAGGGGGGTGTCTTCTTACTTATGAACTCCTTAGTAAGGCCATTATAATGACGCTCAGGTATACGCGCCTTGCGCCATCACGAAAGCATTGTGGGGACATTGTTTCTCATTATGTTTTTAAAGGTCTCACGTCCCCAAAGGTCTCTTTGTTGCAACCGGTTGTTAGGCGTTTACAACAGTACGGCATTAAGCGGGCGTCTTACGGACCTTGGCATCTCGGGCCCCCGCCCGAACCGAATGACGAGATCAGGCCTTCCGCTCATGATGCCGATTGATTTAGCGAACTGCGGGCGGAGTGATGTCACTTCTACAGGTTGATTAAGGTGGGCGGTTCGAACGTCCATCGCCGCTGCCTGCAGGGCAAACCGCTGAAAAGCACGACCCGCCTCGATCCAGTGGTTCTTATCCTCGTGATCTGAAACAAATACCGCAATCCCAGCGGAGCTTCTGACATGTCGCGCGTACTTGTCGTTCTCGGCCTTTTCGGAGAAGAAAAAATCAAACATCAGACCGCCAAGCCAACTTGGGGCAGTTGGGTTGCCTGATGAACCTGAAAACAGTCCGTCGCCCTGTCTCGCGGCCTGCCCTCCGTTGAAACGTATCCAGTCTTTGAGTTCGCGTACAAATGCTGGGGCCCGCATCTGTGCGGTGTTTCCCTGAACCACGAAATCAAGCACGTTCTCCATGGCCTGTTTATCCGTGAGCAGGTGAACCCTGACGCCATTTCCTGAGCCGGCTGTTTCCAAAAGCCTCAATTCGTCGTTTGAAAGAGGCTTGGCATCAAATTCACCCCTGGTCGACTGCCGGCGCGGGATTGCCTCGAACAGCGGCGTGCGCACCGCCGTTGTGCGCACAAGGGAGATATCCAATGACTCGGTCGTCCCTGTCTTGAAAACAGTTTCGCCTCGAAAGCCCATTGCTGATGCGGCCTGCACAAGGTTCTCGGCGGCACAGCCGAGGCTGACAAAGAGGTGGTGATCATCTGGATCAACAATCGGGCATCTGCGTTCATAGTCAGGCTGAATTGAAACCGACTGGTCACCCAGCCTGAACTTCCAGCACTGGGTGTTGTGACTGGACGGTGCGAGTGTTGCATAGCGCACAAGTTCACGCAGTGCGGCAGGAGCGTCACCCGACCCGAGTTCACCATGACGCCATATCAGCTTCACGGCCTGCTCATATTCCGAATTGCCCCTGCTGAAAGAGTAGAAAGCAAGAACTCCTGTGGCACCCAGACCAGTAACCGCGGCAGATGTGATGAACTTTCTTCTTGTAAACATAGCAATACGCCTCCCATATTTGAAAGAAGCCTTTAGGGTCAGAGCTACACTTTTCACTGACACGGTGACTCTTCTGCGCTTCTAACTCGTACCATTCTCTTTGTCCCCCTCTTCCCGCAATTTTACCATCTACCTCAAGTTTCTTCCCATGAAGAAATCTGCCGCGCATTGACTCAGTCCTTTTCCCTCTGAAACCCGATCTTCCGCTTTGGTTTCTCCGGTGGAGACATTCACCCTGTTAGACCCGCTTAGAGACATAAATCTGAAGCCACCCCCCTCATGCATTCGAATCCTCCGTCTCCAACGGGTTTTGGGATAGGAACCGCTTAATTCTATTTCTTATGTATCTTTTTCCCATCCCTGATTTAAGATATTTTTCCCGCGCTGTAGCGTCCTGCTGATTAAGACATGCTTCATAGTAAATCAATCTGAATGGGCCTCTGCTTTTTGTCGAGGAGACACGGCCGGCATTATGTTCGTTCAGGCGATTCCGTAAGTCTTCTGTGTAACCTGTGTAAAATCGCCCGTCCTTGTCACTCTGTATCACGTAAGTATAGTACATAACGCATAATCTCTAACGGGGTTAAACTGTGAGTCGTATTTCTTCTCCATAGCAGCAAGCTTGCGGGCAAGATCAGCATTCGAGGTAAGCATCTGCCGGAGCTTAACGAATGTCCGCATAATAGCAATATTCACCTGAACCGCCCGCTCACTGTTCAGAACACTTGAAAGCATGGCGACACCATTTTCAGTAAATACGTAGGGTGCATATTTCCTGTGCTCACCACGCCCTTTCTTTAAGGTCACAATTTGTGATCTTAAAGCCGCAACATCTTGATTATTAAGCTGAAACATGAAGTCTGAAGGGAAGCGACTGATATTTCTTTTGACTGCCTGAATGAGTGTCCTGGTCTCCACTTCATAAAGAGCCGCCAGGTCGCTGTCGAGCATAACTTTATGTCCCCGAATCAGGTATATCTTCTTTTCGATCATTTCAACAACAATCAGCCCTTTCACTTTCCCCGCCGCCGTGAATCGTAAAATGTAAAGCGTGACCTGTTCCTGTCTGGTTGCTTGAAGGTGGCTTCATCTTCATTGTTTTTGACGCAGACCGCCTCCCACTGGCCGCCAACACCCGGGAAGCTCTTGCTTGTCCATATCCATTCCCTGTTATCTCTGATCATGGCGTGCATGCCTCTATCCGGCGATGAGCCATTTCCAAAGGGGTTGATAATGGATCTCCAATTTATCCGCTGCCTCTTTCGCCTCATAATCCCACGTGAGCACGGTTACGTCCCTGCATTTGCTCTCGCCGGCAGCCTTCAGAAGCGCATGTGCCTCTCTCTTTTTTGTCATATAATGATCGACTTCATAGCAGACCTGGATCAACTGAGTCAGCTTTAATCCTTCCTTGACAGCGAAATCGACTTCCTTGCCGTCTTTGGTCTTATAACAGAAGAACTCCTTCTTCCTGCGCAACAGCTCTATGGCGACAAGATTCTCGATCAGCCTTCCTGTGTCAGGGGCTGTCTTGAACTTTACCGCATTGATCATGCCGGTATCATAGGCATAGACCTTTTTAGGGCTTCTCATCTGTTCTTTGACCTTGTGAGAAAACCTTTCGATGTTGAATATCAGGAACGCTTCATGAAGATATTCCGTATAGTTTTCGACGGTATGTACGCTTTTAAAGTCGAGGGCATTCTTGAGCCTCGTATATGAAAATTCGCTTGAATGGTTTGTGATCAGATAGAGTCCAAGATCATAGAGCTTCTTGGCATATCTCACGTTGTACCTCTTCACAATGTCTTTGAAGAGAATGCTTTCAAACAGCGTTGTGATATAGCTCTTTGGATCAATGTCCTTTAAGAGGATTTCCGGATAGCCTCCCTTGCCGAGATATTCGCTCAGAAGGTTCAGGGCCATACCCTGCCGTTCCTTTGCGGCAAGGGTCTCATCTACCATAAAATCCCTTGCCTTCAGGAATTCAGAAAAAGAAAACGGCAATAGCTGAAACTCAACATAGCGGCCTGTCAGGTGGGTTGAGAGTTCCCTGCTCAGCAGTCGGGAGTTTGAGCCGGTAATCACCAGGTTGAAGCCCTTGCGCTGCAGCCTGTTCAGAAAAAGTTCCCACCTGTCGAGGTTCTGTATCTCATCAAAGAGCACGGTCTTTGTCTCCCCGAAGACCTGTCTGATCGCCTTAAGGAGATCGTCGTAATCGGACATACCGAGGAGTCTTTCGTCATCGAAGTTCAGATAGGCAAAGTCCTGCCCCTGAAGCATCTTCATGGCGAATACAGACTTGCCCGCCCTTCGAGGGCCGACGATAACCTTGATGAGGTTGTTCTTGATGCTTTTTACCGCTTCGGGCAGACCTTCCCTTTGAACATAGTGGGCCGCAAGGAGTTCGTCCCGTTCTGCCTTATGTCCAAGTACGATCTCTTTCATGATGTCATTTATGGCACTTACTGCATAAATTATTACTATTTTGTGCAGTATGATTAATTATATGCATACAAAGCCGGTTTTGACAAGGACGAAAATGCCCCATATCAAAACCGTTCGGCATGGTTGACAGGGGCCTCTTCTCCTTCTTAACCACTTTCCCAACGATCCGGTATTTCACACCTATTTCAACTCGATATTCGGATATTTCGGATTGAGCGGGTGCAGGACAGTCGTTTCACCGTATTTCAGTTGCTTGAAGGTGGCTTCATTCGCCATGAAAGCATCTATCCCCTCTCGTCAATAATATTTCTTTTACAATTCCCCACCATCATACCAAAACTGATAGGTTTCTACCAATAATATTTAATAATTTCAATGGGTTGAAACCGCGGGTCAGCAGGTGTATCAGCTAATCGTCGCGTGACTGCATCAGGCGTTCATTGCAGGAAGAACATCCCGGTTCATGTTACGGGAGAGGTCCATGCATCCAGCTTCTCAAACTGCAGGCAGCGGGAACGTTGTTCGGAAAGGGTTACTTGTCCAAGTCCTCACTTTCCTCAAATACCTGAGGATTGATATTGCCTGATTCGGGGCCGCCGCAGCCGGGGATATAACAGGTCACATCAACATATTCGCACTTCTCCTTGCATGACGGGCAGATATCAGGTGGGGACTCTGCAGGTATTGTGTTGCCGCACTTATTCCATTTCCAGACAGTCATCTTGTACCTCCGAACATTCATGCTCATGATTTCCTTGACGCCCAATAAGTTAGTTCTCTTCTTATCCCCGCTCTTTTGCGGTCTCTTCCTCAAGCCATCCAAGATATCCCTCAAATCCTTCAATAACCGGCAGGGCAATTATCTCAGGCACTGTATAGGGATGGAGCTCTCCAAGAGCCTTTAGGGTCAGAGCTACACTTTTCACTGACACGGTGACTCTTGTGCGCTTCTAACTCGTACCATTCTCTTTGTCCCCCTCTTCCCGCAATTTTACCATCTACCTCAAGTTTCTTCCCATGAAGAAATCTGCCGCTCATTGACTCAGTCCTTTTCCCTCTGAAACCCGATCTTCCGCTTTGGTTTTTCCGGAGGGGTCATAAGTTCCCTGATCGCATCAAATACCATCTTGAACTGTGAGTCGTATTTCTTTTCAAGGGCATGAAGCTTGCGGGCAAGATCAGCATTCGAGGTAAGCATTTGACGGAGTCTGACAAACGCTCTCATAATCTCTATATTTACCTGGATAGCTCTGTCACTATTCAGCACAGTCGCCAACATGGCAACTCCCTGCTCCGTAAAAACATACGGATTATAACCGCCAAGGTGTTTGCGTGAAGGTATCGCATTTTGCGATACCATGAGGTCGATTTCCTGATCGTTCAGTTGAAACATAAAATCGTCAGGGAAGCGCGCCAAATTCCTTTTGACCTGTTCTCTCAACCGTATGGGCTTAACACCGTAAAGAAGGGCCAAGTCCTTATCCAGCATGACTTTATGCCCGCGGAAAAGATGAATTCTTCTTTCTATAACCTCAGAAGGTATCAGTCCTCTCATTTCCCTCTGGTACCTGAACTTGAGGTTGCAAATTGTGACCTCAAGTTTTCAGAAATAGACCTCAGGGTCAGGTCTACACGTTTCACGCGCCTTCCTCCTGTAATGATCAACCATAAAGGGGACAGGCTGGTTTTTCATCCTAGCTTCAATCATCATGATGTTTTCTGTGCTTCTTATCATCATTATGATCATCATGCCCGCCATGATGCCGGTGCTGTTTCCCGTGGCACTCATGGCATTTGGACTTGTCCTCTGTGCCAAACGCGGTCTTGCCGTTGTGGCACGCGCCGCAGTACTCTCCCCTGTTCATCGCAGCCATGGTCATCGAAGCAGCGCCCTTCTTCATGCTGAACAGCCCCGAATGGCAGTCATTGCAGACATACCCCTTCTCTGCATGCTCTTTGCCCTCGAACACGACCTGGCCTGCACCGCCACCCTGCCAGGTGAGGGTCGCGCCCGGCCCCACGGCTGAAGACGGAATAGGAGACAGAACCAGGAATGCGGACACCGCGAGCAGTGCAAACAGGGCAAAAACCGCTGCGTTCTTCATATTCCCTCCTTTGGCAGTCTCGTTGTTGCGGGAAAGCGGAAACAGGGCAGGTCGCGGATAGGCACTTTTTCTTTCGGACTTTCTTTCCCGCTTTCAGCCCTGATCTTGCAAGATTATATCAGTATCCACCTCACACCCACACCACCTCTACCAGATGCTCCACTTTCTTAAACTCCGGATCGCCCGTCACTATGGCTGCCTTCTGCTCGACCGCAGAGGCGAGGGCAAAACAGTCTGCATAGGAGATACTGAATTCAGCCTTGTATTCAGCTGCCTGAAAGATGAGGCTGTTCGGGACAGGCAGGATGGTGAATTGCAGCCGCTCGATATGGGCGAGCACTTCGATCTTCTTCTGGTCACCGAACTGCCGTTTTGTCGTATAAATGATCTCTCCCAGATTGACAGCATTCAAATATTTTGGGCCACCGGCCTTCTGTATTTTTTCAAGGAGGCCCACAATCCTCTCATGTCCGGTTTCGGCCTGAAACAGCTTGAGCAATGCATGACTGTCGAAAAGATAGGCCTTCTTCATGGTCATTTGAAATCGCCTTTTCGTTCTTTCAGGAGGTTTCCGGCAAGAGACGGCCGGGCCGGCAGGATGCCGCAGGCGGCCTTTACCGGATCGGCCACCGGCGGGATGAGATAGATGATGCCGCCGTACTCCATGATCTGCATCTCGGTGCCGGGCTCGATATGATGTTTCTTCCTGATCCCGGCGGGAATGACAATCTGTCCTTTGGAAAGGGTTTTTACTGTAGCCATAGAAATTAAACCTTTCTGATATTCGTTATACGATTTTATAATAGTGTATAACTACTGCCTGGTCCTGTCAACCCTGCCTGGTCAGTGACGCCTGAATTGTGCAAGCCCTCAGGGGCAGGTCTGCACATGTGACACGCCGCAGCCCAAGACCCTTGCCATCTGCCCGGTGTTATCCCTCAAAATAGCGCTGGGTCACGTTCTTGCGGCCGGCTATGCGCTGATAGGTCTCGTCAGGATAGCCGAGGGCGATGACCGCATGGATCTCTTCTTCGGCCGGAATGCCGATCTGCCTCTGAATCAGCGGGTCTCTCTTCATCGCCGCAACAGCGTATCCGATGAGGCAGGTCCCGAGTCCCATGCTGTGGCCCGCAAGCAGGATATTCTGTGTTGCGAGCAGGGCATCTTCGGCCGGACAGCTTGCGCCCGGTCTGGACCCGACTACCATGGCGGCCGTGCTGCCATGAAAGAGCCGGTCCTTGCCTGAGCCTTGCCAATCTTCAAGCGCCTCCTTCACCTTCCGGTAATAACCGTGGTAGTAGGCATCGAGATCACCTTTGCCGATCAGCTTGAGGAACAGCCGAAGCAGGGACTTCTCGGCAGCAGCGTTTAACTTCATGAAATAGGCAGCGACCTGCTCAGCCAGGGACACTACCGCTGTCCGCCCCGGCAGGACCGTGAAGGTCCATGCCTGAGAGTTGGTGCCTGAGGGCGCGGTGATGCCGATCTTGATGAGGTCTTCGAGCATTGCCCGGTCTACCGGCCTGTTTGTGAAGGAGCGGCAGGACCGGCGCGAGGCCATGAGCCGTACCAGCGAGGGCGTGCTGAAGTGGCCGGGGGGAAGCCACGCCTTCTCCATGGTGAACGTGGCGAAGTGCGACATCTCTGCATCGATCGGCACGACGCGGACCGCCTGCTGAGGGCAGACTGCTTCGCAGTGTCCGCAGAGGAGCGACTCACCTCCGGAGACAACGGCCTTTCCCTCCTTGAGCAAGATCGTCCCTGTCGGGCAGACGGTCACGCATACTCCGCAGCCGCTGCAGAGATCCCTGTCAATGATTATCCGGTTTTCTTCCATAGGAGTCCTTTCAGCCTTCTTCCCGTATCCATTTCCTTGCCGCTTCCACATCCCCATAGGGGAAGTGCCTGATCTCCGGGGGGAAGATATGGCGTACAATACCGTGCACCGCCATGAGCAGCGGAGAGTCTGTAACCGAAGCGACCCGACGGATCTTTTGTTTGTGAGCCAGTACGAAGCGCATGTCCGTGAGGAAGGCACCGAGGTCCTGCCATCGCGGGAACGATCGCGTATGAATGATAAGGCCCCGGA
>Ga0316626_10000270_pt1 | contig 19226 bp, 12 predicted proteins | sample OWC_Aug_T1_C1_D5_FD_207656 | JGI IMG/M metagenome (GOLD analysis project Ga0316626, IMG submission 207656) | Wetland soil microbial communities from Old Woman Creek delta, Ohio, United States - OWC_Aug_T1_C1_D5_A | ecosystem: Environmental > Terrestrial > Soil > Wetlands | place: USA: Ohio...
TTCACCCATGCACCCGTCCACCCTTGCGCCCTGCGCCTTGTTCCTTGAACCCTGTCCCTTCGTCCCTTGCGCCCTGCGCCCTGCGCCTTGTGAAATCGAGGGCAGTCTCAACTCTCGACAAAGAAAAGACCAATAAGGATATAAGCCATGAAGTATGTTGTAGGAAATAATGGTTGCCAAGGCCGAGCAACTCGAGCGGATAGTCCGGGAACTGCGCCAGCTCCCGAACGTCATTGGCGCCGTCCTAGTGAGCCGCGGGGGCATAGTCATAACCGCCAGCGCCTCCGAGGAGGCCCACGCCGAGACCTTCGCCGCGATGGGGGCGACCATGAGCGGCGCCGCCAGCGCCGCCCTGTCCGAGTTCAACAAGACCGGCCCGGACCGGATAGTGGTCGAGGGCCACGAATGCGTCCTGGTGGCGGTCGATGCCGGCACCAAGGCGATACTCGTCGTGCTCAAGGAGGGCCGCGACGGCGTGGAGCAGCTGATCTCCAGCGCCGAGGTCGCGAGCCGGCTCATCAAAGAGACTTTAAGCTAGCGTCCCGTTTTATTTGGCATGCTCGTTGGCATCATTTCCGACATACACTCCAACCTCCCGGCCCTCCAGGCCGTGCTCTCGGCCCTGAAAAGGCGCGGTGTTTCGAGGATTCTTTGCGCGGGCGACCTGGTCGGCTATTATACATTCCCCAACGAGGTGCTCGGGCTGGTGGACCGGGCCGGCGTTCATTCCATCGCCGGCAACCACGAGCGGGCCATAGTCAGCCGGGATTATTCCAACCTCAACGAGCTTGCCAGCCAGGCCGCCCGCTGGACGGCCGCGCAACTGAGCGCCGCCTCGTTTGAGAGGCTCCGCCGTCTCGGTCCCCGCGACCGCCTGGAGGTCGGCGGCAGGCTATTCCTGGTCGTCCACGGAAGCCCCCGGGACGACGACGAGTATGTCTATCCGTCGACGGCGGACACCTGGCCCTTCGGCGACCTTGACGTGGATATACTTGTCATGGGACACACCCATGTCCAATGGCAGGGCCGTTTCGGAGGGCTCCTCGCCATCAATCCCGGGTCGGTGGGCCAGCCGCGCGATGGCGACCCGAGACCGGCGTTCGCGACGCTGGAGACCCAAGACCTCAGGGTCGGCCTGCACCGCGTCGATTACGACCGGAGCGAGGTGGTGTCAGCCGTGACAGCATGTGGCCTGCCGGCCCGGCTCGCGGAGCGGCTGGAAGCCGGATTCTAAGTACGTGTAAAGACCAAAAAGGTTATATGATACCCCTGTGCATATACATTTTTACCAGGAAAAAATGGGGGAAAGGAGCTAATGAACGGCCCTGAAAATCTGCAATGCTCGGGCCATCTGCTCTCGGTCGAGGGCCTGACAAAGGCCATCAAGAACAGCATCGACCGCAAGGGCATGGAGGAGACGGCCGCCCGGGACATGGCCAAGCACATCCTGAACTTCTTCGGGTACAGCGACCGGATAATCGACAACGTGCTCGAGCCGGAGGACCGGGACGCCTTCTACATGCTCGAGGACGCCGGTCTCCTCACTACCGAGAGGGAGGAGACCACGCTGTACGACGGGCGCGAGTGGCGGATCCACTACTGGCTCTTCCGGATGGACCGGATAGCCTCGCTGGTGGGAACCGAGAAGGAGAAGGACGAATCGGCCCTGCCGGCCGAGGCCTCCGTGTACCAGGAGATCCCGGAGGACGTCTGGACCCGCGCGCCCGACGAGGTCCCCGAGGAAATCCCCGAGAAGGACAGCTAGGCCCCGTACACCAGGCACATCGCCGTTTTCACCCGGAACAGTTCCCAGCCGGAAGGCTGGAGGGGCTCCCGCGGTTTCACCCATCCCCCCGAAAGGATATACTGTCCACCGTCGATACACCATACGATGAGCTCCCACCTCGGGATATTCCCCTACGAGCCCCGGCCGGTCCAGGCCGAGCTCATGGGCCTGTTCGCCGGGGCGGTGGAGTCCGGGACGAGCGCGCTGGCCGAGGCGGGCTCCGGCACGGGAAAGACGGTGTGCGCCCTGGTGCCGGCGCTGCATGGCGCGGCAGGCCTGGGCAAGCGCGTGCTCTACCTCACGCGCACCAACTCCCAGCAGGTGCAGGTCTTTCGGGAATTGCGGGCCATCTCGGGCCGGTTCAAGGTGCTCGGCACCGGCATACAGGGCCGGCACAGCACCTGCCTGCTTATCGAGACCGAGCGGGAATGGAGGGGCGCCTCGCCCGAGGAGCTCTCATTGCTCTGCAACGACCGCAAGGAGGCCGTCCGCCGCCGCCAGCCGCCCGGCTGCCCGTTCTTCGAGAACCTCCAATCTGCCGGCTCAGCCGAGCTCCAGGCCTGGTGCCAGCGGACGCTGCCCACCGTCGAGGAGATGACCCGGCGGTGCCGGGAACTGGGGCTGTGCCCCTACGAGGCTGCCAAGCTCGCGGCGCGCTCTGCCTCCGTCGTGGTGGCGCCCTACGTCTATTTCCTCAGCCCGTTCATCCGCGCCCGCCTGCTCGACTGGATGAACTGCCCCCTCGAGGACCTCGTGGTGGTCGTGGACGAGGCGCACAACCTGCCCGAGTTCGCCCGCTCCCTCAAGTCCGTCTCGCTGGGCCAGCAGTCGCTCAAACTGGCCGGCCAGGAGGCCTCCGAGCTGGGGGGCCTGTACATGCTGGACGAGGTGCAGGTGCCGCAGTTCTGCGCCCGGATGGAGGAGATAATCCAGCAGCTTCGGGACGAGTACCTCATCGACGAGGACGGCATCGTGCCGCCCGGCGCGGTCGAGGAGGAGCTCATGTACTCCTTCCGCTGGACATCCAACAAGCTCGATACGGCGGTGGCCAACCTGGCCGCCCACGGGGAGGTCATCAAGGAGAACCGGCGCAAGGGCGGCCGCATCCCCCGCTCGTACATGCATTCCGTCGGCTCGTTCCTGGCGCTCTGGATGGGCCTGGAGAGCGACGCCTACGTCAAGCTCGTCAAGGACGGCGAAAGCCCGCGGTTGGAGGCCTACTGCATGGACCCCGGATTGGCCGCGGAACCGCTGGCCCGATGCCACTCCGGCCTGCACATGTCCGGTACCCTTGCGCCGCTCGAGGAGTACCGCGACTCGCTGGGTCTGGGCGACCGGACGGCGATGCGCGCCTTTCCCGGCATTTTCCCGCCCGAGAACCGCCTCGTCCTCTACGACCCGTCGGTGTCGATGAAATACGAAGACAGGCTCATGGACGAGGAGATGTTCTCCGGTATCGTGGAGAAGGCCGGCGCCGTCTGCCGCGCCACGAACCGGAACACGGCCGTTTTCTTCCCCAGCCACGATCTTTTGGAGCGCTCGGTGCATATGGGTCTGGACCGTTCCATCGGCCGCAAGATATTCGTCGAGGAGCGCGGCTCCACCCAGCAGGACCTGCTTGAAACGGTCGACGGCTTCAAGGAGGAGGGCCGCAAGGGCGAGGACGGCGCCGTCCTTTTCTCCGTGATCGGCGGTCGCGTGAGCGAGGGCATCGACTTCCCCGACCGGGAGCTCGAGGTCGCCGTCATCGTCGGCATCCCCTACCCGAAACCGACGGCCAAGCAGAAGGCGCTCCAGTACTACTACGACATCCGCTTCGGCAAGGGCTGGGACTACACCGTGCGGGCGCCCACCGCCCGTCGGCTCCAGCAGACCATCGGCCGCCTCATCCGCAGCAGCAGCGACCGCGGCGTCGCCGTGATCTTCGACCGCCGCGCCCTCCAGTTCAAGGAGTACTTCCCGGACCTTCGGGAATCAGCGGACCCGGCAGCGGACGTGGCGGCCTTCTGGACCGCCAAACAGTAGTCCCCTTACGTCCCCCTAACCGATAGCAACAACACGTCCCTCTAACCAACTGGACCAACACGTCCCCCTAACCAATTGCAACAACACGTCCCTTTAACCGATAGCAGAGCGTTATTGCCTCCACCGCGGGTCCTCGGCCGGCTGGCGCGCGAACTGCTTGCGGGCGAAGCGCCATTCCCGGTCGCGCTCGCCGGCGGCCTTGTTGGCCTTGTTTATCTTCTCTATGACATCCTTTATCTTCGAGGCGTACCTGGACTCCGGGTCCTGCGAGAGCGCGTTGTTGGCGTACCACGTCGCGTACGAGTAGTTGCCGTTGCCGTAGCACACGGAGGCGCGCCCCAGCATCCTCTGGATGGTGTACGCCTTCTCGTAGCAGGTCAGGCACAGCGGCCAGTCGAACTGGTACTCGTAGAAGACATCCGATTTCAGGTGGCTCTTCTCGTACCGGCCGCAGGTGTCGCAGTTCTGGCGGCCGCAGTCGGTGCAGATGAGCAGACGGTTCTTCTCGGAAATGGGCGTGCCGCAGGACGGGCAGAGCTTCCCTCCCTCGCTCCTCTGCTCGAGCGCGGGCCCGGCCCCGGCCGGCGCGGAAGCGAGCTCCGATGGTTCGTCGGCATCCGTTTCCGGGGCCGGCTCCTGTGCCCCGGCCGGCCCTGCCACCGGTTCGGTCCCCCCGGCGGGTGCTTCCGGCTCCCCGGCCGGGCCTTCCGCGCCGGCGTCAGCCGGCTGCTTCTGGCCCTCGGACATGCGCTGGATAATCTGCTCGCGCGTCTCCACTCCCTCCCGGACGACGCGGAGCTTCGCGATGAGCTCCTTCGCCGACACCTTCCTCGGCAGGGGCGGCAGGCCGGTCCTCTTCGCGCCGAACGTGTCGGGCTTCACGAAAGGCCGCCTGAACGACACGGGCCTGGAGGGCTCGAAGGTGCCTGCCGCCGCGCCCTCCGGTTGCTGGGGGGCGGCCTCCTCCTGGCGCGTGACGGCCTCCACGGCGGCCTGGACCCGGGTCCGGGTCGCCTCGATTACCCTGGCCGTGGGCGCAGGCTCCGGCGGCGGGGCCGGCGCCACTTCCGGCTCCGGCGGTTCAGGTGGGGCTACCTGTTCCTCCGGTTCCTCTCCTTCCGTCGCGTCGGATCGCAGCTCCCCTTCCGGCGGCTGCCCGTTCCCCGAGTGCTGTAGCGCCCGGGCCTGCAGGTCGGCGAAGGCCTTGGGGACCTTCGGCTCCATCATCCTGACCATGGCGGGTTGCACCGTTCTCTGCGCTGGCTGGGGGGCTGGCGGCCTCGGCTGTTCCGTCGGCCGGGCCGGTTCCGGCGCGCCCATCTTTGGCGTTTCCGGACGCTCCCGCATCTTCTGCTGGGATTTTGGGTCCTCCCCCAGCGGGGCGAAGTAGGTGGTCCTCGTGCCCTCTATCTGCTTGATGGTGAAAGGCGGGACATGGAACCGCGGCCCGGAGGAGAGCTCCTCGCGCTCGGTGAGGTAGTCCTCTATGAGCGTCTCCTCCCGCCTGCGTTTCTCTCCCTGCCTGGAATCGTCGGTCACGCCGGGGCCCCCGGGAAGATATCTGCTTTCGGAACGGCATCTTGAGTAATAATCCTATCGTTGGTATATCGGGAGCACCAAACCTTTTAAAAGGCCCAAGTGCTTTTACGGTCGGGGATGGGGATGAAGACCTACCTGACAGTTACCTTCAACAGCGAGGGGGCCAAGCCCTCCGAGATCGTCGACCGGCTCTGCATGATAGGCTTTCGGCCCACGCAGGGTACCTATGATTTCATCTACGAGTGGGACAAGAAGGCCACCGTCAAGGACGCCATCTGGTTCGGCGACAAGATCCACTCGGTCCTCAAGGGATACAACGTGATGTTCAAGCTCGAGACCATCTGAGAGGCCGGCCCCGTCCCTGAACCCCGAACCCTGAACCCTGATAACCCCACGTCCATGCGGTTGTGGTCTAGTGGTTAGGACTGGAGCTTCCCAAGGCGCCAGCTGACGCGCGCCGGGACCAGCTTCTAGCCGGGGTTCGAATCCCCGCAACCGCAATTTATCGAGGGGAAGGGCATGGAGTTCGAGACCGACCGGGTGCTCCGCTACACTGCGGAGAAATGGCCCCTCGTGCGGGCCGAGATAGAGCGGGTGCTGCCGCGCGACGGCCCCTACGCCCGTTTCCTCAACGGCCCCGTCTGGTACCACATAGGCGACGATTGCATCGACCCCTCGACGCGCAAGGGCCCCAAGCGCTCCCGGCCGATGTTCTGCCTGCTGGCAGCCGAGTGCCTCGGCGTGCCGCTTTCGGACGCGCTGCCTTTTGCGGCCGCCACCGAGCTTGCGCACAACTACCTCATCTGCCACGACGACGTCATGGACGGAGACATCTCGCGCCGGGACCTTCCGGCCGTGTGGGTCCGGTTCGGGATGGAGCACGAGAAGAGGAAGGGCGACTACCTGAGGGCCGTCTCGCGCGGCCTGCGGCTGGGCGACGTCGGCATCGCCAACGGGATCAATGTCGGCGACTACCTCATGGCCAAGTCCTTCGAGGCCGTCACCTCCTCGCACCTTGCGGCCGAAAAGAAGGCGGCCCTCTGCGACATCCTGGCGACCACGCTGGTGAGGACGGGCGAGGGCCAATCTCTCGACGTGAACCTTCGGGCCGACGCCGATTTTTCCGTGGACAGGTACATCGAGCTCGCGACGCTCAAGACTGGCTACTACCTCATCTTCGGGGTGGTGGGCTCGGCCCTGCTGGCCGGGCTGGACCGCTCCTCGATAAGGACATTGTGGAAGCTAGGGGCCAACGTGGGCGTGGCCTTCCAGATACTGGACGACGTCATCGACCTGACCAGCGGCAAGGGCCGGGTCGGGCGGGACGGGAGACCGGAGCTGGGCAACGACATCCGCGAAGGGAAGCCCAGCGCCCTCTTCGCGAAGGTGCTCGGAAGCGCGAAGGGGCCGGAGAAGCGAAAGCTTTTGGCCATATTCGCCAAGCCCCGCGAGCGGACCACCCGGAAGGACATCGCCTGGGTGTCGGACCTCTACCGGAAGCACGGGGTCGTGGACTGGGAGACCGTCGACGGTAAGCGCAATGTGAGCGGCTGGGCCGTGGACGAGGCGAATGCCCTCTGCCGCCAGGCCGTGGCGATGGTCGACGATATGGAGGGCTTCGGCAGCCCGGAGCAGGCCGAGAAGTTCAAATCTCTGATGCGGTTCATGGCGAAGCGGGAGAGCTAGACACCGGCCATTTTTGTGGCATCTGCAATTTGGTTGTCATGATAAATTGACCGTGATAGGGGGAAAAGGCATGGACATGAAAGGCAAGGTCGTTGTGATAACCGGCGCCACCTCGGGCATCGGCACCGAGACGGCCCTCGGGCTGGCGAAGCTCGGGGCCACGATAGCGTTCACGACGCGCGACGAGTGGCGCGGCGAGACGACGAGGCAGGACATCGTCCGCCTTTCGGGAGGGAACCAGAACATCGAGCCTTACACGTGCGACCTCGCCTCGTTCGAATCGATACGCGGCTTCGCCCACACGTTCCGTGCCAGGCACGACCGGCTGCACGTGCTCATCAACAACGCCGGCACCTGGGAACGCGAGCGGAAGCTCTCCAGGGACGGCATCGAGCTGACCTGGGCCGTGAACATGCTGGCGCCGTTCCTGCTGACCCACCGGCTCCTTGAGACCCTGGAAAAGAGCGCCCCCGCCAGGATAATCAACCTGACCTCCGGGCTCCATGTCCGGGGCCGGCTGGATTTCGAGGACATCGAGCGGAGCAAGGGCAAGTTCGACGGCTCGGATGCCTACATGCAGTCCAAGCTGGCCATCGTCCTTTACACGAAGGAGCTGGCCCGCAGGCTCGAGGGCAGGGGCGTGACCGCCAACGTTGTCGCCCCGGGCTGGGTGGCGACGAAGCTTTCGCGCAACTCGAACGCCTTCTCGAAGGGGATGATGAACCTGATGGCCGCGAAGCCGGCCAAGGGGGCCCTGACATCGATATATGCGGCCACGGCGCCCGAGCTGGAGAACGTGACAGGGAAATACCTGGCGGACCAAAAAGTCGCCGAACCCTCTACTGAATCCAACGACCCGGAGAATGCAAAAAGGCTCTGGGAGCTTTGCGCAAGGTCCGTCAAGTTACAATAATCTATTAGTACCGTCCGGCTTTTCCCCGGCCCGTGGAACAGGCTACGAGACGCGACCTGGAGCTCTGGGCCTTCCCGGCGGGAACGTTCCTCGGCATGCTCTTCGGGCTGCTTTTGCCCGGTTTCGGGCCCCCGACGCGCCAGTACATCGTCTGGCTCCTCGTGCCGCTCATGGTCTTCTCGCTGGTCCGGATAAAGCGCGACGAGCTGCGCGACGGCCTGCGGCGGCTGGACCTGCTCGCCGCCGGGCTGGCGTTCCTCTACATCGTCGTCCCGCTGGTGTTATGGGGCGCGGGACTGGCCGCGGGCCTTTCGCCGGACCTGCTTTTTGGCGTCACGCTGGCGGCCCTGGCGCCTGCCATAGTGCTGGCGCCGTTCTTCACCGACATGATAAGCGGGAACCGCGTGCTGGCGGCGATGATATCGGTCGTGTCGACGCTGCTTTCGCCCCTGCTCATTCCCCTGATTCTGGTGGCGCTCGTGGGGCGGACGGTGGAGGTCCCCGTCGGGACCATCGCCCTGAACGCCGGCGCGCTCGTCGGGTTGCCGGTGCTTATAGCGCTCGTGCTGCGCAAGGCCCGGCCCTCGCTCCGGGACGAGCCGATACCGGGCGAGCGGATGGTCACGGCCGTCATATTCTTCTTCTTCATGTGGGGCGTCATCGCCTCGAGCCTCGGCGGGATCAACCTCCTGTCCATCCCGCTCCTGGTGGCGCTGGCCCTTCTGCAGGAGTACGCCTTCTTCTTCGGCCTGCGGTGGGCCTTGGGTCGGATGGCCAAGCGCCGGCTTCTTTCGTCAGGGAACGCCAAGGCGCTGGCCATCTGCATCGGGATAAAGAACGGCGCGCTCACGGCCGGGATAGCCCTCACGTTCTCGACGACGGTGGCCGTGTCGTCGGGGCTGATAACGCTGGTATCGGCGCCGATGTTCGTCCTATTCGGAGTATTTCGCGACAGGATGTAAGCGGAGGTCATTACCGGGAACAAGACTAATGCGGGGTCGAAACGGTCCTTTCGCCTCATGCTATATAAACCGGACATATAGCCATAAGAAAAAAGAAATAGATGTATTTTCATATGAGACTACTAAGAGGCCTCGACAATTAATTTGGAGTACTAGAAACATGTCCTGCGGCGGATCAAAAGCGCTTTGCGCCTGTTTATTATTCGTTCTAGCCCCGCTCATTTCGATTCCGGTAATTTTATCGGATGAATGCGAGGGCGCTTCCCCCTCGCCGTACAAGTGGATAGAATATGATGGCCAATCGGCCGTCATCGAGCCCAGCAGCGCCTGGGACAAGAACCTGATGGTCTGCGGCTGCCTGCTCTATGACGGCGCCACCTATTCGCTCTACTATACGGGCAAGAACACCACCGGTTATTCCAAACTCGGACTGGTGACCTCCAACGACACCAAGAGCGGCTGGACGTTCTTTTCGGGCAACCCGGTCCTTTGGAACGGCTCCGGCACGGACTGGGATGCCAAGGGCGTCTGGGGCCCCTGCGTGCTGCTCGACGGTAGCACCTACAAGATGTGGTACGGTGGGTACAATGGCAGCAACTGGAGCATCGGCTACGCCACATCGGCCGACGGACAGAACTGGACCAGGCACGCAGGCAATCCCGTCCTCGGGCCGGGCGCCTCCGGTGGCTGGGAACAGACGCATGTCTACTATCCCTATGTTGTCAGGGACGGCGGCGGGTACCGCATGTGGTACACCGGCTACAACTCGACCGTCGGGGCCATCGGATATGCCACGTCGAGCGATGGCACGAACTGGACCCGCTACCCGGGCAATCCGGTGCTTGGTCCCCGCGGGGACAATTCGTTCGACGGCACCTCCGTCCTGGCCCCGTGCGTGCTCAACACCTCGGGCGAGTACCGGATGTACTTCACCGGGTACGACGGTACGGACTACGGCATCGGCTACGCCAACTCGACCGACTCGACAAGCTGGACAAGGTACAATACGGCTATGCTGACCACGGGCTCCTCGTGGGAGGGCTATCTTCACCGGAACTCGGCCGCCATCTTCAACGGCTCCGCCTACCTTATGATGTACACCGCCGGCATCGATGCTGACTGCGTGGGCGAGGCGGAGGGCTGGAACAAGATTCCGCTCGCTCCCGAAATCGAGTACCCGGCCAACAGCACCTTCACGACCAACAGCACGCCGGTCGTCGGCTGGTCCTTCCACGACGGCGACCAGGGCGATACGCAGACGGGCTTCCAGCTCCAGTTCGACGAGGACCCTGCGTTCTCTTCGGTCGTTTTCGACACCGGCAAGCTCGGCGGTGCCAACAGCTCCTGCAGGGTCCCCGCCGCCCTCCCGGATGGCGTCAACTACTTCCGGGTCCGGACCTGGGACGACGACAACGATTGCGGTCTCTGGAGCAAGATGTGGAGGATCACGATAGATACCACTCCGCCCTCCAACCCAACCAGGGTGGACTCGAGCTCCCATACCGTTGGCCAGTGGTCGGGCAACAACAACATCAAGGTAGCCTGGTCCGGCGCCTCGGACGCCACCAGCGGCGTGGCCGGCTATTCCACGCTCTGGGACTACTCGGCCGACACGCTTCCGGACGAGGTGGCCGACTGCAAATCCAATGTGCTCGAGAACACCAGCCCACCCATGCTGGACAGCCCCTCGGTCTACTTTCACATCCGGGCCGTCGACACCATGGGGCTCCCAGCCTCGGATGCCGCCCATCTGGGTCCGTTCAAGATAGACCGGAGCCCCCCGACGAACCCGGTCCTGGGCTCCTCGACGCATCGCGCCGGTTCCTGGAGCAATCTGAGCATCGTCGGGATAGGTTGGAGCGGGGCCAATGGCACCACCTCGAACATCTCCGGCTACTCGTTCGTCTGGGACAACAACGCCTCCACGCTTCCCGATACGAAGCCCGACTGCAACGCCTCGGTGACCGCGGCAGCCAGCCCCGGACTGGCCGAGGGCTCCTGGTACTTCCACATCCGATCGGTGGACGAATCCGGCAACTGGGCGCAGGATGGGACGCATTTCGGACCGGTCCTCCTGGACTACACACCTCCGTGGAATCCATTGAAGGTCTCGAGCCCGGGCCATAGCCCGGGCGTCTGGTCCGGGCAGAACCGGGTGCAGGTCATGTGGTCAGGGTCAAATGGGACCCCGGGCGGCCCGGCCGCGTATTCCTGTGTCTGGGACAACTCCTCCGGCACCGTCCCGGACGAGTATGAGGAGTTCGGCGGGGCCGTTCTTTCGGCCACCAGCCCCCCTCTCGACGATGGCACCAACCATTTCTTCCACATCCGGGTCAGGGACGCAGCCGGAAACTGGAATTTGACTGCCGTCCATTGCGGGCCATTCTGGATAGACTCCACTCCGCCCGCCAATCCCGCCAACGCCGGAAGCGTGAGCCACGTGCCCGGGCAGTGGTCCCGGAACGAGAGCGTGGAGATAGACTGGTCCTGGCCGGCCAGCGGGGCCGACCTGTGTGGGTACCGGGGCGCCTCGATTCTCTGGGACGAGGGCAATTCCAGCCTTCCCGACCTGATCATCGAAGTCGATGCCAACGCCACCTCGACCGCCAGTCCCCCCCTTTCCCCAGGCCTGGCCCATTACTTCCACCTTCGGACCCAAGACCGCGCCGGCAACTGGGCAACCGAGGCGGTCCACCTGGGACCATTTCTGATAGACAATACCCCGCCCGTCAATCCCGCGGAGCTGGCCAGCACCGACCATGCACCGCTGGAATGGAGCGGCAGCAACACGGTCAATGTAACCTGGTCCGCCGGAGATGATCGGCTCAGCGGCGTCGCCGGCTTCTCCTACGAGTGGAGCCGCTTCCCGGACACCCTTCCACCGGAGAACCTCATCGCGGGCACTACGGCGAATGCCACGGCCAGCCCGGCCCTTGCGGACGGGAGCTCGTGGTATTTCCACCTGAGAACCGCGGACCGTGCCGGGAACTGGGCTCCGCTGGCAAGGCACCTGGGGCCGTTTTTCATCGACACGGCGCCACCGGATATCAGGAGATTCCAGATAAACGATAGCGCGGCCTTCTCGGCCTCCCCGAACGTGAACCTCACCCTGGATGCCGCCGACCCCAGCCCCGGCTCCGGGCAGGTCCAGATGCGCTTCGCGCTCGATTTTGGGAACTGGACATCCTGGGAGCAGTACGCCTGCAACATGCAGCTGAGCCTGAATGCCACCGATGGCCCCAGGACCGTCGCTGTCCAGGTGGCCGACCGGCTGAACAACACCAGCCCCCGGCGTGAAGCGACCATCCTCCTCGATCTGCACGCGCCGGCGGTATCGGCCCTGGTTATCAACGGAGGGGCCGGTTTCACCAATTCCACCGCTGTCACAATGAGGATCGCGGCCGCGGATTTCTCGCCCGGCTCCGGCGTGGTGGAGATGGCCCTCGGCCCGGGCCCGACCGCCTGGGGTGACTGGGAGCCCTTCACCGAGGACCGGCAATACGGGCTCTCGGCCGGTGACGGGGAGAAAGAGGTCTGCGTCAAGGTCAGGGACCAAGTCGGCCTCGAGAGCGCCCCGTTCTCGACCCGCATCGTGCTCGACAGCGTGCCGCCGGGCGCAACCTCGCTGTCCTTAGACGGCGGGGCCGGGATCACCCGGAACGCCACCGTGGCCCTCGATATCCACGCAGTCGACCCCGAGCCCTGCTCCGGACTGGATCAGATGAGCCTCAGCGAGGATGGGCTCGCCTGGACGGAATGGGAGCCCTTCCAGGGCTTCCGGAATTACACCTTCCCGCCGGGCGACGGGCAGCGGACGGTCCTTTTCCGCGCCAAGGATCGAGCCGGGAACGTCGTCAATTCGGCCGGCGCGGCCATCATACTGGACACCCGGTCCCCGGAAGTGCTCCGGTGCCGAATCACCGGAAGGAACGCGACCGATGCTACGCTGGAAATCGCTCTCAGCGAACCGGCGTGCGTTGTCCTGGAATACGGCGAATCGACCAGCTACAACCTAAGCAGCATTTCCGAAGGCTACCAGACCGTCCACGTCTTCGTTTTGGCCGGGCTTCGGCCCGGGACGACCTATCACTATTCATTCAGCGCGGCGGACCGGGCGGGGAACCCCCCGGTGGAAACGCCGGACGCGGTGCTTAGCATCCCCGTCCCGCCAAAGGGACCCGCTGACTCCTCTTTGATACAATTCACCATTGGGAGCACGCTGGCCCTCGCGCTCGTCCTGGCAGCCATCGGGGTGGCGATTTTCAGGAGGCGCCGGAGGCCGGCTGCCCCCCGGCCCGGTCCCGGAGGTGAGCCGGATGCATGAGGGCCGATTCGGGAGGAGGTCCGCCAGCCGGGCGACCCCGGGCAGCGCACGGTTTTCGGCGATGGGCCTGGCCCTGATGATGCTCGTCGGACCGCTTTTGGCCATTGCCGTGCTCCCGGTCGACCTCTCCGTCGCTGCCAGGACCTCGGACCGCAAGTTCGTGAGGTATTCGAACAACCCGGTGCTCTCCAACGGGACCGGCGTGGAATGGGACAACAGGACAATCCTCACCAATTGCTTTCTCCAGGAGGGAGGCGGGTTCCGGCTCTACTACACCGGCGGCAACGGCACGATGACCGCGATCGGGCTCGTGAACTCCACGGACGCAAAGCAGTGGACGAGATATTCCGGGAACCCGATTCTTGGCTCCGGCCCGGGCGGCTCGTGGGACCAGAACGGCACGAGCGACGCCTGCGTCCTCAAGGACGGCTCCACGTACAAGATGTGGTTCGCCGGTCACAACGGCACCGCCTGGCAGATAGGCTACGCCACCTCCACCGACGGTCTCAACTGGACGGAGTATGCCGCAAACCCCGTCCTCGCCAATGGTCCCGATGAAAGCTGGGACGGGACCCATGTCCGGAGCCCGACGGTTGTAAAGGACGATGCCGGTTACAGGATGTGGTACGCCGGTTACAACGGCACCTTCGCCTGCATCGGGCTCGCCAATTCGACTGACGGCGTCAACTGGACAAGATATGACGGCAACCCGGTGCATTCGCCCGGGGCGAAATGGGCCTGGGACTACCGTTCGGACAATTCGGCCTGCGTCCTGAACATATCCGGCCTGTACAGGATGTGGTACACGGGATACAACGGGGACTACTACAAAATCGGCTATGCGAACTCCTCCGATGGCATCGGCTGGACCGATTTCGAGGACAATCCGATAATGGGCGCGCGGGCCCCGGGCTTCGAATCCAATTCGGTGCGCAATCCGGCCGTGCTTCACAACGGCACGACCTGCCTTATGATGTATACCGGGGTGAACGACAGCGGCGACTACAGGTTCGGCTACGCCGAGGGCTACAACACGCCGGCCACGATCATCAACATCGACGAGCCCGCCATCCCGTCCTACACGAACAACACCAGGCCGAAGTTCCGCTGGGGCTATTCCGAATCGGACCCGGGCGACTACATCTCCACCTGCCAGATACAGTTCGACACCGACAAGCAGTTCGGCTCCGTCGAGTACGATACGGGTGCGGTCAGCGTCAACGGGCCGGGCTATACCCTCACCGATCCGCTGCCCGATGGCAGGATGTACTGGAGGCTCCGCCAGTTCGACGCGGACGGGGATTCGAGCCAATGGGTCGGCCCCTATCTGTACGATCTGGATTGCACGCCCCCCCAGAATCCCACGGTGCTCGTGTCCACCACGCACACCGTCCAGAAATGGTCGACGAGCAGGTTCGTCAATGTCCAGTGGTACGGCGCGACGGACGAGCACATCAACTACTACCTCGGGCTGAAGGGATACTCCTACGCCTGGGACTACTGCGCCACCACCGTTCCCGACACCACGACGGAGGCGACCAACACCGCCACCTCGTGCACCAGCCCGGCCATGTCCGACAGCTCGTCGGTCTATTTCCACATCCGCGCGGTCGACGAGCGCGGCAACGGCGCCGTAGAGAATATTCACCTCGGGCCCTTCTGGATAGACGCTACCGCCCCAACCAATCCCGTGGTAGAAAGCCCGACCCACACCGCCACTGCCTGGAGCAATCAAACGCTCGTGACTGTGAACTGGAGCGGGGCCCGGGACCCGACCTCGGGGCCGGCCGGGTATTCCTTCTGCTGGGACCGCAACGCCAGCGGAATCCCGGACACGAACACGGAGTGCGACTCCTCGACCAACGCGACCATCAGCCCGGGCCTGTCCGAGGGCACCTGGTATTTCCATTTACGCACCCGGGACGCCGCGGGCAACTGGGCAGCATCGGCCGCCAATTTCGGCCCGATCCTGATAGACCTCACGGCGCCCTTCAACCCGCTTGACGTCTGCTCCACGAGCCACGTCCCTTCGGTCTGGTCGAACTCCAACCGCATGGCGATGCAGTGGGCCCCCGGCAACGCTTCCCTGAGCGGGATTTCGGGATATTCCTTGCTGTGGGACGACCTGACAGGCACGGTCCCGGATGAGACCGTGGATGCCGAAAGCACGGCGGTCGCGGCGACAAGCCCGGCCATCCCCGACGGCACCAATATATTCTTCCATATCCGGGTGAGGGACGGCGCCGGCAACTGGAACTCGACGGCGGTCCACTGCGGCCCCTTCTGGATCGACACGGAAGCGCCCGAGAACCCCGTGTCGGTCGAAAGCGGGAGCCACGACGTCCGCGGCTGGTCAAGCGACGCCACCATCGACGTGCGGTGGGCGTTCGGCTCCCTAGGCGAGAGGCTGAGCGGGTACGAGGGCGTGTCCGTGGCGTGGGACCAAGACAATTCCACGGTCCCCGACACCACCGTCGATTACGACGCCAACACGACCATCGCCACCAGCCCGCCCCTGGCGGACGGGCGCCAGGTGTATTTCCACATCCGGGCCCGGGACCGGGCCGGGAACTGGGCTGATGGTGCGGTGCACCTAGGCCCATTCGGCATAGACGTCTCGCCACCGCTGAATCCGGAGCTCCTCGAAAGCACCGGCCACTGCGTCGGCCAATGGAGTTCCGACGACACTGTCGAAGTGCGCTGGGCGCCCGCCACCGCCGCGCCCAGCGGGGTAGCCGGATATGGAGTATTGTGGGACACCAGGCCCAACACCGTCCCGCCCAGGACCGTCAACCTGACCTATCCGGACATCGCGACTGTCAGCCCGGCCTTGGAATCCGGCCTGTCCTGGTACGTCCATGTCCGCACCCGGGACAACGCCGGCAGCTTTGCGGACGGGGCGGCGCACCTAGGGCCATTCTACATCGATACCACCTGCCCGGTCGTGGACGGCCTCAGCATCGACGGCGGCCGGAACACCACCAACAGTTGCCGGGTGCAGCTGGGGATATCGGCCCGGGACGGACCGACGCAGGAGGAGCCGGAGGAGACGCGATTCAGCCTCGACGGGGCGAACTGGACCGGCTGGGAGCCCTTCCACCCCTCCAAGGAGCTCGAGCTTAGCGGCCCCGACGGGAACCGTACGGTGTTCGTCCAGGTCCAAGACATCGTCCACAACCTCGGCAGGCCGGAGATGGCCTCCATCCTGCTCGACACCCGCCCGCCTCGGATCACGATTTTTCTAGAACGCGGCGCGTTGGCCACCAACTCCCCGGTGTTGTCCATTGGGGTGCTGGCCACCGAACCGTCTCCCGGCTCGGGAGGGGTCGAGATCTCTTTCAGCCAGGACGACGGCCGATGGACCGATTGGGCCCCGTGCTGCGAGACGATGCAGTTCGAGCTGAGCGGTCCCGACGGTGCCAGGAGGGTCAGCGCGCGCTCCAGGGATGCTGCCGGCAATGTCGGGGCACCCGTGTTCGACGAGATATTCCTCGATACCCGCGTTCCCGCCATGGCAGACCTGTCGGTCACGGGCTGGCCCTCCCCCGGCTCACCCACCGTTGGCCTGGGCATCTGCGCCACCGACGCCGAGCCCTCCGCGGGACTGGGCGAAATGAGCTTCCGGGAGCAGGGCGGCGACTGGACGCAATGGCAGCCGTTCAACGCAACGGCCAACTACACCTTCGGACCGGGCGAGGGCCTGAGGACGGTCCAGGCCCGCGTCCGCGACCTTGCCGGCAACATCGCGCCGGCCATCATCGGCAAGATCTTCATCGACACCGTTGCGCCCACCCGGGTCACGATGGTGCTCGCGGGCGGGAAGCTCGGGACGAGCAGCCGGACGGTCCGCGTCACGCTTGCCGTGACCGATCCGGAGCCTTCCTCCGGGATCGATTCGGTAAGCTTCAGCGAGGAAGGCGCGAACTGGACTGCCTGGGCGCCGTTCCAGCCGGAGCTGGATTACACCCTCCGGTCGGCCGCGAGCCTGTGCACCATCCATTGCCGGGTCCGGGACCAGGCGGGAAATATCGCAGAGCAGGTGGAGGCCTCCATCATATACGATACAGCGCCGCCCCAGATTCTTTGGTCGCGGATCATCGGCGTAGGGGAGCGGACCGCGATTATAGAGGTGGCAATGAACGAGCGCTCCGATGTCTGGCTGATCTACGGCAAAACGACTTTGTATGGAAATATTGTGAGTTCTCCGGCCAAGACAAAGATTCAAACAATCCAGGTGACGGGGCTTGCGCCCGGCAAGACCTATCACTGCCGGATCTGCGCCACGGACATCAGCGGCAACGGCCCCGTGCAGACCGAGGACTTCATCCTGAGGACCAAAGGACCGTCGGCGCAGCCTGCTGGCATGTTATCGGGGATGGCCGCGTTGATCGTAGCGGCCGCCGCTGCCACCATGGCGGCGGTCATCGTCGGCGTGATGCGTTTTGCCCGCCCCAGGCGGTCGGAGCCGAAGACCCGGGGGACAGTCTCTCCCGCACTGACCGGGGCAACGGTCCAGGCATCCGGGCCGTCACCGGTCTTCACCGTGCCGCCGATTGAGGGCGCCGAACCGGTGCCGCCGCCTCCATTATCCGGCCCCCAGGAGCGGAAACTGGAAATCCGCGAGGTGGTGAAGGCCCATGATCTCGAGATTGGTAGCGAATCGGAGGATTTTTCGGATGGTCCGCCGACCGGCAATGCGCCGGTCCCGGAGGTCATGCCCGGCGAGGAGGAGCTGGCGGAGCTGATAATGTCCCTCCCCCGGGGGCTGCCACCCTCCCTCTGGGGCATGGACAACCGGGAGCTGGCCAGGAAGGTGCTCGACGGCGAGCAGCACACCAACCAGGAAGGCGAGAGGCTGGTCCGGCTGGGCAAAAGGTGGTACCATGCCGACCCCGCGGATATGGACAGCTTCCTCCAGCAATACAAGGGAAGCTGAGCCGCGGCCCCCTATGTCGGCGCCGCTGTTTCTGATGTTCGGGATATTCAGGGAGAAGGTCTAGCGCCGGCTCAGTAGAGCCGCCCTTGAGCCCCGCAGTGCTCGCAGGTCACGACGCCGTACACAGGCGGGTTGCGTATTATCCGGCCGCAGGCGGTGCACATAACCTCGGCGTAGAACCCGCCCGGCACGTACTCGAGCGAGGAAGGGCCCCCGCTGCCGGGCAAGGGCGCGCCCGGGTAGGCCGGCGCTGGCGGAGGGGCCTCTACGGTCGGCAACGCCGGGCCTCCGTACGAACTGCCAGGGGCGGGCCCGGGGCTTCCTCCGCCGTAATAATACGAAGGTGCCGGGGGAGCCGTGCCCTGCGAGAACGCACCGATACTCGCGGACCGCCGGGCGGCGTCCCTCTTCTTGAAGGCGGCGATGATCACCCCGATAAAAAGGACTATGGAAAGGATTCCGAGGGCCAGCATCCCGTCCATCACGCCCTGGTAGGCGTATTCCTGCGTGACCTTGAGATCGACCGGATGGGATGATTCGATCCGGACCATGTACCTCCCCGGCGCAATATCAAGGTCGAACGTATCCGCTATCACCTCGGAGTCCGAGGTATCTCCCAGAGCGAACTCATGAATCATGGGTGCCATCAGAGTGCCATCCTGTCCAAAGACCTGGTCGAAGCCGGGGGTCAACACGCTGATGTTGTAGTAAATGAGGTACACCCCGTCGTCCACGTCGAACTCCATGGAGCCTGATGAGGTGGTGAGGACGAAAGTGTGAGAGACGGCGATCTCCACCGGCTGCACCGTGGTGTCCCGGACCTCGATAGTGTAATCGTTGCTCTCGGTGCTGGTCGACACGTTCGTCGGTGCGAGCGCGAAAAGGGTCCCCCAGGACGAGAACGAGGCAACGAGCATCACGATCACGATTATGAACAGTACCCTCATGCTGCCATGGGTGACAATATCCTTGAATGAGATGGGCTTAGCGTAAGTGTCCGTCAACATCAGGCCCCTTCATTTATTCCCGAAATAATAATCCTTTCAGCAAGCCTT